>Ga0065711_1045703_pt1 | contig 13307 bp, 11 predicted proteins | sample Hoacrofraction12_FD_59098 | JGI IMG/M metagenome (GOLD analysis project Ga0065711, IMG submission 59098) | Hoatzin crop microbial communities from Cojedes, Venezuela - Epithelial fraction 12 v2 (version 2) | ecosystem: Host-associated > Birds > Digestive system > Esophagus > Crop | place...
TGTCAGGGTGGTTGAAGTCCCCCATGAGAACCAGGGCCTGTGACTGTGAGGCTACTTTCAGCTGCTTGTAGAAGGCCTCATCAACTTCCTCCTCCTGGTCAGGTGGCCTGTAGTACACTCCCACAATAACGTCACCCATATGAGCCTGTCCCTTAATTCTAACCCATAAGCTCTCAACTCTTTCTTCATCCGCCTCCAGGCAGAGCTCAACACATTCCAGTTGCTCCCTCACATACAGAGCAACTCCACCACCTCGCCTTGCTGGCCTGTCTTTCCTAAAGAGTGTGTAGCCATCCATGACAGCATGCCAGTCATGCGAGCAGTCCCACCACGTCTCTGTAATTGCAAAGAGATCGTGGCCCTGCGACCACACAGATTTCTAATCCTTCCTGCTTATTGCCCATGCTGCATGCATTGTTGTACAGACATTTCAAGAAGGAACTCGGACATGCTGGTTTCCCTGGAGGGGTGCAAGAGGATCTGACATGTCTATGCCCACCCTTAACATTGTTGGTCTTTTGCTTCTCAGCTTGGGACACAGCCAAGGAATATTTGTCACTGCTCTGATAAGCCACTCTTAATCTCCAGCCAGATGGGATGGCTTGAGCATTGTAACTTTGCTCCCCACCCGCCATCCCCCAGGAGGACGAGAGACTGCAAGCACGAAGCCTCCTGTAGCTGGAGGAAGAAGGCTTTGTCAGTAGGCTCCCCTTGACCAGACAGCCAGTAGTAGAAACCAACCACAAGGTTCCCTTTGTCGCCTCGGTCTCTAATGCTTACCCATTAGCTTTCGACCTGCTTGTGGCTGTTCTTCAGGGACAGCTCTTCACACTGTATCCATTTCTTGACGAAGAAGGCAACGCCTCCACCCCTCTACTTCTTTGCCTGTCCCTTCTGAACAGCCTGTAGCCATTGACAGCAGCACTCCAGTCATGCCATTTGTCCCACAAAGTTTTAGTAATGGCAACCAGGTTGTAGCTTTCTAGCTATGGTGATTTCCAACTCCTCCTTTTTGTTGCCCATGCTGCAACACAGCCCATGCTGTGTAGAAACACTCCAACTGGGCTGCTGGCCACGTCACCTTCTTAGAAGAACAACCCTTCATTCCTTTGAGGTATTTCCCTGGTGTTTCCCTGCTGGCTCCTATTACCTCAGGAGCCGTTGCTCATCTCCATAAGACTTCAAGTGTGCTGCAGTGTAGCCAGCGCGTCTCAGAGCAGTAGGCTGAGGGCCCTCGCTAGTACCCTGTCCCTCTAACCTTGGCATGTCCTCCCACAGCTGGTCATGGGCAAGCCTGGTATTATCCCTCTTCCCCTTCACGTCCAGTTTAAAGCTCTGTCAACCAGCCCCACTAGCTTGTGAGCAAAGACCCTCTTCTCACTCTGAGAAAGGTGAATCGCACCTGACACCATTAAGCCTGGTGCCACGTAGGCCATTCCATTATCGAAAACCACAAAATTATGGCGGTGATACCAGCGACGGGGCCATGTATTAATAGACTGCACCTGTCTGTTTCTTCCAATATCACTACCAACAACTGAAAGGAGAGATGAAAAAATAACCTGTGCTCCAGATTCCCCTACCAACTGTCCCGAGGCCCTGAAGTCTGTTGATTGCCCTTGGACTATGTGTTGCAGCTTCATCGCCCCCCACATAGAAGAGCAGTAGTGGGTAACAATCCAACAGCTGTACCAGGCTAGGACGTTTCCTAGCGATGTCCTTAGCCCTGGCCCCACGGAGACAGCAGACTTCCCTAAGAGGAGGGTCTGCCCAGCATATTCTCAAACACCTAAGACTTAAAGCATAACTGTTTAGCTTTGGTTTCTGAGAATAAATCAAAGCTCAGCACAGATTTAAACAGACTCTTTTTCATACACAAAAAATGTGTAAGCATACGTAACAAACACCTTTATATTATACACATTTCTTAGCAACACCTAGCAGGATTACTGACAATTATTGCATTTATTTTCCCTTTTTTTAATTAAACACTCATGCTCAAGGCAGACGCTGAAAGGGCAGCACACAACAGGCGCCGGCAGGCTATCCATCACGAGCTCTACTGAAATGGGTCCAGGACACAAGCTCCTGGGTGTTAAATGCGAAAGGATGCAGAAGGTGATGTGAAACCACTTCTCTGAGATGACTGAACACCAGCAAAGGACTCGCACATACTGAGGGCACACGCCGGCCACATCTCTTTGACACCCATCAAATCCCCGTCTGCAATACCTAGGATGCCACATCAGGGGTGGGTTTATCAGCAGCCTCCCATCACACGCGCAGCCTGTCCTGAAGCACCCACGCACGTCTGCTCTTACACATACTCAATTTCTCTGTCCTGTGTTCAAAGACCAAAACCCAGTGAGGCAGGGATGGTCCATACCACTTTCACATTGAGGACTAGCTCTTCATCAAACTCAGCATTACATTCATCTCTCTAAGGAAAAGCAATGAATTAAAACTGCTCAAATTTATATAAAACAGGGGGTCTGCACAAAATCATTCGCGTGGAACTTCACGCCTGCTCTAGTGCTGCCAGCACCAGTTAATACCAGTTCATTGTAGACTGAGGCACGGGTCCAGACTCCAGCTGACAGGTGTCCTTCCAGGGAGGATTTTACAGGGCAGCAAGGTGGGCAGTTTTCCAGGATGAGTTAGGGTAGAGCAGCAGCTCCGGTCTAGACCTGCATCCACAAGGACGCACTGACTCTGAGGTCATTTGCCCACATTTCTGGATGATGAGGTCGTTCTGTTCAGTGATTACACAGCGGCTGGTGCACATCAATCCAACCCCCACCCTCGGAAGCAATCCTGGCCCAAGCTTTCTGGCAAAGCTGGAACAGCAAATCCTAGGGAAAAAATCCCGTTTTCAGGAGGGACCCATTTTCCTTTGCTTCCTCCCTCAGACTTTCTAAAGTAAGGTACCTTTTTAGGTGAACGCCAGTGAAGTGGCAGAGAGCAGCAACACCAAGATGCCAGGACTTACCTTATTTGTGACGCAGCAAGTGTAGGGCACGCCGCAGGCCAGCGGTCCCGGCGCCGCGCAGTTGTGGTACACGTTTTGTGACCAGTCTCTGTAATCTTCCCCACCACAGCACTTAAACTGGAAAAAAACAACACAAAAGGCAGAGGAAAAAAATTTTATATCTTAACTCTTCTAATAATTAGAATATAAAGTAAGAATAAAGTAATCTTACGAGCACCGAGCTACCCAGCAATTCTGTCATTTTCTCAGCAAGGCATAGATGAACGTATGCAACTGAAAAGAATCAAAGATATAGGCAGTGTTCCTCCATCAGTCATCGAGTTATTAGCCAGGGTTCCAGAGCAAAGTACTTGGCACTAAGTTTCATCTCCTATCTTTTCCAAGTCAAAAACTTGGACATCATTAAGGAATGTTTTCACACTCACTCCATCTTGGGCTGCAGTATATTTCTTAAATTTTTTAAGTATTGTGACTACATTTCTAAATGAGTCTAAAAGACCAAAGTGTTTCTATGAGGCACAAAAAAAATCTCACCAAAATGTTTTGGATGTAATTTAGTAGAACTGAGATCTAGCAAACAACTACTGTAAGCTTACACTGACTTCATACAAATATTAAAATATTTTAAATGCAGGGAAAAGCAGCAGTTTATTTAATCACTAAAATGTACATTTGCTGTACATATATATAATTTTGGGCAGTGCATGGAAACTTTAAAGCACTATGAAGTCTAATGACAAAATTTCCTCAGGATGGCTGGCTTTTGACAGACTTTCCACCCTAACTCTGTTTTTCAAAGCAGGCTGCCATCTCCATAACGATGTCATAAAACATACATATCACTCCCTAAGTTAATTTTTTTTTTTTAATCACCATTTGGCAAGGTCACTGACATTACAGGGGCCACAACATCACATTTCTCAACATTTTTTGCTTCTTCTATAGTTTCTGAACTCTATGGCAGAGCTCTTCAATAATCCAATAAACATTTCAACACACTAGCCTACAAAAAAAAAAAGGCTGTGAGTCAACTACACGTGCCGTTAACTAATGCTCAGCTGGGCTCAACACAATTTCTGAATTTTAATTGCAGGTATATATGCTTCCACTGGCATTTCTTTTGAATAACCACCTTGTTAAAGAACTTGCTATGTGCCCTCAAGTGAAAATACAATGGCCCAGGTTCAAACCGCCTAACTGCCATCTAATCTCTCTTTATCCGGTGCCTCCTGTTAACAAGATGGCTTTAAATGCTGTGGACCAGCCAGCAGAAACACTGAGCACAAGAACTTGGGTGGAATTTAGGCTGAATCTGTCTGAATCCAGCTGTGGGACTCATATAAGTCTAGATGTTTGCAGGATCTGGCCTTGAGTATCTGAATCACACCTACCAAGGCAAAAGCAGCATTTTGCCCCCACTTCTTGCAGTAATTTAGGGGGCTTCAAATGCCAGCTGGGATGCTGAAGGAGTCCTACCTGCAGCGACATCATAACAGATGACTCATGAGATCTCATCACCCTCGTCAGTAAGAAATTGATTTCACATCACTGGAAAAACTCAAAGCTGTTGCCCTGGATCTACTACATCTCGGCACTGAATTAGTCCCAGGAAAAAAATAACCAACCAACCAAACCTGCTTTTGCACAGAATCCATGATGTTCTTGAAATCTAAGTCGTCATAGTAATTCTCAATTCCTCTTCTAATATTATCGTTCAAAAAGTTGATTGTCTAGAAGGCAAAAGTAAAACAAGACTCACAGGTTACACACACCAAAACAAATAAAAGAGCAGGTTAAAGGGACAAGTGTAACTGATGAGCACAAAAGACAAAAGGAAAGGCTTTTTTATTTTTAAAGAAAAAACAAATACCAGTTAAGAATCAATCATAGCACAGTCCTGCAGGGACTGACCCTCTGTTTTCTTTCAAGGAAGCAGTCTCACTGCTGGTTTTGTGCTGAGAAGTGCTAACCATGTAACACCTCTCCAACGAGATGCTGCTCCTCTAAGACTCTCCAAGCATCTCCCAGAGATGGTCTCATTATCCCCAGGCAGGATCCCTCCCACGGGGCACCGGGGATCCCCATCATCTTTTGTGTGACAGAACGGTAGGCTTGGCTGGTGGGTCTTGGCACCACGGTCTGCACCACGCCCTGGGCGACAATAGCTGACTTGTCCTTGCTCACCATCTTCCATTAATCTGATTTTCCATTAATTTTATTGTCACCATTTAATTTTCCATGGAGTCCACAACTGCCAGATAAAGAGCTTTATTCCACCTTAAGCAGGAAAAAAGTGTATCTGTATGTTTTACAGTGGTTGTTTTCAGAAATGTGGCAGTAGAGTAGTTGTAGATATAAAATGCCATCTCCTCAGCTTGGCGTATTAGAAATTAAATCAACAAAACACTGTTCACATTTGGGGGGGGGACGGGGACGGACGGGACGACAACACGAGTTTTTAGTTTTGTATTTGTGCTGGATGTTGAAAACCAATCACAGCATAGCAAAAACCGGGACTAATCATAATCAGAACACAACAACTTTCCTTTCAACCCAGCTGCTAAAATGACCAAAGCTGAATCCCTGCAGGTCAGAAAGAATCCTGAACTATGCCTACTCATTTTCTCAGTATTACACTTGAAACCAAAACAGAACAAAATAAATTATTGTATCGAAGATTAGAAGTAACACAGGATTTTGCAGGACTGTCATAACTGGCCAAGAATGAACAGCAGCAAGTACTGACTGCTCTCGCGCTGCCTTTATCACCTCACTTAGACTCGGCAGATTTGAGACGGAAATAGAGCAAGAAACAGGGAAAAACCACTGAGACACGCAAAACAACCAGCATTTAAGTGGAGGCTATTACCCTAAGCTTTTATTAAATACTTCCTTCTCCTCCCCATACTAACCCAAACTTCTCCATTAACCTTTTAAAACAAACAAACAGACCTGTCCCTGAAACAAACAAACAGACCTGTCCCTGAGCATAGCTGTCCTGCTCAGACAGCCAACTCACAGCGCGGGAAAACGCTTAGTGCACAAAACCCCAACAATACATTTTCTTTGTCTGCAAGTCAAATGCAGTTCCTCCTCACCCTCTCAGCAAATGCCATCTTTGGCATCTACTTAATTTTCCATCAACCAAATTCTCTGCATCCTGTGATGCCCACACTCCTACACCAGGCAGGCTGATCTACTCCTCTTGGATGAGCCTGGTGCCCCCACCACAATCCAGAATCAATCCTCGCACAGGGCCAAGGCAACACTCACGGCAACGGCTAACAACAGCATCTAGAAATGAAGATAACTCATCCTCTGCTCTCACAAGTCAAGTTCACGACTCCGGTCCAGCATGGAGTAAGAATAAAATGCTAGATAGGAAGAATATAATAATGACGAATTGTTATTTCCCAAAAAATCTTTTTTAAAGCTTTTTTTTTTTTAATAACATATGTAACATGGTATGTATGACTTCTTTTTGTGGAAATGAGATTGGTAGGATTGGCGTGGGGAGGGAAGAGGTCTTATTAACCAGCATCTCCTTTTAATGCTCATATTTTGCCATATTAGAAAAAAAATCAAAGCACAGAAATCTAGTACTTGGCATAGTGAACATATTTACGTTATAAAACATTTCTAACAGAAAAAAAATAGTCTGCTGCTTTCTGTTTAGAAAAAAGAAGGTTTTATATCATTATAGCATGCTTGTAAACAACAGGGTCTCCTACAGAAATCAGTTGTGTTGCTTATGGACGTGGGCAGGGAACAGCTGTCTTTTAGGTAAGGTAAAACATTTTGGCCACTGAAAAATAACCAAGTCTCCAAATCCAGCTGGAAACTTCCTCGATCAGCCATCTGAGACCCAGATGGCAAACGAGAAGAGAGCACTTTGTAATACAGGAGGAGCTGGAAACTCATTTTGCCTGTATTGCATGTTCTTAGCCACCAGATTTTCTCCAAATTCTTTAATGTGGAATTCATCTCCAGGATGGGTGGCCAATCCCACCCTTCCCCAAAGTTGAAAGGCCCCAAAAAGTCTGGACCTGCCTTCAGACCTCCATCAAGTAGCGCTCATGTGACAATTTTAATGCCCGTTACTTGCTCAGCAGCATAGCTGTAATGTCACGGATTGTGAGTAACGTTCTTCATGAGTAAAAGCTGAACGCGACTCACCTGGTTTCTGAAGATCAGGGCCACCACTCCACCAGTCAGCTCAATCAGCAAGCAGATACCAAGAATGTACATGAACTGCAGAAAAACAATTGCAAGTGAGACCTTAAACAGAGCAAACCCCAATTACTCTCTCAATTAGTGTGCTTAAGCCTGTAACATTCAATTGCCAACACACTTGGCTTTCTGCATAAGAGATATCATCCTAAAGATATAAAATTATGGCTTTGTTCTTATAAAACTGTTCCTGTCACAAGAAAGCCTTTTTTCCTTGCTTGAGTCATCCTGGGGTTTGCGCAATTGGCAAACACATTATTTTTCTGCTTTGAATGGACTCAAAACTGATAGATGCATTTATGGTGCCAAGATATTTCTCTCCATAACAGCATCACAGAGAAGCATATCAACGGACTGCTACAAACCACACCGAACACTGTGTTTTTATGCTTCCTACACAGCCAGTATTCACCTGCTAGGTTTCATTTCTTGGGTAAAGCGGTGCTTTAAGATAATCCAAACAATTTTGTACTAAATTGCCAGTGTTGAAGCAAAGAAAATTCTGGCTTGGTACCTTTTAGTGTGTTGCTTCAGAAGAGGGAACTGAGCGGTACTGTTAGCACCGAGCCAGCTGAGCACAGAGGCTGCACGATGGGCACTAATACGACTTACTATGCTCAGTGGTAAGAAAAATTACATCTGCTAGCTCTCTATTTATTTATTCATCTGTGCATATGCATACACGTGCTCACAAATGCACTCACACATGACCACAACGTATGCATCTGTGACTACTTACCAAAGCGCATGCAAAATGCAAACAACATGAAGAAATCCCTAGCAACACCACGAGATAATTGCGACGTGCCAGTACTTGAAACGTTTTTCCAACCCAAAGGATTCTTTGGGTATAAAAGATGGCTGTTATGTGAATTTAGGTCTACATCTTAACAATGAACTTCACCAGGAGTGAGGTTTTATGATCTCTCATCTGAAAATAATCTCTAATGCTCCGCCCCGAAAGCTGGTTTAATTTCTGTGCTCTCAATACCCAGTATCAGTGTCACGAATTCACTGGACAGACATCTTTTCTTCTGCTGAATCTGGAATTAGCCTAAGAAGCAGGCATCAGGGACTTTCTTTGTTTGAATACCCTACTGGGTTTGCTACCACAAAGGGAACAGAAAACATCCTCAGCATCACATGAGGACACACCACCACGCTCCGAGCAAAAGAAGCCACCACCACACCTAAGGACAGACTCTCAGTAAAATTCCAGCATAATTTCAAAATCCACAGCTACTTCTTGTTTTGTCCTACATAACATACCACGTATTTAGCACTTCTTTAGACTGAACTCCCATGAAGGTGAAAATTATGATTTTGTGCTTTATTTTTTAATTAGTCCTACGTGCAACTTCCATCTGCAACCACAGCGTTGTACTGGAATTTCCCTAAAATTTACCCTTTTAGAGGCACTGGAGAGAAAAAGCGTGTCCCTTTCCTTTCTCCCTTAGGGCCCTTCTCTCGAAGCCCTGTGGCACTATACAGCTAACACTGTAACACACAATTCTCCATCTCCCCCCTCTCTTCCACTTCCCGGACGAAGGCAGACAGACCCCAGCCATCACCAGCCTGATGGATGCCAGCCTGACTTGGGGTTTCTTTCTCTAGCAGCTTCCTCCGGGTTGAAACAAGAAGCGTTTGGGGAACCATCAGGGACTGCAGCTCATCTCTGCGCTTCACACCCCAGCAAGTGAGCTCGCAGCTCTAGGAAACCCCCCGTACCGACAGGGAGAAGCTGCAGCCAGGCTGGGCCTTCTCCTTCGGCCAAGGGGCAGCACCATCTCCTCTTCTCCAACACAGCAGGGCACGGCCAGACCAGAGCAAGAGCAGGCACCGCGGTGCCAGGCTAGTGTCAAATGGTATGTCAACAGCTGAGTTTGCACAAGATTCATGCTGGCTGATAATAATTCACATTCCTGGTTGTTTTCCACAAAGCCCTTAACTGTTGGAAAGCTGGTTTTCTCAGCACCGGGCTCTGGCCCTCGCCTGTCCTGTCACTGGCAGGCCAAATACTGCTGCTCCCTGATGGAGGGACATCTACAGACCATGGCTAGGGGACCACTGCCATAAAGCAGTTTCAAATGCAATCAAAATCAAAAAGGCAACTTTATTAAAACACTTCTCAACACAGACATTGTTAAGGGTTTGAATTCGGGTGACACTGAAAAGCAAAAGCAACGAGCCTTAAAAATTATGAATAAAAAACCCAACACTTACTGCCTGAAGGAGGCATAAATTGTCTCTCAAAGAAGCCAGTACACCCACAAAAGATACAAGGAACATTATAATGCCCAAAAGTATTAAAATAATTGCCGGGGCTAGAAAGGCACTTTCTAGAGTTTTGTACTTCTGTCTTTCAACTTCTGCATAAATCCCAATGGCAAGTACAAGGGCTCCGATCACCTGGAACAGAAAAAGAGAAGAGCACAGATGTTACTCTTTCTGCCAGCAAACACAGAGATGACATTTTGTGAGTACACATGAACCTGTGGCTTCTCACTTCAGAATGAATTATAAGCAATGAAATGCTCAAATCAGAAGTACATATTAAAAAAACACCTCAAAGACTAAGGCAGAAAAAACCCGAGTTAGAAAAAGACTGAGGTTTGCTCATTTCAAAAATATGTTGAAGAATGTTTTAACATTCTGGAAATTAAACCAATTGAAACACACGTCCCTGGTTGAAATGTAATTTATTATTCATCCGAGATCACATATATTACACACTACACTAGCAAATGCCGTGGCATTAACATTCCTCCTTTGGATGTCTGTCTGCCCTTCCCTCTGTGTGTGCGTGTGTGTATGCCCCTAACACAACACAAGCCAGTCTGCAATCATCAGCTTACATATCCCTTCTTATCAGCTCCTATCGTACTCGGGCTCAGTAAATATGGCCGGCTGTTTCCTATACCTCCACGTCTCCTGCTGTCGGGGGAAATGAACCTAATTTTTAAAAAATTATTTTAAAAATGCAAGTTTGAAATCACGCCACTTTCTTGAGCAACTACCAGATGAAGGTGACGATGTAAAGATATTTGAATCAAAATAATTACAGCTAAGTCACAATCATTTGGTATTAAACCTATGGCATGCTGCAAGTCATTCTGAATTATGCTGAATTTGAAAAAAGAAAAAATAACCCACAACACTTCATCATGCAAATTGCAGTGGAAAAACTTGACAGCTGACTCCAACAGCCAGGCACTTCTCCACGGAAGAGTCCAGTTTCAGATCAATCATTTTGGCAATCTGATAAGCAGCATTCCCCTTTTCTGACCCGACATTTCTGCAGGAACCCCGAGCCCGCTCCCCACACACCAACGGCGAGGAGAGCACGCTTCTTAATTATACGGCTTTTGGATACCGCATGGTATACCCCAGGCAAAGGTCTAGACAGACACATGACATACGTAGTTGCAAGATCATGAGCGCAACAGTTGAAATATTTTCTTTTAATTATGGGCCATCTTAAAATAAATAACAGCTTATTGGAAATTCTTGATTTTCTACAGGTAAGAAGAAAAATCCCAAAGGACATTATGTGAGGAGTGACACCAAGTTGTCATTTCTAAAAGAAAAATCTCAGAACGGTTCACCCATAAAAATAAATAAACCTAAGCTATTTCAAAAGCAACTTAAAAATTCACACGACCAAATTCAGAGTCAGTCCCCCTCTGACAAATTCAGAAATTGTGCTGTAAGGTTATGGATGACAAAAGAGAAAACATGGTGGACAAGTAACTGGTACCCAAATTTACTACTTCTATACCTCTACTGAAAAACTGTAATTAGGTCTTTTTATTACTAAATGGTCAACTTGTAGTGTTAGCTTTAGTCTTTAAAAAATATAATGATTTGGATAATAAATTATAAATTACTTTTCAAGCAGAAAAGAAAACGACATAAACAAATCAGTTTGACGTCTTTAAATACAGCTAGAAGAACTGAGGAAAGAGACTCAAAACAATTACAAAACATAACATTTGTGACTGCACCTGTATACGTGAGTCAGAAGTTCAAGTATTACTATCATTAAAAGTAAAAAACCACAAACAAAAACAACCCCAAAACTTAAAATCCCGATACCTTTGTGTCCAGACTGCATTTACCCTGCTAGGAAAGCAGCAGATAATACAACTTGAAGAGTCTCATGGAAGCACTAAAGCACCGTTAAGCAGCTCAACACTTGCCTGGTAGGTTCCTTGTTTAGAAAATTTAAAAAAAAAAAAAAAAAACAACACTGGGCATAAAACACAGGGATTAAACTTGAAGGACTTTATCTGAATTTCAGAAGTGTGTTGTTTCACGACTAGAATGTTTTATTGAAATATCTTTTTCTTAGCCACAGTTTTCTCGTGGAAACATTCAACTTAAGGTGGTCTTTAGTTTTAAAGATTCAAAGGTGCCCGTGAGTAGAAACACAAGACGCATTCCCACTTTAAGATCTTAAAATACATACACACATACAGAGAGATTTATGTACATACGCGTCTTCACCCCCTTCCATCTGCTTTTTGCTCACACACCCCCAGACTACAACCAGCATTTTAGGTGTACAAGAAACTCCAGCCCCACCTTGTTTTCTGACACCAGCTTGGCCCCCAAAAAACCAAAAAATTCCCTCTCCCCTCAGATTCCTACCCATTACAGCTTTTACTGGCCCGAGGACCAAGGTAGCCGATATCCCATCCCAGACAAATTACAGGCTTGAAGCCACACCGTGACCCACGGCGGGGAAACGGGGAGCGCCTCCCCACTCCTCTGCTCTCCTCCAGAAGTGCACCAAGCCGCCTGCTCCGGGAGGCTCCAGGATATCAGACATGAAAATTGTATCACACCCCCAAGAAGGGTGCTACAAAATACTCCTGCAATAAAACTCCCTCGAGCAATCCTAAATTAACAGTTCTGCAAACTGGGGGACGCAGAGGGTACGTGCCGCAGGGAGGAGGGAAGGCTTCCCGCTGCATCCAGGGGGAATGCAGGGGAAAAGCATCAGCCAGCAAATACAAAGCTCAGCCTGACGTATCACATAGTAGACACACATGTGAATTCCAACTTTTATACAGATTTTGAAGCATAGAAAACTATTATGGGGGGAAAAAAGTCCACCCAAGCACACAATTAAAATCTTCATTCCTTACAAGCAGGAATTATACTTTTCTTATCTTCTATTCTTTTAAGCATTTAACAAAAATCTTTTAAACCTTTAATATGGCCAAACCAACTGCAGCAATAGTTTATGCCAAGCAGATGTGCTACCTTAGCAATCATCCCACCCGTGTCTCTTCTCGGGGACTGTGCTCTCCCTTCCTGTGACCAGGGGTGGAAATGCAACTTTTACGTAGGTAGCCCACAAACGTACATACTGTTTACATCCTGTATCCTTCACAACAGCTCCCAGTTTGGCAATTCACACTGCGTCCGCAGGAAAAATTAGCTGGCCTTGACTTGCTCTAAATGAGCATCCCCCAGCGAATGGCAGGGACTTTCTCTGGGGCTTTTGCACAGACAGAAGTTGCTTTCCCAAGAGAAAGGAAGAGCATTTATTTCTAAGTAGTGGTTTTAACCCTGCATTTACAATACCTATTCTTAAATAAAGCGCCTGCCCACTCAACTCTCTGTTTAAAATGCTGGATGTTGTTTCAGCCAGGTGAGAAAAATGACACTGCAGCCTCATTCACCAGCACAACAGCGGGCTGCAAAAGTTACAGCGACGACCAGCTTTTAAAAAAGCCCCAGGTGATATGGGAAGACACAGCAGCAACACTGCCTGTGGCAAACATCCCCTCCGGCACTCCCATCGATGCTTTCATTTCCTTTCTGCCTTTCGATAAGGCTGATGTTTAGTCCCTGGAGATTTTTGGCAATCCCGGGGACTTGAATCCGAGTGTTCAGCACTTGCAAATGTACCAGAGGAACAGCAGCAGCAGGGAGGAAACCAAACAGCCTCCGCATCCCGCGTGTCAAAGCCCCAGAAAGCGGTAAAAGAACACAAATCACCCAAAATTTAAGCAAGCCAATACTCCACAGCCAAACTTCACTCCCGTTTACACCAATTAAAAAAAAAAAAAAAAACAGG
>Ga0065711_1008407_pt1 | contig 13306 bp, 7 predicted proteins | sample Hoacrofraction12_FD_59098 | JGI IMG/M metagenome (GOLD analysis project Ga0065711, IMG submission 59098) | Hoatzin crop microbial communities from Cojedes, Venezuela - Epithelial fraction 12 v2 (version 2) | ecosystem: Host-associated > Birds > Digestive system > Esophagus > Crop | place...
GCCTTCTCCGCATCCTCCGTCACCAGGACACCCGCCTCATTCAGCAGCGGCCCCACATTGTCCCTAGCCTTCCTTTTGCTGCTGATGTAGTTGAAGAAGCCCTTCTTGTTGTTTTTGAAATCCCTTGCCAGCTTCAATTCCAGGTGGCCTTTGGCCTTCCTCGTCGCATCCCTAAACATCAGGGATAAACTGATGTACCTTAAAAAATAACCTGAACTGTGGCTGTTGCCCAACAACTTCCACAGATCATTACAACAGGTGATGTTTGCATCAAAATGTTGGTCATGTACTCTGGAAGCATTCTGTCATCTCCGTGCCTTAGAAGGATCACCTCATACTGACTTCAAAGAGGTTTTAAGACATAACAAGTCAGAACAACGAACAGAGCTCAAGGACTGCATTTCTGACCCTCCTATCTCAAATACTAGGTTATATCATCCCATTCAAGACCAAGAAATCCCAGCATTAAAGGCCGTCTTTATCAGTGTATAAGTAGGAGGGAGAATNTAGTTTCTTTNCAAGAATAGGTAATTTCTTAATGACCAGCCACAAAAAATTTGGCTNCTGATTTTTAACTTAATTGTTTTTTGGGGGGAGAGGGAGGGAANTAAGTTTTTAATAGAACTGATTCNCGCATAAGATTTATATTGCTTGAAATTTGACTTAGAACCCTAAATATTCCAGCACTTTCAGTTCAGCACTGAAGCAAAGAACAATAAAAAATATCCATAATAAATAACAGATTTTGTTCAGATACAGTTTGAGATACTTTTGCCCAGTTAGATTAACCAAAACAATTCACCTCACTTTTTTTATAACTGAATTTCAGCTTATTTCGCTTAATCTAATGACATTTAACCCTTAAGTTACTCTTAATATTTTCGATGTTCATACCACTCTGCACCCTTTTGTGGGAAGAGCAAGGGATGTTCTTTGGTTCAAAATTAGCCCAGAGTCTGACTGCATCAAGGATCACTTGCCCTATCAATCTTAGAGCATGTAAAAGAATTTAAACAAAATTAAGTCTATGTATCAGGAGCTTCTGCACTTCATCAATATTCCCTAAGCCATGATACACAACAGGTACTTACGGGACATAAGAAACAAAGCTTACTTAATCTCTATTGTGAATTTACCCATTACCATAGATGCGTTATCTTTAGAAGCTGTAAGCTACAACAGAAATCTAAAAATCAGCTAAATAAAAAAACAGCATATACAAGGTTGCAGTAAAACATGTTTTTGTGCTTTCATAAGTATAATGACATGGCTAAGGTATTATTTTAATCCTATTCTGAAATGTCAGGGCATTTTTTGATTATTCATTATTATGCCTGATTGTGGTCTTTATAAGATTCTGACACGTCTGGCACTTTAGCACATATTTTATGTATTTTTTGCATTTACTATTTGAGCACGCATATTTTGGTCCTATTTCCCTTTGGTCTACATAAACTTTAAACTTCTGAGCTATACAAAACTGATGAGCCACCATCTCCTCCTTCATTGTTTATGAGTATCTTTCTGCTTTCTGCACGTGAGAAAGACATCACTTCTCATGTCAAGGAGCAGTGGAGGCCACATATCAATACTCTTGAAGTTTCTGAAATCCACAAAGGAAGCTTTGGTTGTAATATGTGAGAGCTGCTAAATCCAAAATTAAGAAAACAAAACATCATGAGTCTTCGCTCCAACAAATAAATGATGTACTGGACCTAACATTCTGACATTTTTGTGATCTCATGGGCTTTTTCCTATTTCTCTTTAAGGTTTTGTACCTTCAGGACATGAAAGCACACATTCTCCAGCTTCTCCTGTCAACTCTGATTTTGATTGTGAGCAAAACCCAAGAGTTACAATGAAGACGGGTCAATCAGCAAACTTTAAATACAGAGGTTTTTAGACAAGCGTATACATCTTGAAGAAATAAGAAAACTATGGAAACTCATTGACACATGAAGAAGAAAAACAAAAGCATTCATCTCCTACAGCTGTAGAGGCACCTCCACAGCAAGCAATATCTAGATGTTTTCTGAGAAAAAAAAGGCATTTTAAGAGAAGGAGTCCAATTTTCATAACTATGCATCAGAAAAAGGTCATATGAGTTCATCCAGAATTCTCTAGTCTTCACCAACTGTGTAAGGCACCTAAACAGCCTTGTGAAATATCAGTGTGTGAAATCCAGAGTTATGCAGATTATTTCCCATACACAGTATTTGAGCCTGGGAATGGTGCTTCAGCAAAATGAATTTGGTAAAGGTACACCGCCTTCCTACCGAAAACAGACCAAAAAACCCTAAACATTATTCAAATTAACTACTCTGTCTCCCACCTTACAAAAAGTCAAACAATTCTGAATCTGCTTTCACATCCAAAGCTTTACTGATAGGCTCAAAAGAGAGTTCAGATTTTTTTTCCTTTCATCTTGAAACAAAGAATAACTGTGTGCAGACTATTTACAGATACATTTCTGTGTGTATCCGCCAGGCTCCTCTAGCTCTCCTCTTCCTATCTTTCTGCTCCTGTTAATAATGAATACCAACTTGCTTCAATTCACATGCTTGTTACAATAAATGACCACATTTTCTGTTATCAGATTTTAAAAAATATGCAATAGTAGGGTATATTATGTAAAAATGATGACATATGCAAATAAACTTTTCTGAACTTCTAGGGCTAGAATGTTTGGAATTGTTTACGATGCCCATCTGACCATGAAATGAGCTATTTAGCAAAGGTGGGGAAGGAAGACCTCCTTTTATCACATCCTACACTCAGAGCTTAATCCCAGTTCTGCAGTTCAAGCTAAACCCTAATGGACCAGGACAAAAAAATGTTTGTCTCACTATTCATGCTATTCATGTTATTTACTGCTCATCCATATTTTCGTTCTGAAGTACTTGCTGCCTGCGTAATGGAAAAGTCCACATACATTTGAAATTCTATCCTCTGAAAATACATGCCATTATGTATCAGTTGTAGGGTTTATAGGCTAGACATGGCAGTGAAATAGCACTGAGGCTGGAAAGAATAAACTGGAAGAGCCATTTGGCTCAGACATCCTAGAAAATGCATATGCAATACAAGAATCAATTTGTTAGTCACCCAGAAAGGATTAGCAATTTTCATTTAACAATAAATATGGCAGTTTAGGTGCTGGAATCCAGAGTAGGGAAAAATGCATTAACTGAAAAAAAAAACAGAAGTTACTTTTCTTATTATTGGAGTACCATAATTATAGTTGAGTTTCAGTATGAACAATTGTTCCTTGATGGTTCTTGGTGAGTAATGTTGTTCAATAAGGGCCTGTCAATACAATTTGCTTTCAGTCGTCAGTTTATACAATATCAAGAATAATGGGCTTACTCAGGTACACTTGGAAATTGTAATAAAATACTAATTTTGGGGAAAAGAAAGCTCATAATCATCTGGTTTAGTACTCTACAGTTATGTCTGAGTTTTCTGAGAAGCTCCCTGTAATAAATGTGAACATTACAATCTATGTTAGATGAACAGTGATAGATGACCAGGCAGTAAAACACTGAAAAGGGGATATCCTCTGTATAATGTACTTTATGTGGAGGAGTCCTGTCATTACCTAGTCCAAGACAGGTAATGGCAAACCGTCCTGTATCGCTTCTAAGTTTCTGGAAAGTAACTACATCCTCATTTCTTGCATATAATATATTTTTTGAGGTTCACAGGGGTGGATTGTTTTAACAAGCCTAATTTCTTTGATTCCATTTTCCTGAAATGTAAAAGAACGGGATAATTAACCCTTGCAAAATAAGTGGTAGGAAATAACTGATGCTCATACTTCATGAAAAAAGTCATATCAAGATGCTTTCACAGAAGCTTCAAAGAGGTGCTCTGTGAATGAAGGAGGGGGCAATGATCCAGATGCTGACTACATGGGGAGATCAGAGGATTCACAAGCAAATCGCTGCACTGATGTTTATAGAAAGGTGTGTGTGGAAAGAATAATTTTTTCTCCCCTCTCCTGCTAATGTAGTTTGAGTGCTGAATAGTATGAAGAAGGTCCGCGAGGTTCACTTACCAGGAACTCTTCCATAGTTTCTCATAGCCTGACACCTATCTCTAGTTGTTCTTGCCAACAGAAAAACTCTGGAAACGAGTTTAGCTTGAAAGAAATGGTAGGAAAGGTATTTGCTTTCCCTCCCTTCCTTTCCAACTCAGCAAGCTTAACAATCTGTCTGTCACTCTTCAAAGACAGCAGCACACCATAAATTTTTCTATCCATAACTTCTGCCAGGCAATAGGGGTATGCATTTACATAACAAACCCTTTACACATGACTGAAATCAAGAGCTTCCAATATGCATCAAGAGTAGTAAGCTAAGAATTTCTCCAAAATGGAGCAAACAACACTGTACTTAGTTTGGAAGAGCTGGAATTTGAAGAAATAGATGCAGCACTGGCAATTTAGTTATTTGGTTTTTCACAGCATGTGTATATATGCCCATGTTTGTGTGCGTATGTGTAATTATGAAGGAAGGGGTAAGCTTCCACAGCTCGTGCAGTGTAGGTATGATGAGGAGTGTAAACTGCTAAGTGGTTTAAGAATTCTATTTAATACATGCAATGATATCACTTGAGGAAAAGTACTTACTGCTTACATGAATTAATCTGTCATTATGGACCTACATCAACTAAGTTATGTGAATTTGTACTGCTAACATGTGGGATAACTAGAAAAAAGTCATTTGTGACTTAAATGATAGTTAAACCAAAAGAAAGCTATTATCTGAAAATGGGCTTGTTTTTGCAGAAATCTAGGATAGGTATCTGGAGGCCTGCTGAAAGCTTTGCTTCTAGGGAAATGGCTGTAAAGCAGTGACAGACTTTTGATGCAACTATCAAATATAAGCACTATGGCATTAGCATAATTACATCTAGGTTTTAAAAACACCTATATTTGAGGCAATCCATTTATGCAGACAGTTCTAAAGCCGCATGCCAGCAGCATAAATTAATCCTTAAGTTGGCCAAATGAAGATACCTTTTACATAAGTCAACCTCTGCACAGCGCAAAAGCAGACACCAAATTACACAAAGCTGAACATGAGCTGTCAGTACAACGGTAAAAGAAATGCACTCCCTCCAACTATTGAGTGGAAAGTAAAAAGGGAAAAAGGAAACCAACAGCTACACTGCCCTGACAAGCTGTTTTCCAGATAATTATTTATAGCAGGCTTTCCAGTTTAGTTCTGTGTTTCACTTAAAATGTCTGTGGGGACTTGCATAGAAAAAAGATGTAAAAGTATTTTGTCTGTAGTAAGAAATAAATTTTCCGACTATTTTGAAGTAAATCTGCCACTTAGCTTGAGTTAAAGGTTTTGGTAAATAAAAACCATCTCATTATCTTTGTTCCCAATGACCCCAACAGCAGACTAATGCAGGCATTTTAAGCCTTCCATGTAGTTAAATTCACTGAAGTCTTACACATAAGCTGTATGTGAAGCAATTAGGTTATAATTCAGCAAAGTTATTATATGTTAAGTACTTCTGTTAGGCTTATAAGAGCTACTGTCCAACACGAGCCCAACAGCTCAGATAATGGTGGTGGGGTCACCGCGCCATCGAAGGCAGCAATGGAGCGAGCATGGTTCCCTCCAGCACAGACACACAAGCAGCAATCCTCTCACTTTTAAGGAGCGAGGGTAAGCCTCGGGGACAGCATCGAGGCTGCAGTGGGCAGCTGAGTTTGCCTGCCTGTTGCTGTTCTAGCAGCCAGAGGCTGCCATGAGAACACAGCTATCACCACTTAAATACCTTCTTGGAGCACTGTTGCCTCGGGTGTCTTTGTTCCTTGGTAAAGCAATACTCAGAAAAAAGGTCAGGTGTTTAGTGCAGTGTTTTTCGATACAAGGGAACAGTGGGTACATTCCTTCTCTGCTTGTACTAAAGTGATTAAGGGTTCAAGGTGAACTTACATTTTGCACTGAATCATGTACTGTAAAAGATTCAGTTCTGAGTCTCACATCTCAGATCAGTACTCCCTTCGACAGAGTTTTGGGTTTTTTTTGGCAAAAATGCAGTAAATGTGCAGGGACTTTGCTCACATGTACGGAAAAGCTGGTTATAGCAATTTAGAAAGTTATCATGCAATGGAAATGGCATCCTCTGGCCATCTCTGTAACAAAAAGAGTCAATTCAAAAGTAAGATTGTGCTTAATGTAAATACAAATATGAGAAAGCGAAAAAGGAAGCGTTAAATAGCAGCACTACAAAGAAGATTATTACGGTACATTTGTTACCAGGAATTTCTGACTTGTGCTGCACAGTTTCATGCCACCTGGCCCCCCACATGCACCCTTTCTCAAAGGAACGCATCTCGTCCATTGGATTTACCAGTTCTTCACTGGCTTTCAACTACCTGACAATCCTCACTTTCCAGAAGGTGGGCAGTCTCTCCCTTTCTGTGGGGTTGCTGCTTGGCTCATTTTTGTTGTTGTTGTTGGCATGATCAAACAGTACCATTTATTTCAATTACCTTGCTAGGTTATATGTTGCACATCATGTAGCTGCATTTCCATTTTTCCCCTATATATTTGAATACATTATATTGAATGTTTCATCAGAATGAATCAGAATTCTTACTAAAAGACATTTAGTAGCAAGAAATTATGAACCAGTTTTATTAAACAAACCATATTTAAGAGTTCTGATTTAAATCCAAAAAATGTGATGAAAAGCTTTACAAGTACTCAGAAATCAACAGTCCTGATGACCTTATAAAATAAACTTGTAGGCAGGTATGTAGTTGAGAAGCCATAAGTGCAGTTAAACCATTTGTGATCTAATAGAATCACTGATATGCTATACATAACACTATGTTCAAAACAGAGAATTTTGTGGGGCCCGGAGTATTTCCTCTTCCACAGAGTTGTTTAGTTACAGATACCAATCTCATCGTGATGCTCACTGCCAAAATAGCCTAAGGGATATTAAACTCTCTTGAGATAGCCCAAGGGGAAAAAAATAAGGAAAGCATTTCAGAAACTGTTGACAAAAGACACCTGAACATTCATAAGAAAAGACATCAAAGTTGCTGGGAAGCTTCTATTCAAAGAAAGAAAGTAAACAAAGAAATAATAGCACTTGAAAAAAAGTATCATCTTGTATTAATGAGGCCTATAATTATTGCAATAGATAAAATGAGGCACAGAAAAGTAGAACAGTTTCTTTTGTATAGCAAATCAATAACATCACATAATTTTTCAATTTTCAATTTTCTCCGTACTTAAGAAAAACTGTAAGTAACATTACAGGGAAGATCTCCTGAGAGGATACAAGTGTGACATTAGCCCATGTACAGATTAATTTTACATAGGAATATGTACTTTGGAAAGGAACAGAACTGAACTTTGATCCAGTTTTAACTATAATTAAGACACGTGTATTTATTCCTCATTTATTAGCTTTGGTGGAAGATGGTGTTTCACGGCTCCAGAAGAGAATGGATAACACATATGGCCTCTCAGGGAAAGGATGCCTCTAACCTGTCCTTCCTTCCTGTTTCAGCCCCGTATCTGACAGCAGCCTGTTTGCCTGGCATGATGTTCTCATTCTTGGCCTATGCTCAGCCGTACGCCAACCCTCTGGGGTCTCTCGTGTCCTCGTACAGCTGTGCCTCTGCTGGGGACCGTGCCAGAGACAGTGCAGGATACCACACGGGCAACACAAGCAATGGGGTGTTCTCACTCATTTTAAGAGAATTATAGTAGTTGAAATTGTGATAAAAGTTATTAAAAAAAGATAAGGCGGTTTTCATGAGATACAAGTTGCAACTGCAGAAGCATGCAAAGGATTGAAATACTGTATCAATATATAATTACATTTTCCCTTTCCAAATTTTACTTCCACGTTTTAGCAAGGGAATGTAAATTTTCAGGAAAAAGTCATACAGTCACACAAAATCTGGGATTTTATAGAGGCATTATCAAAGCTATGTTTCTCTGGTGCACACAGGCATGCTTTATGAAGTGCATGATTAGGATACCAGGCTTTCTCTTCCAATATTTAGGTTGACCACTTAACTACAGATCAGTCTCCCTCACAATTTCTCCTACAACATTAATTCAGGAAAATGGCCAGTTCCTGAAAAGTAATTTATCTTTTCCATTTCCTTTCAGTTTGACTTTTTATTGGAAGGGACATCTAATCTCCCTGTCTGACCAATATCAAATTTTGTTTCCTTAAGATGTGTGGAGAGATGGGGCAAAGGGTGAAGGGAAAAATTGATGGGGGGGAATAGGCTGGAATACCTACCAGAGGAAATGCTGGGGGGTAAAGATCCACCCCCTGACACTGGATGTGAGGCCAGGATGCTATTTAAAAATCCCGCCCTCAGGAATCTCGAAAGAGACTTCACCCCAATGGTCGGAAAGGATCCTTTCAAAGAGATAAAAATGATCATTAATCAAATGACTTGTTCTTTGGTGGATAAAAGAAGTTGACTGTTTAAAGAAAGAATAACCAAATCTCTGCAGAGTTAACAGTGGATTCACTGGAACAGATCTCATAAAAAGTAGTTAAAGGTTTGCTTTTTAACCAAGACACACAATACACAGCTTTAACCATAAAGAGGTTGTTTTCTGCATACTTTACAAATGGAGAATTCCAGCACTTCTAGGAGAAACGGAAAGAATTGATATTTTAAATGCAGATTACTCCTAATGGATATTTCTAGTGCATTCCAAATGACTCTACCATAGAAGCATTTTACAGTTTGTATACAAATCAAAGAGAGACCAGTAGAGGTGAAACTATACGAGCAAAGCTGTGTTTTATAGTAGTATTTTAAAGCCACCTGACGAACCACCTGACAAAAGTCATGTCAGGCAAGGGCAGAAGGGGGAAATTTGCAGCTACATCAGTCAGAGCTTCCATCGCATCCCCCAACACCTGTCAATATATTGATGCAGGCAAAAACCAGGAGTACAGACATGGCCCCTTTCTGCTTTGCTCTCACCAGAAGCTTAACACATTTTATGCTGTCAATATAATATGCCTTATATTCTTCTTATTGCCTAAATGTACAGTTTTACTTCTGGAAACAATGATTATCTCATCCAACTCTTTTAAAGTAAGTATTTGTGACATATCTATTATAGTGATGATAAACAAGGACTCTTTATCATTTGATCGACTGTTTCAGCTTTCAGCGTATGCACAGAGATACAGAGACATCATTTCAGCTAGCTCAGTGCTCAGTGAATGCCAGCATCAAAGATGGATCTGAAATGAGAGCTCTACACATCTTGCTTAAAAGTACAGAGTCAAGATTCTCCAGCTTGCAATAAATTTAAATTGACAGTCAGAATAAAGTGTGTATTTTTGCAAGTACATCAAGCAAGCATCCATCCAAAAGTTTAGGCAATGGCAAGTTTGTTTTCATCATCTTGCAAGAATTTCATAGTTGTTCTTTTAAGAGATAGAAAACATCTTAATATTTATATACAATGAGAAACATAAATGGCCCTCTTAAGATTTATGCAACAGTTGGGATTTTTTTTCAACTAATAAAAATGTAGTGAGGAAAATTTAGCCTCAAAATTCACATATGTACTTGCTGAACTTGAAGTAGCCTAAGAGAGCTTTGAATTTTTATCTTTTATTTTCAAGCAAGAGTTGTATTGTTTCTCCTCAATACACTTGCCCTTTCGATTATTAGACCTGCTGCAGTCAGTGGAAGAAGAATTCATTTAATCGGTGTTCTGGATGCAATATTTTTGTATCTGATGGCTAAAGATAATGCATAAAAGCTTTCCCTCTGGCAACTCCAGAAAAGACTTTGGCATTCTTGTAAAACTGTTTCCAAATTCCATGGATTAAATTTTAAAATATTTTCAGAAATGATCATGGATACAGAGCCTAGAATGCAATACACAGAAATTCAATTTTAAAATGGAAAATTGTTCCATTAACTCCAAGATGTTTGGTAATAAACAGCATCTTAAAACATGAAGGCTAAATAATGAACATATGAAGACTTCCCAAACAAAACTTTGCTTCTCTGTTTCAGAATATGAATTATACCAACCATAAAGTACACCCACTGTGAGTCACATGCCATATGTACAGACCTTCAGAAAAGCCAAACAGCTTGAGCTTCACCATTGACATTTTCCTACATTTAAATGGTGTTAAGTGGCAAATAACTCAAGTTTTCTAGCAGTCTTACAATAAGTTGCTTTGCTATAGAAAGTAACGAAGATAAAACCGAATTTTTCACTTATTTTCACTTATATTCAGAAAAAAAAAAAGCAGAAAATTTTGGAGCAATTCAGTCTGTGAACGCTAAGAATAGAGCTAGCGAGCTAAAACTATTGAGGCTTTATAAGCAGAAAATAACCCTAAGAATACATATAATGTTTTTCTCTCACACTTAAAAAGTAGGATTCAGCTGCTTAAGTGTAAATGCTTTGTGTTATTTGAGATGCTGTAGAAAATCTGAGACATTCACATTTGAGTGGCAGACACGACAAGATCTGCAGGAGATTTGTACTCTTTGAACGTGGCAGCAAGAGGCAAAGCAGTAGTTGGGTATCTAACAATAGGCAGCTGGTGTCATTTTAGGCAACTAAACCCCATCCAACTAGTCTACTGTCACCTCAGAAATGTCTCTAAGTAGAATACAGAGTTACAAGAACAAGACCTTGTTTAGTCTCTTTTAGAAGTCCACAAATAGCTTCTGAAACGGACAAGGTTGAGAGCATTCAGCCCTGATCAGTATCCATCAACATAAAAATGCAGAAAAGGAGTGGCTGAAAGTTCATTCATCTTAAAACATGCATAGTCCTATATTAAAATACAGCATATGCCCCAGAATGAACCAATGGGTGCTTTTTGGTATTATCGCCTCCACAATGCGAATAGGGTTTGAGACTCTATTACGTGACTATATATGTGGAAGTTGATTATCGCTGCAGGTAGTTCGGAAAAAAAATTAATTTTCCTCAGTCCCATCAATCACCACAAGAAGGACAGAGTTTTGAAAAGAGCTTTGGACATTTACAGTAATTTAGAAGTTTACTCAAATTTTTACTTGTTTGCATAAACATTAATGAAATATTTCAAAGAAAATTTGCAACAAAAAAATTGCCTTCAAGACAGAAAGAGAGAAAGGTCTCTGCTAACACGGCAAAGAAGCAGGGAGGTGGGAGGATGGTATTAAAGAGAAAATGCCAGCTTCTCAGAGATACTATAAAGTTCTGTGGAAATCAGTGAAGAAGAATTGTGATTCATTCTATCTGAACATTTTTTTTTTAATTGCATAATGAAGATGTAGTCTTTCCTCTTTTTCCAAATTCAAATCATGCTTAGCTAATGAAGAAGTCCACCAAAAATGTGCCTGCTGCTTTGTATCCTGCTGCTGTATGCTCCAAATTGCAAATGCAATATTCATTTTTTAGAGGTGTATGCTAGCAACAGAAATCTTAATGCTTAATTTAAATGATCTCGTTAAAGCAACCACACTGGACACTTTCCAGATGCTAGGATATTATTTATTTAGCTAACCAAATTTCTTGAGAAAGGCCATTCTGTCAGTGCACAGCATAGAGGGACTAGTGCTTTATACTCCTTCTGTTGTTTTGTGTAAAAATTAATACACATTTGCAGTCGGTGCAGTTACACTACTGGGAAGAGCTTTCAGCCTAAGGTCTTACTAGTTCTAAACTGGGAAAAGGAAACATGAATATTAAGCCATGATTTCTCAGTGCCCTGAAATACAGCTGTTATTTAGCAGCTTACAGGCATGGATTTATTGAGGAAAAAACCCAGCCTCTCCCTGCTCCATAGTTATATACTATGAACATTATGCCACCTTAACATGGGAAAATACATTAGTTACGAATATTAGTTGGAAAAGTGCATTGAAACCATAAAAACATATGGCAATACTCTGAATAGCTGACAGTTCATGAAGTATACACCATTTACTGAGTCCTGTGATACCCGTTTATAACTCAGCGTCAATTCTTCTGTTTCACAATTATTACAGCTAAGTGCCTGTGCTCAGAGGCAGTGGGGGAGTGCTGAATCAATTAGTCTGCCTCCCACCTTCATCTGTTGTTCCAGGGGGAATATCATCCCACTAATTGTAGAATTTGATAGGGAAATCACGGGTGCAGCATCCTAAACTGACATGGTTTTAGCAGCGTATTATCACGCAGAGCAGAAGGGCAAGAGCAGATAGCTGGGTAAAGGGAACACATATGCTTAGTTCAGCTCCAGAGCACGTACATTAACTCACACACGTTTACTGGCACTTGCATCACGACAGCTTGGCCAGCCAGAAGGAACAGCCATTTCTCCCCACACCAAAGGCACATCCCACGGCCTAGGGCTAGTGGCAATATAATTGTGCTGACGAGTCCTAGATCTACAAAAGAGAGAAAGTTCTGCCACGTGCCTCAGCGACAGCACTGAACAGATGGATGGATGGATGGATGGATGGATGGATGGATGGATGGATGGATGGATGGATGAAGAGTGGCAGCAAACACACCTGGTGCAATACTGGTGGAACACAATGGACTAGAGTGAAACACACAACTTCTGTTCAAACGGGGGCTGCAGGGGCCCTTGTGAGCTATAGGAAAAAGCATTTCAAAGGAAAAGCAAAAAGCATTTTCTAACTTGCACTGAGAAAACTCTCAGGGATTGAGCAAGCTAAGAAACGTTAACCTGGCCCATTATTTTTGCTGCTGACACTTTGCAGAAACTTCCAGCAGAAGACCCTCAGAATTTTCCACAGAAACCAAATACAGTTTTATTCTGTTAATGACAGTACATACCCTCTCACATCTGCTGACTTCAGTGCAAACATTTCCACCAGTTTGCCCCTATATGCAGTAAAGTGCCAGCATAGTGCCGGCTGTCCTCAGGGGTCCGCGTCCCACCGTTCCCTCCTTGCCAGCTGCTGGCTTCTTTGCCCTGCCACCATCAGCAGAACTTGAGCCAATGCCGTGGCAGCCCCCGGGCATGCAGAACTCTCAGGGATGCCATCTGAAGTTGCTGAACACTTTATTACACTTTAAACTGATCCAATACTTTCCGCAAGTCGAATTGAGTCGAATAGTTTCCATAAAGGGGGGTTCCCTCGGTCCCATCGAGGGAGGATATTACATCACTTTGGATGGTCTCCAGGGGTCTAGCAGTTATCTGTGGTCCACTAACAATTGGATTGGGGCCAACTCCATGAGGAGGGTTTTTTATTATTTCCTCCTTCCTTATATGTATCAATCCACCTCGATCTTGTCCTGGTTCCCAATACCTA
>Ga0065711_1045704_pt1 | contig 13306 bp, 11 predicted proteins | sample Hoacrofraction12_FD_59098 | JGI IMG/M metagenome (GOLD analysis project Ga0065711, IMG submission 59098) | Hoatzin crop microbial communities from Cojedes, Venezuela - Epithelial fraction 12 v2 (version 2) | ecosystem: Host-associated > Birds > Digestive system > Esophagus > Crop | place...
GGGGTCAAAGATTTGAACAAATGCAAACAAAATACTTCTTTTCATGTTGGTATCCACAAACTGTCAGCACAGAGGCTTAATGTAAATGTCTTGGGTTGAGCTGACAGCAATACCAGGATTTTGGTTGCGTTAAAAAAAACACCTTACCACGACACTAAGAAATAGTAATAACTGCTCAAGAAGTGTTTTGTGTGTTTTGTGTGTTTGGGTTTTTTTCTTCACCTAAGCTTTGTTTAAATTCCGTATTAAAAAATGCTTTTCAGCATATTTTTAATACAGACCGACAGACAGCTGAGCTGGCGCGTGTAGGTGTGTGCGTTTGGGTTTGTGTGTGTGTGCTTCGGAGTGAGCTATTGCTGTCTTTAGAGAAATGGCATTGGAAACCTGTTGTGTTTTCAGCATTTTATGCAAACACATTGTCTTGCACAGAATGGTATGTCCTAGAGCATAAATCTTCGGGAAGCCAGGGCGTTTGTGGCGGCTTATTTCTAGCACATCCTGATGCCAGGCGATTAGTCTGGGCCATTTGCATCTCTGAAAGCTTTCTCTGGGAGGACGTAGCATTTAGCTGGTAGTGTTGGTTTTTTAGCAGCTCAGTGTTGGTGAATATTCTCAGAGGGAACAGAGGGATGCGAAATTGTACTGGATTTGAAGCGTGTGATGAAGGCTGTGGTCTGTATTTGCGTGGTAGTTTTCTGGAAGTGGGCCAAGTGGCTCCCATCTAAGCATCCTTGGGTGCTGAGGAGGCAGGTAGATATTGGACTCAATCTTTAGTGAGTGTGGAGCACAGGCCTGAGCTGGTTTGCCCCACTTGGTCCATTATCTCCATTTTTCTGATAGCTGAAATGAAGTAGAAAGATGTTATTTGCTCCGAGTGCTGTGGGAGCGAGTGCTGGCACTGGAAATGCACCGCCGAGTCCTGATGCTTCCTCCTTTCCTTTAATTGTGTCCTTCGAAAGCAGAGTCCTCTAGCGCTTAAAGATGATGGCAAACTGCCTTGTTAACCTATTTTAAGCAAATCTGTATTGAGTTTCCTGCTGTGCCTAAGAGCTGGAAGTCCCAGCAGAGTTTTATGTTTTATCCCTGCACTAGCTTTCTCTGGACTTCAATTCCCCACTTCCTTTCTCTCCTGCCCCAAAAGAAATGCAAATTTAATTTCACAGGAAATAAGGATATACTTGAATAAGCCAAAATTTTTTTTGCCAATATTTCAGTGTCTCCCACTGGTTAGTAACTAACTAAGTGGGGATCTAACATTTTGCCTTTCTGAAAACAAATTCTTTGCACAGAGCAGCCTCCCGCAGGCTCCTTTAGCATGGAAAGGCAAAGCATTTTGGCAGGGAACAGAAAGCTGTATAGAAGAAAAGAGCAGCACAGGCCGCCTGTATGGTATTGGTAGGAGATGAGGGAAAAGATATTGCTGATTTTTATTAATAATTAATTTAATTTTCTATAGTACTCTTATAAAAGTTCCTCAAATTTGCAGAGCGCATAACATCTGTATCACTGAACTGTAACTCTTTCTGGAGTACTTCATCTGTTCCACTATAGACACAGTGATGGTGTTTAATAGTTTAGGTCAGTAAGTCATTATGAAAGCAGCCACTGAAATAATAGTCTTGTAAAAAAAGAATGTTGCGTATAGACTATATTGTTAAAGGTTTCTTTATTTTGCTGTCCTTCTTCATTATGATTTCCTACTTTCTTTCTGTTGTGATATGACTTATGGGTTGTAGCAATAGCCATTGGACCTACAGTGAAAATTGAGGGCATATCTAACTTTCTTTAAGAAAGGATTTAGCATAAGGAAATGATAAATGAGATATAGCAATGGTCTTCTAAGAAGTGCTCCAGTCCGTGTGTCCTTACCATATAAAAATATCCAGATAGATCCCCATGGGGGATTTTTATTTCTCATCACAAAATTTGGCCTAGACACGTAAGCATTGGCAAAGTTCTTCAAATAAATGTCAGAAAAATTGTAGTTATTTGTGTGCTGTTCCTTGACCCCGGCTGTATGTTTTATCTGAACTATCTGACGTAGAAGAACACAAGCCTCCTGACCACCACCCCGGCTCACGTTCAAGCTTGCTAATGCCCTGCTTGGACAGCCTACGTTTGAACTCAGCTGCTGAGCATGGCTGAGTCTGGCCCGGCGCAGCCGAGCCCCGTCCTTACCTTTCGGACTTTGCTGCTTCAGGACCTGAATTATCACCGCGTCCTGTAGCGAAGCTCGTTTACTTATTTAGCTTTTGCTCACTAAACCTCCAACCCAGCTCATCCCAGGGGATCCGGTGAAACTCTCGACTGGTGGCGTGGCTGGCAGAAAGGTGCGGGCAGCAGGGCACGGTTGGGAAATGAGCTCTAATCGGCGAGAGCAGCAGCCCAGGGTGACGGGAGTGTGGCTAGGCAACAGCATGGGGAGCGGAGGAATGATCTCTCTTTGTCAGACAGCCGAGCTGTTAGAGGTTATGAGATTCTTTTATTGCACTAATTTGCAGTGCGATGTGCTGACATTCTCTCCCTGTTGCACAGAGAATATATAAATTATGCCTGCAGGACGATTAACTGTTTGTCCAGGCTAATTGTCAGTATTAAATCTTGCTCAGTCACAGTTTTAAAGCTTAATTTAAACTCTCTATCTTTAAGGAATCTGCACTCCCACTCCCCCTCCCACCACGGGGAAAAAAATAATAAAGATTTAATGGTTTAAGTCAGTTCCCTTTGTAAGAGCTAAAGTTATAATTGGGTGTGTGGATAGTGGAAGCATCTGCACATGCTGCGCCTGTGGAGTTTACCTTTTTCTTCGGCCGATAATGTTCATTTCAAATCTCATTGTCTTTGCTACCCTGTATTAATTTCTGAATTATGTATTATTGTTCTGAGACCCCGGAGCCACAGCTATTCCCCACATCTATTACTGCATAAATCTTTGCTGTGTATTTAAAACAGCAATGATTCACCCTGAAAGACGGAGAGGAACACAAGTGCTAATGAAAAAATCCCTCTCCCCATGAAAAGGGCAAAAATCAGATGCACAGACCTTGTAGGGTGGCCGGGGAGCAGCGGACAGGCGGACCCGGCTGCAGAGAGCTGCAGCAACAGGCAGGAGAAGGATGGAGCCTGCCGCGGGTTTGCACGCTGCGTCTTCGCACGCCGCGGGTCGTGAGATGCTGCTGCAGCGGAGACGATCCTGGCTGTGAGGATTCTGCTCCAGGCAGGTGAAACTCCTGCTCTTGTGGCTGAGCCTGAGCAGAGGGACAGCCCTCTGCGTGGAGACCTTCCTCGTGGTGTCACAGGTGATGAAGATCACCGGTCACACTGGTGTAGACTTTCCATTTTCAATTACTTGTGTTTTTTTCTATTATTATTTTTAATTTATTCCTCTGCAAAGAGAGACAGATGCATGCAGTTGGCCCATCTCCCTCTAAAATTTGTAGAAGCAGTGCTGTGAAGTGCCTGTTTCTCATCTCTGCTTGTCCCTAGATTTGGTTTTCTGAAGCTCTTTGCCAGCAGCATGGGTTTGGTTGACGGTCCTTGTTTGGGCCAGAAGTTAGCCATCAGTTTGTTGCCACTGCACCCAAGTACACCTCAGTACCTGAATTAGCTGCTTGTGGCACGGTTCCAGCAAACAAAAGGGTGGTAGCACACCTTGGCTTTAAAATGTACCTAACTGCATTTTCCTTGCCTTGGCTCGGCTTGCCATTGCCATCCTCTGCCAAAAGCAGGGTGGTGACCCCATGACTTGGGGACACCCTGGGGAAGGGTGAGACCCAGCAGGACACTGTCACCCTGCATCACGCACGCACCTGGCTCGGCGAGAGGCGTTGGGGACGTGCTGGCCTGCCCTGCCTTCTGCCAGTGACGAGGAACGATGCACCAGGAGGATGGCAGAGATGTTTTGTTTCTTGCTGCGGCTGTCAGACACACGGTGTCATCGGAGAATGGTGGGGCTTAAGGCTGGAGCCCTTCTGGGCTTTGCTTGACCTCTTGCAAGACTTTAGCAGGACTTTCTAGAGAAGAAGCACAGGAGTGAAAGCGCTCCCCACGCTGTTAAATCTGCTGAAGGGTTTGTCAGTCTGCCACAGGCCAAAGCCGAGCATATTCTTGAGCGTGGGTGAAAGGGGTCACGCTTTTTTTGACCTGGGGCAGGCGGTAATTGAAAAGAAGGCAGCTGTGGGTAGAAACGAGCCCAGCGACATAACCAGCCTGGTGCCTCTGTTCCTGGAATATTACAGCCAGGAGGGAGAGGCTCTTGCACCAAGCAGCCCCTCTCAGCCCGTCCATCACAGCCTGCGTTTTCTTTAGGGAGAATATTAGTACCAGAGGATGAGGGCTGATCCAGCAGCTGGTTTGGAGGCTGAGGCCCTGCACAGCTCATCACCCCGGTGCTGCGCTGCGTGATGGGGATGAAGAGGTGGGAGCACGGAGCACCACACCTGCACACCTCTCCCCTCGCCCCAGCGCTGGGTGATGGAGCAGGTTTGGGATGTCCCCACAGGTGTGGTCCAGGGGCCCTTGGGGGCTGTCGCTGAGACCAGGGAAGGGTGAGTGGGTCGATACCTGTGGGAGAGAGCAGCACCTGGGAGCCAAGGAGAAAACGCTTCTCCCTAATCCTGCTCCTTTTGACGCCTCGTGGAGAAACAAAAGGGCTCGTGCTGTTGTCTTGCACTATTAGAGCTCCCTTTAATAACGACAGCTTTTCTCACTGCTTTTCTGAAATCTGCAAAATTAGGGTGAGCGAAAGGTGGCGGGGAGAGCGAGTTAATCTGGAAGAGAAATGCCTGAGAAACACAGAAGCCTACGAGAGAGGAGACGAGAATTAGCAGATGAGAAAGCACGAGCGATGATAATTAGCCAGCTCGGCTGCGTGATGGCGAAGTATCGCCGCTGTGACAGGGGAAGGTGAAACCCTGGCCCAGTTTGCTGAGAGAGGGAAGCAAAGGAGGCTTTGCGGAGCTGCGCAGGGTGCTGCGCAGGGTGCTGCGCAGGGTGCTCTCCTCTGCTGCTGCCCCACGACCCGGGAGAGCTCTGCTGTGAACAGAGACACGGGAGCTCGCTGTCTGTCCCTGCGGGCTGGCAGGACAGGAATTGGAGGATTCATGGCTTAGGGATTACGTTATTATTAATAACATTATTGATATTATTATAACTTATATATGATATTTCATAACATTAATAAGAATGCTAATAATACTAATTTGCTTTACCACGTCTGTAACTTTAGAGCAGCCATCTCAGGCCCCGTTTGCTCCCGCGGTGCGTGCACGGTTCCTGCCTCCGGGTCGGACGCTCCCACGTACGAGGATTTGGATACCCAGGGGATTATTTTGGGCAAACCACCTCTGTTACGTCAATTGGGCGATGGGCACGTGTTTCACATGTGAATGTGAGTGGCCTGCTGTAAATTTTAGCATTTCTATTAAACCAGCAAAATGGGAAGCCCCGTCCTGGGAGAGGCTCTGGGGTCTTTACTCCGCGTAGCGGAAATCTGCGGCTGCCAGGAGCAGGACCAAGGCTCCTTGTGCGGAGCAGATCTCGACAGTAAGAGGCTTCTGCCTAACCCCAGCATCTAGTAGCTGGCTTATGCCCCAAAACAGATTATTCCTATTTCTGGCTTTTATCCCAGTGATCATCAATCACAGCAAATATTCCCACTCCTCATCAGCAATATCTCATTCCCTTTTTTGTGACTCAAATCTTATGTCAGCCGGGTTTGACTGTTCAGGTGTGAAAACAGGAGATGGGGCAGCAGTAATGGCAGGGCTTCAGGTTCATCTGAAATCCCTGATTGCCTCTGCGGGTTTGTGCAATGAGAGAGGGTAAATAAAGGGAGCACAATCCCATACTGCCGCTGGCTTGTGATTTCAGGTACCGTTCCCATTATCTCTCTCATTTGTCTCCCCTCCGATGGGGGAGAGGAGCAGTTAGGGTACAACTCTAGCTACGATATATTTTTAAGCAGGCAGTAACATAAAGTCCTTAAAACCCTGAAAGCAACATGGGGGGAGGAAAAAACCAAACCAAACCACCTCTCCTAGCAGAAGAACAAAGGACAGGGGCTGAAATACCTGGGATCGGCAGCCCATGCTGGGGGAGGGCTGCTCTGGTGAGGCAGGGAAGATGCTGTCTTTAGCATATGCTCTGCATATTTTACTGCCAGGGAAGATGTGGTGATGATTTAATATGCAAAGGTAGATATGGCATTGATATGCATCCACACTGCATAACATGTGCATACATATTTCAAAGGTGGTACAAGAAAGTGCATCGCTGAAGGCGAGCGTTTATCAGGCTTGCGGTCAGACGTTTGAGACCGTCACAGCCTTAGGAGATCCTGCAGGAGGAGAAACAATAACACGTCTTGATTATTATTAGTAGCGTTTTAAATACAAAATTGCCGGGATGCTGGGGAGCGGGGAGAACAGCGAGCGCTGGAGACACGTTGAGTGATGTGATGGAGGAGCAGCCACGCGGGTAAACAAAGGCTGCAGCAGGCGAGAGCGAGCGAGGAACCCAAAAGAGGAAATTCTTCACCTGCGGTCCGCGCTTTCCTTGCCTTCGCAGATCTGTGCTCGAGCCACGGTAAATGAGACGAGCCTGTCTGACGGCTCTGCTGCCGGGGTGGGTTTCTGTTTGGTTTTGTGCTGGGAGCAGAGCTCAGCTGCGCAGGAAGAGGGAGGTGTGACACACACAGACACAAGCAGAGAAGGGGGACACTGTCCCGCAGCCCACTCCCCTCACCCGCGGCTGCCCGCCCGCTTCCGTAGTTAGTTGCTGATATTTGTCTTTGGGGACCGGTGGGCAACGGGGACTGCGCCCACCCGGGGCAGAAACCCACCAAAGCCCGCACCGAGCTAAAACTAGCCCAGCGCCTTGCTGCTAAAAGTTCAAACACAGCAACACCCGGTTGTTGGGAGTGCGTTGACTGTCACACCGCTGGGTGCTGGGGTTGTCCCCCCCCCGGCACGGGTCCCAGGGCAGCAGCGGGCGCAGGCAGGGAGCCCTCGGAGCGCGTCGGTGGGGCACGCTGCAGGGTGCTGCGCAGATGAAAGCGCAGACAGTTTGTGTTTGTTTTGCTTAGTGACAGCTCTAGATTTTAATGTTTGATCACAGCAGGCAGGGAGGTCCTGCAGGGATTTCAAAAGCTGCTCCTTGCCCGTGCACCGGCATGCATTTTCTTCACATTAAGTGAACACATCTCGCCTACCTTGCTGGAAAAAACTAGTTTGGGCTTAATGCAAATCTGGCTCGGTGCAAGCGTGAGACACATATTGCTGCTGATAGGAATCTGTCTTGTTCTGCTCATCTCTAACGCCTGCAGACGTGCTTGCACTCCTCTTCTGCGCTAGCCCGGGTGCACAGCGCTGGGTGGTCCCCACCGGGGGACACTGGGGACACCCACCCTCTGCCAGCGCAGCGTGCTCCTGCCTGCTGGTCGCTTCTGGGGAGCTTGCACGATACTTTAGCACGATACCAACCCTTCCTGCTCTGGCGGGGTCGTGGAGCCGGCGCAGGTTCGCGCTTGCTGTTCCTGATGCCCCTAGGTCCTTCGGGGGTGGAAGCGGTACGAGATGAAGCCGTTGAGTTGTTTGCTGGGCACAGCTGAGGTTTTGAAGGCACGGCGAGGTGGCCCGGTGCGCCGGCCGCAGCTCGCTGCCCTCGGTCCAAGCCCCGCGTGCCCGGCTGAGCAGCGAAGCCCAGACCCCACGGGGACGGGCTGGGCTGCTGGAGCAAACCGGCTCGGTGGCTCCTTGGAGTGTGTCTTGCAGTTTGGCTTTCGCGAGTTCAGGCTCCTGCCTCCTCTCAGCATCTTCAGCTTGCAGGAGGGGGATGGGGCAGGGTTTGGGGGTGATGGCCGGGGACAGCGGGGGCCGTGGGGCTGGATGGTCCCGGGGAGCGAGGTGTGAAGCACAGAGAGGGCTCCTCCGGCGCTGATGACAGCGGGCAGCGCTCCTGCCGCAGTGGAAGCTGCTGTAACTCGATCGCTCTTTAATTATCTGGAATTATAGCGCCGCTCTCACCCTTTTTATGTTACAGTGGAAGAAATCAGGACATACATTAATTATCTAATCCGTATGTAAAGTGTCACATATAATTTTCCCAGAGCAAAAGGTTCTAACTTTAAGACCTGCATCTTCTCTTAATAACCATGTGTGTGGGAGAAAATAATATCCAGATATATGATTATTACAGTGGTCGCTGGCCAGTGTTGCTCCTTTCCCTGCATTTGGGGCAGCATCTCTGTTAGAGAGCCTTACACGGGGACGCTTGCTGGGTGGCCTTTAAATATCCCCAGACCACAGCCTGTGACCCGGCCGGGTAGCGGGGAACTGAGAGTGCAAAGCCTGTGCTGGTGGTGGTTGTTGCAGAAGTACGGTCTGAATCAGAAATACCTCTGGGTCTCTTCGGTGGTTTGTTGGTTGTTTTTTTTTCTTGGCTGCATTTGGAAAAGACGGGAAGACCCCACAGCTTCCCTTTGACTAAGACACATGGCAGCTGAAGAAGTCGATTAAGAAAATCAGTATTGCATTTATTAGCCTCCATCTATGATGCATAGTGTTATGCTAATATGCATGAATTAATTACTGTTATTAATTCAATTGAATTAATTTGATATTACTGATGTGTGCAGTGAAGATTTGTTGAGAGTGAGCACGAGCTGCTTTTGAAAGGCGGTGCAGACGCGGGCTGGCTTGATGCGAGTGGGAAGGGGGAGGACGGGCTCTGCAGCAGCCCCGGCACATCTGTTTGCACCACCTGACGCAGCGCGGGAGCTCAGAGACCGCTTGATCTCCCATCGCCTTCCCCTCCCTCTGTGCTCTGATCATGACTTCATCCCGTTCTGCAATTAGCGGTTCGAAACAGGAAACAGGCCCTTTGCCTGTGCTCGGGCCCCTTTGGGGTGTTGCTGACCGTTCTCCCCCCCAGCTTTGTGCAGGGGGGCAGCAAATGTCCTCAGCTCCGGCGGAAGGTCCGCAGGGAGCGAGGGACGGAGGCTGATCGCAAATATCGGCACGAGAAACCAGCTCCCAGGTCTCACGCAGGGAAACACAGCGGGGCCCCTGCCTGCACCGTGAAGGATGCAACAGATAGTTTGGAAACCGGTGCCAGGCTGTGCAATATTTGCATGAGTTATTAGGGGAAAAATTTAGCTCAGCTTGAGGAAGCCTGCAGCTTGCAGGCTGCTCGTGAGCAGAAGTGAAACTCATCGTGTGACTTGTTAGAGATTTGTTCTCAGATCGTGGCACAGAAGCTGCCTGCCCTGTTGAATAAAAAGGCCCTCAACATACAATCAGAAAATAAAGCCCCGGATGCTGTTTCGGTTGTAAAGCCCAGATGGTGCCGGCAGCGATGGGGCCTGGAGTGACAGGGGCTGTCCCCTGAGGTCAGGGACGTGCTGGGGGCAGGAGGACCTCTGGCCAGCAGGTGATTCGTTAGAGCCCTGCAGTGCCTGCTCTCAGAAGTGATGCTGGAAACCATGAGACTGACTAAAGAAAGGTAATTTAAAGAATCTAGCGCTGGTTCTGCGCACAGCCCGACGCCCAGCACGGACCCCTCGGGGAGAGGCGAGCGGGCAGAGCCCGTGCACCCTTGGGCTGGCGGGGCTGTGTCGTGTTTCTAAAATGACTGTAACTGGTATTCCACAAGACCAGCTACAGGACCCGCAAAGGCCGTCACTCCACCAGATCATTCGGTGGTGGTGAAGACCAAGCTTGCAATTGCTCTTCAAGGAAATTTCTCCGTGAGGAAGGGAGAACCCGTAGTTTTCAGTGACCTCTTTCGGGTAGCGAAGTAGCAGCTAATTGCAGCGGATAGAGCTGGCAGATGTCCCTGCTTCATGCAGCAAATCGGTCACATCTCTTCATAGATACGAGACCTTCTGCTGTTACACGAGTCCTGTGCTTTAACCATCCTCCTAATTCATTTCATTTCAGGCTGCGATTTTGCCCCCTCCCCAAGTGGAATTGTTTTGCCTCCATTATTTGCTGTGCCTTGTTCCCCACCTCAGTCACCCATCAGCCGCTGGCAGTCTTCACTAGGTCCGTTGGCCGTGGCTCAGGAAGGAGAGCAGACCGATTTGCCCTGAGGGTGACTCCCCAAAGCGGAGAGCTGCTGCCCCTCGCTTCTCGCTGCCCTTCCTGGGGCTGAGGGGCCACCTCGCACCATGGCAGCCTTTTCCTCCGCTCCCCGCCCACGCCTGGGCCCGCTCCTGTCCGCAAAGCATCCTCCACTTGGGGCTCGGTGGCTGCTGCTCACCCCTTCCCCAGTCCTGCCTCTGTCACCAGGCCCCTTCCCCTGCCCCGCGGCTGGGTTTGGTCCAGCCTTGGAGGGCTGTAGTGATGCATCTCTCCGGCATGGCTCGTTTTCCTCCTCCTACCCCTGCAGAGAAGCCTGGGCCAGCCTAGGGGAGGGAATATCTCCAGTGCTGCTCCATAACAGCAAATGGAAACCTTTGTGTCAGTGCTTTGGTCTCTGATTGATCACAATCTGCTTGAGCTCTCGCTGGCTCACTGGTTTTTTGCCCGTTATACCTGAGGTGGGTGTTTGCCCTGTCCACCACACATGGCTTTTCCCTGCCCAGCACAGCCCAGCCAGCCTCACAGAGGGACAGAACTTTCTTGCAGTTGCTACTTGGACTTTTTTTTTTTTAATACAAATCTTAAAATAAAAAAAGGTGAAATCAACAGTAGGCAGCAGCAGGAGTGCAGACTGGGATGGGCAGAGCTCTGCAGTTCGCCTAAGCAGAAGCCTTGTCCTGCAGAGCTGCTCCTCAGCCCTCAGGAGGGGCAAAGCCGGGGTGCCGTGTCTGCCCCGCTCCTAGAAACCCTCAAGGCAGCGAGTGGCACGCTCCCCCCCGCAGCTGGTGCTGGGACTTACCCAGAGCCGCCAGGCAGAAAGGGGTTTCCTTTAGATGTACGTGTGTGAGAACATGAAGGTGCATTAATTATACATTTATTAACTGTATTTATTATTCATACAGAGATATTAAAGTATTTGATGTTTATTAATTATACAGTTAATATAAACAGGTGAAATGACACTAAGTATATATATTTAATAAATAGGTTAAAATCTATACTGTATATATATTTTTATTCCTTTAAGTCCTTCCTGCAAATTAAGCTGATGGCTTTGTGATGCCCCTAAGGACAGGAGAAACAATTGCCTTCTGGCTTCATTAGAGCAGCCTGGATTATCCCACCCCCTCTCCGCCTTTTGCAGACCAAAACCCAGCTTGTTCAGCCTTTCTTTGCCAGCGGGTCGTGTTTGCCGCTGCTCTTGCTTGTCCACTCCAGGGATGTCCCTGTCCCTGTGGGGCTTGGCGTGTCCCCAGACAGCCCCTCACCGTCGGTGGCTTCTCACCAAGCAGCTCCAGGAGGATGCTGGCTCCTGCGCTGGGAACCAGGGGGACATCACCACCCTGTGCCAAAACCAGCGGTGATGAGGACCCCAGCCAGCCCCCACACAGCCCCGGGCACCGAGGATGCTCACGAGCAGCAGGCAGCTCTCGGACCTGCCTCGATGATTTCTGTGTGGGTTGGGAGCTACGACCTAAACCCAACTCAGCCCGTAACAGAGGCAGGACACAGAGGAACAGCAAACACTTTTTTTTCTTTTTTTGGCAGGCTTTTTGGGGTGTATTTTGGTTTTGTTTGGGTCTTTTGGGGAATTTTTTTAGATTAACCGATGTACCTGGAAAAAGCAAAGGTTTGAGGCATATAAGTGGCTCCCCTAGCCTGACATGTTTTACTCTAGGGGACCAGTTTCTCTCTGATAGCTCCCTTCTGGGGGGCTTCAGGAACAGCTTTTGCCCCCAAAGCCTGCCTTCCTATCCGCAGCACTGCCGTGCACCGGAGCCGGGCAGATCAGCTTTGCGTACGCCGAGGCCCTCAGTGGGTCCAAGCAGGTCCGTAGCGGAATTTTAGCTGTGCCTCATCCAAAATAACTGCAGAGCAGCTCAGCTTCCAAAAGCACATTGCAGGGAGCCAGATCGCGCACCCGTTCCTGGACGTGTTCCTGCCCTCCACGCAGAGCTGCAGGCCAAGGCGTAAACAAGGCCCCCAATACCTTGCAGCAATTAATAGTGCATTTCGTTGGTTTTTCCCTTTTTTTTCCTCTCCTTTTCCTTTGTTCTTCTGCCTGGTGACATGTAGGAGATGTGTAACACTCCACTCTCTCTCACCTGGATTTGCTTTGCCCTTTCTGGTGGATAGCAGGGATTCGAGTGTATTAACTTAATTGGCAAATGTATTGTTCAGACAATTGTGACGGAGATGGCTGCCTGCCGTAGCTGTTAGGTTAAGCAGCTCCCAGAAGCTTTTCAGCACCTCTTCTGATGGCTGGGAACCTTCCCACCAGCTCAGGATCACCCGGCTTTGAAGTGGTCTTGAGGGGTACTGCAGGGTGGGCTTGAAGAAAATGTGCTTTGGAAAAAATGGAAACAAACGGAAGAACGAGGGAGGTGCATCGCTTGTGTGTGTGTTTGGGATGCATGAGAAAACGCGATGCGTAGCACAGGGGATTTGGATGGGGCATTGCAGAGCCAGCCACTGCATTGCTTTTGGCAGTATCAGCCATCCAAATCCAGTAAATGGGTTCTTAAGTCCCAGCTTATTGCCATTTTGTGCTTAGAAAAGTGAAGCCGCAATGACCTTTTTTAGCCCAGGTCCCTTCAGTCCGCTTGATGCTTTGTGTACACCACGGAGAGGTCGGATTATAGGGCTGGTTGGTCCCAAAGACGACAGCAAAGATGAAGGATCCCGTGTTTGGATGTGGACCTGGCAACAGGAGATGTTATCCTCAGGTGATTATTTTGATGGCAGTGATCCAGCAAACGGGTAGCTTTATCCGCTGAAGGCCCTTGCTGGAGCTACAGCAGCCCTGGGGTGGCTGGGGCTGGGCATGGAAAACGGGATGCTGCAGGCATCCCCACTGGATGCAGAAGTAGAGCTTGGTGTGATTTTTTTGGCTGTGATGGAAGCAGAAATGCCTCTTCTCTGATACCTTGGCCATGTGAGAGGCTTGAGTGCATGGAGTGCTATTGGTGTTTCTTTGGTAAGGAAGCAGATTTCCAGCAGACAGCAAGCTGTGACAAGAAAAATAGCTAAATCTCTCCGCCTGTATTGATGGACTCGCAGAGAAACACTGCCAATCCCAAAATGAACCGTCCTCTTCAGTCAAATGTGTCATTAATGAAAAATACATACCCACAGACTTACTTTCAGCCTGTATTATTAATGTGACCTTTACTCAACTGCTTCCCTCTCCTTTTGATTTCTATGAATAAACGTAATTAGGAAGG
>Ga0065711_1045705_pt1 | contig 13306 bp, 9 predicted proteins | sample Hoacrofraction12_FD_59098 | JGI IMG/M metagenome (GOLD analysis project Ga0065711, IMG submission 59098) | Hoatzin crop microbial communities from Cojedes, Venezuela - Epithelial fraction 12 v2 (version 2) | ecosystem: Host-associated > Birds > Digestive system > Esophagus > Crop | place...
AAATAAGAGAACGATGAGTGAAAAATACCTTCAAATGCTGAAACCGTCACAACATGACAACATCTCTTTCTGAGTATCAAAATGTGCCACAGCACAGAATTCTTTGGGAAACCATGTTCCAGGCCTCACGAAAGTGCCTGGTTTCCTTTTCTTTCATACAGTCCATCACGAGACAGCTATTAAATAGCTGTGAAAACTTAAATTTTCATATATTTTCCCTTAGTCACACTAAATCATTAGTTTACTTATCAAAACATCCTTTCTCTGACTCCCAAGTTCTGATGAAAAAAGGATATAAATGAGAAAATTCCTTCTCAAAATGACACCAATTCCTGTGAAAGTAGTTTCTAATTGCTGCAGGCAATGTGACTATGTATTAATTTATTTCAAGTAACAGCTGATCGTGTCAGATAACCAAATATTATACTAAATATCACCTCCATTTCTTTAATTTTTTATATTGCTAAGGACTAATAAAACTCTGCTTACAACTTCCTGTGTGAAAGCAGACCGCCTCAGCAAGTGTTCTTTGAAAGGCAAAGAAAGTAAATTTGTCAGACAGCTTTAGCTAAAGGCACTTCTGAACAAAGCAGTCAATGGTAGGTTAGTAAGAACAGTAAAATGAGGGATACCCTTACTTTCACTGCAGTTTTCTTCATCACTTCCATCTTTACAGTCATTATCTCCATCACACTGGAATACACTAGGAATGCACCGCCCATTTCTGCACTCCACCAGACCCTGACTATGACACGCTAGAAAGAAAAGAAAGATGATATTCTGATCAGCTTAGGTTAATGAAGGTCTTAAGGTCTTAATTATTTTTGAACATCATCTTGAAGTTATTTTAGGAGGAACTGACAACACTGCTTAGCACTGACAGTCACTAGACATTCTTCATTATATGTAGGCTATGTTTTCAATAGCCTACAGCTGTGCTGAACTTTAACTACAGGGACTGAGACTATATGTGTCAGGTATTAGCAACAAGCTGAGGTGAAGGTTCACCTTTTCCAAGGGAAAAAACCCCATCATTTTAACTCTCATAAATATTGTCACCTTTTCCTCGCCCACTTACTTACAATTCCTTTTTTCAGATTAAGTTCTTAGATTCCAGGAAAAATTGTAGAATATTGGTAGCAATGGCAGCAAGAATCAAAGCAGCATAAGCGTATGTCTTATTAGAACCTTAATCACATTAAACCATGCGCTAGTTCCCCCAGATTTGAGTATGCAACCTCAGCAATATTCCAGTGCAGTTGTCCTGCAGACATACAGCATCACCATTGGAGCAGACAGAAGCCCCGACGGTGACAAGGTGTGATAGGTCACATACAGACACGTCAGAAAGCTGTCACGAGCTCAGAATGCCTACAGCTTAAGAGGTTATGTACATTCTTTCATTACTCTTTAATGGGAACATTACAATTAACAAAAAGCTAATTGTGTAATTAACAAGAAGCTGAAACACAAGGCAATGCTGGCACTTCTCAGCAATGGTAAAAAATACTTATTTGCTGCAGATGTTTACCAGAAGGGACATTTGTCAAGTGCAAACTTCCAAAACAAATAAGCTCATAATTTTTTCTTACAAGTAATAAGTATAGTACTTAGTTTGCACTCTTTTTTATTTTTTTAAAGAAAGAAAAAACTAATGTAGAGATTAAGGGAACTTACAGCAATTGATTTCATCTGATTTGTCTATACAGTCATGGTCACCATCACATACCCAATCAGCTATTATACATCTCCCATCTCCACACTGATGATGTGTCACTGGGTTACAATCTAAATAAAATGCAAATTTGAGGACATAAAAGGATGATAAATTAATAATATGTATTATTGATCAATTGCTCTAAGCTAATCATTCTTACCAGTAAGCCATTTTGCATTAGTAAATTACGATAAGAGACTTTCTGACTGCAGATTTCTGTGCAGATGGTGGTTACATATGCTCTGAATTTTATTGCCTGTATAGATAGCGATGCACTCATTCCTTCTCTCAGGTGCACAGTTGTTTCCATTTGCAAATTAACAATTTTCTAAGATTTGTTAAGTAGATTAAAAGATCTTCTGGCTGCCCATCTCATGGAATGATTTTCAGTTGCAATCAGAGAAAATAGTTCCCTACATTTATCTCTTTACTAAGAAGTAAAAAGAAAAAAAAAAAGTTTCTCAACTGCTGTATTTGGTGCCTAATTAGAAACTATGTTTTTCGCTGTTGTGTTTAACCAGGCAGCCGTCAACTAAGCACTAGGCAGCCGCTCGCTCACCCCTCCACTTCTGCTGTGGATGGGAAGAAATGGACAAAAGGCAAAACTCATGGGCTGAGGATAAAGATGGTTTAAAAAGACAATGAAGGAAATACCACTACTGCTAATAATAATCACAATAATAATAATGGATATGTGAAACAAACTATATGCAATACAATTTTCTCACTGCCCAATGACCGGGTCACAGCCAGTCCCTGAGCAGCGAGCGTGGAACCCAGAAAACTCGCAGATTTTGTGAATTTCATGAAATTCCCAAAAAGGACCAAACTCCCAGACAAGAGAAGAATTGAACTTACAGGAAACAGCAGATAAAAAAAGGATTCCTGCCCCCTGGCCAACCCCCATTTATAAAGTCAGCAGGCTGTCTATGGTACGGAATATTTCCATTGGCCCACTTGGGCAAGCTGTCTGGCTGTGCTCCCTCCCAGCTCCTTCACGCCTCCTCATCAGCCAAACATGGGAAACTGAAGACACGTCCCTGATTTCCTAGCAATAACTAAAAACATCAGTGTTATCAACATTCTTCTCGTACTAAATTCAAAACACAGCAGCTACTGGGAGGAAAATTAACTCTATCCCAGCCAAAACCAGGGCATTTGCATACACTCAGAATTAACCATAAGAATGATCTACAAAGAAACTATTCTGGTCTTCATCTTACTCTTTCTACCTGAATGCCTCCACAAAAAAAGAAAAGCATTCTGTTGGGCAGGCTGACTTTACACGAAAATAAACAGGGAGCATAGACACAGTCCAGTCTGCCAAACCTGCTATGAAGCCCATTTATAGCCTGCATAAAAAGTTAGATTTTAAAATTTTACATAGAAAAAACTATCTCAAAATAGGAGTGGTAGGAGTCAGATTCATGTTTAGAAAAGTCTTTAATCAAAGATGGTTTATGAAAAAAACCACAAAAACCCCCAAAACTGACAAAAAGTAGTGAAAGATCTTAGAGTATGACGAATTTGGAGCAGAAACATAAAACAAATCTCAGAAAAAATTGTGCCTTGATTTTTAGTTTTGAAATTCTCTGTGCTTTTTCCTTAGAAAAGCAAAAGAAAAGAGTAAGAAATAATATTTTAACTTTTAAAGAGTTTGTTTAGAGCACTTAGTTTTTCTTAGGTTTAATACCAGGAGCAAAAGTTAGAACAAATAAGGCTTTCAAAGTTTTCCAATATTTACATGTGAAGACTATTCTTTTTTATGGCAAAACTTCATTTTCCCCATGAAAGTTAAGTGTAGGCAGAAAGACAAATATAAGGAGGCAGAACATACAACGCTGATTGAAAATAGAATTTTAAAGAAAGAATTTGACCATCAAAACGTACAAGTTCACTATGAATCTTACGTTAAAACAGTTGGCAACACCAGTGTGTAGCCTCTTATGGTTTGCTTTAATCTCTGTTAAATTCAGCAAAGCTAGGAAGAAAGCAACCATAACATCTTAAATTAGTTTAAAACAAATTGCAAATCAGAATATTTATTCAAAATACCACTAACATCAAAATTTGGATTAACCCAGAACTCTCCTTTAAACCTTCTCAAATTGAACAAAGAATTTGTGATCTGTTTTTACTTTGTCTGAAAAGAAGAACAGCAGGATACATTACTCTTTTAGTAGTTAAAGGGAAAAGATTGCTGGCTTAGGCAACACTGCTATCTTAAAGACTTTAGAAAAGCACAAAACTTTCATTTACCACAGTTTTGTTCATCACTGAGGTCTCCACAGTCATCATATCCATCACAAACAAAGGTATAATTCAGGCATTTTCCTGTGTTGCAACGAAATACATCATCACTGCAGTCTACAAAACAAAGGTTCATAAATTGTTAACATGACATTGGAACATTCATATAAACTATGAACACTGGAACGTGTGGACTAAAACAAGATTAGCTAAAGATACTCCACAATTTACAGGTCTGCATTACTACACTCAGTGTGTACCGGTTAATTAGAATCCAACATGGAAGAATAAGAAAAATCAAAAGCAATTTTCAGACATGTTTATTCAGTTCCTACCAATTGCTTTTTTGATCAATACCATGAGGAGAAAGTGCTCTGGTTACACTTATGGAGCAAAATCCTTAATTAATTTGCACACAGAAAGTTCTCGAGAAAGGCTGTGGGTTTCATCAGCTAGATGACTAGGACAGTCCTGAGCACCTGATGTGGCTATTAGGTGGAGCTGAGGTGTCTGATAGCAAAATCAAGATCCCCAGAGCCTGCTCTTGCGCCCACCTTTGATCTTACAATGCTTTCAAACGAGCGTTATGCCTTACGCAGTTTTGAGCTCTGAATTTGGCCTGATGCTGTCTCATCAAGGAGTTCTTAGCACTGTCAGTCCAAAGTGGGTTTAGGAAGGATTCTTAAGGAATAATCACTTCTTCCCCTTCCCCCACAGAAGTATTCATGCTTTCTACTAGTTTAACAACATCTTAGTAAGTCTAAACAGAAGTCACAGGAAAATGCAAAGGACAATGCTTCAGGACATAAAGTAAAATAATATGGCTGAGCCATGTCCTTCGTAGACAATAGTTAATTTGCCTTTAAAAAATCAAGAGGCATGAAACAGTGAATACCAATCCCCCCAAACTAAATGAAAATATTTAAGTTCTAGTCGTGTGTAAGCAGAGCAATAGCCAGCTAAGGGTAAAATTCTAAACATTATTTGTTTTGAACATGCAACAGCATGAAGTGCTCTTGCAATCTTTATCCTTATTGTTCGGTTTGTAACGCTGACAGTTTCTGTGCTTCCATTGCTCCCCAAGCAAATGAAACCAAGCTGGTGTCTTCTATGTTGTTTCCTCTGGATGAGTTTACTGGTTCGTTTCCATCCATACCCCCATTCCTCTTTACATTCACACCTCTGTAGCTGCAGCAGCGTCCTTTAGGGCATGGCAGCTCTCAGGCCCACACAGACAGGGGGAACAAAAAGAATACAAACCTCCTTGCAAGGAAATAAGATTCACTTGTGAAAATCTAAGTCTTAATATACATTTTCTGCAAGATATTGGCAATAATATATAGTACAGGGTAGCTAGTGACTTCCATCAGAAGAAGATGGGCACTTTATAGCTGCCATGTATAAAAGGCTCTGCTTAAATCCTGTTAATGACGGGACAAGCCCGGTTTTCATAAAATTAAATATACATTCCTATTCTATATGCCACTAAACACAAATAAAGCCTGGTCAACCTTTTGCATCCAGCAACCCTTTGATCTCTGTTCACGCATACCCTGTTTTCGCCCCTTCACTATTGCATCTCGTGTCCTTTTGAGACCACAACTCACCTCAGCCCAACACTCCGAGGTGATTTTAGGAGTCCCACATTTTAAAGATGTTTAAGGGTATATGTGCAGACTCCATGTACAAATTGTTCCAGTTCTATAAGCAAATAAGACCCTGATTCAACAAGACACTCTATTCTGGAGCGTGGTACACAGTGGCACATGTGCGTAAATATTTTCTCTTGTATTTTATGATTAAAATGGTCTTCGTCTTGTTCACCCTTAGTGAAAGAGAAGCACGACTGAGAAAGTCACACAAGGAGGAACAGGAAGCGAGCATACGCATTAGGGAAGTGTATGTGTAAGTGCAGCCAGAGGGATGAAAGAGAGCCTGTTGTATTCAGTACACTACATGTAAGACTTGCTCATCAGGATCCTTCTGACAGTTCCAAGTTTTGGTACTGATAATTTATGCATTTGTAGATCAGCGTTACAGCTTCTTTCCTGTTCATATCCCTATGTGATAGCTGGCTAAGCTGAATTCTGACTCCTCGCTTCGTACCTTGCAGTGCACAAAGTCACAGAGCAAAAGGTATAAACGAGACGAAATCCTAAAGATCAGTTTTCAGCTGCAGCTGGGTAAAACAGTGACGCTGCGAAGTAAATTAAACTATACTTTCAAAAAGAGTGATGGATTCTGCTAAAGCCTAAATGTTTCCTGCATACTTATTATGACACGTCAAAGGGAAGAAGGGAATAATGCGTGTCAAGAGCCAGGAACAGAAAAGTGATTGCATTATGTGATTAATTTCTTGATGCAGAATCCTGAAAGGAGATTCTGGGAAGAACTATTAATACGAGAAAGATTAAAACCAGAGAATTCTCCATTTCATAATGTATATAATTTTCAACATTAAAACTAAGGAGGCACAGCTGTAAGATTCGCTCACATAACTTTAGACATGTACATGATTTAGTTTCCAAAGCACACAGCCCATTTAAAAAATGTGCTTAAAGCCAAACACATCATGCATCAGAAGCGTCTGTTTCTCTCAGCTGATTCTCCGTACATTTAGACGTTTAGCTCAGATAGTCACCTGCACAGGGACAGGTGACTCCCTCCCTAATGCATGTAAAGTCATAACTGAAAACCAGAGACATCTTTCCAAGCTGGTAGCATCTAAAACAAATATAAGAAGTCCTGTATTTTGGGACTGCAGATGGGGGAAGCTTCGACAGGAACCTGGACATCCCAGGAGAATGCCTCTGGATGGATTCACATTTTTTTTGTCCGGAATTATGAACCAAACCTGATTGAACAGTACCCTTAAGACCAAAGGTATTGAGGAGAATGGGCTTCACCTCTTGTCACCTCATCCTGCCATCGCAGGAGCTGATCACAGCATTACAAGCACAAAGCAATGCACCCACCAGGTTACTGGAACTGGCACTGAAGCAGCAAAGTAAGCTGCTCTGCTATTGCTGCAGCTGTATTTTCCTTAGTAAAAATGTGGGAGAAAATGTACAGATAGACAAAAGAAATATTAAGATTAGTATGAACTAAATATGGAAGGGAGTACGTATGTGCATCAGAAGCAAGAGGAGGTGGAGATGCACGCACACCTGCAGAGCTATAATCTTACTGGCATCCTGGAGATGTGGTGGGATGGCTCCTACGACTGGAGTATTGGGATGGGAGGATACAGGCTCTTCAGGAAGCACAGGCAGGGGAGATGAGGAGGGGGTGTTGCCTCCCATGTCAATGACCAGCTGCAGTGCATGGAGCTCTGACTGGGATGGATGAGGAGCCAACCAAGAGCTCATGAGTCAGCATTTAAGGCAGGGCAGGGACTGGTGACATTACAGTGAGGGTCTGCTACAGGCCACCTGACCAGGAACACCGAGCGCATGAGGCCCTTTATGGGCAGGTAGGAGCAGTCTCACTTTCACAAGCCCTGGTCCTCATGGGGGACTTCAACCACCCCATATCTGTTAGAGGGACAACACAGCAGGGCATAAGTGATCCAGGATGTTCCTGGAGTGTGTTGATAACTTCCTTCTCCAAGCAATAGAGGAGCCAATGAGGAGAGGTGCAATGCTGGACCTTGTTCTCACCAACAAGGAGGGGCTGATGGGGAATGTGAAGCTCAAGGGCAGCCTTGGCTGCAGTGACCACGAAATGGTGGCATTTAAGATCCTTAGGGCAGCAAGGAGGGTGCACAGCAAGCTCATTACCCTGGACCTGAGGAAAGAGACTTTGGCCTCTTCAGGGATCTGCTGGGTAGAGTACCACAGGATAAAGCCCTGGAGGGAAGAGGGGCCCAAGAAAGCTGCTTGATATTGAAGGATCACCTCCTCCAGGCTCAGCAGCGATGCAGCCCAAGAAAGAGGGAGTCAGTCAAAATTGCCAGGAGGCCTGCATGGATGAACAAGGAGCTCCTGGACAAACTCAAGCACAAAAACGAAGCCTATGGAGGGTGGAAGCAAGGCAACTCTTATCAAATATCCTAATAAAAGACATCCTTTGCCTATAAACCCTGTATCATTTAACAGACAGGCTTTTTTTAAAAGTAATCTTAACTTATGAAATTTATAATGCTTATTTTTTCAGGACATGTAATATTTTTATTCTTCTATTACTAATTTCTTCTTTTCCCATTTCTGCTGGCACTTGAGAGCCATAGTCTCACAGGCATTTTTTCAAATTTTTAGCTTACATTAAAAACTGAAATTAACAGTGACAGGAAAACTTCAAATACAGAAACATACAATACTTTTTCTTGTAACAGAAATTACATCAACCTCCACTAAATAAATTGTAGGCTATTAAAGGAAAAGCAAGCTCTAGCCTCATTCATGTTGAGACCAGGAGGAAATTGCAGCCATCATCTATTCCTTGGAGTATCCCAGATAAAATCTATCAGCAACTTCCTTCACAGCAGCTTTGTGAGTCTTGGGGTGCCCAGGCTCTTAAATCACTAATAAGAACAAATCTTTTGAGGTGAGTCTGAACTGCACAGCCTGTAACTCAACCCTAGGTCTGACATTCTCCAAAGTCTGAGTGCTCAGCGCTATTTTGTGGCATCATGTCCTACTACAGCCCCTATTTAGTCATTGTTCCACATTTTTCTTTTTTCTTTCTTTTTTTTGTTTTTTCCTTTTCATTGTTTTCCTACTGTATATTTACTTAGCTTTTCTAAAAGGATTAGTAGTCCACGGATGTTTTTGTCAACACAGGAAAACACATAGGAGCTCTACAGATACACACTACCACAGAGAAATAAATAAGAAATTAAGATATTAAGCATGTATATTCCTTTTTCTTTTCTACTGCACCATATACTGGGATTTATTTAAATAAACCATAGCCAGGGTTGAGGCCAACAGAACTTTCTAAACAGATGGGCTTGCATCTGTTGTAAAATCAATGCCAAGGATTAGGAAAAAGATACAGGTACCAGTCTTCATTTTATTATCAGAATTGTGCTTCTCATGCATATTATTGATCCATTTAAAAAAAAATAGTTCTAACTTCCACATGGCTCCTTGCAGAAATCTTAGAATCTGCTTCCAGGCATAAAATTTGATAGATCAAAAACACGTGCTGTGGCCAGAGTGAGCAAAGGTAAACACATTCCATGGCAACTGAGAGAGTCCCAATATCAATACACACAAAAACTCCGCAAAGTTCCTATCCCGTACCAACAGCCTTCTTCAGTTTTTAGGTTTCCCTGAATGGATTCAGTGCTTCAGCAGAACACTGCAAGGTTTAAGAAACTTACTACAATGGACCTCATCACTCCAATCATCACAGTCGTTGTAGCCGTTACACTGCAGCTTCCCTGGGATGCAGATCCCGCTGGCACACAGGAAACTCTCCTCTCCTCCGCACAGCGCTGGAAAAGAGAAGAGAAGAAAGAAAGCATGTTAAACTTTTCAGGGTAAGAAGAAATAAGCAGAAATGAAAGACAGTGAGAACAACGAGTCTTAATTGATGGACTTAAGCAACAAATCCCTAATGAATCAAATTCAAGCAAGTGCAAACTGGCATTTTCATCTAACTTTTGTTATTTCAAAAACGGGTATCTAGGATGAGTTAATCAGCGAGGTTCCATCTACCTTCACCTTTAAAGAGCAGCAGTACAGAGTAACTGTTAAAAACTGACCTTAGGAAGGGATTAAGCAAGCTCTTATTTTTTTTTTTTCCATTAAACACATGCATCAGACTAAATATCTAACTAAATTTACAGTAGATGGATCTACCCAGCCTAGGTGTTGAGGTGAAAGATTACCAGGTTGCAACTTCACAGTGTCATAGCACAGACACCCTTCTAGAGGGGAAGGATTCCTCAAGCATTCTTGTAACTCACTGAACACTAGAAGACAGTCATCATTGCTATTCGATATGTGGGGAACTGAGATACCTGAAGAGACACAAAGAAACCCGAGAGCTTTAGGTATCCCACTGGAGATACCTTGCAGGGCCAGTATGTTCAGAGGGAGGGAATGCATAAGACCTTCCCATTCAAGTCCTTCAAGAAAATACAGAGATTCAGATCACCATTAATTTATTTATGCCTTAGTCCACACAACAGAGACCAAACTTCCAAGCCCCTGCTTTCAAAAACATTGGCTGAGAAAAATCCCTGTAAAGCATAAAGATGGGGAAAGACATCAAGTGAAAATCACGTGGGGATGCAAAGTTAAGAAGTCAAGGAGAAAAGCAAATATTCAGTACAGACCCTGGTGGTTGGTTTTTGCCTTTTTTTTTTTTTCTTCCAAAAGCCACAGTTAACAGTCAGGCTACTCAACAAAGCTAAACAAAACAGAAAGTTTCACCTCCAGCAAAAGATCAGTGAAGAACCCCTTTAACGTTACTTTAAGCATGCATTTCTGAAATGAGAAATAGCTTTCAGAGACGGAGGAAAAAAATCCTGTCACTTTGCCAGCATAAAGTTGTTAAATGTATCCATGAACGGCAAGCTCAAACAATAAAATCTCATGAAAGTTCAAAATTCTACTCAAAGAAATTCCATTGTAATTCAAACTTGTATCCAAGTTTGCTAAGAATGATAAAGATCTCTAATTGCAGCTTTCAAGCTTTACCAGAATGCAAATCACAGGTCTGAAAAAACATCAGTTTCAGCAGCAGCAGCTACAGAATCTCTTCCCTCATTAAAGTCATTTTGCACCTGATCACAACAGAGCTCCATATATCTTTTTAAAATGCCCAAATTTGCATTTTTCCTATTCTTATAGGAGAATTCAGTTCCTATTTCTTCTGCCTTTATTCTCTGAACCTGATGCTTAACAAAGTCTGGAAAGTATATTTGTAATCTACAGCTCAAAAGCAAAAAAAATGCATATTGAGTATTCTCATCATAATTTTGTGTTCCTCAGAACATATCTACCAACAAGTATACTCATGCAGAATACAGTTCAAAATTAAAATGAGGAAAAATAACCAACTATCTAATACCCTAATTTTTAGCAGCATGAGCTTTTATTGCCTCAGTTTGGCACTGCAGTAAATCATAGCACAAAAATTTCAGATGAAGCCATTAGTAAATCAATGACTGTGATGATGTTTGTGTCAACATTTTACTTGGTGCTGCACTCAGTAGAATTCCTGGTATAAGGAACCCTTAACAGTGAAGTATTAACCACAATAATGTGTCGATTAAGCACAGTCTTGGGCAAACAAACAGTGAGTTTAAGTGAAAGACCAGTCCTAAACCCACACACTGTTAAAGTCCCATTTAAACTCCTCTTTCTGGAGCCAACATTTCACTTACAAAAGGAGGGAAAGTTCTTTTTAATCTCTTCCAACAAAACAGTCTGTCATGAAGTAACTCAGAGAATACCAGTAATCTAATTCTACATGTCTCCAGAAGAACAGAAACATAAAAATGAAACAAAATGGAAAGCAAAGTGGTGCTGATGAAATCTGGCAGTGTTTCACAAAGCACGCAGACACATTTAAGGGTATAAAAGATGAAAGGTAGAAAGAGATGAGAAACATGAACTAATAAATATTGACTCTCCATGCTGCTACCTCAATTTTTACCTGCTTTATTTGGCTGTTCAGCCATACTGTTTCACAGAATTTCAGGAATTCATTATTTAATGACATATCATTTGATTTTAAAAAGTGTATCATAAAAGAAAATTCGATGGGAACTTTTTTCTTAAAATCTCAAACACACAGCTTTTATCTTAAAGTGCATTAGACCGCAGGGTACCAAGTGTTATCCCTCTTTTTTCCCCACATGTGGCAAGCTGAAGGGTAGGAGGCCCAAGTGATCTGTCCAAAGACAAAGATGGAACCCAGTGACCAGCCTCACCTGGGCCTCCACCCACACCCCGCCTGAGCACCGCTGCAGGCACAGCCTTAGATCCAGCTCCTGGATGTATCCCTCATACCCACACTGTAGCTGGGCTGCAGCCCTCACTGTGGCCCTGGTTCCTAGGTGGGCTGGGAGCCACGCTGGAGCCCTGTCACCAGCCCTGTCCCTGGTGGTCCCACCTTTGGGCCTCTCTGAACCCTGGACCCGGCTCATCGCTTCGCCGTGTCCAGGGCCAGCTCTGCCTGCTGCATCCAGGCTCTGCGTCCCAGCACAGCCTGACCTCAGCTCCCAGCTCGCCCTCCTGCAGGGAGCAGCCCCGCTTCTGCTGGCGACCTCAGGTCCTCGGCTGTTGGGTTACAGCGGGCTGGTCGCTCCGCCTGGCTCCTCGTGCTGCCTGCTTTCTGTCACTCTGACGCTACCTGGCAGGCAAAGAGATCTCTCCAGTCCAAACAGCCGTTTGATGCCCACATTAGAAAAATCATGGGATATTGGCAGGCAGGCACACCTTGTCCTCAGTTCTCTGTCATTCTTGCAGTTATTCCAGATGCCACCTCTGCACTTCCATGACCACAGTACACATGGAAGACATCTTTCACCGCCATACACTGTCCCTGTGCAGTGTGCTAGGTATGCCACCATCTACAAAGTGAGCATTCACTTTCTTTAAGACCATGTTTCCCTGTGCACCCTCCAAATAACCCGACTCCCAGACGTTAGAATATTAAGAACTGGCTTGTTCCCTTCATTAGAAGTGAACAGTCATGTTTTGACATCTAAAAGGGGTGATTTAGATAATCAGCAGGGTGTAAAATCACCTTCCATTGTCAGTATATTATGATTTTCACAGTTGCAAAGTATTATCTATCTCACGGTAACTGCTCTTAAATCTGATGGAAATACCACTGCCTCATTTTAAGGAAAATCCCACCTGCAAATATAGATAATATCCCTTGCACAGTACAAGTCATCATTCTTTTCCCTAAAGTTCTTTCTTTTCTATTTTCTGATTTATAAAACATCCCCCATTATTCTGTGGTTGAGGACCAGTCTGAAAATTTCTTCAAAAAACTCATTACTTTCTCTAGTAAAATTGAATTTCATGCCTTGTCTTGTTAAATGCCATAAGCTTGGCTTGATTTTTAGTAATGAAAAAGATCAGCTACTCACAAAAAAATCCATACGTGATCTCATTTGTTAAAGCTTAGCTGATTTATAAAAGCACTATGAAGCAACGCCATAAAAAAAAAAAAGAAGCTTAGGCAAGGCAAGATGCTCGTATGGAATCAGGAATCTTTTATGTGTTCCAGAGATAAAGATTCTCTTCTCAGCTCTGCTGCAAACTTTTTTGCATCACCTTGGATGATTCAGGCAATCTATGCCTTAACTCTATACCTACAAAAAGATGAAAAACTTCTCTGTTTTCTTGGGCTCTTTGAGGAGAAGAATCA
>Ga0065711_1045702_pt1 | contig 13305 bp, 7 predicted proteins | sample Hoacrofraction12_FD_59098 | JGI IMG/M metagenome (GOLD analysis project Ga0065711, IMG submission 59098) | Hoatzin crop microbial communities from Cojedes, Venezuela - Epithelial fraction 12 v2 (version 2) | ecosystem: Host-associated > Birds > Digestive system > Esophagus > Crop | place...
GTAGGTGACCCTGCTTCGGCGGGGGGGTTGGACTAGATGACCCACAGAGGTCCCTTCCAACCCCTACTATTCTGTGATTCTGTGATCTTTTTCTGATCAGATATAAAAGTTTTTTCTCATTTGTTATTAATTTTACATAGTCTGTAAAACATCAGTCTTAATTAGCACTGTATTCCAAATAAGAATTAGCATTTAAATAATAGACTTAATTTCCAAATAATTTTATTAGAGGCTTTTGTTAAAGGTAAAATAATACTACAAAATAATAACGGATATGATTTCTATTTTACTTTGTACAATACTTGTACATTCTGTAGCTTATTTCTAGGTAATGTTGAAGTACTGTACTTTTATTTCCATGATATAAACCTCAGCTGTGGTTTCAGGTATTTGCAGAAAATGCATGGCTATACTAGAGCTGGTTGAATTCTCTGATCTGAATTACCCAGTGCTGAGCTGTTCTCAGTACTGAAAGTCTAAATTTCATGGAAATACAGGAACAAAGCCTTTTGTGGTTTCGTTAATCTTTTCTGGTTTGGAGTGTTGATTTGTTTTAAATGCCTTTGAAAGAATCACATTTCTTCTATTCCAATGAAAAATCAGAAAGGGACTATAAAATTATAATGAAAATAGTCTCAGCACTGTAGTACTCCCTTGAAACTACAGGTTAAATCAATATTCTCCAAACACTTAAGAGGATATCCAATTCCAAGTCTTAAGTCAATACCTATAATGAATAACAAAAGGATGGCAGGTGTAGAACAGTGATAGTTACGTTATTACTTGGACTGTCTTTCTGAAACTTGACATTTACACATGATCACAGATTATTCATTATAAATAATTCTCCCTGTTGACTACTTATCTATTGAGAACTGCATGTTGGTTTTCTAAAGATACCGTAATGGAAAGCAAACTTCAGAGCTTGTGGAGAGATATTTTTCCTAAAATTGTTAGAAGATGGTGTTGTGTAAAGGAAGGTTAGCATATAAGAGCTTTAGCAGATGAAGCGGACAAGTGAACACAGAAGTGCTAGAGAAATGGATCTTGCTGTCCTGTAGGAAGAGAATGACAACTGCAGATAATGTTATAAACTCTACCAGTAGATGAATAGAAAAGAAAGATTTATGAAAGATGCTTAGACTAAAAAAAAAAATCTGAGATTTTATGCAGAGTTTAGGAGTTTCAGGGAAAGTGATACAGAAAAAGGAACTGGAATATTGCCATCATTAGTATTTGGATTTTTTGTGGCTGATTACATGAGCTGGGTGAAATAATGTCACGCAAAAAAAATCAGCACTTTACTTTTTTGGTAAGGAGCACAGAGTTTTAGTTATGTAGAGATCAACTGCTTTGAAGAAGCACTATCAAGACTTGGATGTGTGGACTAAGGGACTGAGAAGAAAAATGTTGAAAGTTTCATTCATGTACTATGATAAATGTACCTGAATCAAGAAGATCAGTTTTCAAGTTGAGTAGTTTGGTGTGACACCAGACTGGTCAGGATTGTAAGATAGCCATGTGCTGCAAATTATGAACAGTATTTGACCTATATTTGCTATAACAGTAACTGCTTGGTGTTACTGTTTCTCGTTGAAGACACACAAAGGCAATGATGGATTCAAAACCTATTTTCCCAAAGTAAACAAGAAAGGAGTTTGTGGATCAGAGTTAAAAGGGAGGGGACAGAGAATAATTGTAAATAAGAAAAAATAATTTGTTGTGTTAGCTCAGTTTAGGCTATATCAAACTTTAGTAGATATGAAGGAAAATAACGACATTAGAACATAAGAAGAAGACAAGTGAAAGAGTAGAGATCGGGAAGGAGCAGACAAATTTCATCATTACAAAAACCAGTATTATCTAAGGAAAGAAAACAGAAGGAGACAAGGATGAGTGTAAGCTACAAAGACTTCTTGAGAAAAAGGTTGAATGGAAGGAGAAGTATGTCCAGAACATGTTAAATGAATTACCTTGGTGAGGGTTAAATCTGAAAGCCAAATGATTATATTGTCAGTATAATGAGAAGATGAGAATATCTGAGTTCTGAGAAGAGAAGGCTGAATTAGAAAGCATCAGATATGAACAGGAAACAATTACTTGAGCAGAGAATAGGGCACAGAAAGAGTGAATGACTAAAAAAAATCTGGGGGAGGGAGATAATCAAGCAAAATCTATAAATAACATATTCATAAAATAAATTTTTGCTGTTAGATACTTCTTTGCATTTATTCAAGAAAAAAACTTAATTTGTCCTCAAATATGTGTGTCTTGAAAGAAATTTGTATTAACACTTTGAACAAGATTTTCATGCACTGTTCTCTAAATGACTAAGATAGCTTCTTGCTTGCCACTCGAGTGCTGAATAACTCCAGAACAACATTTCTGTAGGAAGCAAATTCGAAGCCTCATCAAATATTCTGGTCATGAGGAATGGACCGAGTAATTTCTTTTTCATACTATTTGTTTTAGTAGGTAATATTTAGTAGAGATACTAAGAGTACTGTAGTGTATCTCAAAGGAAACAGGAAACCAATCACTTCTTTGTGACACGTTTGTTTACAATAACCTCTTTTTTAAATGCCTAATTCATATGACAAAAGCCACATTACAATAAGATGCTGCTGTTTGAGACATAAAAGTAGCCATCAGTTATTTTTAATAATGATACATAGTTTTTGCAAGACTATCTATTTTCTGGCAAATAGAATTTTGTGGTTTTTTGTCTTCATTCGCCTGTTGGATAAAATGTTTATGTTGGAACAGCGGGATACATTCTAAGCTGACATTAATAAAATTCAGTGAAACAAACAGGTTTTTAACACAGTCTTTCACAATCACTTAATGAAAGCAAGGTGAAGAAAGTCTGGCATCGCTAAAACAAAATGCCGGTGCTGGCAATCTTTCAGGTTTCTACTGACAGTAGAATTTACTACTAGAAGAAGTCTTCCCTTGCTAGTAGAACTGTTGCAGTTCAGGTAAATTCTTCTAAGAGCACAAAATTCTCCAGTGTTAGAATTTGCACAACATAATCTGTTCTGGGCTCAGGAAACATGAAAACAAGTTAGTAACGTGGTCTTAAAATTATATTCCCTTCTCAGGTTAGCAAAAGGATTCTCAGACAATACTAAAAACCATCTAAAAGGCCATCTTCCTTTGAATTACAAGGAATTCTGCTTCCTGCTTCTGGAATCTGCCTAATAATTATGAGAACAGGTGAAAGTTATAATTGTTCATATGAATACTCTCAAGCTTGGGCTACACGAAATGAATCCTAAGTTCTTTGTTAGGCCTTATGAAGGGTACTGTGATATGAAAATAAGATATGTGAGTGACAGTACGTAGCAAATGCTAGGACTATTTTTTATGAATTCTGACTGCCTTTGTCAACACAGTAGCTTTGCCTTTTCTAACAGATAATCTTAACAGATGTAATTAAACGTTAAAACTTATGTCCTTGGTTCCTGCAGAAGGCATCATCCCATCAGTGAATTAGATATACTTTACCATAAAAGCTTTAATTTCTATCAACTGAGCTTTGTGTACGCTGTAATCGAGTATCTGTCAGTCTACTTCTTTTGATTTGCTTGAATTTTACAAAATTTTGTTTTCTAGGAAGGTATATGAGATTATCATAGGCTCTTTTTCTATGAAGAGTGCCAGATGTAAATTTTGAGATGCACATTTGCATCTGAGTAAATTGTCGCAATGACTTGTGAGTCAAAATACCTCTTGCTGTTCAGAAACAGCCAGAAACACATGGTTTCTGAGCTGAGTGCACTGATTTTGCAATCTTTTCCTATTTTTATCTCTTCCATTATAGAAATGTCATGAGGCCAGAAGAAATTCTCTCAGATAACATTAGACAATTAAACTTAATCCAAAGTGGGATTTACATATGTGCCAAAAGGCCTTTTGTTACCTCTTTGGCATCTGAGCTAATGTAGTGCTAAATCCAGAAACTACATCAAGATTACTTAAAACATAAGCACTTACATTTTTAAGAACCCAATCCATGAATGAACTATGTGAGTTAGAGAGAATCCTAACAATGTGTTTCCTCAGGCATAACAGGAAATCAATGTATTTGTTAACATCAGTTTCTCAGACCTCAGTGTGTACCTGAGTATTGTAAAAGTTGGAAATGTGAAATCAAGTGAGGAGACACAGAACAACAGAAAGGAGTTGAATTCTGAACAAACTAATAAATAAGAAGCACAGAAAGGTAAGTTCTTAAATTGTGTGCACCTAGAGTTGTTTCTAAAATAAAGAACATAAGGGGAATGATTGAGCCTAACGGGTATCATCTGCATTCAGTTGTTCATTAATCTGAGTACATAGCATCTGAACATCACAGTTCTGAATAAAATAAAAAATAATAATATTATACACATTAGACCATAACCAGTATTTTCAAAGTGCTCATAAAAATTCCAGTGCTCTCAACATACTGACACCTTGATTTGAGAAACACACAATCTAGATGAAGAAAATACTCTATTATCTAAAGGAGAAAACATTTTTTTGCGATATTGTCCCTTTTAATTCTTTTTTTGTTTTCAATTTTTGGCAACTTCATTGAAATCCAGTTAGAAATACCTATAAATTTCCTGATAGTTTCACAGAGCACATTTTCTTGTCTTCATCAACGTACTCTTACTTCCGATGAACTGCAGCTTAAGTACCCAAGAACAGAATATCTCATTGTCTTTGAAGTAATAAACTATCAAAAAAGGTGTATTTATTATTTTTTCTGCAAAATAATGCAAAAAAATGCTGTCAAGTAGTCTTCTGTGACTCAAACTTTTCTTTTTAAAAGGGTCTTTTCACTTGATTTTTTGATGGTGTGCAAGTTTTCATAGTACATTCAAGATAGATATTAGCACCAAATAGAGAAAAAATTATTGCTTCCTACACACTTCTGTGCTGGCCCAGTAACTGGAGATAAAGGAATAATTTGCATGGAAAATGGATGCAGAAACCATTCACCCATACAAAAATGTTATTGAAAATATATGAAACCATAATCATTCAATTTGAGTCTACATGGTATGCTGCCCAGCCATTTCATATCTCCCTGTTTTTCTGAAAAAAAGTTTATCTTTTCTTCACATTGCAGATGAAGTATATAAACATGTATTTTATAGTTTAAAGTACACAGGCACGTAGACATATCTCAGAAATATCTTCAGGTGAAATACATTTTCTTTCATGCCATATGTTTCATGAGCATTTTGAAATAAATAAAGAAAAAATGGACACTATGTCTTGAAGAATAAGATATTAATCTATTTTCTATGGAGTATACAAACTGCCTGTTGGCAGTATAGGGATATCATTAAAAAGAAATCATTAGCACAGATCTTAGTATATTATTGAAAGTTATGCTGAGATAAAGAAGCATTACTTTGAATACCAGTTTATAAGAAAAATATTTTAGTAGAATAGAATCAGTCTGGAATTAATTTAGAGCATCCATATTTGTAGCAAAAGGAAGTAAAATAGTGATAAGACTTAGGAAGGTGACATTTTAGGGAATACTTCAGAATATCCATACCTTCATGTGTGTGGAAAGTCAGGACCTCTAGGAAGACTGAAGCTGCCAAAGACAGGAAACTATGACTATATAATGGAATAAGAACAAAATCCATTAAGAGATTACATGTGTCAAAGTGTAATGATATATATACAGGATCTCGGACAGGTTAAAGAAGCAAAACTGAGACTGGGAGCTAGAGAGGTTTGAAAGAGTGCATTAAGCTTGGATAAAGAGGAATGACCCAGCAGGGGAGGAGAAGGAAGGAAACCAAACCAGCAGGTAGCATGTGGGTAAGTGAAGAGAGTCAAAGTGGGAGCTGAGTGTGAAGATTGTCAAAAGGTACAAAAATAACAAGAGCTGACTGGAAAAAAGAGGTCTGATATGGAAACAGAAAAACAGTTTAGGTAAGTGAGATACAGTACTAGAAAATGAGGCAGATATGAAGAGGAAGCATGGCTAAACTAGCCTTGAATGAATGAGTTGCACATGATAGGACTGGATATGCATGAAAAAGTTGATCTGGCTGAAGCATTTGGTTTCACAGAGATCCAAATACCATCCAGACTTTACGGTGTGAATATATTTCACAACTGTTAGTCTTTCAGCAAGTATTTCTTGTTGAACCCTTTAGTATACCTCTGGGTCATTATCTCATATGGTAGTGTTGTGTCATGGGTCTAAACAGCTTAGGTTTCCTGCAAGTCACCATACAGTGACAAACAGAATATGATGTAAAATCTGTCCATTTCCACAAACACGCCTGTGAAGACTAATTAAGACAATTTTCTTTCACTTATGAAAGACATAGCTTGTATGTTATAGCTACAAGTTGTAGAAATTTATTACAGTTCTTTGGAGAAAAAAATAAAGGCTTAGGAAGTTAGAAGCTTGTCTGTTTGATGTAGAAAAGAATAGCATATAAATAATTATATCTTTGACAAAGAAGGCATTTGGTTTTGCTTGTTGTCAGTGCCCATTTCTTGCCTAGTTAAGAAAGTGGTCTTGAAACTTGAAAGCTGATAATCTTTTTAATTAGTTCCAGTATAAATGCTTAATATATAATAATACAGTTCAGTAATCTTAACATTACAGTTTTTAGAAACATTGAGGTGCATGTTCTGACAGAATATGTTGAGATAATAGAAATGAAATTCATTGTGAGGTCATACACACAACATTTAAATGGGATCATGGCAACTGGGAGAAGTGCTGGAAGACTGGTGCAAAACACGTCACTCTTATCCTCAACAAGAACAAGGAGGAAGACCCAGGGAACTCCATGTGGACACCAGGTTGAACATGAGCCTGTAGTGTGCCCTTGCTGCATTAAACAGAGTATTGCCAGCATGTCAAGGGAGGTGAATCTTTCGTTCTACTCAGCATTGCTGAGACAACACTTGGAGTACTGTGTCCAGTTCTTGGCTCCCCAGTCCAAGAAAGATATGGACATACTGGAGAGAGTCCAGTGAAGGGCCACTAAGATGATTAAGGGATTGGAACATCTCTCAAAAGGGGAAAGGCTGAGAGAGTCGGTATTCTTTACCCTAGGGAGGAGCAGGCTCGGAGGGATCTTATAAATGTGTATAAAAACCTGACAGGAGAGTGCAAAGAGGACAGAGCCAAGGTCTTTCCAGTGGTGCTTAGCGACAGTACAAGAGGCAGTGGGCACAAACTGAGGCACGGGAAGGTTCCTCTGAACATCCGGAAGTACTTCTTTACTACGAGGGTGACTGAGCCCTGGAACAGGCTGCCCAGAGAGATTGTGGAGTCTCTCACCTTGGAGATACTGAAAAGCTGTCTGGACATGGTCCTGGGCAACTGGGTCTAGGCAGCCATGTTCTATCTGGGAGGCTGGAGCGGATGACCTCCAGAGAGCTTTTCCAACCTCAGTCATTCTGTGATACAATGACACGCTACATTATTTGAGTGTAACTTTATTGCTGACAGCTACAGTACAGGTCAAATGATTTGCATGACTACAACATATAAGGAAGCCAGACTCAAGAAAAAATTGAAGCTTTAGGGGAATCTGTTTTCTCATGCTGTTTCTTAGGTCCCATTGCAATTTCTTGGTGATTTTAGACTATGACCTTTTCCATTGTTTTTTTCTTTATGCTCTTCTATCCTATCAGGCAATCTTAATGAGTTTTACTATGCAAAACTAATTTCTACCTGGTCAGAAGATTTGTCACACTCACCATTAACTATAGACCCCCCACTTTGTGTTTCTTCCGAAGTGTGATAGTCTTCAGAACTTCATGTAGCTTGTGTTATCACTAAATTATGTTCAAGATAAGAAACACACTTCTTACAAGAGGATTTTTTCCTCACCATTTCTTCCTTTGCAGTCTTCTCCAAGCAGATTTTTTTCTGGGAGTCTTCAACACTATCTGAATGACACCCCTGCAGATATGGTAAAAGCTATTTTATGGTATTTTTAAGGTACCATTTGCTATTTACATAGTAAGAATTTAGCTGGCCTAATATTTATCTAAACCATTACCAAAATTTACCCAGTTTTCAGGTATACTGAGGACTTGAAATGGGTGTAAACATGCACATTCGTGCAGATCTCTGCCAAGTCTAGTTATGCTTTTGCATGACTCAGTCAGAAACCCATGCAAAAGAGATTATTCAGCTCACAGTTCAAATCAAACTCAGCTATGTAGTTCATACTCAATATCACTTACAGCAGATACAGTGTACATTCACCTATAACTATTTCAAATTTCTCTGTGCAGTGTTCTGAAGCATCTTAGTCTCAAGAGAGATCTCCAGTTAATGTGCAGACATGCATGAACAGAACTAGACACATGGAAATATTTTCCACAAAAGAAACTAATAAGACACTCATTCTGGAATAACATCTATAAGGAGGTCTAAGTTCAGATTCTTACATCATATCAGGCAGAAGAGAAGAGGGACAAAAGAGATTCGGTATTACATCTGGGCTATTGCTCACATATGATAATGACTGATGTATGGACACTATGCTTCCTAACTGCATGTAAGGGCATGCCTAACACCTGGGACTTGAGAAAATATTTGATATTTGACTATTCCTCATAATCAGAATGTCTGAAAATATTTCAAGTTTGACAATTCTGTCACAGTTTACCCTGAGGTCGGCCTTTGAATCCAATGAGCTGTGACACAATTTGGATGAAGGCTGGCCAACCAAAGGTGGAATTAAATTGTCTTAAAGATGAGCCATGAATATGTTGCACTTCTACATAATCAAGACAAATGCACCAGCAGAGGTAATTTGGATTTACAAGATTCTTTTTCCTGTGACTTCAGTTTCTAAAACATGCTTCTCATATATGATGACTAACTGTAGGCTTTCAGTTTTTCCAGGTGATTAACTCAAAATAGAACTAGATTCTCGTTCATGTTAATTTTGAAATATTTCAATTACACATGAAATCATTGTAAGCCACTTGAAACACAGGAACTCCCAGTGAGCTTTTAGTAATTTTAAACACAATAAATGTCAATTCATATTAAAAATCAAGTACAAAGAGACAAGATGTCTCAACTTGACACCTATATTTGGTGGATAATTTTGATTGTTATTTCTCTATAAATACATCAGATTTATCACAGTTGTCCTGGTTTTGGTTAAAACAGAATAGATTATCTTTTAGTGAATTTTTCTTACAGCCAAGTTCTTTTAAGTAACTACATTTTTCTGAAGCTGACTGCATATTTTACAGACAGGATCCGCTCCAAAGCTGATAACACCTAATGTTTATAGTTATACTGAGCTAGCAGTAGGAATGCAAGGCAGAAAAAGTCCCCTGTTTATTACTATATCAGCCACGGTCACTGACAGACCTTTTAGGTCTGGCAAGAGAGGATTTGTAAAGTATCATACTCGCAAGGAGGGGTGGACAGGACAGGTGACCTGATATTGACCAATGAGGTATTCCATGCCATGTACGTCATACTCAGTTTAAAGCTGGGGGATCATGAGGGTCTCGCTCTCTTCGTCCATGGCCAGCTTATGAAGACGACCTGGCTCATTCTCCTGCCTGTGATCCTCATCTAGATTCCAATCAGTATATTCCTGTATCTGCTTCCCCTCTACTTCCGAGTCCAGTCCGGGACTTCTTGATGCCTGCCTGGCAGCCACTGGCGGGATGCTAGCCCTTGTGGCATGCAACTCTGGGAAGCTCAGTATCAGTTTTGTATATTTTGCCTTAATTCTAGTATTATTATTATTAGTAGTAATAGTAGTAAAGCTGTTGTAATATTCACATTGTAAATCTCTCTCCCTTTTCCTCATTTTTCCCTTCCTCTGGTGGGAGTTTGCGGTTAATAGAGAGCATCTGCCACTCTATTTATTGCCGCCCTACTCTAAAAGGTGACAACAGTGCATATGTACATGCAGATAATTAAGGTACAGGAAATTTTAAAAAATATTCTGTCTTAAGGATTTGATTTTGGTAACATAAAACACATGTTGGAAATCATGATTATAATATTCACCACTTTCATTTACTTCGATATACCTTAATAGAATGATCAAAACTGCACTGAAATAATAGGGTACATAGGTCAAATAAAACTAATTATAACTTAATTATAATATCTTTCTCCATACATTTTATAATAATACTATTCATACAAGAATTTTTAATAATAAAAATAATTTAATAAAATTTCTTTGATTTGGACAATTTGCAACATTTTTTCTACTTTTTTCTTTCATTCTTCTGAAATATTCAAACCAATTCTAAAATACAAAATATAAAATATGAAAAACAAGCATACACACAGTGTGAATTTTTTTTTTTTTAATCCTCTCTTTTAGTTTATATAAAACATAGATTTAGAGGAATAAATCCTTCCCTGTTATTGATGGAGGGATGTTCTGTTTGTTTGCTTGTTAATTTCCTCTATTTATTGTAAAAGGTGACCTCTTACATACGTTACATACCCTTTTATAATTTGCTTTATTGAGACTACCTTAGTTTATGATAATTGTTAAACGTATGATGGAATTGCTGTTATTGACACATGGAAAATAAAAATCTTGTTCTTTTTTTTCCCCCATCTCTCACATGCACATAAAGCAAGAGATATTAAACAAACTGAAAGGAATAGAAATGTTATAGATTTTTAAATTAATCCTGAATAGCTTCTTACATTATATTCTGATGCCATGAAAAAAGGAAGAATATGAGACAATCATGTTATGTTCAATATAACTTTAGTACAGATGGATACTACCAAATTAATCACATTATAAAGGCAAATTAATACTAAATACAACAATCCACCCCACATTACTTTCCACTAAAGAAACCCCATATAAATATTTAAGCAGCTATCTATGAAAATTATTTGACTATATTCTGTTACTCTGTGCCATAAATAATTCTAGAAAGCTTGTACCTTTTTTAAAAAATATTAATCAGAAACAGTAATAGTCATGATCTCTTCAAAGCTAGGGTAAAACATCTAGGGACAGTGAAAAAAATAAAGTATTACAAAATTTTCAGTATGTTCACTCTTCTAAGTCAATAGCATTATTTGGAAAGAAAAGTTAAAAAAAAAATAAACTAGCAAACTAATTATGAAAAAAAGCAGTAAAAAAAAGCCAAAATAATTTTGAGGAAAGCAATTAACTGAAAGTATCAAACCTTTTAACAAAAACTGTTTCAAGAACATCAGAATCAGGAAGCCTGCCAGAAATAGTTGGTGGAACTCATAAGATTGTAAAATGAGTACAAAAGATAATACTATGAGGAAAAACAAATCACATCTCTACATTGAAATTCGAGCAGAGAAGTTCTAAGAACCACTCCTTAATAGAAAAAGTAGAAGATATTTCAGAACCAAACGATGCAAATAGCCATGACAAGACAGCAATCACTGCAGAGGTTTAAAGGAATTCAAACATGAGAAAGCTGAATTTACTCAGCATCAGTGCATCCTCACCTTGAGTACTCCTTGCACTTTTGGGCTCCACAATATAAGAAGAATATGAAAATATTAGAACGTGTCCAAAGGAGGACAAAAAAGATGGTGAAGGGACTAGAGGGCATGAGATATGAGGAGTGATGGAGGGTTGTTCAGCTTAAAGAGAACACTAAGAGATGACCTCACTGCTGTCTACAACTTCATGAGGGAAAGAGTAAAGGGAGGTGCTGACCTCATCTCTTTGGTGTCTGGTGATAGGACGTGATGGGATGGCTTAAAGCTGCATCAGAAGTTCAGATTGGACATTAGGAGAAAGTTCTTCACTGAGAGGTTGGTCAAGCACTGGAACAACCACCCCAGAGAAGTGGTCATGGTCCCAAGCCTGTCAGTATTTGGACAGCACTCCTAGATACATGCTTTAGATTCTAGGTTGCCCTGTGTGCAGTTAGGAGTTGGACTCAATGATCCTCGTGGGTCCCGTCCAACTCAGGATGTTCTATGATTCTGTGATAGTAGTGGTAGACGAAAAGAATGAAATAAAAGTGGTCAAATCCAAAACATAAAAGTACTGAGTAATGCACATACTCCATTTGGTGTATCTTAATTTGCTATTTATTTGCTGAACAAGTGTCTGGATATCATTCCCTAAAAATGCTAGTGGTGAAAAAACAAACAAACAAGAAAACACACAAACAGAAAGAAAATAAAACATAGAATATAAGCATTCTTATGAAAGAAGCAACCAATAATATAGAAAACATTTAACTAGAAATTATTGACTATATACTGTAATGGTAAAACCACAGTGGATGGAGAAGTGTAACTGAAAATGTTTCTTCATTGTGTCTCATAATAAATGTTTAAAGAACTAGAGAACAAATAACAAAACCACCAAAGATGCTGAAAAAGTATTTGAAGAGTACAGAGAAGACAGGTTCATCAGAGACTACTACAAATTTTGGTTCAGAGTAGTTTCCACTCAGTAATTCGTGGATTTCTGGAAAGGAAGGGAAAGCTGGAAAAAATTATTAAATAAGGATGTAATTAATTCCTTTCCTTTTTTTTTTTTTTTTTCTTCTCCTCTAAACATCTGCTCTTTTTACTGTGAGATAACATTTTAAAAATGTCCTGGATGGTCTGATGGTATTCTGATAGAGTAGGGCTGCAGTGTAATTTCGTATTATTTTAATTCTCATTTCTTCCTTGTTACAATCTTATCTCTGCCATATCTAATGAATTATGACTTCAGATTGTGGGTCCAGTTTACAAGAAGATTTTCATTATAATACTAAGTGATTTCCTTTTATGTCAATGCCCTCATTTGTGATTACAATTACAGAAAATATCAGGTATTTAATAAAAAGTATCTTGTGTCAGTGATTCTGCTGCAGTTTCTAACTGCTGAGGGTTTTGAAAGGATTAGGAAGCACACAAGTTGCATTTGCTAATGGAAATGCAGTTGCATCTGTATCCTGGTAGCTGGGATGGAGAAACATCCTGGAAAAAGTGACTAAGTCAATAACATCTATCCTGTAGAAACCAACATAGATAATCAGAAACTTTTCTCAGTCCTTGTAGCATGTTTTCAGCACATGGTGACGTTGCTCATTCTCTACCTGCCACCAATGCTGGTGCTGGGAAGTAACCATTGCAGAACAACTTCTTGTTAGAATATGTCGGTCAGCACCAAAGACGTGACATGCTGGCACACAGACAGCTTTATGCAGGGATGTCTTACTAAAACCATGGAAACAATAAAGAGTCCTTGTTTTATACAGCTGTTTTTGATAATATTAATCTTTTTCATTTTTGCTCCTTTTTTTTTTTTTTTTTTCCGT
>Ga0065711_1045708_pt1 | contig 13304 bp, 5 predicted proteins | sample Hoacrofraction12_FD_59098 | JGI IMG/M metagenome (GOLD analysis project Ga0065711, IMG submission 59098) | Hoatzin crop microbial communities from Cojedes, Venezuela - Epithelial fraction 12 v2 (version 2) | ecosystem: Host-associated > Birds > Digestive system > Esophagus > Crop | place...
TCAAGACCCGCCTGGACAAGGTCCTGTGCAGCCTGCTGTAGGTGACCCTGCTTTGGCAGGGGGGTTGGACTAGATGACCCACAGAGGTCCCTTCCAACCCCTACCATTCTCTGATTCTGTGATTACTGGAGTTTTCATGGTTATCAGGGCATTGCGATTCCCCATATTTGCTCCAGGCATGGCAATCTGTTATTCTAAAGCATATCTTAAATATTCAACGCCGACACAACTGGAGATGCTAACTTACCTTAACTCAGAGATCGCTGTGGAGAGCAAGGCTTAGTTATGATAGAAATTGTTCCCGGACTGGGGAAAAGTCTACCTCACCTGTTTCCCAAATTCCTGCTTGATGTGAGTGAAGCCCTGGGTAGTTTCCTGTGATGAACGGGGCGTCAGCGCTGGTGTCAGGAGCAGATGCTTGTCCTGCTCAGCCAGCCCCTCAAGAAGGTGAGGAGGGCACCCCTCAAATCAGCCGGGGAGCTGAGTCCTCACCTCTGCCTCACCATCAGTACCCATCCATATGCATTTCAAGAGAGTACAAGGTTAGTTTTAATAACAGGAAAAAAGTATACTGCCCAAGTATATAAATAGGTAGATAGGAAAATAATCAGGTGATAGAATTTAGTCAAAATGAAGTATTTACAGTTAGATTAGATTCTCCCCTCGTAATGAAAGTTTGAAAATTATTAGACCATTCCTTGTCAAGGGGCAGGTCGATGAATATAAGAAAACTTATGACCAGTTCCTGCTAGTTCAAATTATGCTACTATTATAGAGCAGATAGCATGTTTTTTTTTCCTTTTATCTTACGTGTGAGCTGATGGCAGATGGGATGGATGTTGTTTTGGTAGCTATTGATTGCACAGTTGCTTTGTGCATCAGGGGTTTTGATAGTGACCATCTGAAAGCAATAATTAAACATTACTTAAATATGGTATGTAATTTAAAGCTCTCCTTTAGCCGCCTTTTGCATGCTTTTATTTCATGTTAGACAGTTTTCAGCATCAAATCACATTTGAATAGGTTGAAGGGCAACGCTGACAAAAAGAGATAGCATAAAAATAATCCATTGGAAAATGTCCATTGGAAACATGATCAGCTGTGAGAGTGCTCAATCAGACACTCAGCAGTACTTTAACTGTTGTAACAATAAATGCCTTTTATTTCTCATTAATACTTTGAAAACTGGATTGAACTGCTTCCCCTATTGATTGTGCTGTTTGTTTTAACCACTCCTTTTTATGGTTACTATGAAATTTAAGAATCTCGATACTAATCCAGCAAAGCACATCAAATGTGGCTAGTGTGATGAGAATAACTGCAATTTCTTATGTGCTTAAATTTAAGCACACATGACTGCATTGTTGCAGTAGTACCTATATGAAAAGGGCTGAATAAGGCAAATATGAAGAAACAGAAAATAATGTAAACAACGCTTGTAAAAAATGAGATGAGCATAGAAACAATACTTACAAAAACTTGATCATTTGCTTACTTGAGGTAAGCAGAATTGATAAGCAGTGACAAGTTTTAAAGTCTAGTATGTTAAAACACACCTCTGGTTTGTCCTTTTGTTCAGTTCTTGTTTCTGTTTTCCTGACATTATGGTTCAAGGTCGATGAGCTGATGAGATTTTTTTATTTGTTCTGTTTTTTCTAGTGAAACCATTTTTTTCTATGCTAGACTGTGCAATGCTGTTCAAATTTCTTAAAAACCCAACATTTCATGAAACTGGGTTGATTTCCCTAAGTTTCATACGAAAAATTAGGAAAATGTTACACAGAAGCTACCCTCCTGCCAGAGAGCTTTTACTTGATGGAGTTACCTTTGGTGAATTTCAAAATATTTCACACAGTGGAGTTAAATCCTCTGAAATACTCTGCGTTATCTTTCACGCGTCATTCCTTGAGCTCCTCCTTCCTCCCATCTGCTTTCAGCAGCACTTCACATTTTTGATAGAAGCAGAAGGCAGATTTTTCATTAGCACTGGGAGATATGATACCTTCCTTGGCTTTTAATTAGGTTTTCATAAAGCAAGTATGTTTTCCAGGCTGCCAGATTTTTAACTGAGACAGATTTTAGTGATTTTTTTATTTATGTGTATTAAAGCATATTTTAATACCTACAAAGGAGTGTCTGTAAGCCTGGGTATTGTCTCAGTAAATATCATGTCACCAAGTTCCTTGACATTTTAATTACAGTCTTCCTGGTGTCGGACTGCCTTTAGTCCAGTGTGATATTTAGCTTGACTCTTTTAAACAGACTAAAATTTACAGCACTTTTAAGTTCCTATTGGACAGTCAGGATATAGATGTAAATAGCTACGCATCCTTAATTTGTCTCCTTGTCTGGTTTTATTTGATAGGAACTTTGAGACTGTATTATTGAATTACTTCACTGTTTAAACAAAAGAAGACTGAAACAAAGATATGATTTGTATGGAAGTTGCTATACGAAATAAAGCTGCATTGTAGTTGCCTCCAAAAATCAATGTGTCATCACACTAAAAAAGGACTCCTCTGCCATAATAGATTATTTTTGCTTTTGCCAGATTTGAAAATGCCATTTTATTCTTTGCTCTCGGAAAGTCTTTTTTTCAACAGAGGAAACAAATACTTCTACCTTTATCAGGTTTCTTTAGCTTATAATTGTGTAACTATGAAAAGTAATCAATTACAAGACACAGCAATCTGGCCTTCAATACTGAAGATAAAATAATGATTTCAGTCTCAGAGCTTTCGCAAGTCCATCATTCCCTTCCTTTGAGGCATCTCTTCATCCCAATTGTGATACAGAGCACAGGATAAAAGCACAAGTTTTCAAAGACACAAATTTTGTTCTCCAGCAGGCGGGTTTGGAATCGCACCTGGGAAGTAAAGCAGATTTTGTATCAAAATGTTGGATATTCCTGGTAGTTGTGCTGAAATCAGCCTATCTAAGACAAGATTATCACAGAATACGCATTCCGTGTGTGTTTATAAATATGCACTTAGATAGTCTTTCACGTTGGATTTTCCTGTCTCTTCCCACAGTGTCTCTTATGTCCAAGCTTCCCTATTCTACAACTGCCCAGCTCTTGCACACACCATCACCTAATTTCTCAAGGCACTTAAGCCAGTACTTAACTTTGTGTCTTTAACTTGAAATAGTTGAAGTACAATGCTGAAAAGGGCTGTATTCTTTTTGAATCATGGCCAGTTGTACAGATGTGCTATTTTATCTTTCAAGCGCTTGTGCTAAGATATTTGTAAAATAAACCAGTAAAGTCACAAAATACATAATTTTGTGGTGATGGTTAGAGTTATTGTGCCTGCTGATTTTCTGTAAATTCCTTCTCCTTCTTTTGCAGAGATCAGAGGAAAGTAGAATATTAACTTCCATAGACCTTGATCCCTCATTGCATCTTTGATTTTCTCCTGCTTATTTTATCTTTTCACCTGAATGTTTTGACTAACGTGCTCCTGTTTCCATGCTGTGCACTACCCGTTTCAGGTGAGAAGCATCCCCACTTTGTTTCTTGTTGGCAGGGATCCGGGGCTCTCATTTAAACAGATCAACGATGTGGTTTCAGAAAAGTCAGGGAAATCAGGTATTTCTATCTGTGTTGAAACTCTGTCTTATATATGTATCACTAATTCATAGGAACGTTATCCATTATATGCAATATAGTTTAATGGGAGCTGGACTGAATGCTCTGAAGTTAAGATCTCATATGGCTTAATGTAGGCTTTCAGTCTGATACTGAACAAATTGCTTCATGTCTCAGTGTCTTGGTTCTCCTTTCATGATGAAGAGATGACGGCGGTATTTCCTTTTGTCAGTTCTTTCTCTTACCTGTTTGAGGGTGATCTAGCTGAAGAACTTTTTTGCATGTGTGAGGTTTCATAACAGAGCTGCTAGGAACAGACTTGGGCCCTGCTACCACTAGCATTGGGAAGTTTTGTGATACCTTCTCATTTAATGTCCTGTATGCTTTCAGGGAGACTTTGAACTGTTCAAGAAAGACAAGGATGCTTTCGTGTAATTTGGGAAGTTACAGGCAACTTTTGTGTCCTTGGAAGCTCATGTTTCTTTTCTGTATCCTCAGTCCTTACCATAGTTTCTTCAGTGTTTGTGCCACCATAAATGTCTGTAATAGTTGTTCAGCTTGCAGCAATCTACAGATGACACGATACACAGCAGAAAGAGGAATGTTTACTACACTGATAGCATTTAGCTGGTACCGGCGTTCAGTGGAGAGACTAAAGCAAGTGCCCAATGGGGCAATCTTACAAAATGAAGAAAAGCAGGCATTTTCTGGAACTTGACGATGTCCCACTTAGCTACATCATTTTAGAGAGAACTCACCTTCAGAATTATTCTTCTTCGTGACTCATCATTATCCATGCAATGCGGTCTGCAGAGGCTCTAGAGTGACTGAGGGATCAAAGGAGGAAACAACTCTTATGAGTGTTGCTTTATTGGTCATTTCTAGAATTACAGGTGCACCCCCCAGAAGTGGTCAAGGGTGAAAACAACTAGTAAATTTAAATGAATTTTAAAGGGCATTAGGCAAGCAAATGTTAATGTTACCTCATTACATTTGAAAAGGAATAATCAGGATGTTGCATTACAAACATTTCTGTATCAGTATTGTACTGTTCCTTTTACATTATTTTTTTCCCTGCAGGGATCATTAAAACATTCAAATCTGAATTTCTGTAAACTGTACAGTCGCCTTAGTTGTCTACATTTGTAAGTAAAAACTAATGTAATTACAGCAATTTTGACATCATACCAGAAAGAGCATGTAAATCATCATTAAAAATGGTTGAAGTATGAATTTATTTTTTTTATTCTAATCTGAGGAAGCCTTTCAGAAGGCTGTTAGGCTTGACAGAAAAGTAGAAAGAACAGCGGAGTAATTGGCAGGATCCACTTAATCCCATTTATCTACGAATTTAATTTTCCCAGGGCAAGAGCTATTGCCTGTGTTGTCATGCGAGGAGAAGGTTTTGGTGTACACAGTACGTTATCCAGTCTTTACAAATGAGCAAGTGTAAGAGCAGACCTTTGGCTATATTTGCATTGCTCTCCATTTTATTTTATTTATTTTTTTTAATGGAGAGTAGTTTGTTTTTGTAGGTAATTTTGTTTAAGGTTAAAACACCGGCAAGAGAAGTGGCAATGTTTCGCTCTGCGCTGTGATTGCGTGCGCTGCGGTTTGGCAGATGGATTTGCTCCGCAGGGGAGGCTGCAGGCGGAGGCCGGGGCCTTGACGCTGGGCAGACACACGGCGGGCGGGCGGGTGAGTGGGGGCCTGCGGAAGTAGCGCAGGGAGAACCCCGCCGCGGGGCCGGCAGTGCCGTGCGTGACTCCGCGCGGCGGCCCCCTCTGTCAGTCGCTGGGCTGGCACGCGGATGTGTTTTCGAAAATCCCTGTTAACTTCAGTTGAATTCTACTCTTCTTAACAAAATCATTAATAATAATAGGAGTAGGAGACCTGCTGTGAATCCACCGGTGTACAGGGCAAAGCCACAAGGGTCTGCACACTTGGGCTCGCCCTTCCGTGAGGAGATAGGGCCTTTCACGCCCATTCTCCCTGATCTTTACTCCTCAGACTCTCCCAAAGGTGGCAAAACATGAGGGCCTTAGCCCGACGTTCCCCCGCTGAGAGGTCTCCTCCTGTCTCCCCGTCATAGTGGCGTTTCTGATCCCGGCCCCTGCAGCTCGCCCACCCTGGCGCAGATTCGGCACCAGCACCTCCGGCTGTGCCCCCGCAGCAGGGATCTCCATGGCGCAACCTCTTGGCGCGTCGCCCCTTTCCCCCCGCACGCCGTTTGCCTTCTCTAGGCCGCCGCCTTCATGACCAGCCTGGTCCCTGCCTGGCGTCGGTGCAGCCATGGCCCTCTCTATTTCATTTAAAGCCTGTTCAGCTCATATCTCCAATGGCTGCACAGCGGTGGCTACCCAGGTGTTCTGTATCAGTCCCTATAAACAGTGGAACGGGCTGTTGGCAGCAAAGGTGGAGTAAATAAAGGCACGACTGGGCACGAGCATATCGGACAAGTATAAAAGCATGCAGCGGTGGTGGCTGAGCGGGTGCTCTCTGCCACTTCAAGCCAACTGAATTAATTAGCTGAACGGATTTGGGAGATCCATCCCTTGTCCTGCAGGCTCTGTCCTTCCTGGCAGGCATCTTGAGACAAATGACAGTCATGGGCATGGTGGTATTTAGTCTCTTTGGTGGAAAGCTCTGATCTGTGCCTTGTTTCTGAGGCGTGAGGCTGGACGGGATCTCACACGGGATCACCTGGGCTGTTCACCTGCTTTCGGTGAGGATCAGGCATACCTCTCCTCATCTCGACAGGTGTTTGTCTCCACTGTTCCCATCGCTTCCTGTGACAGCATTATGTGTAATTCCTGTAGATAACCTGCTGCCAGGCTGACCATCCTTGTGTTGGAAAGTCTTGTCTTCCCCATGATGGACACAGAGAACAATTAGTCACCATCCTCTTCTCATAACAAACTTTTACATATTTTAAATATGTTCTCATGTCTTCTCTTAGTCTTTGCATTTTCTAGACTAAACAATCTAATTCTTTCAACCTTCCCTTGTTCTACATATGTTATCATTTTTTGTGGCTTTTACCTGGACTCTCTCCAACTGTCTCCTTCCTCCGATAGCGTGGTAGGCAGGGCTGGACACAGTAATGCAGTCAGGGACTTGCCACTGCTGGTAGGGGAAGAGTAATTACTTGATTTGCTTACAGTATTACTATGAATTTATATCAGGCTGCCTTTTCCTACAGCTGGATATCATCCTGATTTATAATTTGCTTATAAACCACTATAACTCCCCTGCAGATCCTTTTTGCAGTACAGTTGCCTCACAAGTCTCCTTTCTATACTTGTGCACTTGAATTATCCTTCTGTGGTAATTTGCACTTCTCTTTGTGGATCTAATGCATTAATTCCAGAACATTTACCCAAATTACTCCAATCATGGTGAATTCTAATCCAATCTTGTAAGCTGCGTGCAACCTCACCCAGTTTTATATCACATCACATTTTACAAATCTCTTTTATCACCAAAGTACCGGATCCTCAAATACACAAGGCATCAGAACTGCAGCTAGCTTGTTTTGAGAAACCTGAGAAAAGGTCTTTGGTTGTGCCCATCTCTCTGGTAAGCAAGCAGCAGTTTTGCTGTAGTATGTAGTCAAACTCTGCTCGTCACCATGCTGGCGTAACTGACAGCGCAGCCACCACTCTGATGCTGAATTAGCCTGTGCAGAGCTCCAGGTGACGGCAGCAGTATTCTCTCAGGCAGAGCTTATTTTGAACTAGCAAGGTTGTTTTGTGCTGCTTTTCTTTTTCTAACACTTTTTTTTTTCTTATATTTCATATTCTTTCTTTTCCCTGTGTCTTTGTGTGGTGAATTCTTTGCAGTTTTCCCAACGTGCTAAGCCGTGTGTACTTACTGATACCTTTTAAATTACTGCTTTGGGGCTTTAAGGTAATAAATATCCCCTGGTATAGCATGCTACTCGCTTACTTTGCAATAGGTTAATTTGCTGCTGTGCCTTTAGCACTGCCGTGCTATAAACCTGTCCTCTCATCTGAACTCTTCCCCCCTTAGATCGCCTTTGCCTGGGGGCGTCCTGGATTAGTCCCTGGAGCTGGCTGCGGCTGCGTTCCCTGCACTCCCCTGGCATTCCTCTGCTCTTCCTTTCCCAGGAATCATGAAATCTCTCATTTTATAATCCGTTTCATTTGATTTTCTGTTCATCACTAAATTCTTAACAGTTCTTTTACAAAACTAAAGTTAAAGCTCGACCACCACCACCTGTGCAATGTCTTTTATCACTTTGTGGCCTGCCAGATTACTTCTTCAGCAAATACCTGAGTGTCTTTCTTTCCAGGAGAAATAAAAGAGGTGTTTAATACCAAGCTTTGTCCATATTCTTATTTTGAAAGCCTTTTGAGTTTTTGCATGCTTTCATAGAGGAGTTCTTGCATCCAGAAAGTCAACGGAAGACTGTGTTGGAGGTTGTCTTCACTGCCTGGAATAGCCAGGGGAATATTTTTATGAGCTAGTAATCTAATCCTTTCTGCAAAGCAATTGCAACTAAAAAACACAGCCTAGTCTGACCTTGGAAGCCTAACATTGTTTTAAAAAGTATTCTGCAGCTTTTAAAAATACATCTGGAAGAAACTGGCTGAAGAAACTAAAAGGGGTTCTGTGCCTCATCAGTATAATGGCAACCACAAAGAGATGAGGTATAACCACCTATGACCTTACCCTTGTGACAGGTGGTGAGCATGCAGCGTAATAAATATAATCTTCCCTGAGCAGCGAACAAAGCAGAGCTAAGTCTGACAGGAACTTCTACAACCTATGTGAATGTAAAAAAAGAGGTGAACAAGATAAATCCTACATTGGTAGAACACCCAATGAGAGCACTGGTCAGAGTGAAAACTTTATGGTTGATCTGTCTCTTATGGGCCAAACTGCAGCCCTACATCTGCAGCCTTTTTCCTGTAGGAAAGGATGTATGCGGTTCAGCTATTTCAGCATGTTTCTTGTTTTCTTGGTTTAAAAAATGTTCTGTAATAGTTATTTCAGACCTCTGTAAATGTATGACAAATAGCCACATTTTAGTTAAACCAGAACTTTCTTTATTGCTGTTTCTTACCCTGCTATCAGTGCTATTTCAGTAGCTCTGTGGGTAACAACAGCATTTTTCTTTCCTTGGAGGCTCCAAATATTAGAATTATTTTAGGGGAGTGGTTTTGGATTCAGTTTGTATTCGTACTGATAGGTTATATATCATGGGTATTATATAATGCCTGTAATTTAAGAGTCCACAAAGAAAACAAAACATTTATTATATTCTGAGGCATTTCCAGGGAGTGAATAACTATGATTAACTGAATAGGCCATTAGCTACCACTATTACTCTGCTCAAATGCAGCTGAAATAGCATTTCTTTAGTGGTAAAAATATTTGGCAGCACCGCACTCACGAAAAAACCCTTTACAAATGACATTTTTGGAAAGTCCTCTGCATTCTTAGGAATCTCCAAAAAAGTTGTATTTAAAGGCACCAGACTCAATTTTCCTAGGCTGAAACTGTTCAAGAAATACAATAAGCGTGTATTTTAGGTGAATACTATATTTCACCAATCTTATGCCCACATATGTAGGAATTCAATAACTGAAGTAGCTATGAGGATAAAGTTTTCTTTGGATTGATTAAGCCTTCACACTCAATTATCTCCATTATATTGTACATATTTACTTCTAGTCAGATGTGTTTGTTGTCCACAGTACATACGTTTTTCCAACTATTTATATCACTGCAGAAACATGTTCTACAATTAGAGAAAAAAATATATACTGGTTCATTTTATAATAGCAGAATTACTAATGAAATACTGGTAGCAAGATTTTTCTGTTAGTGATATGAGCCAAAGAGCACGACCTAACAGTTAAGAAGTTTATTGCACTTTTTTTACTTCCGCCCCCTTTTTTTTTAATGCTGTTTTGGCATTGAGATAGACTGTTCTTTTTAGTACATCTTCAACACCTTCTATTGCAATGCCTTGTTTTATTTACTAAAAGCTTTGCTTACAGTAAAGGAATTTTCCTTTGTGTTGAATTTTTGTTCAAAAGAAGAAACAGAATGTGTCTTCAAGGTAAAATTAAGGGTCTTCAGCTTATTTTTGAATTTAATATTCTTAACGGCTTAATCTGATTAGAAACCAACTATCCTCTGAAGTTTCTTGGTCTTCCTCTGCCTCAGACAATTTGTTAATATATTTTCATGCTGTGCATAATATCAGATCTTTTCAGAAATGCTGATAGTAGTTACAGTAAGAAAATATTATAGTAATTAGCAAGAATATTTCAGGTTTAAATTCTTTGGTGAACAGGAATGATATGAATTTGGCTGTGTTGCTCTCTGGAGTTCCTTGGCATCCAGAGCAGGCTGCGTTCCTCCACCGAATGGAGCTGATGGATAACTTTCTGTAGATCGCGTGGTCTGTGATGGAGCTGAGGAACAAAAGCTCTAGTGATTGTCTTTTTTAGAAAAAAATACTGTCTCAGCACAACTAAAGTTGAATTTAATTTTCCTATTTCTTGAAAAAATAGTGTCTACTGACAACAGAGTGTTTGAAAAAGCTGAAGATTTTTGAGGATCTAGGATTGAATGCCCGACAACTTTGGAACTTCACAAGCTTTTAGAAGTGATCATGTGCAAAAGGGATCATTTTAAAAGCAGTGGTATCAAGCAAATGCAACTACCATTGCTTAAAAATGGGTCAAAGTTTTTGTTTGTCAGAGTTAATGGAGAAGAATAGTGGTGATGGAGATGTTTCTGTGTTGACATGAAGAGTGCCTGGGTCTGTATTTTAGAAGAGAAAGTTGAGCTCAGTAGCTGGTAAAATAATAAATTCTTTTGTCTTCTCCATTAAGATTTCTTTGGGTTCTTGCACTAGTGTGAATAATACTGCTACTTAAGTATTTTGCTAATTATCATACTTATTTGTATAGAACTATTTCAGTTGTTTTTTGTTAAGAATGATATTAAAGGTTAGTCTTTTTTTTTTTTAACAGCTAGATTTAGGCATTCTAAAATGTAATATGAGTGAATGTAGAAACAAAATCTGTTGAACAGTTCATCCAGTTAAACCTCCAGTATGGATTTAATAGTAAGTCGCTGAGAGGCCATAGCTGGCACAATAGCAGCCAGTGGGCTTCAACAGGTGCAAGAGCCTTGCCTGTGCCCTAGAGCTCTGTCGTCCCATAATGATTATCATCTGAGGCATTTTTTATATATTGTGGTATTTGATTGGAATAACTGAAATGGATGCGCAGTAACACAGATATAGAGTCAGTCAATGTTTTTAGAATTTGCAGAGAGACAGCGGAGTAGAAAATTGAGCTAATGATCTGAAAGAAAATGACCTACAGGAAGAATATGGTCTGCTTATTTAATGCGGGACGGATCTACCATCAATACAGAGACATTTATAGAATAAGAAGAGTATGGGAGTAAGAGACATTCTGTTTACATAATTTATAAATTTTAATTAAAGGTGCCAAAATATTTTTAGTACCAGGCGCAACAAGACAGAGTCAGCACTGGAATTATTGGCTTTCTGATCAATAGCAGCTAAGGTCACAGAGAAACCACAAGTAATGAAAGATCATAACTTGTACCTAAAATGAAGTTAAGGCATGAATTAAAGCTAATTAAAGCTATAATTAATTACATTTAAATGTAGACTGATATTTTCAAGAAATTGTCAGGATCTTTAAGAGAAGCTCTGCGTCGCAATGTTCACATTTCATGGCTATATATTCACCAAGGACGCAATTCCTGCATGGCAGGTATTGGAAATGGTATTTCCGTTGCAGAGTGGGAACTGTGACGGGCATGTGGGCAGGAAGCTGATGGTCTCCACTGTGTGGCTAACCTCAGGCAGAAGACACAATTCCTAGACAGCAGAGGGGCATGTAGGCACACCAAACACATTCATTTTGCAGATAGGTAAAACGCTAGAGAGCAACTGCAGAGGGGTACCTTTCATCTGAAGGAGATGCTGAAAGACCGGGATGAAATTTAGTAGTACAAATATAAAGTCAGGCATTTAAAGAAATAAACGCAGTTTCTGCAGTTCCCTTTTGGAGGCAGCAAAATGAGCGAAAACCAAAATATGCTTATTAGTTGTGAGATGTCTCTAAGCCATTGGTGTAATACAGCTGTGTAAAAAAACATAATGTAAAATTCTGTTTTAGGACCAATCAAGCAATGTATCTCCAGTAGATGTAGTGGAGTTATCAGTGCCTTTATCATAGAATCATAGAATTGTTTATGTTGGAAAAAGACCTTTAAGATCGTTGAGTCCAACTGTTAACCTAACAGTGCCAAGTCCACCACTAAATCGGGTCCCTAAGCGCCACATCTACACGTCTTTTAAATACCTCCAGGGATGGTGACTCCACCACCTCCCTGGGAAGCCTGTTCCAATGCTTGATAAACTTTTTGGTGAAGAAATTTTTCCTAATATCCAATCTAAACCTCCCTTGGCACAACTTGAGGCCATTTCCTCTCATCCTATCACTAGTTACCTGGGAGAAGAGACCAACAACCACCTCACTACAACCTCCTTTCAGGTAGTGGTAGAGAGCAGTAAGGTCTCCCCTCAGCCTCCTGCTCTCCACACTAAACAGCCCCAGTTCCCTCAGCCGCTCCTCGTAAGACTTGTGCTCTAGGCCCGTCACCAGCTTTGTTGCCCTTCTCTGGACACACTCCAGCAACTCAATTTCGTTTTTACAGTGAGAGGCCCAAAACTGAACACAGTACTTGAGGTGCGGCCTCACCAGTGTCGAGTACAGGGGCACGATCACCTCCCTACTCCTGCTGGCCACACCATTCCTGATACAGGCCAGGATGCCGTTGGCCTTCTTGGCCACCTGGGCACACTGCTGGCTCATGTTCAGCCGACAGTCGACCAACACCCCCAGGTCCTTTTCCGCTGGGCAGCTTTCCAGCCACTCCTCCCCAAGCCTGTAGCGTTGCATGGGGTTGTTGTGACCCAAGTGCAGGACCCGGCATTTGGCCTTGTTGAATTTCACACAGATGGTCTTGGCCCATCGATCCAGTCTGTCCAGACCCCTCTGCAAAGCCTTCCTACCCTCGAGCAGATCAACTCTCCTGCCTGACTTGGTGTCATCTGCAAACTGACTGAGGGTGTACTCGATCCCCTCATCCACATCATTGGTAAAGATACTCAACAGAACTGGCCCCAGTGTTGAGCCCTGGGGAACACCACTCGTGACCGGCTGTCAGCTGGATTTAACTCCATTCACAACTCTTCAGGCCCGGCCATCCAGCCAGGTTTTTACTTAGCAAAGAGTACACCTCTCTAAGCCATGAGCAGCCAGTTTCTCCAGGAGAATGCTGTCAGAAATGGTGTAAAAGGCCTTACTGGAGTCTAGATAGACAACGTCCACAGTCTTTCCCTCATCCACGAAGTTGGTTACCTTGTCACAGAGATGATCAGGTTAGTCAAGCAGGACCTGCCTTTCATAAACCCATGCTGACTGGGCATAATGACCTGGTTGTCCTGTACGTGCCGCATGATGGCATTCAAGACGATCTGCTCCATAACCTTCGTCGGCAACTGAGGCCAGACTGACAGGCCTGTAGTTTCCTGGATCTTCCTTCCAGCCATTCTTGTCGATGGGCATAACATATGCTAACCTCCAGTCCACAGGGACCTCCCCGGTTAGCCAGGACTGCTGATAAATGG
>Ga0065711_1045709_pt1 | contig 13304 bp, 8 predicted proteins | sample Hoacrofraction12_FD_59098 | JGI IMG/M metagenome (GOLD analysis project Ga0065711, IMG submission 59098) | Hoatzin crop microbial communities from Cojedes, Venezuela - Epithelial fraction 12 v2 (version 2) | ecosystem: Host-associated > Birds > Digestive system > Esophagus > Crop | place...
TTGGGGGGGGGGGGGTTGTTTGGGGTTCTTTTGTTTGTTTAGGTTGGTTCATTTTAAAAGCAAGATTTGTGCACTGTTTTTTTGGTCAGTGAATACTGACACAGCTGCAATCCTTGGTCAGATGCTGCATCCCGCCCTGAGTCATTCAAATAAACCTATAACCTATGCATCAACAGGAGCAAATAATCACAACACCCAATTGATCCCATTGACATTTTCTCTCCTGTTTCTTCCTATCAGGCCCTGGACTGGCATTTCTGGCTTACCCAGAAGCAGTGACACAGTTACCAATTTCTCCTTTGTGGGCAATACTGTTCTTCTCCATGTTGCTTATGCTCGGAATTGACAGTCAGGTAAAACTGGTGTAAAAATTAATAATGAAGACAGATTTTCTGCAACTGCATGGTACAAGGTTGGCTTCTCTGTGTGTTCTGTACTGCCAGCTGTTAGTGGTGCAGAGTGGTTTCTGGAATAACCGGATAAATAATAGAAGGTACTAAGGAGAGGACAGAGTAAGAGGTTCAAGGATACTGATACTAAGACACTTGCTTTTTCATGACCTGTTGGAAGCACATACGAAACGTGCAGAAAATTTATTCTGCAGACAAAAGGAACTTTCTTGGAAAACTTAAGTGTTCAGTCACAACACTAAAAATACCTTTGCGGTGTTCATCAATGTAGGAGACACTGGGATATGCTTTACACCGTTTAAATGCCACAAATATTTCTGAAAGACGACTTCAGAACTTACCACATGGAGCAAAAAGATGCAGCAAACATTTCATTTTAAGCATATGAATGTCAGGAGCAAATGTAGGAGGCAGGAGGCTCGTTACTGAGGACATTCTGTGTCACAGTGTGTTCCGAAATCACTTCCCAATGGTAAGGATCAAGACTTTATTGGTTCAGACCTTAGCTAAGAGTTACAGATGGTATTTGGCAACTGGAAATTAATGGGAAGGCACAACCTAGAGGTTTTGCAAATCCAAGTAAGATATGCTCCAGAGTTACTGACTAGATTAAATAATTAAATAATAAAATAATTAATGCAGTTATTAAAAAACCTTTATTGGGAAACAAACAAGAAAGCACACAGAACAAGAAAAAGCACTTTACCTGCTAGAAAGGACGATGTCCAACAAAAGCATTCACTAATCAGTAATAATTTTAATACAGATAGCAGTAAGCACTAAAGAGAGCACCCTGTCTTATCTTGCAAAGCATTCTTTGAGGACTTTGTCAGGGCAGTCCCCTCTTCCTGCTGCAATATTTGGTCATTTGCACGTGACCAGTCATAGGCAGGTGTGTTAATCTAATTGCAATCAGCTGAAGTGGTCAAACCAGCACCTGAGAGTCATTAGCACACTCTTCATAGCACATAAAGAATTATGAGCATTACTAGCTTAGTACTGTACTAGTCTTTCAGTAGAGAAAATCTATTATTTTCGATAATCCAAGTTGACTTCAGCCTGTGAACCAAAATACAAAAAGCCCACGAGGGCATTTTATCCTGCAACGTGAATGGAAGCTGAAAATGTATGTTTTCTATTTCTTTGTTTGTCAGTAAGCTTCAGGCTTGACATTAAAACCCATTGCTCAATCTGGGGGGAAACTACTGTGAAATTAATTGGGTCCAAAATATTCTTGAAAGAACTTGTCTCTAGGCAACTAGCAGCTGAGGAAGGTAGTCTAGTATTATTTAAAACAATATGTATCTACCGTCTGTCAGGCTTTCTTCATTTTCTGTCTGTCAGTGACACATTTCATATGCTGTAATTTATAGGAACTGGAACTGTTGGTTAAATTCTGATTGCACTGCTGGAAAGTAATAAAAATTTGCATACCTTCCACTTTTCATCATTTCAGCCATCATAATGACAGCATTTGTTTTGAATATATACAAACAGTAAAAATCTGAGGTGTGGCCATGCTTTCCATTCGGAAGACCACACCCTGAGCAAAAAGCTGACCGCTGCATTGACCTTTCTGGGGATACAAAAAGCGTTTGATTTGTAACATATAAGAATCAATCTTGCGTCCTTCAGCTTCACTCTGAACCGCTGACCTGATTACACTTTTTGTGTCTGTTGGCTTTCATGTATGTAAGTAAATCACAGAAAGAAGTGCAAGTGTTTGAAGGAGCTGGGGGTCAAAGCCCTCAAATGTAAGTGTATTGTCTTCTATCACAAGAAGGAGCCCTTCATCTTCATAAAGAACATGCTATAGTTCACAACTTGGAATTTTGAGTGTTTTTCTAGCTGGAAATGTTTTTGCACAAATCTTTTTAGGCAGAAACGAGGATATTCAGAAGCACTGCTTCCACTGCAGTCAAGTGAATTTTCATTTATCATTTAATGGATGCAGCCTTAGGCCAGTGATGAGTAGTACTGAAAGCTCCTCCCCTAAATGTAATCCTGCTGTTGTAATGCATTCTATTGTATTTTATTTCTAACTTTACTTGCAGTTCTGCACCGTGGAAGGATTCATAACAGCTTTGGTGGATGAATTTCCGAAGTTGCTGCGCAATCGAAGAGAAATCTTCATTGCCGTTGTATGCATTGTCTCCTATCTGATAGGGCTTTCCAATATTACTCAGGTAAGTTCTGTAGAACAACGTGATCTCATGTCTGACATACAGCATCTCTTTCATTTCCCCCTCCCCCTGGCCCCGACCAGGAATCATTGCAAACCATTGACGTGGCAGGGATCCATTATCAACACTAAAGACTTCAGGCAGCAGACATTAACGTGTAAGTGTGAAATGCCTGTAGCCCGTGGATGCGGCGAGGTCTACTTCATGGTTCAGGTGACAAGAAAATACGCATCTCTGCAGTCTGTCCTACAGTCCAACAGGTGGCAGCTAGGGACGTTCTCCGTTGCTCCCCGTGATCTACTAGCTTGGAAATGCTTGCAGGGAAATGATTGAATTATTGAACAAAAAGGAGTAAAGTGAAACCAAGCCAGTTTAATTGAATTCTAGCAGTAATCTAATTTTTGTCAGTATTGACCTCAAGCATTGTAAGACTTTAACCTGTTAACTGTAATTAATTTACATGAATATGACCATAACCTATTTACCACTGTTAGTTTGTAGTTTGTATTTTAATCTGTCTTGAAACTGGAGTCCTTACCATTTATTTTAACACTTCCTTCTTACATGTTTTAGGGTGGAATCTATGTGTTTAAGCTTTTTGACTACTACTCTGCCAGCGGAATGAGTCTCCTGTTCCTCGTATTCTTTGAGTGCATCTCAATATCCTGGTGCTATGGTAAACAATATGGGGTTTTTTTCCAATAAGTTTTGCACATCATAAGGGTACTTCATCTACTGATTTGTTCTTTTGTGTGTGCACATGCTGAGGATAGAACTGAAACTGGCCTTGTTTTATAAGGCATGTAATGCCACTGAGGACTCAAAGCTGGCCTGTGGAAAGTACTCCTGCTTCTCTAAAACACCCTGTGTATAAACCTGGAAGTCATTAGATGCTGAATGTTTCAGGAATCCTAAATAGGTGACATGTCCATCTTTTTTTCCCATTCCCTCCTCCTTGGAAAGCCTGGATATTCAGAGGAGTTAGGTACTGCTGTTCTCAACATAATGACTTAGGTCTTTTGGACTTCGTAATGTTTAATTTCCAGAAATGACTCTGTCACTCCAGGATCTTGCAGTGAGAGCCAGGCTCCTTGGTCAGTTGTATCTTGCATAATTGCCCTAAAATAGCCAGAAGTCTGGACTAACAAGCTCTGGGTATACAGATTAACGAATATGTACCATATTCTTGCAAGAGTATTTGTGCATTTGACTCTAGTTCTGTGTTAGCTAGTCCAAGGAGCTACTCCCACGATTACGAAGGTGCTTCAGCTTACATTACAAAACTGATTCAGAGCTAGATCACTGGAGTCTTTCTGCTGTCTTTTAACGGGCTTAAGAGGATGGAACAGCATTTTATAGGGGGGAGATACTGCATGTGAATCCAGCAAATGCGAATGGAAACATACGCCAGCTAAATAGTGAGAAATCAAAGTTATAAAGAATATGATAGCCACACCTTTTGGAAGGTGTCGGAGTGCTGGTAGGTAACGGCAGCAGCAGAAGGGCTGCTCTTCCATTTTGTATGCAGTTCTGCATGTGTATGGTGTGCAATATCCACACAGCATGAAGCTGGTTAACACTAGGATGGATTAGTATTATTTTTAAATTTAATTTGTAAAATATCATTCTAAAGCTCTCATTCTAATACGACTTAGAGTTGAAATTAACCAAGGGCAATGTATTGCATCTGACCTTCAGATGTACAGACTTCCTCAGCCTTTGCATGGGAAGAAGTTTGCTGGTTGCTAATTAATTAATTGTGATGTGGAAGAATGAGAACAAACGATTCTTGGTGCTTCTGAGTTTTCACATTTCTTTCCCATTCAGATACATGAAAAGTTGTGTTGGAGTATATACCTCATCATTTATGACAATGTCTCTCAAAACCACTGAGCTTTCAATTGAATCAATTGTCTGATATGTTTCTGTACTGTTTCTTATTTCTATATTTAGGTGTTAATAGATTTTATGACAACATCCAAGAGATGGTGGGATACAGACCCTGCATCTGGTGGAAACTCTGCTGGTCATTTTTCACTCCTATCATTGTGGCAGTAAGGAACAAACTTTTATTATATGATTCAAAAGATGTAAACGAGGTGGCCTATGTACTACAGCGCTGTCATTTCCACCCCCACAGGGTCACATTAACTCTGACCTCATTCCTTTTTTAAGGATTTGAGCAGTTCCATTGAAGGCAATAGTCAAACCCCAGTGTCATTAGAGGAAGCCTGTGTCCTAAGAAAAGAAGCCCTGTGCAATTTGAAGATTTGTGTTAGTCCTCTGGAAATGGTAACTAGCCAAGAGTGTGACTGGCAGAGATAGAAAACTGTAAGAAACAAATCTTGACCAGTTCTTGTATTTTTCCATAAAATCTAGCAATCTCTCTAGAGTCTCCATTTTCCCTATACAGAAACATGCCCACATTTGTGAACTGAATTCCTTCCCAGGCGCTACTCTGGTAACAGACCAGCATTAGAAACTGATGGTCTGCCCTCATGGGATTCTGGGGAATATATTACCTAGTTTATGCTACATTGCCAGCGCTTGTGCTGGCAAACCTTGCAAGGATTTGTGCACTGGAAACCACAGTACAGTCTTCTCCTAATTCTAAGCTTTACCCAGTGAAGCCCGTATAGTACATTTTGAAATAATAAGCAAAGAAATGTAAATTTACTAACATAATGTGGTCAGCCCAGACGCAATATAAAAAACTGTAATGAAGTAGACACTATGACACTTGACACAATACTTCATACCCAGATATTTCTCTGATATTCCCACATAGGCAGCCACAGAAAAGCAAAGAAAGAGCCCTAGAGGGAGGCACAGAAATGTGTTTATATTGAGGGTTCCTTGTTTCATCTCTACCCAGATGAAGGCGGCTTTCGTTTTTCTGAAAATGAGTGTTCAGGAAGGCATAAAAAATGCACTTTGCTTATTTTAGTGGTATAGTAGGAAGATGACTACCATTGTATGTAGAACTTCCCAGATTTGTCTTGACTTGTAATGTCTTCAACAGAATTTGTTGTCCAGTGCAAGTTCACAAGTGGTGATGATGTTCTAATAAAATCTGCCTCTCTGCGATCCGCTCTTGGGGAAGGTGTTCTGCACAGGGCCTGAACCTGGGATAAGAATGAGCTCCCTCCTTTGCTGGTTCAGTTACACGGTGACATCAGTGTAGCAGGTTTCCCTCCTGATGCAGGCAGTTCTAGGCCAGGATAGGAGTCTTCCCTGGGAACTTAAAGGAAAAAATACCATGTTTGCAGGTCATCTGTTTGAAAACAACACAAAAGCGACTCACAAATGCTGCTGACCAACAGTACAGTACAGTACAGATGTGCATGCATGTGTTATTCCCCAGGACCCCCTTCTTTCCCAGTAGCCCCCTTCCCTCTGATTGTGCACAGGTTATCTGAGGACTCTGCTATTACCCGTGGATTCCCCATACCAGCATACCCAGATAGTCTGAGATGCGGGTCATGTATGTGAAAATATAGCATTTACCTGAAACATTAAGATTAATTTTGGTGAGAAGCTTCTTGGGATACTATCTCTTCATCTCTTCTTATTGAAAAATTCAGAGTGGTTTTTGAATTTTGTAAGATAAGTTCTGTTATACAGACAACTCTGCAGCCACTTCCTGAACTGCCGGTTCCATTCTGACTGCCCTCATTTTCCATGATGCATTTGTTCAGAAGATCTGGGCCGAGCACCCTTAGGTGGTGATGTTAGAGAGGTCAGTTCAGAGCCCCGGGAGTCTGTTGCTGATCAGTGCAGTACAGCTGTACCGATACTGTTACTCCAATAAGAACATCAATAGAGACAAACAAAACAACTTCACAATTTCAGAATTACAGTTCAGTTATTTTCGCATTCCCGCGCTCGAGCGTAAGGTAGCAGGGGATCGGTCAGTGCGGTGGGCTGTCATTTGCCTCTTCTCCGCAACCTCCATCTGGCAGACTGACCTGGTGGCCCCGTCTACAAGCCAGGGCCCAGCAGCCATCCCCAGGGACCAAAGGAACCCTTTTCTTCTTGCCGGGATGTAAAGGCAGGCTTGAGGTCCAAGTCGATCCAGAAAAGCTCTTGAACACAGAACTCTCCAGAAATCTCATCCAAATCTTCTTTTCTGCTGTGTTTTGCAGGGAGTATTTATCTTCAGTGCTGTCCAAATGACTCCTCTCACGATGGGAAGTTACGTTTTCCCAAAATGGGGCCAAGGGGTTGGCTGGTTCATGGCTTTGTCTTCTATGGTGCTGATACCAGGCTATATGGCGTATATGTTCCTAACCCTGAAAGGCTCCTTAAAACAGGTAAGTCTCTCTATTTTCTGACTGTGTGATTTTGCCTTGCGAGACCTGCGCACACTGATAAAAGACTGCTGGGCAACTATTTCCTACTGTATATTTCCTGTGGCCTCACTTGCTTAGCCCAGTTATTTTTGCATCAAGGTGAACAACATAAAAACAAGTACCAAACAGATGAAAGACAAGACAGTGTCTGTACCATCTACTGTTAAACATAATTCACCGCATTAAATGCGGTCCTTATCTCTGGGCTTTGACAGTTCCAGACACTTTGCATTCCAGCTCCTTAGACCTAGAAGACAAAGCAACAGTTTACAAAATATGTCAATTTGTCCTTATTAACGCAAGACATACTGTCATGTATCAAGGTAGGTGATGCTCTAAGGAACTGGAATCAAACTCCTAGGACTAAACCCACCTAACTCTTGGTTTCTGTGAGTGCTCACACTGACCCTATTTAGCATCTCCCTGCAACGTGATCAAAGATGTGAGCTCCTGTTCTGCATTACACCCGTCCTAAGTTCCAGCGGCCGCCTTGTTCTGCTGCAGCCAAGAGAAAGCACACGTAAAGTCTTGGGAGCGTATTTTATGATTATGCTGCGCTTCCCTTTAGTCTATATTTAAGGGATTTGGATGAACAGTTACTTCATGAAGAACATTAGAGGCCTTTTTCTCATTACCCGGTGCTCTTAGCATCTGCCTTATTCAATCTGCTCGGAGGAGGTGATGCTTCCCATGTGAGAGAGGCACGGCATGGCTTAAATCCGTTTTAAGGTCCCTAGAGAAATGCTGCTGAAGGAGTGTGAAATGTTGATAAGGTTATTGACCAGTACGCTGTTTAGTAATTACGTACAATTGCCATACTACTTTTTTTTTTTTTTTTTAAATTGGGGTGCATCCTCACTTTTCCCTCTCCAGCCAATAGTCTTATTCTGTGCATAACAGGCACTTCTTCAGCATGACTATTGAAATGTATATCTGTGCCCTCTATGCTGTGGGAATGAAAGATTGTCACAATGAATTTGTCAGAATTTCTGGAATATTCTAAAATCAGCTGACAGAGCCATCTTTGCAAAGGGACAGATGACCTTAAGCCGAATTGACGAGTAATGCCTCATGAATTGCTCAGCTCTTGATCCAAATATTCATCTTCAGCAAATTTTAAGAGACTCAGTGATGCTTCAGAGAAGTTTACAAAAAAATTTCTGTTTTGTTTTTGGGGGTTTGTTTCCCCTGCTGCTGCTTAGCTGCACATTTTTGAGTATCTTTCCCTTGGTCTTATGGAAACATTGGTGTGCAAATGGGGAATTGGTGCTATGAAATGTGGCTGCTTCTTGGGTAGAGTTCTACAAGAGCCCAGGAAAAGTTCCTCATCTCAGCCTTGCTGTGGATTAGGGTCTCATTTTTGAAAGCATTGACAAACGATCATCAGATGACAGGAGGAGCTTGCCCCGCTCACAGGCTTTGATGATGAAAACTGGGCTCACTTTCCCAATAGGAATGAGCTAGGCAGATAAGCTTCATGAGTGGAGAACACAAAAGGACTAAAAAAGACAGAATGGAAATAAAAAGATCTTAAATACCAGTCTACTTCACCTGTTGTATCCTTGGACGTAGAAACTCCCAGAAGCTGTAGCCAATACTCTCTAGTCCCTTCCGCTCCCTGGGGAGGGTCACCATCACATCTGAGTCCCGGCTGTCTGCGACGAACTTGCAGCCTCTGTGCTGGGCCTGTGGGCTGGGCTGGCCGCCCAGTCTGTCCTCACCCGCCCCACGCCGCACTACCCCGTTTCTTTTCCCTAGGCACGCTCAGTTGTTAATGCCTGGTGGCATCTACCATTTTGCAGGTGGCCTTTCAACTCCTACTGTCATCTTCAGAACACAGCCAAAACCGGCGTTAGTATTTGTGACTTACTGCCTTTTTGGGCCCTTAGGAGAAAGAATTTTTCATTTTGGCTCCAATACCTAGACAGAAGTGTTTAGGATTGCCTTTGGAAAAAAAAAATATATAAGCTTAGAAACAGTTTTTTGACTGCCTCGCCTTTATTGTTGTTCTTTAAACAGCGCATCCAAGTAATGATTCAGCCAAGCGAAGACATCACTCATCCTGAAAACGGGCCAGACCAGGCCCAGCAGAGCAACTCTGCAAACAAAGAAGCCTACATCTAAACTTCTGTGTTGTCAAAGTACGAATGCGACTCCAGAAAAACAAAAAATATGGTTGAATATGACCACAAATTTATGTCTGAGAATATAATTACCTACCTCTAGTGGCAAAAAAAAAGAAAAAAAGAAAAAAAGACAAAAGGTCATCTCCACTACAAGGGAATCGCCATGGGTATGATCCAGCTGTTGCGCGAGCGCAGATGTTGACGGTGTTTTGTGTTCTCTGGCAATCCACTGACTGTTAATGTTTTTATCCTTTCACAACAATAGTTGCATATCTTGGAATTTGTAAATTGATGTGCCAAGACCTTTTTAATCTACCTTTTAGCACGACTATTTGAAGTTTTGTGCTGCTGATTTTTAGTAGTTTATCAATATTTCTTACCGCTGAATCCCAAGACTGTTATTTCTGACTTTGCAGGAGTAAAATTAAGTTTGGAATTGTTTTGTACAAAAGAATGAAGTATTTTGTAACCAAGTGATTTCCCTTGAAAAGTCTACCCTTAAAATTTGCTCCAGTCGAGGCCATTTGCGAGGGAGAAGACTCCCTTCAATGGACAGTAGCCACAGCCTTTACAAACGTTCCTAGTACAAATTAAATTACACGGCTGTCGGTGGCAATACAGCACAGAGTGGCTGTGAGCGCTGGCTGTACTTTGCCTTTCAGGATAAGGTTCAGACAGGAGTGTAAATTTCTTTAAAAATATATATACTATTTCTTATAAAAAGAACATACACTTGTGAATCGATGCTACATGAATCGCAGACGTTAGCGGTAAAAATATGACCTCTAACTTTTTTAGCAAAATGAGAAGTAATATCCAAGAGGTCTTAAAGATTCCCAGGAGTAAAAGAAATACAGAGTATTTGCAATTCAAGCTCAGAGTACTTGAGCTTTTTTATGCTGTTATTATTCTGCTGTTATTGCATTGCCACCAAAATAGAAACCAAAATAATGGCTTAAAGATTGAAGCTTATCCTTGTAATTCTAATTTAGGGTTTAATTCACAACTCTTCTTTTTAATCCATGAAAGGACTTCACCAGTTTCTAATAAGCAAATTATAAAATATGGATCATTAGCACTTTGAAAACAGTTTTATTTTTATTTATGTGTTATTTGTGGTGATGAAGGCACGAAGGAAAGCTATGTCAGTATAACCTATACAGCTCTCCACTCTGGGCTCCGGCTGCATTTGCCACACAGCAGAAAGCCCACCCGGCTCTCGTGGACGTTCCTCCCTGTGCAGCAAACGCAGCGGCTGGCCCTGTATGGTATTTCTCGTTTGGCAGCTATACGACAGAAACAAAGGATTACGGAAAGTGCAGTAGTTGGTGTTTGATTGTAAATGACTGTGACAGAACTGTGCAATGAAACATGCTTTTCAGCAAATTTTTGTGCAACGTACAATGTTAGATAGCACAATTTATGTAGAACTACTACGTGAAAAACATGTTAACTGTGAACGTTGGGTTTTTCGTTGTTTTTGTCTGAAGGTGACAAACATGTTCTTGCAATAAGGTATTATTCTCAGAATGTCAAGCACATTATTGTAGAAATAATATATATAAAATACACATGTATTTCAAACTACATCATAAAATCTCAGAGTATGTTTAGTAGATTTTCAGCTGTTTCATACATAGATCAACTGTAAAATATTCCGAGATCTAAGCTACATCCTAAACGGCTATAGCTGAAATGCAAACATCCTGTACGTCTTTGGGATTTAGAGGAAAACCGTACATCCCACGCAAACATTATACATGATACATACCCATTATAATTGTGAATTTCATTAGACTAAGGATAAAAATCCCAACTTTATTGTTTAATGTAATCAAGTCCCATGTTGTTATAAGAAAAATGCAGTATTTAATGTTTGATTGTAAACAATTATGCCAGATGTTTGACAGACCTGCTCTTTAGCAAAAAGCTGTACAAACGTATCACATAGCACAAAATAGTGTTGTAGAACTACTGTGTGTAAACTGTGAATAGCTGTATCTTTTTTGTAGTACTTGCCCTGAAGAAAAGATTATTGTATGATCATATATGCTTTTTGCAATAAGGAAATATCTGAACACCAAGCAAATCTATCTCTATATAAAAATATATATGTAATATATACATATTCAAAAATATATACAGAGCCTGTTTAAAAGAGTACAGTATTATTTAGTAAATTGCAACCTGTTCTATGGACCAAATGTAAAATATTTATAAATTAAGATGCATTTTAAATGTCTATAAATGGTGTCATAATTAAAGCACGATTGTTATGTAAGTTTCCAAGAGTTTAGAGGAAAAAGAATAAAGGTTATATTATACATTAAATTCAGAATTCTGCAGTCTTTCACTGGACAAACCCAATATGTTATTTTCTATGAAGCAATTTCTAAATGTTTCATGTATATATATATAAATATATCCTTTAAATATCAAAATGCTGTATCACACTTGCCATGTGTACAATTAATCCACAATGCTACTTCTGTAATTTAGGTGGTGTGTGCAGCCATTACAGGGGAAGCTGAAACGGTGCCAGTTTGGAGCCCTACCTGGCTTTCTGGTGCTCCTGGAGGCAGGTGGTGGGCCAGGACCTCTGAGCCACAGGGGAAAAAAGCCTGGATTTTAAACCAAACATTGTTCAGGTGCGTTTGCGCTGATACTCTGGGGTGTGAACTGCAGCACCTGGAGTCACTGATTTCCAGGCTGAAGGCAATGTGCTGGTGAAAGAGTGGCCTTATACTAAATGGCCAGATGAGACGTGTCAACAAACCATCACTGGTCTCTGTATTGGCCGCCGTGGGAGTGCGAGATGATGTCCAGCGGGCTGCACAGCAGTCTGCCGTACATCTGCCTCTATGCAATGCTGCCGAGGAGCTGAATGCTCCTGTGCTCTGAATTTAATTACCTAGCTGTAAAATTGGAGCAGGATGTCACGCTGGGAAAGAGGCTAAGCAATTTAGAGAACATGATGAGAATTGAAAACGCTCCTGATAGAAGTGTCTAAAATCATAGACTTCAAATTCAAAATGCTGACCTTGGAAAGGAGCACTCAAATGCGAAAGCACAAGGCGAGGGCAGATCCTTCTTCCGCTAGGGAGGAAGGGCAGGAGCGTGTAGGAAAGAGCACAGATTGTTCTGGAAATGGGGGGAGGAGCAACTTTGATGCTTTTGAAATACAGAGGAAAAAATAAACCATCTTTAACGTTTAGTTCTTGGGCATTATGCATTGAACTCATGGCCTGCTGCTTTCACAATTTATTGTCAGAAAAAGGAAGAGGGTTGGCTTGGAGAGAAGCGGACACCTCGTTTAGTGCTGGGTGGCTGCGCAGATGGCAGCGCACGGGGCAGAGGATGGTGGAGGAAAAGGAACCGAGTTGAAGGATATTGCGTTAGCGCTGTGATATTTCCATGTTCTCCTGGAGGAATTTTCTCTTGCCATGCTGCAGAAATCCCGACAGCAATTCAACAAGAAAAATGCAAATAAGGTCACTTCTTCCCTACAGGACTGCAGGATGCCCGGAGAGAAAGCCGTGTCCTTGCTCGTCAGGAGTATTAGTTCAGCTACATGTGCTGTTAGTCTAAAATAACACTATGTTGCTTTTGGGGTTTTTTTGGTTCGTTTTAAGCCTGATTATTTCTGTTTTGTTCTGCTCAGGCCACAACAGCATTATAATTAACTATTAAAATTACTCAGCTCCCACTGCTGGCTGGTTCTTGGGGGGCCTGGGTTATAACCCAAGGCGTGGCTGTGCACTCCGGTGCGGACAAGCTTTGGCTTACCTTAGCCTAGGAGGAAGCAGAGGGGGGCATCTCCTGCCTGTCACCACCCCTGCAGAGCTGCACCCACACTTGGCAGCTGCCACTGAACCCAGCTGGGAGCAGCAGAAGTGGGTCACACTAAGCCATTCGGGCATTCGCGTCTTGGTCCCTTCCACTTCGGAAAAATACTCCCAGCGACGAGGAGACTGAAGTCCATTGTATGGCTGCTTACAAACACAGACATAAGGAGGAAAGCAACAGCATAAAACCCTCATTTCCCAGGAATCTGAACTGATCAGCTCAGAACTAAGTGTGAGCTGCAGCAGCTGCCAACCAGCTGTAGCTGCTACTCTGACCTTTGTGAGTCTGCCCAACTACCCCAAAAGTGGACCAGTTTTGCTGTTCACTCATCAGGGTAAGAAGGAAAGGCACCAGGCTTTAAAGGGTCTTTTTACATTACACTCACCC
>Ga0065711_1045710_pt1 | contig 13303 bp, 12 predicted proteins | sample Hoacrofraction12_FD_59098 | JGI IMG/M metagenome (GOLD analysis project Ga0065711, IMG submission 59098) | Hoatzin crop microbial communities from Cojedes, Venezuela - Epithelial fraction 12 v2 (version 2) | ecosystem: Host-associated > Birds > Digestive system > Esophagus > Crop | place...
CACACATGCACCAAAAAAAAAAAAAAAAAAAGTTACAAATAGAGAGAGACTTGAATACACAGAAAAAAGTGTAGGACACCTGGAGACAGGCCATGTCTCAGGAGGCCAGTGGGTGTCCCAGCCATCCAGCTGAAAGTCAGCAATTTTCATGTCACCCTGTCAAGTCCCTACCGGAAAGGCAGGCAATGCGAAAAGCAATCCTATTAAGGAATAGGATGACACCAAGCAGTTCTCATTTTCTCTATTTTTCATATGCCCTTACTATTATGCTGTCATTTAAAGGAGCCCATGCACTATGCCTGCATGTAAAGACCAAACTCTGCAGCTCCCATGCATTAGTCAGATAGCCTCAGCCTAAAAAAGCACATAAGCAACTGGAAGCCAAGTGAGGAGAAAAGCCTCCCCAGTGATTGCCTTATCCACACCATTTCACAGTTTACAGCAAGCCTGGTCGAAAAGGCAGAGCTCGGCATTAGAAAGATGCAAGCCTGAGCTCATCACTGGTGTATGGGGGCCGCTACGGTCCTTCGCTAGGGTCCTATTTGACCGGTGGTACCCACACAAACAGCCACTTCACAGGGAGTTAGCCGTTTTAACGATCACACTAAACAAAGCACAATTAGAGTTAACTTGGCCCTTTGTAATGTATTTGTCACTGGTCTTATCCCTCTTTAGGCGGCTGTAGCTGGTGACAGCTCAATTTACCCCTTGAAGAGAGCTCTTGGGAAGTCATCTTGCCGGGCTAACTGTGGGAGAATGGTATTTCAAAGGGACTGATGCAAAATCATTTTTTCCCTAACATTCATGCAGTGAATAACTTGGTAAAGGCCACGTAAGTTTGACATTGCAAGCTCCATGTCTCCTCCTGCCCCAGGAGCTGTAAACAGGGATATTTCAGAGGATACAGCGCAGGCACCAGCACTTCTAGATTAAAACACTTGGTGAGTCATATGCCTGATCCTGCTGATTATTTTGTCTCTGGCTTTGCCACAGGACAGGGTTTTGGGACCCTCAGACGTGCCAGGTAAGAGACCCCTATTTTTTGGTTTCTTATATGAGGGGCTCCTGGCTCAAGTCCTTGGGACTTTCTAATCAGTCAGACTTAATTTACCGATCTTTAGGGGGGGCAGGCTGGCACTAAGCAGCTCCCCTTAATTTATCCATCAGTTGCCAGGCAGACTCCGGAGCAGGCAAAGGAGAACCAGCAAACAGGGTAATTTCAGAGCAAGTTTGAAGGAGGCATCTGAGAAACTTTCATTTTCAGAGGACATCAAAGCAGTGCTGGCTGGCAGCACAAGTGTGACTCTCAGCTGCAGTGGGAGCTCTATTTTCTCGTCTTCTGAAAAGATTTCTTCAGAACGTTGTGCAAGTGGTAATGAAGCTAAAAGAAACAAAACTGTGGCTTGGAAGTGCAATCACAGATGCAATGAATAATAAAGCACAGCAGTTTTCAACAGTCTTCCTTAGGAAGCATAGCTGCTCGCTGTGGGAAAGGATGAAAATGGCCACACAGGGACTGGACAGGGCAGGAAACTGGGGAAATACTAAACTGCTGATTTGGAAGTTTATATGAAGGACCAAGAAGAGACTGTAGAGATAGACAGTGAGTGCATCCCTGTCAAGGAAGTTATAGAAAATATCTCCACAGAGGTAGTCAGTCAAATTGAGCAGGAGCAAGTGTAATATGTACGATCTTATAAGCTTCCTCCTGTCCCATGCACAGAAAAAGTCAGAAAATTCTGCATGTGTAATCACGGCCTAGGTAAATAGTGTGAGGGTTTTGGTTGTGGTTCAAAATCATGTTATTGAGAACAAAATTACAAAAGCATCATCTTACAGAAAGGGATGAAATTACTTTATTGCCTATGCACTTCTGCTAGAAGTTGGATAATAAACAAGAGGAATCAGAATTGCTGATTTAAGAGCATAAGTTTGACTTGGTTGATATTACTGGGAAAGCTCACATGATCAGAATGCAAAAATGAATAGTTACAACCTGACTCAGAGGGCCCATGACCTCTGCAAGTTTGTGCAAATCAGATGTAAAAGATTTCAACTGTCGGTAGATCTATGTTCTTACAAATAAACTAGAAGTCGGTGAGCTATTTGGTGCCTGCTATACACCAACAAAACACCATAAAAAACAGGATGACCAGCTTCTTTAAAGACTTATTTATCATCTGTTGGTAAAAAAAGCTGTGTTAACATATGGGACTTCAATCTGAATGGCATATGCTGGTGTTCTCAGGCTACCAGCACTAAAAAGTCCTCAGAATTTAAAAAATTACAGGCAGCCAATTTCCTAACTCAATCCAGCGTGGGGTAGACTGCCTAATGACAGACACAGAGGAACTGATCCCAGATGTAAAAAAATTTATGGTTACTCAAATGGCAGTGATCATGACTTGATCACATTTGTTGTCAACATATAAAATTGAGTCCAAAGTAATGTGTGTTTAGGTGGGTTCTAGTATGTACAGTCACAAATCTAGCTGCCACTGAAAAAAATTAATTTTCACAATACGGAAATCATTATGAGCAATATCAGCTATAGAGGAACCCTTTCATAGTAATCAAAACTCTGAAGAATACATTCCTGGATTTCAAAGGCCACAATTCCACAAGCAAGAAAGAAACTGACAGTATTTAAAAATTACTTTCAGTGTAAAAGTAGACATAGAATGAAAACACACTTATTTCTAACACAAAGAACTAATGATATAAAGGAAAACTGATAATAACAATTATAAACCAAAAGCTAATAACTGTAGGAAATTGACAAAGGGAGCCAGAAAGGCAAAAAAGAGAAATCAATGAGGAAAGGATATGTGGGACTTTTGAAAGCATATTGAGAACAAAAATGTTGTCATCTGTTACAGGAGGAAAATAGTAAAAATGTAATAATAATGAGGAAAACATATAAGAATTCATTGAATACCTGTCTTCCATATTGGGGAAATGGATTTTATATGCATGTTGTCTAAAAATAATGGATCACACAATCTCAGCAATGAGTCAAAAGAGCTTAGAACAGCAGCTAGAAAAAGGAGATATTTTGAAGTAAGTCAGTCAGAAAATGTGCATCAAGAGTTTTTCAAAAACATGGCATGGAAGCTTTCCGCCCCATTGGGACTCAGTGGGACTTACAGTACCAGAGGACCAATGCAAAGTAACATATCTCCAAATTTAAAACAAGCAGATGAGGTCCTCCAGGTACTGCAAGGACTGTCAGTCTGATCTTGGGCAAGGTAATGGGACAGTTAATCCAAGAATTACATATTACAATACAAAAGGAGCAAACATAAATATCTTCCAGCAGGGTGGGTTCATAGGAAATAGATTTCAACTTTTTTTTTTTTTTTTGTTAACTGAGATCACAGATCAGTTTGATAAGGGTGATAATGTTGGTATGCTGCACTTAGATTTTTGTGAGGCATGTTATCACATTCTTATACTGTTTTGGCTCAGTAGGTATAATGATATAAACTAAACAAGGCACAAATTAAAATGGATTAAAACTGCACCTTAGATTGAAAAACCTAACTGTGAATAGAAGTCTGAAAATTGAGTAGGAATAGTTTTAACTGGGCCAGAAGCACCAGTCCTTAGTCTCATGCTATTTAACATTGTAAATCAATGATTGAAAAAAACCCAGAATAAATTCTTTATTAATAAAGTCTGCAGGTGACAGGGACACTGCAGGAGAGCTAGATCAAAGAGCACACAAAGCGCCCTGAGCTATTTGGCAAACTGTAAATCAATGTGCACCTCAACAAAACACTGTCATCCAGCCAGGAACTTAAGAGTGCCAATCACACCGTTTAAGACCACCACTCCTACCCTGAGCCACACCAAAATGATGGTTATTATCGGCTGATCATAAAACCTCCTTGCAGACTTGTAGCCACAAAGCCTAGCGCAGACATCAGATAAGTGAGAGGAGTTTCAAGGAAGAGTAGAGGGGTTATCCTGCTACAGGAATACATGGACAGCCCCAGACACAAAAGTTCAAACAGGAAATTGGTTAATTGTAAATTAACCATTGAAAATTGATTCAAAGAGGAACAAGAATGGTGAAAGCACTAGAAAACATGCCTTATCGTGAACAATTCACAGACCTCCTTGAAAAGCTGTCCCTACAGCTTATCAAAAGAAAAGGTGATGGAGGGTCTTGATCACATACTACAGGACACTTTTCTCCAGGAGGCAAAGCTGTCAGAAGACTCAATGCTGCAAGCTGAAGACAGAGAAAGTGCAAATTTCACAGAGATTTAATTTACTATTAGAACTATTTACCAAAGAGACTGTGGTGCATTTTCCAGCACAGGAAAATCTCAAAAAATGGCAAGTGGTTTGTGTTTCTAAAGGGTACAAGGTACTTGAAATGAGATAAATGCACTCAAAGACTTCTGACACGTCCATATTTCTTTCCGTGGTTGATGATTCATATCTCCTAACTTATTTCTGGAGCCTTCCCCATGTTTCATATGTAGTATTTGCCACAGTATTTAGCTCCTCCCTCTCTATTTTACTTACCACCTTCTTCTCACCTAAAAGCAAAACATATTTATTTGCTTTTTGCCACGTAGAGTATCATTTATTTCACGTGCCTGCAGCACTAATTTTCAGACACAGATTTCACTTATTTCTATTCTTCACAATAAATGGTGAGAAATGGCTAATTTGCTACATCACAACATTTTAGAAGGTGAAGATGATGGAAAAAAAACCCATCAGCTGTCTGGAAAGTTAGGATATAGATCCAGTCCTCTGATTACTAAGAGGCATGTTTAAACACAAGGGGAGGATGTACCACAGTGCTTAAATTTAAGTACATGCATATATTTTAGCAAGATCAGGAGTTGCAGAATTGGGATTTTTTTTTACCACTCTTAATTACAACAATCCATAATTTCCCAATTCAGCTATTTTTTTGCAAGAAACAGCTAATATCTACTTCATATACATGTAAAAAAAAGCCTTTTCAGCTATCTCCTGGAAAACAGAAAATAATCCATTCTTCCCTTTTCCCCACATTCCGGTGGTATTTTGTGCCAGACTCAAACTGACAGAATTTGTCAGCTACCAAATGGAGATGCTACCAGTTTCCAAATCAGGCATTACGTGGGCCAACCAGTGGTCTGAAACCTACTGTAAACAGCCCCTAACTAAGGAGCCAATATGGTAATTTTGGGAAGTGATTTTGGCTTCCGGTAGCAAGTCCGACCCCAGGCAAGGAAACACACTTAGAGGGAATTCCGCGTGACACCGAGATCGGGATGGTCAAGAGCAGTTTCCTCTCTGGTGGCGGAAAACCAGCAGTGCAGAAGTGTTACTTCAAGCTTGAATAAGTTTATACCAGCAGAACTTGTCAGTGCACTGTCAGGCAGGAGCTGACAGCCATAAATCAGTATACCTCCAAATGAACCACTGAGCACATTTACTTTATATGGAGAGGGTCTCCCAGTGATAACAGCCATCTAATACTCCCTTACCCTAGTAACTGCATAATGAAAACAAATCTGAGCAAGTACTCAGAAATGCCCCTTTTCCCCACATTGCTACACTGAGCTGGAGTAAAGCCAGGGTTGGGGGCTTTTTTGTTGTTGTTCTAAAAAGGTTTTTACTCTGCAACCAATATTGTTTCATTAAGACAAACAGAGAGGCACTTGCTGTTGATTTCCCTATTAAATAGTCCTGGTAAACACTTCGACTAGCTCTGCAAACGTGATACAGATGTTCGTTCTGCACAGATCACTACTGACAGCTGATACAGGGAGTTAATGTGCTTCCGTGGCAGGGGAAGACAGCAGTACAGATGGAGCTCAAAAGAGAGGGAGCTGCAAAAATAAACAGCTTTCTGGAGGTAGGTGTTGACGTGTGCACATATAATACCTATGCTCTCAGGCGTGCGTGTGTGCCTTCGTGCCACGTGTATGAGGGAAGGGGGGAGATTTCTACTTCTATACAAAGCTACTGTACGGAGCAGCATTAACCAGAAGAAAACCCCTCAGCATGCATTCCCCTATGACTGCCCTGATAATAGGGGCTCTATACATGGGACTAAATATGTCAGGGCTCTGTTCAACAGAAATTCAATTTCTGGAGGTGCCAGGAGCAGAGGATCTGCAGGATTCCACACTTTGACAACAAAAGAGGCTGAACCTGATTCACGAGATGAAATAAAAAAAACATAAACATAAACATAAAAAATAAACATAAATATATAAAACGGGCCTCTCTGTTTGCTAACCTGAAGGTCTTTCACACTTGGTCTCGGCACTGGGCCGCTGCAGCAAGCCAGCCTCCCTCCACCTGGTGTGACACCGAAGTTGCCCTCCACCCAGGCAACGTTATCACAGCTGAACTGCTCAGTCTTTGGTGAAAAAAAAATAACTCACAAATTTGGTTTGGAAGTGCTTTTATTCCTCACCGCACCATTTGCAGCAGGTGCTACCTGAGGAAGCCACCTAACTTCACCACCTCAGCTTCATTGTGCTCGAGGCGGGGGGGACATGACACCAGCACACACACCGCACACCACACTGGTACACTTGGACCAGAATTTGGGAAAGGAAAATACAATCTGCCATACCTCTTAGGCTAAGGCTCCGCACCCTTCCCAAAGAAGCCTGATGTTGGTTTTTTTGAGCTAATCAGACCTCCATCCCACCCCCCCCCCAAGAAATTTAAATGGTGAATAATAAATAGGAAGTGATAAAAAGTTAACACATGAAAAATAACTTTCCAGGTGCACACTCTTGCTAAGATTCATAAAACTTTCTGAACATACAAATATGTGTACAAATAACTGAAGATTATCTCTAGTAGCAGAGCTGGCTAAAATAGCCTTGCAAAAAAGTGAAGAGCAAAGGCCTACTCATTCATGAATATATTTATGCATTTGTTTATTGCTATGCAGCCAGCTTTAAACCCTACCCCGTGGGGGAGAGACTATACACCTTATGCCTATGGGCCTCGTCATGCTTCCAGTGGGGATGGAAAAACTTCAAAAAAAGTTTGGCATTCAGATCCAGTTTCTCTGCTTATCTGCTGCTAATCCAAACTCTCCCAACATATCAAAAATGTTGAACCAGGCAGTAAACCACATGAGAACAGGTTTTCCTACAGGATTTCTGGCATTCCTACATTAGATTCCAGATGGAAACACCCATGAGAACAGCTTCTATCCTGGTATTTTTGGCACATTCAGCTCCAATCCTATCTGGAAACCTGAACTGCGGGAAAAAAAAATAAATCACACACTCAAAACAAAAAGCACCAACCATTTACCTCAGTATTTCAGAACCCGAAGAAAAGTTTGTCATTTCAGCTGGGTTTTAATATTAGGAAGCAGGAGACGATGTTCTTGGTTTTATCTTCAGTGGTTCGTCTGTCCTTACTCTTCAGTTTCACATGTCTCCCCCCAAAAATACCAGAGTGTTCGACTAGCAAAACTAAAATTGACCATCCACCTCAAAATAACCATGGTTGCTACTCAAACAGAGAATTGAGCTGCACCCGTCTTTTATTTTTTTTCTTTCTATACGCAAATGAATATATCAGATACTAGGAAAAAAAAAGTCATTCATCGAAACCTCTTGAAATAAAGCATTTCAAAGGATTTATTAATGACTACAACTGAAGTCAGGCTTTTTGCCAGTCAGAGTGGATTCGTCTAAAAGGTGAATGAGTTCACCACATTTTCTGCAGTCCTTTTTTGTTCATTTATCCAGTTTTGCCATTCTGTCTAGATTGGCAGCCACTTCCGAAGACAATAACTTGAGCAGTAACAACTTCGAGCAGAACCTTTCCAAAACTATATTCAGCCCTGCTTAGTGATTTTTGTTATCAAGGGGTTATTTAAATCAGCTTTTTTATTATTTCTTTATTGTCATTGAAAGCATATATATTTTGCTCTTGACGCTGTCCGATTCTTTCTCCCAGCCCTTCCCCTTGATTTTTGCACTGCTGCCCACACTGGGAGAAAACAGAAACAACATTTGAGACTGCAACATCAGTTGGTTCATTAGCAGTTCACCTCAATATCCTAAGCCTTCTGTGGTTTGAAGATGAACACTGTGTAAATCTACATCAAAGAAACTGAAGAAAAAAACCAAGAACTGCTACTTTGATTCAAGTAGCCTATTTCAAGCTGCATCCAGAGGTCTCAAAAACCCCAAGTGATCCAAAAATCGCATTTCTTAAAGCCCTGTGGATACATTTTCTTGTACTGCAGAATTCTGCCACCTTTGTACCTTACTCCTTGAGTAATGCTATTGCAGAAGATGGGAGTCTTAAATAAGGAATAAGGAAACGGCATCAGGCCCTCCCATCTTGCTCCCCAGCCATTGAGTGCTGTGGGCTGGAAATGGTACCTTTGACCCCATCTTGAAGTAGAGAGGATTTGCTTGTTTATATTTTTGAACTCTTTTCCCCTCCCCGAATCTACTCACACATACATCAGTTCCCTCTACTGGCAGCATTAATTAAGCTATTCCTTTAATTCACCAGGTAGACTGTAAGTTTGGAAAGGAAGACCTGCTCCACTTGGTGGGAATATGTGGGGCCAGTATCTGTAGGGTGTTACGCTCTTGAACGTTACAGCAGAAACATTAGTGCGCTGGTTCTTGCTAGTGTATTAGTTCTTCTCTCTAGCTTTTTAAAACTCACTTTCCATGTTACGGTCCAGGGCAGATACTTAACATTATCTGAACATATTTTTGTCCTTAACTGTGGCAGGAAGTGGGAAACAGAAGAGCAATGACTCCTGAAGCAGCTCAGGCAAACACATGCTGCTTCAACCCTTGAGTTCTCTGTTTTGTGGCTGGGGTGAGCCTGCAGCCTCTCCTCTACTGGGGCAGCCCCACCTAAGGGGATGGATGTTGCATCAGGCTCCTTTTGCTCCTTCATGTACCCAGAGGGTACTCTAAAGAGACGCTGTTTCAAAACATGCTTAAAATCATTTGGCCATTCTTCTACATTTTTTTTTTTCCCTCTGCAGTTAAAGTGGATTGATTTTGTCCTGGCACGGGTAATGTTTCCTCCTGTGATATCAGGCCACAGGGAGAAGTCATTCACTATATTTGGGTGCTTGAGGAAAACATAGAATGAAAAAGAACCACTTGCCATTAAAAAAAAAACAAAAACAAAAACAAAACAACAAAAACCAACAAGACAACTGCCCTAAAGAGAGCAAGATAAAAGATTTCACCTTTGGACCAAAGTTGTCAATATTTAGCAAAAACAGCAAGTCATTCAATTTTCTAAGCAAATGGTGGGTAGTACTATTTCATAGCTGTCTGCAGTTTTCCAGTAGTTTCAGTAGCAATGTTTAGGCTTTAAAACCATTGCTTAAAATCTCCACTTAGGACCAAGCCAAATAAACTTGCACAGGTGTAGCGACCAATAAAACCATTCCTGGGAATGAAGTTTCTCTAGTGCAAGTAGAAGTGGAAAGACAATGTAGAAATTGGTAGGAAAAATAACCACAGCCTATATACACCTGAATTTGCAGATGGAAATATGGGGCATAAAGTTAAAGACCTATTCAGCACCTCAGTTTAAATATGCCTCTTATTTCTAACTGGCATGGATAAGATGCCCGCAATAGACACAGCTTCTTGGAATTTTCATAAAGTGTCCTTACTGGGGATTTTCTTTTCTTTTTTTTAATCTGGGTCATATTTCTAAAAAGGTCATACAAAAATGTTGTATTTGACCCCAGTGTTTTGATTAAATGCATTACAGGACCTGCAGTCATATTTAGAGGAGAAAAAAACGTTCTTGCTCACGCTGCTGCACAAGTTCTTGTTTGAGGAATAAAATTGTTTGTTTCTGATTTTTCCAGGAGCTTTAACAGACTGATCAAGTGTCAAAACATGGTAGTTGACTCAAAGGTGACATAGATATTGCTTCATAATATCTTTAGAACCTGAATCAAATCTTGAGATACTTTGAAACTATGGGAGTATAATGAAAATACATTTCTTTCTTTGTATTATCCTTTGTAATGGGGAGCTCCTTTGTAATGGGGAGCTTTACATTTCCTTTCTAGCAACTATGATGTACGTTGTACTATCAAGGCATTTTTAGGGACCATTTACCTGAATACAATTTGTGCGTAAGGGCATAAGGTGTCTGAGAGCCAACCTGGGTTTATGCTTCCTGGTCCTTGTAATAAGTGAATAGATTTCCTTTTTTTTCTCCCATCAAAATAAATGTCAGAAAGTTCTCTGAATGTTCAATAAGGGAGAAGAACATTCTTTTTCAAATTAAAGAAATGGCTATGGGCTAGGTTTTGGTGTTGCTGGAAGCTCTGCCAAGCCCCCCAGCTCCAGAAGCAATGCATGCAAGGACACACATGCCCGCAGGCTATGTCCCGACATCTCTCCCCACAATGGGGGCTCATTCACTATCTGATTTTGGTTGCCCACTGTGTTTCCCACTGAACTGGTGAAAGTCCTTGAGGTGACAAAGTGGTCTTTGCAAGGGATGTTGGGACCCTGCCGCAACAGTAACTTTTTGGGAAGAACATTCTTGCCTTTAAAAAAACATGGTTGTGGTAATTTGCCTAAATCATACTTTCAGTATTTCTTGGATTCTGAAAATCCTAATGCAGTCCAACTCTTCAGAATTGCTGTGCTGGGATTTTTATATGTACTCCCAGGGCCATCTCCATTCCCATACAGGCCAGGTTTGTGGCATAAATAGCCCAAATTCAGCCTATCTGGGCCATTGTTAGATCAGCTTCTGTCTTCACGCAGGTACTCACACATATAAAATCCTGAAATATTCTTCTAGGAAAAAAAACTATTTTAAGACAACAGACTTCCCAAACTATTATATCAATTCCTGCTTCCTACCTTCTTTTCATGGTGAGCAACTGAGGTGATGTCTAACATGTGTCTACCTGAGGCAATATCTTTTTGATATCAAGCAGTGGAAATGGCAGAATCTGTCTCTTTAGTGACCATGACATCCAAGAATTAGATGCAGGATTTCACCTCACTTTCATAGGTTAAATGAATATTCTGTGAGTATCGATTGTTCAGTTCTTCCAGTGGAAGATGAATGTGATCGGCATCGATAATCAGAAAAAATATCATCTACATACTTCTCATATGCAGATAGTAGCTGTTCAATACCAGTTGGCAGTACAGCTTCCTGGTGTGACAGGAAAATATCTGCAGCAATTGAGGATTAACAGAGGCCATTGCTACATCAGTGTTTTGTTTGTAATAGTTTCCATTCTATCAGAAATAACTGGTTGCACATTTCTGTGTCTGACATTAAAATTCACCATTGAAATATCACTCGGTAATATAAAGCCCCTGCAGGAGTCTCTACAAACAGCCTAGACTCCAAATTAAAGAGCAAATGCATTGTTAGGGTTTGCACGGATCTTTTTTGAATTATTGCTAGGTGAACAATAAATAAAATTCCAGGAGAAGTTCCCCAAGCTGATATGCATTCAAGGTAATATCTTTGCTCTGTACTGTATGCGCTTCTGGGTGAAAAAAATTCTAATTGCACTTCCATTCAAAAATCAACTGTGGGAATAAGGAATCATGCTCATTTTATGCACAGAAGCCCGAAGGCCTTATCCTTAAAACAAATTACAGCGCCTCCTATGCAACTCACACTCTGAAGCTAATTCTAACCCTAAAGCAAAACTCTAAAATTAAACTTTAATCTGTGATCTAAACAATTTTGCGTTTGCGATCTATCTTGGTGGGGTAGATTTTAATATATAAGTGTGTGTGCGTGCAAGTGCGTGTGCGCGCATGTACATCTAAAAATAGCAAACACCAAGGTAATTGTTATCGCAGATGAAGACAGAACATTAAATATTCTGCTCAGCAAGACCGAGATAAAACACATACAGTGAAGGCAAGGAATAAAGCTGTTAAGCACACACTCCCACATGTAACAGAGTCCTGGACTTGCAACCAGCGAAATCTTAAATTCCACCACTTGTATCATATTTACTATGTTCTGCCAAAGAAATAGACAGGCTGTCATGCTATTAAAACAATTACTTTTATCCTCTCAGATATGCAGAAATTAGATTCTGCTCCTTGAAATCATGTGCTGGGGGAAGTAGGCAACAAGGAAGGGGGAGCACGAGGGGGACAGGTGGAAAGGCATCGATTGCTCTCAGAAAGGAATATCACCGCCTTGGCATGGAAGGGCTTTGGGCCAGCAAGAGTTAAAAGACTTCGCAGTGTATGGTCTGCCTCTCCCCAACTTGGTGCAGTGACTCTGCATCCTGCAGAAACCTGTTCAGATGCTCTGATAAGTCAGATAGAATTCATGGGAGATTACCACACAGCTCCTGCCAAGCTGTGCTGCAGCGCGGGTAATAGATATGCTCCAGTACTAAATCCTAAAAGGCCCTGCTACATCTGTCAAGCATGCCCTGGAAAAGCACCCTCGGTTCAGATGTTATCACTGCTCTGCCTGCATCAGAAGATTTAGTGTCCACCCTGGAGGTTGCTTTTGCTGCACAGTTTTCAGGGACAAAACAACAAGGAAGAAAGATGAGAGAAAAAAGGCAAATTATTCTTGCTTAAAGCAAAAGGAATAAAGTGATGTGCTTGCAGACTGGTTCAGCTTCTCACCCTGCATCCAGAAGGTCCCAAATCCCACATTAAGATGGTACTGATGTTCTAAGCTGATTAACTCGGACGTGTTCGGCTCCCTGGACTGTGACACCATGAAGATGATCTTCTGTAGAGCAACTCTTTCCCAAGGAAAGCTGAACAACAAACCCAGCGGGGAACCATGGGCAGTGCATAGAAGATGCCTGCCTTTGATAATTAACTTTAAAACTAGCTCTAGAAAAGCTGCTCTGACATGAACTGAACTTCGCAGAGCGCTGCTTAGGAAACAGTTGCTTGTCCTCCCATTAACCATGTAAACACAGATTTGGTAAAAAATAATTCTAATGTTATTTATCATTTTACACCAAACAGAAAAATGTGTATATAATGTATACTTAACTAATTTGTGTAAATGAACACACACAGACGCCCCAAAAAATAACAGCCTTGGTAACAACTACTATCTCAATATACTTCAAAATAGAGCCATGCACTTTAACCATCTCTCTCCTTATTCAAATCTGCAGGAAGTATCAAAGTACAGAAGCAGCTCCTTTTTCACTAGGTGCACTCTCAGAGCTCAAGGGAGAAACGCTACAATTTCCTGATGTTTTGGTTTCGGCTGCCGCCGGCAACAAAAGCGCCACGCGGCCGCCCCTCCCCCCGCCGGCGTGCGGAGGAGAATGGAAAGAAACAGG
>Ga0065711_1045711_pt1 | contig 13303 bp, 10 predicted proteins | sample Hoacrofraction12_FD_59098 | JGI IMG/M metagenome (GOLD analysis project Ga0065711, IMG submission 59098) | Hoatzin crop microbial communities from Cojedes, Venezuela - Epithelial fraction 12 v2 (version 2) | ecosystem: Host-associated > Birds > Digestive system > Esophagus > Crop | place...
AGGAGGGTTGGACTAGATGACCCACAGAGGTCCCTTCCAACCCCTACTATTCTGTGATTCTGTGATCTCCATACTAGATGTGGAGGTTTTCTTCCTGTTAAAGAGAGGGTAGTCAAGGAGGCTTGAGAAGACATCTACCCAGACAACAAAACTGGGAGCAACAAGACCTTGACAAAGCTGAATTTTTGATGCGTAGCAGCAGCAGCTGCAGGTGGCATTTAGTGCTGTGTACCCAACAGAGGTGACAAATCTTGATAAGGCTTGTCATGGGGCACATTATTAAATGCATATGGAGTACTGACGTGTGACTTTTATGGAAAATTGAGGGGAGCTTGACACCCACATGGTGCTGAAGAGATGTGTGGCTGAGTACAAAGACTGCAGTGTATTTATGGTAGGTCATATTCCAACTGGGTTGTTTGTTTTGAGAGAGAAAGTTTGCTAGTGTAGATATGATCTGTCCCACATTGGCTGGTCTTAGTGACCAGAGACCGTTCCTTGCTACCTTTAATTTACAGCTGTAAAAGCATGGATTCTATATTCTTCTTCTAGTTTAGAAGACAGGCTCGCTGCTGGGCAACACTGGGTTATATGTAAGTGTTTTGAAGGGCTCTGTGCTGTTATGGGTGTTTCTGCTAGCAGACCTCACCCAAGGTCTGTGTATGCTGTGCAGAATATAGCAGACTGTCATGACCATTAAGGCACTGGGATGCTGGTGTCAAGCCTGTCCCTTGGTATCTACTGCTTAAAGTTCTTCTGTGAGTCTTTGTTGTTTAAATTGGCTATACTTTACTCATTCATGTAGGGGGTATAGATGACACAGAGGTAGGAACTGAGACGCAAGCTTTTCTGCTGGTACAACATGGATAAATGTGCTGCTGGGAGTTCGGAGCAGAGATTAGGGACTTTATTGGACATAATTTCTTTAAACAGTTTATTGGAAGGTGTTCCAGTGGTGTGTTTGAGACAGGCAAGTCAGAAGTAGATTGTATGCTGAAGAAAGTGTGATGGTGAGATACACAGAATCATAGCTGACTGTTGTACTTCAGAAAAGTCCTGCTGAAATGAAATGCGGATGAAAGGGGAAAAGGTCTGAGGCATACTGTTTCAGTGCTTCTACAAAGAAAAAGCAAGACTTCCGTCTTCTGTACTTGTTTGTCTCCAGAGCACATTTGGATCATGAGACAATCAAACAGCCTGCAATATTTTCTGATTCATAGTAAAATAAAATAAATTGCGAAGATTTTTTTTTTTTTTGAGAGGAGTACACACTCTTCCCTTTAGTTTCTTCAAAAGAAAAAAAACGACTAAGGAAACTTTTTAGCAAATTGAGTCAATACTGTTTTCTTTTTTCTTGCTTGGTCCTAATTGTAACGAGGCCTGCATATAAAGAATTTAACAGTATTGGTGATCAGAGATTTCCAGCACTAGTTCTTTACAAAAATGCCAGTCAATGTCATAAATAAGTCACACATGGAATTGAAATGCTAATACTAATAGCGTGAAGTCAAAAGAAAAGTTATAAGGTAATGTTTAAAGGTTAAAAGATAACATATTTATCTCTTTCTCATGAGTTGAATACTTAAAATCTATGTAAAAATATTAGTACTAATGCATAATGCACATTTTTTCTGCAGTTTATTCTCCATGATGATAATACTTTTTTTTTAACTAAATCTAGAAAGTAGTGCAATAAAACTTTATTTTCTGTTTTCAGTGAAATGTCTTTCTCTGACCTTGTATTCAGGTGAAAAATAGAATGTAATGAAGGCCACATAGACAGGTAGCTGATGTTGGTTCTCCCATAGATTTGGAACGTTACCACGTACTTACAACTTGCAATGCAGCATCATGCTAGAAATCCCTAGTTCAGCATCAAGCGTATAGCTCAGACAAATACCATGCTGATACACTAGTTTAGCCCGTGTACAGCAATATTAAGATACCAATTATTTCTGCCTCTCAGCAGGTTAATTAACTTGGGAATGGCACAGAACTTATCATCTCTGAAATTAATTTATTTGAAGTTGGTTTGGCTATTTCTGTGTAGTACTTTCTTTGTAATACATGACTGTGTCCTTAATACTATTGTTTCCCTGTTTTCTCATCCATAATTTGGGCTCAATTCCAATCAACTTATCAGGAAAACACTTAGGTTAAGAAATCTTTAAAGGAATATACAGATTATATATGTGCTGTCTCCACCCTTTTGGCGTTTTTGAAAAAATCTAATGTAAGTTGGACAATGTTTCTGCTGACCTGTGAAGATTTAAAAAAAAAAATCTCATTAGACATATTTCTCTTCATAAATCCCTTTCAAAATTTGGTATCCAGAAGTTGCTAGGATCTATTGACTTTGCCACATATCCTCATGAATGCATTTAATGATTTGTTTTCATTTTTCCTGAATGAGGTTCCTAATTTCTAAGATATTTTATCATTAAATATGAAGTATAACATTAATTATTAACATTTAAATTATGTTCTAGCTGAGAGTAGACAGAGCTATACATTTCTCTGTGAACTTAATTTTCTTCTCAGTAGGTAATACTTATTGAGCAAGCTTAGTGACCCTAGTGAAACTTCCCACATGCGTATTTGAAGTAACCTGTTTAATTTGCATCCCCAATGATTAAGAAAACATTGAACTTTCCCGTCAGCAACGCAAAATGTATAGATGTAAAAATCAGTGATTTTTAAACTTGTGAACATATTTAGACAAAGCAACAGACTAAGGCAGCTGTATTACTAGGATTCTTTAATGATAAAGATGCTAGTTTCATAGGCAGTGCAACTGTAAATAATAATCAGTGCTTAGACTAGCAAATAGATAAATAATTACTTTAAAGAATAGAGATATAATAGTGTTTAACATGGAATAGAATTAGTGAGGTTAAAGTGATTAAGTGTTAGCACTTTCAAGATATCAAAAGTCAGGGAATGGACATTAATATCCTGGACAGATTTCTTTAAATATTTCATAGCTGGTATTATTAATTTGCATTTTTTCTGAGAAAATAATTCAGGGAGTTTTACATATGAATATACATTTATAAACTTAGCAAATGAGTTTATGGTGGCACCTATTTATTATTTAGCTAACACCTGTGTTCATTCCATGTAGAATTACAGTTTCTAAGGGGCTAGTCATTGCTACTTAGCTGTTTCTCACGAAAATCTCCTTTTTTCATCCTTGTATGCCAAATTCTGTTCTCAAAGAACAGAGGTCTTATTTAACTCAGGATTTATACAAACAGAAATTAATTCCAACACAGGAGTTGGGAGATAAATCTGTGAACCATTATAAAAGGTATTGAAAGGAAGAGCATACCTAATTAATTTGCCAATGATGTCACTAATTTAGGAGAGGCTACAAGCACATTAGGATATGGGGTGGAATTCAAAACTATTTTGACAAACTAGGCGAATGGCTCTTCCATCAAGAGGTCTGGAAGCCTGACCTGTTGGGAGAGATTGAACAGCTTGGTGGTGTTTGTCTTAGAGATAAGTAGAGTGGGGGATATGTGATGCCAGTATTTGAATACGGCAAAGGCTCCTACTTAGGAGTAATACAGTGCTCTTTACTTCCATAGGGTTGAAGAGCAGGAGTGAAGACTTTATTAGGAGAATTAAATGGGAGGTTTCTTTTTTCTAACAATAAAAAATGTTTAAGGACAGTTCGGATAGAAAGATGTGATAATGATGAAGTTCTAAGATATCCTGAATTGGAGCAGTCTTATTGTTATGATTTTGTGTGTAGTGTTACGTGGTGCAAATGAAGATGATTTATCTTCCTCTGTCATGATATGTGAAGACGTGAACAATGAGTATGGAAATCCTGTCCTACTTGTGTTCTCTGTACCTCTTACAGCTTATGTCAGCCGTATTGTTGGTTCAGTTGGTATTCTTACATCTACTGCAGTGAGAAGCTGTGCAGGTGAAGTTTATGGAAGCCTTCCTTTTAGCTGGTATCATCAATTATTTATGGCACATTTGAAAGCATGCCCAGAAACATAATGATGAACTAATTTTGTAGACTTAGAAAAAAATATCTTTAGAATTGTATTGTCACCTACAGGTACTTGTTTTTGGCAGTGAACATTTTTCTCTTTCAGAAATTGTGAACCTTCAGAGCTATACTCCTGAAACAATTGTACAGACCTCAATGAGCTGTAGGAATGATATTAGAACTTGTTTTGTTAAAGTAGCATGGAAGATAATGGAAAGCTAATGCAGTCTTTCAGATAGTTGTCTGGTTTGGTTGTCTTGGAAGTGTCTGGTGTGATCCACCTATGTATTTCGTTTTCTTGTTGTCATGTGTTTATTGAAGGTGCTGAGGAAAGGTTGCTCTAGGGTAAAACACCAGATGTGCTCAATTTCTGTTACTTGCAACTTGCCATCATGAAAATGGATATCCTTTTGTTGAGTGTGTGAATATTTTCACCTCAATGTGACATGTCAGCTTTTTTACTGCAGTCATTTTGTTACCTGTCACAAGTGAGATTTTTCCCACCTCTGGTCTCTTCAACATCCATATTTATATCATAGGGAAAGGGATGGCATTCTCTTTAATATTCACCAGAATGACTATTCTGAATGTCTTGGATTTCACAGGCACATTCCAACCATGAAGATGGTCCCTGGAAATTAAACAAAAGAAGAAAGAAATCTCTGGAAGTTCAGTGAGGCATTAACAAGTTTCATAAATTAATTTGCAATGCAAAAAATGTCATATCTTAGTGAGTCCTAGCTGTGTTACTGTATCCTGCTCATGTTCCCTTTCTGGAACAACAAATTTGGGTGTCAGTATACTTGGAATCACAGACAAGTTAATCATATTTCTGACATGGTAAGATACCCTTCTAGCTGTGAAGATACTTTCAAAAGCATGCAAAAATTGCCAGCTACTGTTAGTAGAGGGAAGCCATTACAGCAAGAAATAAATTCCAGGAATGCTTCTCCTGGGCATGTAAGAAGAATCTTGTCTCTGGTGTCTGCACTTTGCTTGTTAGAATAAAGTTAACACTCAGTACTTCCCCACCAGTGTTAGATTAGTGCCCTCACCCCTAAACATTGTCAACATGTTCTCGTTATTATAACCTTGAATTTTAATAGTATGCATAAGGTAAAATGCAAAAGTGTGCCTGACAGAAAAGTCTTTTCAATGTGTGTCTAATAAAGTGGGTCTACCCTAGTGCATTGCTAATGAATTTAGGGACGAAAGACATAAAAAGAAAAAAGGCAAAGTCTTTGTACAGACAGATACTGGAGCTGAACAACGAGAGGCTTGGTGCTAATGCTGCCGTAATGAATAACAAAAGTTAAACCTAGCAATTATTGGGATTACCAGCAAAGAAGAAAGCAGGGGCTTCTCTTTCAAGGTTAGCCTAAAATGCAAGTTTTAGTGCAGTAAGTCTTTCAGTCAAGCACCAGTTTCTGCTAGGCTTTTGCCCAGATTTACTGCCCCAGACACATGACAAGAGCCATGGCCTCAGCCTGTGTTCCAGCCTATGGATGTGTGGAAGGTTAGCCTTAGCAAAGGGCCGAGCACCCACCCAGCTGCTTACTCACTTCCCCTCCTCTGCAAGCCAGGAAGAGAAACTTGGATGAGAAATCATAGGCAAACCAGATTTGACTTGGGGAAAATTATTTTAGTTTACTGTCAATTCAATAGATTCAGGTATTGTGAAAAAAGAACACAAACATTAAACCAACACATTTCATCCCTTATTTCTGAGGCTCAACCTCACTCCTTCACTCCCCAAACCTCTTCCCATCCACCCACATGGCACAGGACGGGTATTGATGGGTGGGAGGGGGCTATATTCAGTACTTGGCAGTTTTTCTCTGATGATCCTACTCACGTTTCCCCTGCTCCAGGGTTCGTTCATTCAGGGAGGAAATCTGCCCCACCATGGTCTCCTCCATGAGCTGCAGAAGGATCCTTGGTCCGTGATGGAGCACCTCCTTCCTTTCTTCTATGACCTTGGTGTTTCCTTTGCTGTTTCTCGCTTTTTTCCCCCCACTCCTCCTACTCTGCCTATCCATCTTTTTTGCCCTCTCTTAAATACACTTTCTTTTTTCCTCCCTACACTTTGAACATATTGATTATTCAACTTTCCTTTGGCAGTGCCTTTGCAATGCCTGTTCCAATTTTTCAGTCCTCCCAAGAAAAAAAGCTTACATGTCTTCACACATGTTATAAAACCAAGAAGTATGCCACATATTTTTGAGCAGCATCTGCTGACATCTTACAGCTCCATAGGCTGGAGCACCTCTCCTATGAGGACAGGCTGAGAACTGGAGCTGTTCAGCCTGGAGAAGTCTGTGGGCAGACCTTATTGTGCCCTTTCAGTACTTAAAGGGGGCCTATAGGAAAGAGTGGGACAATTTTTTATTGAGGCCTGTTGTGACGTTACAAGGAGAAATGGCTTTAAACTAAGGGAGGGTAGATTTATACTGGATATAAGGAAGGAATTTTTTACAATGAGGGTGGTGAGACATTGGGATGGGTTGCCCGGAGAGGTAGTGGAGGCCCCATCCCTAGAAACATTCAAGGCCAGGTTGGACGGGGCTCTGAGCAACCTGGCCTAGTTGAAGATCTCCCTGCTCACTGCAGGGGGTTTGGGCTAGATGACCTATAAAGGTCGCTTCTAACCCAAAGCATTCTATGATTCTATATTCTGAACTGCTCACATCTATGCAGATTATACAGACCTCCATGTTATCATGAGAAAAATGAGGTATCTATAAGCTGACGCCCCAGACTTCTTTTTTTGCTTTGGTATGCTTACTAGTTAAGGACAAACAGGTGCAGTAGCCAACCCTTCTCTATGCTGTAACATCCTGTTTTCTAAAAGAACATCTTTCCAGAGAGGTTAATGAGAGAACTTAGCTTCTGGCCTTTGTGCTGACCACTTCTGCAATGCTGAAGCTGGTTTGTAGACAGCTGTCCTTCTGTTGTCACTGCTAAAAAAAAAAAAAAAGTCTGTGCTCTGGTCTTGCATCATCACCTTTTTCTGGAGATACCTGAGTGAGCAGCAGGATGATTTTCTGCAGTGCTGACAGGTACTGCTGCTGCATTATGTCCCAGATTCTCTTTGTGATGGGAACCTTCCTAAGTGGCATACAGCTCCAGCAAATGTGCCAGTACTCCAGGTTAGTGAAGCACCACATGTCCGTATGTTAACTGAGTGTTGTTGCCCTGAGATGGTATAACACAATTGAACCTCAACTTACTGTAAATATAACACACTGCATCAATCTATGCCAGGTCGTTCTCTGATCAGTTCAAATGAAAGCTGTCAAAGCCTCTGACACATGATTTTCTTTTCAATGTATTCCATTCTTGCTGGAAAATGGTGCAATACAGAATCCAGGAGCCGTATGAACTACTGAGCCTCATGCCATATGTTTTTTCTCCTTGTAAAAGTGTTCTGGTTTGGCTGCAGACGGCAACAAATGCGCCACGTGGCTGCCCCTCCCCCCACTGGGGTGCGGAGGAGAATGGAAAGAAACAGGCAGAAACTGGTGGGTCGGGATAAGGGCAGTTTAACAGAACAGCAAACAAAGGGAACAGCAACAGCAACGATACAGAAAAGGGGAATATACAAAACAAACCTGCAGAACAGAACCGCTCTCTCGTACCGAACCGCCGCTGTGCCCTCCCGAGCCGCGAGAGAGTTCCCGCCCCCAGCTCCCCCCTCCCCGGAACCCAGCATGACGGCACATGGTATGGAATACCCGGCTCTGTTTGGCCAGGTTGGGTCAGCCCGCCCGTCTGTGCCCCTTCCTGGAGTCCGGTGAAAATTAACCCTGTCCTGGCCAAACCCAGGACGAAAAGAAAAGGCTTCTTTTCTACTGGTAGGTTGCAGTAGTCCTGTAAACTGTATTCTTGTAATGGCACCCTGAAAATATACCTTTGAAGAAGATATTTCTGTTATAGATGAGCTTGTGCCTGGTATGCCCTGAGTGAAGAAAGTTGAGTAGCTTCTAATAGCTTACATCCTTTCTAAAAGCTGCCTTTTTTTTTTGCCCCCTTTTTTTTTTCTTTTCAGAAGGTGTATAATAAAGCACATAGATATGAAGAGTGTAGTGCAGATTTTAACCTGAGGTAAATTGGTGTAGCTCTGTTGTCACATATATTGGAGGTATATTTGAATTGCATTTCTTTCAGGAATGACTACTCAGAAAGGAATGAAACGTAGAAGGCACTTGCAAAAGAGTATATGATATGATAACCACCCATAAAAACTTTGTTTCAAAGAAATGGAATAGAGTTGTAAAGCTGGACGGAGAAGTTTAGACTCAATATTTTTACGGTACTCAAGGGATGGAAAGACAGCCATACCACAGCTGCCAAGTTGTTTCTTTTTCTTTTCAGAACAGAGTTAGCTGCCATTTTCAAAAGAGGTTGCACCATGGCTTATTCAATGTTTGAAAGCAATGGAATGATGATCACATATACAGGTGATGCAGCTTCACTTTGTTATACAAATGTGGTGGATGGGAAGCAGAGAGAAAGAGTGAGAACAAGACAGTAAACATTACTTCATCCTTACACAAAGGACTTAGGCTGTCTATGCCTTGCTATTGCTTTGCTGTTACCTGGATCACAGCTGTCTGTCTGTAAGTATTAGCTGCTGGAATCAGTTGTTAAACTCAGCAGTGGTACCCATGCGAACGAGGGAGCTTACAGGTCTTGGAATTTAATTTTGTCACCTGAAGTGCTTTGAAATTGTGTTGTGGAGAAGAGTGATTATTCTTAGTAATATACTAGATCACAAATACCCACATAATGGCTAATTTATCATGTACGGTAGCCCTCTGTAAGCAATACTTATTTCATGGCACAGAATACTGCAGTAGTTATAATTTACCACCAATGGACAAATGGATAGTAATCTGGTGATTTAAAAGGGTACTGAAGTATACTGCCATGTTAATTGGGTGGTACTGATACGACCAAGAAACTATGAATATGTATTGAAGAGTGACTGTAATCAAACTAATCATACTAACTGGATTTGTCACTTAGCAAGGAAATCAAAGCAGTTATTATGACTCATTTAAAGGTATGATCAATGTGTTGCTGCGTATTTTTCTAATTGAGCTGACTGATGCAAAATATACCAATCACAAAAGCAGCAAACATGGGAGATGGAATGATTATTACATGAGTACAATGTGTGGTCTTTGAACTTCCTAAAATGCTGGCTGAACTGTACAATACTCATTGACATACAAAGTGTGAAACAAGACTAATCCCTAATAACACTGTAAAGAAGAAAAGTAGATTTTGAACATTTTCTGATTTTTTTTTTCCTGAAAAATGCAGTAAGAAAGAAACAGGAGGGGGCTAAAATGGGAAGCTACCTTCTGAAAAACTATTGTGTGGTTAAATAACTGTATTAGGGTAAGTATAGGACATTAAGCCCAAGTATGAGGTCCCTCCCAGCTCAGTTTGATGAGTAGGTCAACATTCTTGTCCCTTTTCTGCTGAGGAGGAGGAAGATTCACCCAGCTTTTAGGTAACCACTAGCCCTATTCTAATCCCCTTGAATAAGGATGTTTTTATTAGTCATTACAGTATCTTTACAGAGCTACTAAGACCATGGAATATATTCAGTGATTAGATACAAGAAGGTTAAGTTACTGTGCCACAGCAGTGAAAGAAAGCAGTTAAGGCTATTGTATTTACTCCCATTTTTCAAAATGCTGTATCTAGGTTGCATATCCATTCAGGAAAAATACTCAAAATGACATGGAAGCAGTGAAAGGAAAAAATCAGAATAAGGCATACCCTCTCAGTCTCCAGTGTCATGCTTTGACTCTTTATCAGTTTTTGCCTTATCTCAGCTGCTAAGCTTAGAGCAGAAGCCTGATGACCAAAAATCATGACATGCTTTTTATTGTGAAATACTGTATGTAGTGACTGCCTCTAGCAACAGAGATTTCTTTTGCAATATTAGCTTGTTCTTGAGGTCTTTGCAAAACAGTTCTAAGGTGTGACAACTTATAGAGAGGTATCTCTATTGCAGATGAAGTAGAAAGAAATGAAGGCCGTCTCTGTAGGTGTATTGTGAAAGGGAAGAAATAATACTGATGATTAACATCCTGTTTCTGGCACCAGATGCTATGGAAGTAGCCAAGTACATGCAACCGGAGAGTGTTTTTTACCCTGTAAGTGCAATGTTGACTATGTGTGACTTGTATCAGGCTACAAACATGAAGGACATTGACAAGTATGATGCAACATTGAAATTTGGCAACTAATAAATACCTGTTTTATTTTACAGCTTGGCAGAAACAAAAGAAAAATGCTGCCAAAAGAGGAAGCAAGTCCATTAAAGAATATTTCTTTATGTGGTGGTGAGAAAATATTAACAGTGTCATCACTAGCGAATATGGTTTTAGTGCAAAAATACACAGGAATGGTAGCAAGACTTTTTACCTTTACTCAGAACTCATCTAGCCCAAATACCTGCAACTTGATTAAAAAGGGAATGAGGAATATCTGGAAATTGCTATATTGCAAAGATCATCTAGTCTTCAAAAATGGCACAGAAGTCCTTATGAAGTCACATGAATGTCAAAAATCTTCATGTGGGCTGTGGGCATGTGTCTCTGAAGACTTTCATTTGTGCTTACATCAGTGCTAGGAGAGGCAGCTTGAAATACAGGCTTGATGAGAATTTACATCCTTCTGTAAAAAGCCAAAATTACACTGAAGTGGATTTTGTTGCTGCTGGTATTAACAGTGCAGATTAAGTCTCAAGCTACTCCTTTCTGGGCTCTCATTCCATCAAGTAGGGACCAATAGTGCACTGACTAACCTGTAACTGTGGTGTGCATGTGTGGTACCGTGTTTGTGGTTTCTGTGTTAAATGCATTTGAAGGAGAATAAATTTTTAAGAATGATACATTTTCTCTGCTCATACATTTTGACTCTCTCAGAATGTTTTGTGTTGTGTAAAATCTGAACACACATTACTGCACATCTGACATCACCTTACTGCAATGAAAACACAAGTTTACTTTTAAGGTATATATTTTAAATGTCAGCTTCCTCTAATTTGTCTCTTCCCTCCCTCCACTGGTTTTAGAATAACCTTCAATGACTTCTTCTGTAGTGGATTTCAAAGCTAGAATTAGTGATTGAGAGTCAGTTCTGGCTGTGACATTTTTGTCCTTTCAATTTGTCACTCTTAAAAAAAAATGTTTTTCCCAATATTGCTTTCAAACACATATAGACTGGCAAGCTTTGAGAAGAACTTGTAGAGTTTATCACATCTTTAGGCTTTCAGGATTCAACTGGGAAATATTTTCTTGTAGTTATATGCTTTACATCTGACTCTCTCTAGTTATACCAGTTAGCTTATTTCCGAGACTTTCTTGTATGTTGAAGTGATGTATTGCAGACCATTGGTTCATGTAAGCTTGCTGGTACTGGTCCTAATCCAGGCATCTGGATCTGGCAGAAATCTTGAACTGTAATCTGTATTGTGAATTTTACATGCTCTGATACTTGAATTCAGTACATGATCTGGAAGAATTGCCCTCCTTTCACTGCTGTCATCATTTTTTTGGAAAAAGTTCTGAAATGCATCACAGATGGGCCTCTAGACATAGTCAACACAATGGGAAATACTCTTATTCCCTCAGGAGCTGCATACATTTACAGACTTGGAAAGCAATGAAGCCAATACTTACACGTAAGGTTTTTATCTGAAGGGTCTTTCAAAATAAAATTCTTAGGAAGACAACTGTAGACACCTGCTACATGTGCAGCAGTGGTGACACAGCTAGTGTTTAATATGATCTTCTACATGTTTACAGCTTTAAGCATAAGGGTGTACTGGCAATTCAGTTTTCTGCGTAACAGACAGACAGTGCAAAACACAAAGCTGGAATTCTGTATTGTGGTAGAAGTGCTCAATGTCACCAGAGCTGTTGATTTTTCCCACCTGGCTTGCAGGCGTTTGGAGAGAAATAACACGTGCTGTATTGTAAAATATGGGCTTAATGAACACAGTGGCTTTATGTTATACCAAATGTAACAATAGATGTGATGGCAGGCTACTTAAGAACATATCACAATGTTTTGTTAGTAAGAGATTTGCCTTTGGCAATTATATGAGGAAGAATGTAGACATTTAATTTCCACTCCAGAATAAACAGAAAATGTTCTTCATGTACGCTTGTGTTTATTTTAAATAGCTATGTCAATGTTTTTGTTTAAAGAAAGTGGTAGTGGTTTTAATTTGGGGATTTTAAATTTTTTTTCCTTTGGATTTCACTAAAGAATTCTGTGATTGTTCTTAATTTGACTTTGATTCAACTTTTCTGTTATTTTCTGGAGACTTCTGTTGAGGCATTTCTTTCAGATCTCAACTGCACAGTTATTGCAGAAATATGCTGCACAAAAGAAGAAAAAAAGAAAAAGAAGAAAAAAGAAATTATTCATTAAAATGCAAATGAAATTAAATGAGGACCTTATATAACCTTGAAGTGCAGTGGAATTAAGCCTTAATCCCACAAAGTCTTAAGAACATGAATAATGTCACTGGTCATCTGAATTATTGCAGGTTAGATTGTTTATAATGGAAATTTCATGGATGATAAAACCAATGTATTCTGCTTTTGCTGGTCAAACTCAAAGGAGGAGAAATGATGTTCAGGATAGGGCACTGGGCCAGTAGCCAGAAGATAATTTTTCCCTCCTTTGATATGAACTTGTTTGAGAATTGGAAGAATGCATGTTGCTTAAACAATAAAGTAAAACAACACTTCAAGTAGCCATATTTTTTATCTCCTGGCAGAAATTTTGTGTTCTCCCAAGCAAGTATATTAATTGCAACCCTTTCCATAGAAATGTTTCAGAATGTTGTTATCATTAATCCACTAGAATCCTCTTTTTGTAGATCTTGAGAGAAAGGTTGGATGCACCTTGTGTCAAGGGAGTGTGTGTTCTGAAGCTTCTTGTTAGTGGTCACTGTGTGCAAGTTATTAAAATACCTGAGAACTGATACATAACAAATCACAGGCTCTACCTCCACTTTGGTGTGCTATGTAAACTGGAGCTACTGGAGCTACTGGAGAGAGTCCAGCGGAGGGCTACAAGGATGATGAGGGAACTGGAACATCTCCCCTACGAGGAGAGGCTGAGGGAGGTGGGCTTGTTCAGCCTGAAGAAGAGAAGGCTGCAAGGGGACCTAATATATACTTACAAATATCTGAAGGGTGGGTGTCAGGAGGATGGGGCCAAGCTCTTTTCAGTGGTGCCCAGTGACAGGACAAGGGG
>Ga0065711_1010933_pt1 | contig 13302 bp, 11 predicted proteins | sample Hoacrofraction12_FD_59098 | JGI IMG/M metagenome (GOLD analysis project Ga0065711, IMG submission 59098) | Hoatzin crop microbial communities from Cojedes, Venezuela - Epithelial fraction 12 v2 (version 2) | ecosystem: Host-associated > Birds > Digestive system > Esophagus > Crop | place...
ACAGAATCACAGAATAGTAGGGGTTGGAAGGGACCTCTGTGGGTCATCTAGTCCAACCCTCCTGCCGAAGCAGGGTCACCTACAGCAGGCTGCACAGGACCTTGTCCAGGTGGGTTTTGAATATCTCCAGAGAAGGAGACTCCACAACCTCCCTGGGCAGCCTGTTCCAGTGCTCCATCACCCTCAGAGGGAAGAAGTTCTTCCTCATGCTCAGACGGAACTTCCTCTTCTTCAGTGCCCATTGCCCCTTGTCCTGTCACTGGGCACCACTGAAAAGAGCTTGGTAGCGATTTTGACCCAGGCAGATGCTGCATGTTAAGCAAAGCAAAGCGTTCATTCTACAAAGTGAGTACGCGGGAGCGACTCCAGCAATAAGTAATCCAGCATCTAAAAACGCACCTACTCCAGGTGATAAAAAAAGTTCATCTGGCAAACATGCAAGTGGAGTTCTGGATGAGAGAGATGTTCTTTTAACTATTTCTCTGCCTCCACCTGCTCATATGTCCCTGCCCTCTATAAAACAGTCACATTTTCCTTTCCATGTTGTTTTTTCCACGTACAGCTGTCCCTTCTTCTTTCAGCGAGAAACCTCTTCCCTCTGTCTGCTGAGGTTTTCCTACACCGCAGTCTTCTGTCTGGTTTTGCCCTTTCTGCACTTCTTAGGAATGAAGTTGACAAGCAAATGCTTTGCAGGTTTTCTTTAAACTTCTCTTTGTCTTCTGGCCCTTCTGCTTCCTCCAAGTCCTGAGGCTCGATCTACAGAACTTCAATGCCACAAAGCAGAAGTGGTACGGTAGCTAACGCAGAAGCAACACTGGATGTTTTCATCTGCTTTCTGTGCTTATTTGATAAGAATTCACTAAACTCGAATTTTCACTACCTAGTACTGAAAAGACCCCTTGCAAGCATTTGATATAAAACTAAGCCAGGGAGACAAGTTTCCTGGTCTCCATTACAGTAATCTGAGAGATACACCCCATGGAAAAGCCCCTGCAGTGTTCCAGTCTAACTGTTTCACATGACTACAAGCTATATATATTTTATATATATATATGAAAACACAATAGCAGTAATGTCATTTTGGCAAAAAATTTCAAATGGAAATCTTGTAAAAATCCTTGCTATGGAGACAATATCCCATCTACCTAATAACTATGCTTCCACTCAGTTCATCAACGATAAATCTGACAAAAAGTCGCAGTAATTGAACTGGAAAACCATGTGTTCACTGCTTCATACAACAAAATACAAATAAAATAGACTGAAGAGGAGGTTTACCATGTCATTTTACTCTCAGATACACCTGCTGTGACCTGCTGAGCTATGAAGTTTTTCTCCGTGCAGAGAAAACATGCTTCCTGATATTTAGTAAAAACTATAATGAATCAGACGTGGTTTTCTGAAAAGGCAACTGAAATCACAAAACTAAAAGTTACTAGCCCTGAAGCATTCCAAAGGGGATCAAAGGAAATGCTATGAGACAATATAACATTCATTTTCAGCTCCATCCCATTTTCAGGCCTTCAGACTGGGGAAGTATTACATGTTAATCTGTACAATGAAAATCTGGAAAAGGAGTTTGTAATATACGATCATTCTGTCAGCTACATGATCGTATAAGTTTGTTTGAAAATGCATGTCTATTATGGCATTTAATTCAGAATAAAATCCCACTCAATAGAGACGTGTTCTAGGAACATAAACAGAATACATTTTTACCTCCAAAATCCCAGCCTACTAAAAAAAGGCAGCTGGCTAGGATAGTATACTGCCTATATCTTTATTGTAAGATTATTGCTTTCTTAAAAATCTAAAATTGAATTTCGGTTTCAGTCAGGGCTAGCAGTGGTTTGGAAATGCTACAAAGATCTTACAGGATGACCGACAAACCACATACTAAGTGCAACACCAATATTCATCTACAATCCGTAATGTTCATCATCTGCTTGTATCTGCCAAAACATAGAACGTTTGTTCTGCAAACACAGGTTTTAAACATGTGTCTCTTTCTTGTCACATTTAACTTGCACACAAACAAAGCTAATGGAGCAAGGTATTCACTTCACTGTGAGAGCATGCAACATAACTATTTAATAGCATATCTTTGAAATACTACCCAAGCCCTATATTCTGTTCTGTAACTGGATGTTATTCCAATATCATGGGAATTATCAATTTGTTTTTCTTACTAACCCATCCCATCCTAACCCACTGATGTACTGCAAAGGGATGAGACTGCCTCAGCTGGCATTCACACTCTTTCATTCCTTCCTTTGCAAACATGCACTCTCTTCCATCATCCTCACGACGGTAGGCAAATGAGCACAGAATCTATCCTGATCTGTAAAAACTTTATCTCAACCATTACTCACGTGAAGAGTAATATGTAGTTTGCATTTATGAAGATGACCAAGTGCCAAGATGGATACAAGACAGTTCAGTGGAGTATGGAAAGGCTTGAACTAGAAGGTTATATATTTGATTAATGCCTAGATTGCACTAACAGCAGACACTACCAGTTCTTTGCATTCTTTGAGTTCAAGACCACACAGAAACTTTGGGCCTACTACTACAGAGTAACTGACCGCTGCCTGGAAATAGTTTGGGAATCTTCTATTAAACTCTCCTGTGCTAACTGCACCCCTTTTATATTACTTTGCAACTCAGAAGTTCTCATTCACAGCCTCACGAGGAAGACAAATTTCTGTAAGAGCTCATGACAAACAGAACAAAGACAAGTTACCGTGGCAGCCGTTACGGGACATACTAACTCAACAGTCTCTAGTAGACTGTGAGCAACACCAAAACCTCTTGCCTTTCTAGCCTTTTGTTTGTTTGGCTTTTAAGCTTTTACCTATTTCAGTGGTTTTGCCCACAGCATCTCAAATTCACTGAAAGTGTAGGTGTTCATCAGGTACGGACCTCAAACCTTGCCACTTTATTGCTGGGAAAAGCAAAACTTCATTTTTCTTCCCCCGGAAAGTAAACCTTGCCGACGTTATGCTATCACCATTTGTAGATGTACGAGCCTGGTGTTCAGGGAACATCACTGAGCATTGTCATTAATCGCCATACAGGTGATCAAGGTGTGCATTACCTAACACAAATTCAGATCGCTCTACGTGCCAAAACACTCGACTGGCATCCAGGCAGAAACACGGACCATCATCGCGAGCTGAAACCCACCACACGCCCAGAGAGGATGAAGTCACAAGCGGACCCCGACCCTCCAGCCCCGCGTACCTGCTTGACCTCGGCCTGCAGGTGCCGCAGCTGCACGCACTGCTCCAGGTGCTTGCGGTGCTGCTCGGCCACCACGTCCAGCTCCTGCTGCTTCTCGTGCAGGAACTCCAGCAGGTCCTGGACACGGGTGGCCATGTCCACGTCTCGGTCACAAAGGAGCTCAACACCTGCAAACAGACAGGCGTTTAGCACCGATCTGCGAGTCTTCCGAAGAACAAACAGCCCAGCTCCACTGCTTTATGCTCACTTTACCAGCTCCTTCTGAAAGTTCCACTTCATCCTCGGAGCATTTGCTTAAACAAGCACAGGGTTTGCACTCTTTAAAAACACAATTTTATTTTTATTTTTAAAGAACCCTGAGATTTACCCTAGGCGACTGTATACAGTTGAAAACATTATGTAAAGGGGCAGAAGAAACCAAAGACTGTTACTCAAAAGCTGAGAATTATGGCTTGAGTGCATTGCCCCAGTTGACTGTAAAATTACCTCCCTCTTACTGAGTCCAATTTTAATACTTCCTGAGTGGAATCTCTTTCTTAAAATATTGAGGACTTTCATAGAATCATAGGTTGGAAAAGACCTCTACGATCATCAAGTCCAACCATCCACCCAATACCACCATGCCTACTAAACCATATCCCAAAGTGCCACATCTACACGATTTTTTGATCACTTCCAGGGATGGTGACTCCACCATCTCCCTGGGCAGCCCGTTCCAATGCTTGGCCATTCTTTCAGTAAAGGAATTTTTTCCTAATAACTAATCTAAACCTCCCCTGACGTAATTTGAGGCCATTGCCTCTCGTCCTATTACTAGTTAGCTGGGAGAAGAGACCAACACCTGCCTCACTACAACCTCCTTTCAGGTAGTTGTAGAGAGCAATAAGGTCCCCCCTCACCCTCCTCTTCTCCAGACTAAACAGCCCCAGTTCCTTCAGCCACGCCTCGTAAGATTTGTTCTCTAGACCCCTCACCAGCTTCGCTGCCCTTCTCTGGACACGCTTCAGCACCTCAATGTCTTTCTTGTAGTGAGGGGCCCAAAACTGAACACAGTACTCGAGGTGCGGCCTCACCAGTGCTGAGTACAGGGGCACGATCACCTCCTTACTCCTGGTGGCCACACTATTCCTGACACAAGCCAGGATGTCATTGGCCTTCTTGGCCACCTGGGCACACTGCTGACTCATGTTCAGCCGCCTGTCGACCAACACCCCNAGGNCCTTNNCNNCNGGGCAGCTTTCCAGCCACTCCTCCCCAAGCCTGTAGCGTTGCATGGGGTTGTTGTGACCCAAGTGCAGGACCTGGCACTTGGCCTTGTTGAANCTCANACAGTTAGCCTCGGCCCATCAATCCAGTGTGTCCAGATCCCTCTGCAGAGTCTTCCTATCCTCGAGCAGATCGACACTCCTGCCCAGCTTGGTGTCACCTGCAATCTTACTGAGGGAGCACTCAATCCCTTCATCCAGATCATTGATCAAGATGTTAAACAACACCAGATCCAAAACGGAGCCCTGGGGAACACCACTCGTGACTGTTCACCAGCTGGATTTGACTCCATTCTCCACCACCCTTTACGCTCAACCATTCAGCCAGTTGTTTATCCAGTGAAGAGTACACCCGTCCAAACCATGGGCATCTAGTTTCTCCTGGTGAGTTTAATTAACCTGGCTCTCCTCACAGCAGTGGAGCGTCAGGTGGCATTTGCTAGGTAGCAGGGAAAATGGAGTAGAAAGACATAAATGAAAATTTTTCACAGTAAGTAGTCTGAAACATATCCAATATCTCAAAATGTTTTTTTTTTTTTCTTGAAATAGCTGTGCAAGACAGCAGAGATCACAATTCTGAAATGCTAGGAAAGGCAATTCTTTCCAAATGAGATATATTTTGCAAGCTACATTTCACCACATACGTATTGCATTAAGGAAGATACTGGGGCTGTTTCCTATAGCAAGCTTTGTCCATAATAGAAAGTTTAAGTATTCTAACCAGCATCCATCTAAAATTGGTGTAGTAAAAGAGCCATGAGCCCATGCTGTAAACATGTAGGTTGGTTTATGCCTTTTACTGAACTAAATTACATTAATACAAGCAAACCAATCTTAATGGCTCTATGTTAGATGTTCTCACCAGTTTCTATATGAACTTTAAACTAACAGGTAAATAGCAGAAATTGGAAAATGTTACTATTGTACCTGATAATTTAAAAGCTAGGTTTCCAGGTATTCACTTGAACAAAAGTAATAAAATACATTCTCAGAGGCAAGAATCCAACACTTTTAATAAAAAGGAATACTGTTTTTGAGGAGAGGAGAGGAGAGGAGAAGACCACAAACACTTTGTGGGCTTTGTGGACTGGAACCTACCTAAATGCTGCAGTTTGAACCCAAACTCAGAAGGAACTTCAATTTCTCATCCCAGTTTTAATGTAACTGATCTCAGAAAAGGTTTGCAATACAAGGAAAGAAAATCTAGAAGGAAAACCTTTGGAATGAGAATCTCTGGCTCGAACTTGGATAACAGCCTACATTACTATAAATGTAAACTGAGTCCAAATGTGGCCCCCTTAGGTCATTCCTGACTGTTGTAGCAACATAAACATTACTTGTGCTTGAGTGGATGCAGTAATATGTGTGTATGTGCTTGCCCAGTGCTCTTCAATACCTTATTAAAGTACATTCTTAAGGATCACATAACTTCATCTCTCTCAGAGGACCTTCAGCTGAAGTTAAAATTCCTCATTAGCTTTGACTGACATCACAGAATAAAAAATAAAAAATGAAGCCGTTAGTTTAAAGGTAACATACTGATTATTATTTTCCCCTGATATAAAAAACATGGGTATCTTTCCAAACTTTGAATCCTTCCTTCCTAATGCACTGCAGTCTTTCAAAAAAACTTGCTTTCATATTCGATAGCGCATTTTTGAATTCTAGAAAGTAGCTGTTATTTAGGTTTCTGGCATACCAAATGCCATATTTTGGATGTCAGCATTAAACCTAGGCTGCAGGGGAGAGAGGAGTGAAGGGGAAATAAGCATTTATTTTGTTTGTTTGCCTTAAAGCCACTCAGCAAGTCATTGACACCCACTTTTGAGGAGGCATTTAGGCATACAAAATTTAGGAGACACTGCACACGCGCTTCCCAAGGACTGAATTAACCTAATTTTCTTGTGTCTCTAAGCCTTGGCCTTTTCTAACACTATAGTTTTGGGGAGGATTACAGAGAAAAGGGCAACAGGAGGACTGGTTTCCACTTCTAGCACAAATATGTAACGTGCCAAACCCTTTGCAGGAAAACATCTGTAACAGAGTCTAGAGAAGCGGCATAGATGAAACGCTGTATGGCCTCAATTCAGCATTAAGCTCATGCACAATATTTTCAACATCAAAAGAAATAGCTGCATGCTTACAGTACTGCCAATATTTAAATATTTTGCTAGATCAGGACTTCAGCTGACACTGTTACTGACTGAGATTTGACTAAGTAGCACTTTGCCCTAAACCATTTAACTGCTTGCATGTGGTCATAAGCTGACGGTATAGTAAAAGGTTGTAACCTTAATAATGTAGCATAAACAAAATACTACACAAAGTGGCATCCGTTATTTTACTTTTTTTTACTTGAAGGCCAGCTAAGTACTAAGCACTGAGAGTGAAGATTATCTGAAACACCAAGTAAGTTAAACTCATGATCTGCAAAGCACTTCTCAGGGGCAGCCATAAATCTTTTTTTCTTGGAACAGAGGTATTTTGGAACACGTTTGTATTGGCATCCATGGCCATCATTTGTATTTCTGTATTTAAATCCCTAGTCTCACCATGGCAAAATCTTATTCCCTGATAAGGCCTACCAAAAGCACTTCAACACAGATGTTCCAAATGACAAACGTAATTGATATACCAGTTTATATAGGGCAGAACACTACTACTGTATTAAGATTTCAGCATCCGTGGGTTCCTGAATAAGATGACGTGTCATCATAAATTAGGAAACTGCAATATCAATTTAGCTCTGGAGGAACGAGTCAGATCAGAAAGACGAAGTTCAGACACTAGCAAGAGACTTATTGGTAAGAAATTTAAATGGAAATAAAAATTTCTGGGTGGAGATGATCAGAGCTGTCAGAACAAAATAATCGGCAAGATAATTTTCTCATTTGGAGTTGAGAGAAATCAATTTTCAGATGACTTTTCCTAAAGTTGTCTGAACAGGAGCAAATCAAATTAGCTTTAGTCTCTGAACAGATTATTTTCAAGTAAGATAATAACCATGAACATTACAAGGCTTTAAATATCTTGGCCGTGATCTCTTGCCTTTAGAGGTGGGAAAGCTTGTTGCTCTGATAGCAACCTGATCTAGCTGAAGATGTCCCTGCTCACTGCAGGGGGGCTGGAGTAGATGACCTTTAAAGGTCCCTTCCAGCCCAAACTATTCTATGATTCCATGATTAATAATCTTAATAAATTGTAACATTTAGCTGGTTCATCATACTAAATCACGCTGTATCTTTAAACCAGAAAGAGAGAAGTTAGAAAAACAGTTTCCCCCATGTCTGGAAATGCTCAAAAGACAGTATTTATCTTCACATTTCTAATTACCTGAATGCAAATTTACAGGCTTTCCCTTAGGTGAAACAACAAGGACCCCCTGCCCAACTACATCATGTCCCTGTCTGATCGCTCCTTCAACCTCTGAAATAGCCCGCGATTTACTACTGCATTTATAGACACAAAGCAAAAGCAGAACAGCAGAGCAGTTGTTCTGCTGCTACACATGACTTCTGGTAATTCTGGAGTATTATGGACTTACTAAAACTCCTGGGAAGAAAGTGGAAGTAGTATACGTTAGCAAGAAATTTAGTTAGACTCATGACATCAGTCTGTCTTCAGCAGACACTTGCAAGTCTGTAATGAATTAGAGAGCTCGCTGGCATGGTACAGAGGACAAAAAGAAGTTCTTTCAAAGAAAATGAATGCCATCTTGTCATATTAAGTCGGTCGATTTTGACCAGGAGTCTCAGCTATCTGTGGGAAATTTGCATCACCAAACATGCTTTTTACTGCCACTTCTTGGCTACAGTTGTGATGCTTTTTAAACCGGGGACGTGAGTCCGGGGACATTCAGGAAAACATTACAAAAAATAAACTGTGTTTCTCTTGGAAAATATAAGGTGAAGAGAAAAGGGCTTCCTCACTGCAACTCTATTGCCAGATTAGATCACTTGGAAGGGTCGTTTGTTGGCTCCAGACCCCTATATTTTCTTTAGATAGATTAGGGCTGTACAGAAATCAAGGAAATTTTACTTTTCAGTGCTTTGAAAGAGTATCTTGACAAACAAAATTCCTTTCTGACATATGAGTGATGCTATTGTTTGCTAAGATCAGCAATACTGATAAAATATTTCTTCTCAAGAAGTTATTTTTCTTGAGAAGAATGCTTTGACTAATGTTAGTTACTTTTCCTACGCAACGGAAGGAGACACCTCTTATTCTTTATGTTAGCAGATGTAAAGGTGATCTGAACAGACTCATTGGATTGCGTGTTGTGTTGCATTCCTCAAGCACTCTTGGGAATATATTTTACAGTACACGTAAGTGTCAAGTGAGGTCAGCTGTTGCTTCTAGTGAATGCCTGTAGCCCCATCACTAACATTAGACATCGAAATGCCACGTAGCACACCATATTTGAAGCACACTGAGGAATCTTTGTAATCTTTTTCGCAGCCTGTCAAAATTAATTAAAACTAACCATACGCAAGTAATAATAAAGGTTTCTGTAGCAACATTAACTCTCCCACTTAAGGTGTTAAACATTTTGATTGTGGGTTAAATCCCTAAAGACACAGCTAAACACACAGATAGTGGATAACGAGAGAGAGGAAGTCAGCATAAAAATTACCAGGGCTAGTCGGGGGAGCAGTGGTTTGCAGTAAACAAATTCACACAAGTTACATAAAGAAATCCTCTTGAGCTCTTATGAAAACCTGCCCTATTGTATAGGTACGTGCGTGACCTGCTCGCCGGTCTCCAGAGGGCTGCGGGCCGAGGGCCGCGGCGCTCCGCACGCGTGTCCATCCTGCGCGCTTCTCTGCTTCGAGGGTCTCTGAGAACAGGATTTTTCTCCCCCCAGTGATCGCCTGCAACGCCTGCTTCGCCACACGAGGAAAGACGAGGCAGCGGCGCTCTGCTGCAGCAATTTTCTCCAGGCTGCTTATTTGCATATCGCCTCCCCATCATGCAACGGTGCCCGCTGCTGCCCAAAGGAAAGGGTGCACACCAAATGTCTTACACCTTGGGTTTTAAGGGAGACGCGGCCGCATTACTTTTAAAAGAGAAACCCATAAGCCTCTGATTTTGCCTAACTAACTAGGCTGCACGCAGTGCCACCATAAGAGCAATGGCACGCCAGCTCTGAGCTATAAATACCGTCCCTCCAGACTGCCCTTCCTGGCTGGTCCGATGGCAGTGGTATTTATAATTAATTGATCACAGTCAGTTACAGATTTCTTTGTTCTTTCTCCACTCCCACTGCTGCACTTGACTAGTCTTTTGCTGCTGAAGTTCCGCCTGTTTTTTAATATCACTTCCAGTCAAACACGGTAGAAATAACGTTTGTGTAGAGCTCCAACAGGCACGACAACGCAGCGATGCGGCTGCCTGGGTTCAGGAGTATTGCCAACACGACACACATGTATTCAAACCTTCCTCAGCCTGCTTCTACTTTTTCTAGTGCTTTAGTGACTTTAACATCTTTCGCAAGTCCCATTCCCTTTAATTTGTAAGCTGTCAGTCTTTTTCGCTAGCCTCTGATTTTCTGGAATAAATGAGCATCGAGTCAAGAAAATATTTTCTAATCTTAATCCCTCATGGAATATGCTTTCTTCCCCAGTCTCTTTGAGAAGCTGGTGCCTGCTACTTACTTGATTTTTACCATTGTAATAAGGCACTGTGCTTCAAAGCCGTTTGTGCAACGGCAGTTGAAAGTGTTACTTGCTGCTGGGGGCAGAGGAGGAAAGAGGAGTCACTTACCTGAGATTCCGCTTTAATTGTATGGTTTTCATTTCTAATACATCATGCTCACAACTTCAAGCATGCTTTTCACAGATTAATGAAATGGAATAGTCAAAAGGATAAATAGCGAAAATGAAATGATGACTGCCTAAACCTTTCACACGCAAGACACGAGAATTTCTGCTCTAGGTGCTTGAAGCAAATGTGCCATCTGATTATCAGAGAATACAGAAGCTGAGCAAGGTGCAGGCCCTCGTTTTATGCAGAAAGGTATTTAATTTTTGGTCACTATGAGCCTCAAAGATTTCTTTGATGATCGCTTCCCACAGGTGGCAGCTGGAAGCTCATAGCCTCGAGCCACCTCAGCCCCTGCTTTCTAGACTGGGGCGTCATGTGTTGGGCTTTTTTTTAAATCATCTGTGAGACATTAATTGCGCTGAGAGGAATATAACCTCAGCCACTACAGATTCATTTTCCTGTAGGTTCTTTATATCAGCATTTCTCATCTATTTGAAATCTGCATTTATTGTTCAGCTATTGAAGCCTGCTGGCTAAAATGGTGGTGTTCCTCTTTACCTTTTTTTTCCGTTCCCCTTTGTTTTGTTTCCCACTGCCTTCCTTTCAGCCGTGTCTACCTTACGCATGCCTTACAGCCTCTCAAACACACGGCGTACAAACAAAAGGTTCCGTTTGTGGACTGAGCCGCAAAGCTGCCTGATGTACTCCTGTCCGCACCTCCGCGATCTCCTCCCTGCTGTGTCCACAGGCTGAACACACAAAGGCGGTGAGAGCTCGCCAGTGCTCCGCTCTGCAAACCAAGAACTGCGCACCTCTCCATTAACCCAAATGACAGGAAAACACTGGTGAAACCTGCATGCTGGCATAGATTTAAATCCAGTACATATATATTTTTCCCCCTTTCAGGGTTTTCTCTACCAGCTCCCGATTTCCCCCCTACATGCATTCCACCACTGCTATCCCTTCTCCAAGGGTGCAGAAGTTTTTTCTTAACAAGGGCCAGAGACAGCCTTCCACCAGCTCTCCTTTGCCACATATTAATATTTAACTTTGCACTGTTAAACAACGCGGTAGTAATTGTGCTCCCTTTCCCAGCTTGGCAGTGGGCGCGGTGGTTGCGGACGCTCGGCCCTGCCGCCATCACAGGGCCCCGAAATCCTCCCCCCATGTGAGCCTTCCCTCACCGCAGGGACCCTTCACAATCCCGAGGGAGAATGCTGAGAGCCCAGAGCCGGTTATCGGAGTCCAGACGCCAGCCATACCTCCGCCGAGCTGCTGTCCCAGCGCCTGCTACCCACCCGGCCGTGCCCCTCACCTTTCGATGCTGGCTTGGTTCTGGCATCGCGCCTCCACGCCCATGCCAGCAGCCTGCCGGTCCCGCTCGTTGGCGGCCAGGCCTTGCCGCCATTTTCTCTTCCCCACCTCACCGCAGCTGACAGTACAAGAGGCAGCGGCCTCAAGCTGCAGCAGGGGAGGTTCAGATTGGATATTAAGAAAAATTTCTTCATTGGAAGAGCGGTCAGACATTGGACCAGGCTGCCCAGGGAGGTGGTGGGGTCACCATCCCTGGAGGGGTTTAAAAAACGTGTAGATGTTGTACTTCAGGACATGGTTTAGCAGGCATGGTGGTGTTGGGTTGATGGCTGGACTTGATGATCTTACAGGTCCTTTCCAACCTTAATGATTCTGTGATCCAGCCGCCTCCTCAGGCCTGGCTGGGGTCTCACCCTCGGTGCGCAGGACTGACGGGGCTGGGCTTCGGGCCAGCGCCGGCGCTGCCATGTCTGCAGCGAGAGAGGCCGTGCCTGACCCGCCCCGCTCTGTGCTGGGTCAAATCTCTGTTACCGCAGAGATATTGAATAAAACCCAGGCAGTACCCAGCGTGTGAGGAAAGACACCTGCATTATTCATCACTGCATTCAGAGGAATTAATTTTTTTTTAAATTCTTTTACAGCATGTGGTCTAGTCCACACCGCTTTCACAGGGAGTTTTCCTTTTTCTGCTTTGGAAACCCAGTCTTGATTCTGTTTTCTAACCACTGCTCCCTCCCACATGCTGCATCTTCTCAGCAGGCATGCTCGTTTTTAAAGAAAACCTCTTAAATAAGCGAGACCCAGCACTATCCTCCCCAGGACCCCTGCAGCAGTCGCACGCAGCGTCAGTCTCCTCTCCCATTTCGGCATGCCGTACACCCCTGCCCCCCCTCCCAACACGTCTCTCCCACTGCAGAGTCATCCCCATGCACCCGCGCCGGCTGCCGGGCTGGACAGGCATCTCTAGGCATGAATAGTCTATCAGTTATTTTCTTTGTTGTAATCACCAGTTGATCTTCTCCTTGCGTCCGCTTTAGTTGCTGATGCACTCAGCTTCGCAGAGATCCAGCTATCAAGGCAATATATGGTCTCTTTTCTTAGGACTTACTGCTATGCGAATGCAAGTTTCTAATGTCTTTTCCCATTGAGTTCAAGCAGCTTAAGAACCATCCCTCTGATGTCCGTGCTCTGTCTTTTGCCACCTCCAGTCACGAAGGCCTTTTTTTAAAACTCCGACGCATGCGGGGTGCAAGTTAAATATTCTGCTAACCCTGTTAGCGCGGCATCCGTCCCCACTGTGACTCAGTTCAGCAAACCTCTGAAGATACAACCATGTCAGCACTGTTTCAAAAAGCCTTAACAACCCACTTTTCTTTCAATAGAAGCAACAACTAAGTTTCACACCCACCCAGGAGGCCTGCGCAAAACCTGAGGTAGTACATATGCCCTGAATGTAGATTTCACCCCATTGTTCCCCAAAAATACTCTGGCAGTCATGAATTTGGAGAGGAAGAAGAGGCAATCACTGTAAACAGAAAAGGCTGCATGTATGCTGGTTACAAGAAATGTAGGGAAAGGTTGGCTTCAAAGCATTTCCTTCAGCAAATGAGCTGTTGTGAATTGAAGGGGGATTGAAAATTTAAATTTTTAAACATTAGGACTTTCTGCCTTTAGGCTTTTTTGGAAGTCCACTAAAACAAAAAAAAAAAAAAAAAAA
>Ga0065711_1045712_pt1 | contig 13302 bp, 9 predicted proteins | sample Hoacrofraction12_FD_59098 | JGI IMG/M metagenome (GOLD analysis project Ga0065711, IMG submission 59098) | Hoatzin crop microbial communities from Cojedes, Venezuela - Epithelial fraction 12 v2 (version 2) | ecosystem: Host-associated > Birds > Digestive system > Esophagus > Crop | place...
AGGCTGCCCCTCGTCTCGCCTCCTCTGAGCAAAAGCAGCGGTTGCCCTGCAGCCCCTGTGTCGTGTCGCAGCTCCTGAATACTTTGCAGACAGAGAGCAAGGGGCCTGCGGTGGGAATTGCCACCCATGGGCTCTCTGGGCAGGGAGGCTGAAGCTGCAGTTGATGGCGTTTTGTCTGTATCGGGGCAGATCAATTCGTCTGCAGCATCAGGCCTCAGCGTCTGGGGTGGACTCACCCTCTGACTTTAAGCTAGGATATTGGTAGAAGCCATCCTGCTCTGTGCTGCTCTTCATACAAAGACAGCAGGCAGGGGCAGGAAAGACTGTTCAATATGTTTTCAGCCCTTTTGACTGAAATAAACTGTTTTCTATGTGCAGGTGACAGTATTGGTGGAATTCCTCATAAACAACTGCTCAGAAATATTTGGGGAGGACATTGCCTTGCCTGTCTGTGCCTCGGCTGAGGAGTCACCAGAGCACACAGACAGCTCCACAGGTATGAGAACGGACTGGGGGGTCACAGACTGGGGATGCCGTAGACTGGGGATGCTGGGCCAAATTCTTTAATTTGATATGAGAATACACCTGTGGAAACACAGAGAGTTGCAGAGGGTTCAAGACGCTCTTGCAGTGCTCTTGTAGAGAACTCTTTCCACATAGTTCCATTTCATCCTCAGATGGTCAGTGAAAACTAACACGTGCTTTGTCCCCACAGAACACCTGTGTGCTGCTCATCAGAATGACTCCGCCTATGACAGCCCAGATCCTGAAGCTGAATGCAGCCCCTGTACCTCTCAGACGGAGCAGCCCAAAGGGAGGAGCAGTAGTGTGAGCAGAAGATATCCAACACACATCTCTGTCCCTTCACTGACTAATTTCAGAAGTGACATCAGCACGATGGACAGAAGGTACTCAGAGCCAGACCTGTCCTTCCAGAACCACCTTGAAGGCAGGATAAGGAAACAGAAGCTAAACAAAAGTGAGGACAATTTTCCGGTTCAGCAGAAACAGCTAGGGTTGCAGGCACTGGAGAAACAGCTTGCAATCTTACCTTCACAATTATCAACGGACTCTCTACCCAAAACATCCTCCAGTTGCTCACTGGAGAGCTCCGATGGCTCAGTCTTCACCAGCTCCCCAGTAGTTTCACCCTCTAGTCCCAAAAAAACCTTCTTAAATAGACCCCAGTCCTTTTCCACCAAGGCCACCGAAGACTGCAGTATGCCTGGCAGAGACATCAAAAAGCATTCCATGTCATTCTCTTTTGCAAACCGCAGGAAAACACTGATAAAAACCCAGAGTTGGGGGCCTGGAAAAAACATGGGTTTTCAGAGAGACAGTTTCACAAAGAAAGAAGATGAGTTTTCCTGCAGAGTTGTCCAGGAGAACAGCCCTGATGATGACAAACCATTGCCTGCGGCGTATCAGCAAAGGCCCCGTTTCAGGTCAGCTGATGAAGTGTTCAGAGAGGTAGACCAGAGGAATCCTGGAAGACCACCCTCTTATGAAGAGGCTACTAAAAACTGCCTGGCCACTAAAGTTCTCTCCCACAATCTCACGGTTCAAACTATGAGATTAAAGGTGTCAAACCAGGACGCTTTGCCACCACATCCATGCAGCAGCTGTGCGCAGGATGCAGCATATACGGCTCTAAGGGATCTACCCAGTGGCAGAGCTTCTGCAGCAAAGGATTCTGACGTGGAAACTGAAACCCTCAGTGTCACTGTGGGAATAAACTCGCGTGTGAGTTTACCCGTGACCCCGGGAGTCTACCGGTTGAGAGCCATGTCTGAATCCTGTCAAAAGAATAAACTTGAGTATGTAGCTCGGAGGTGCAGCCAGCCAGTTTTTGAGGTAGACCAGATCCAGTATGCTAAGGAATCCTATGTTTAAAAAGCCTAGCCCTCCTCTTCACATTGTACAAAGTAAATATTGTAAAAAAATAGACATCTTGCTCATTCTTTGTAAGATTTTACTTTCAAGAGACCAAGAAGAAGCTAGCTCTGCGTGAACCTTTTTTTCCTCCAGGCTCTCCTGAAGTGTCTGTCACCTTGACATGTCACATTCTTTCACCACAAGAGGTGGTGGTGGGGAAGACCTGCGTATTAATATGTAAAAATGTAAGTGAATATGCTGTACAGAGCCTGTTGTGTGGGAAAACTAGTTAGTAGTTGATAATCAGCCTCGTATTTGTATCCCTAAAAGCACAATCAAAAGGTTGGCAGGTCCAAAACCTGTCCCATCTTCCTTTTCTTTTCTGCGTGGTTACAGATCCCATGCCATTTGTCATGTGTGTATGTCAGACCGATGCAATGCTTTGCTGGTTTTCTGCATTAAGAAGTGGGCTGGCTGTTACCCCAACTGAAGAAAAGCTGTTCTGTCATCAAGGCCTCTTCAGCACTCTTCCATAAACCCCCTGTATCTGCTGCCATTCCCTCTTCCTGCTTGCTGGTGATCAGAATGAACTGACCACTAACCTGCATTAGTGTTGTGTACCAAGCCTGGGTTTAGAGTCACCAAAGCCCTACGAGTCCATTATGGGAATGTATCAAGTAAACCTCATGTGGCTCTAGGTGCTTTTAGTCTAAATAAACTGGACAGGCTAAGCAGAAAGAAAGAGTATCTTCAGGTTTGCTTTTATGACGGGAAAAAACCCCAAACAACAAAAACTCCTGCTAGGAAGCATTCTGGATTCCAGCTGTAAATAGTTAAAGCTACAGCCCATTAAAAAAAGAAAAAAGAAAAAAAGACAAAAAAGAAAATACCAGGCGGTGTCCTTATAACCTTGTAAAAATGACTTGAAGTGCAATGTGTTTTTACATGTAGGAACTTGTTTTGGTTAGCACTTACCTCCCTTTCTATGGCTCAGCGTAGCCTTGACCCAGGAGCAGGGAGACTTTTGTTTTTCTCTTGTGTAACTTCACTACAATAAAACATTTTTCTGCATGAATGCTAAACTCTCTGTTGTCTGTCTTTAAAACATCCAGGCACTAAATGTACTGTACCTGCTTTTATACTAATCCACAGGTACTGCAGGTCTGCTTGAAAAACATGGCGTCTCTAAGTAGCGGGAAGGAAAGTAACTGATCCGTTCAGTCAGTGTTATTTTCATGTCATGTCCCTTCACACAAGGGATTTCTCTTCTGTATAAGCACTTAGAAGGCCTCAAAAGTCGAGTATGACACAGAAAGAAGAGAGCTTTGCTTTAGCACTTACTCATCTGCCTTCAGCTCAGAAAATAGCTTTACCATGCTACCAGCCCACCACACCACATTCAAGTATCCCACCAACTGCAAAAGTAAGGCCCTTTAACTGCTATATTCAACAAGTGAATTATCTAAACATCTTTGCCTCCTTAGCCAGAAAGATCAAATACCCATTTACAGGTGGGTCAGCTGGAGCTGGATTTTGGCACAGGATGATGACAGCAAGCCTCCTATTCTCCACAGGTTATTCCATCATCAGTATTGCATCACTTGCTTCATACATCCAATTTTCTAATTAAATTTCATGAAAACACTCTAAACATACACGGCATGTAAGATTGAAAGAGGGGAAAAAAGCAATCCTAAAGCAGAAGATCCAAGCCACTGCTGTGTAAGGCAATGCTGGAATTAAGGCTGTTGGTGCAGCCTGAATTCAGTTCCTTGCATCTGCATCCTGCTGTTGTTTTCAATCACATGACGCACTCTGTTCTTCCCCACAGGGTGCACCTGCTCTGGGGAGGAACCAAGGTTGTGCCGCAAAGGAGAAAGTTTTCATTCCGGCATTCCCCAGCACGGCTTGCCTAGCAGGGCACCCAGGCTTTGGACACATGGCTGTGTCTGAATTTCTAGGATTTGAAAGAGCCAACAGAAGAATAAAGGAGTTACACAGCAACACACTCCTCTCTTTCTTTCCCCATGTTGTGCACTGGGGAGCTGCAAACTCTTGTTCACTTGAGTTAGGACAGCAATTTACAGCAAAAGCACAGTGTCCATTGTCATGTAGAATACACCATTTGTGAAGGCTGAGAGAAACACCATGCCTGCAGGTTTCACAAACATTCGAACTGGCACTCAGGTGCAGACTGCAGACATCGACACTTCTATTTAGTTATCTGTATGTAAGCAGTTCTGAGAGCCTGTGTCTCATCTTCTGTGCCGTCTGCATGGAGTGTCTCTCTGGACTCCTGGGACTGAGTTGAGCGCAGGTTGAACACAGCTGCCTGAAAGTAGGTGTCTACAGTCATGTGGGTATCTTAGAGCACCTCGAGGAATTTTCTAAGGCGGCAAAAGTGGATGCACTTCCAGATGTTCCAGCAGCTGAATCCTCCCTGAAATCTCCTCTGACTGTAATTCACATGTAGATGGCACATTCAGGCACCTTGAACACAGGTCTCTATAATCTAGGGATGACACCTACTGACAGCAGAGAAACAGTAACACTCGAGATTTTAGGCTCCAAGCCTTCAAAGGAAGCATTTGTTGAGCAAGTATAGGCCCTCCTGCTTGCCCGTCTCCAGAGCTTGGATGCTTCTGCTCCATCCCGCCACAGACAACCCTGACTCAGACCCTCCCCTTCTCTACTTCTGACTCCTCATCTCTGCCTCATTGTCATTGCTTCCCCATTCCCAGCCTGCATTCCTCATCTCATCCGTTATTTATCTTTTGGTTGAACCAAACCCAATCTATCCCTGTAGACTTGCTGTCAAAGTCTCAATTTCATTTCTGTCCTCTCTATCCCCAGACCCACTTCTCTCAGCCAGTTTCAGTTTTCCTTTTCCACTTCTTCCACATTTTTCCTTCATATCTGCACTGGTTGTTAGTGCAATAAGCCACATCAACTCTCACCTATTCTCAGTCCCATACGCACCCACCCACCTTGTTTTAGTCTCTGCGTATTCAGAGAATCAGAATAGGGGAAGGAAACATCTCTCCAGCTACAGGAGAAAATATACAATTTATAAACTCCAGTGATGACCTCAGATCACAGCTGTAACATTGGAAAGCCTCTAGAATGAAAACTCCATGGACAGAAGTCCTTGACTATGGGATTTCAGCAAGGCATCTCCACATCTCTTGCTGTGGGGAAGGGCTGTCAGCTACTTTGGAAGGAGACTTGGAGCTAGGTTAAGGTAAAATAACAAGTCAAAATAAGCAGGTTTTCCCCACATCTCACCAAAACAATGATGTTAGGGATATTTTTTGGTAATTGCTTATACTCTCCAAGAAAAGGTGTTGTCAGTACATTGATTTTTGCTGCCTCTACATGCAAGTCTTGGGGAAGAAGCTTTCTGACCCATCTGATATCCTCTCAAAGCTGTTATCTGAAGGGTATCTCTTTCTGGGAACCACAAAAACTAAAGAAACCACAAATCCTTCACACCTCAGGAAAAAAAAACTGCTGGTCAGTGAACAATGATGCAAAGAGAATTGTTACTACCATGGATATCTTCTATAATATCTGCCACACATAGCCCAAGAAAGCCCGTCACTGGATGTAGTCACAGAACAGAATACAACCACTTATGTATATAAGATTTTTCTTCTGTATTTGTTTGTAAAAGGATTGTATCTCTTCAGCCTTTTTGTTTAGAAATAGATCTCTCTATTTTCCTGTAGCCCTAAAGCCAAAATGAATGGCTTTGGTATTCCTGCTTGGATTATGTATACTTTAATATTAAAAAGCTAATACTGATGTTAAAAGCTAATGATAAAATTACTGCCTCATAACTCAGTTATATATTGTAGGGAGTTCCACACAGACCATTTTTACCATAATGTTCCCTCTTGTGATACTGCTATCAAATGCCTCCAACTACAACAGGAAGTACCACAGGAGACAAAAATCCCACCTGTGTTATTTTCAGTCTGGGGATGGGAGTTCTTATTCCTCTGCTACCTGTTCTGGTTTTGGTGCTGATCCATCCCAGGAGAGCAGGTGGTTTGCTGCAGCACCACACCAGCACCGCGTATTCCTGTGCTGACTCATTCATCACCCATACACTGCAAGTGACAATTTCAGCGTCCAGTCGCACCCAGGCAGGTGTCTTGACCCAGAGAACAAGATTTGTGCCATAGTGAGGCCAAGAGATTACAGCCCTTGTTATTACAGGGGGGAACTTTGGACAAATATAGGTAGTCACCCAAGGATCCTGAATGATAGCCTACAGCAGGTAAAAGAGTTCTCAAGTTGAAGAGCCACTGATTTCCAATGCCTCTTTTCCAGGACCTCCAAGATCAATGGTTCCCTAGGGGAAGGTGTGATTATGGTTGCCAGGAATTTTATCCTTCTGCCAGCTGAATGTGTCCAGAGACAGCTCTTCCCACAGGATCCCTACAAAGGGAACCCCTTCATAAAACAGGCCAAGAAAATCCCCCAGTGGCTCACTGCCAGCAACTCCCTGACAATAACATTATCTTTCTTCCCTCTCTCAGGAAAAGAGGATGTTTTCATGTGCCATTTCTGCAATTCTGTATTTCTGTTTGATGTAAATCATGCCTTTGATAACGGGTGCACAAGCCATTTCACCTGCCCACCAAGACATGTTCAAGACAGCAGGCCTGCTTCTCCGCTGCTCTGCAGACTCAGGGGATACCAAGAGCTGAGCACAGCAGCTGTGAAGCACTGTTTTCTTGGTACATACTCCCTCTGCATGGCAAAATATGCCTGCCTCAGATGGCAAGCAGCACAGAAACTCATTCACCAAGTTAACTTGCAAACTCAGCCACGAAGTTAACCAAGTTCACTTTGAACTTGGCTTGGTTGGCTATCCGACCCAGCAAGCACTTCATGTCCAGAACTCATCACGCCCAGCTGCAAAATTCAGGTGATTAAAACACGCTGCTACTCTGCTAGCATTAGCCAGATAACAGTTACTGCGGCTATTGTGTGTTTCCACGAGGACAATTTCTGACTACAGGAAAAGGAAACCCACCTTGGTTAGGCGCTCTGGTTACATTTTTCTCTGAATTTTGTTAGCAGTCAGTTCTTATCGCATGTGTCATCAGAACAGAGTGAAAACTTCAGAGGAACTTCTGAAGGCTAAAAATTCAGAAGAGGAAGCAGCTTTTTAAATAAGCAGTCTGACAATAACAGAAAAATCCATGGGAAAAGCGCAGCCACTGTTGGAGAAGTGATACAATTCTCATACGGATAGCTGAGTCTTATATATGTAGCCCACTGCAAGTCTCTGTGGATGCTGGGTGAACAATTGTTTTTGATGCCTCTGTTACTCAGAAAAGTTAATTACCTAGTCTTTTTTTTCCTATAGAATGTATCACTTTTGTTTTAAATCAGTCTTTTCCATTTGCTGCAATAAGTATACGGACTCAAATCTCACTGCTGAGTGAAGCCCATTCCAAATTCTTCATGTTCTTCTACAAGGGGAGAGGAAACCACAGATTATTTTCTGTTTCTAACCTAAGGTGCCAGCACATAAGTTTGACAAAATGGTTCACAAATCCCAAACATAGTTTGACTCCACTGAAGTCTGCTTCCTTTTCTGGGTAACAGTATGAAAAGGTTTCTATAAAGGGTTTCACACATTCGAAACAAAACATGCTCTTTAGCCAACCAGCTATTTACAGAACTGATCCGACAGCTGCTTGAAACTCTTCCTTCCTCCCACACACGAACCTCCCACCAACTTCCCTGACAGATGCTTCAGTCCAAATTCAAACCTTGCACCCTCAGTACCACATAGGCCAAGATGAAAATTATAAAAATGTCTTTTTAAAAAATTTTAAGGCCAAACCCAAGCAGATTCCAAGACAGATGATTAGAGAAGATGCTCTTACGATAAAGATTAGAGATTTGCCTGCTTTCCACATGCTTGCTACACAGTCTTGGGCTGTGCAAATCAACCTCATCGTATATAGGGCATAGCCCTGTCTACTTCCTCCGTGTATTGAGGAAGAGGTTTTGCACTCACCTTTGCCCCTACTCCTCCAGGTGTGAAATCTGTCTCCCCGACATAAAGCTGTGACTTCACACAGCAAGTGCAGCTGGACAGCTTTGTCTGCAATCCACCAACCAGTTCTCTTCAGCACAACTGGTCACAAGGTGAGAAAGTAACCACAGCATCATTCAAGAACTTCACAGAGCACCGTACTATGAGGAGTACATAATGTGACATGATATGATATACATATGCACACCCATCTTATGAGCTACAGGCACCACAAGGCATGGCGTTTGAGAAGTCTTTGGGTGTGTGAAAGAGCAGAGCAGTCACTAGTTCTCCCTGGGTGATCAGGGAGGATGGTCTTGTGATAAAGACTGGAGATTTGTAGTTAGATTATTCAACATCAGGGTCTGCTTTTTCCACACGCCTCCTGCCCAGTGAAGTTCTTGGGCTGTGCAGTTTAACTCCAATAAAGCAAAGATGATACTGCTCTGCCTCCCAGAGATGTGATCCAGGGCAATTTATTTCAAGAGGGACAAATACTGAAGCTACAGTGAAGGCGCAACAGAAACAGATCAGTCTTGTTTCTTACTCTGCAAGTTTAGTGTAGTTGAACAACTGCCCTCAATATATGCAGATGGAAAATAAGGCAGCACTTCCTGGGCCAAAAGTAAGACAACTGGGAGAGCCCTGCTAAAGGACAGGAGAGGTAAGAGCGGGATGGCGGGGGATCAACAACAGTCAGTCTATTTGATCTTAGGTAGGAAGGTCACCAACAATTTGTTTTCTAATAAGCAGTTTAATGAATGGTAGTTTAAAATTAAATGTGCACTGCTCCACCCTCTAAGGTGCTCTCTTGCACCTCCATAATTCTTTCTGGTCACTGACTCTGAAGTCCCACGGTGGCGTAGCGCAAGAATGCAAGCCCTGAGAGCAGGCTCATCACACTGAAAAACAAAGCCTTTGGGGAACATGGAGGGAAGGGAACCTAGGGAAAAAGGTGCTGAGAGTCAGAGATGAAACAGTAGAGGGAAGCAGGATTGTTCATTTTGGCTAGAAATCATGAATAATAAAATCTGATTTTTGACTAGTGTTGGAGAAATGAAGGCCTTCTGAACTGTAATTTCCCAGTCCTGTCCAACCCCACAAGCACAGGACTAAGGTCAAGAGGAAGCTGTGCTGCTACAGAGAAAAGGAAGTTTAATAATTTTGGTTTAAAGACATGAGTGATAGGATCTGAATTTTTTTTCTATACAAAATCACATATCAAGATTAACAACCCTACTTAAAAAATATCATTGTCACGATAGGGACTCAAGTTTAGCTCAGATATTTATTGATTTTTCCTTCTATGTCTCTCAACCGGCAAAACTCTCAGGCTGGCACATATTTTTTTAAAACTACGTGTCTCACTGTTAGGACCAAGACTATACGTAGGCAATGTCTGTATATCACAGATGCATTGAACCTAGTGCCTATGAACAGCAGCAAAGACCCACCTGTGGGCTGGCAGACACCAGAGATACAATACTGGTGCAGTATCGCTGATCCTCTTTGATCACGTCATTGCAGTGAGTTAAAAGCAGGTTTCAGTGCATTCCTATTAATTGTTCTCCAGCAGCATTGAGGCAAAGAGTACATATGCACCTCATTCGGGCTCTACAATTGTTTCATCTTTGCAGTCACGCTGATGGCTCTCCATCTTTGTACTGTGGTTTTTGTCTTTCTGTCAGACATCTCAGGGTATTGATTAGCAGCAGCATGATGCTTTCTGGGATTTTCAAGGCTACCTCAAGCATCTCCATCCCCAGAGATTTTCAAAGCCTGGCAGGAGAAGGCCCTGACCAATCTGATCTATCTTTGAATATGTCCCTGCTTAGGACACTAGAGACCTCCAGAGTCCCTTTCAACCTAGATTGCTCTGTGATTCTGTGATGTGTACTTGAAGGCAATGGCATGTTGGCCTCAAGTAGAGTTACATCCAAGACTGGGAGCTCCATCCCTTTATCTGCAAGCCCAGAGAGGTAAGAACCATAGCTTAGAATTCTATCTCAGAACCATGGAGGAATAAATCTAAACCAAATTTCAGGTAATTACACAGTATTACATCAGGGAAGAATTGCTGTAATTTTAAAAGCAGCCATGATCCTTTCCAGACAGAAGATAATGCTCTGGGAAGGCAGTATGCCCCTCCATGTCCTTCCTTGATAATTAAGCATTGTCTACATGCAAAATGGTTCTGTAACCCTCCTTCCTTTCTTAATTATTCAATGCTGCAGAAAGTTAAGATAGCGGCAACTGGACACAACTAGTCTGCTCAGAAGCATATTATTCCATGCACTGTGGCACCGGGTTTCCCAGGCTAGAAACAGCCAAGGTAGCGCCCCAGGAAAACTCAGCCTCAGCACTGTAGACCCCTTATATTGGATTTCAGGATGTCATTCAGTAGTTACAGAATGCATCCCAGGTGCTGGAGGAAATGGTGGATGCACATCTTTTGTTGCTAATGCTGACACCTTCACACTTGCTTTGCTATGAACAAACTCCTTTCACATCCAGAAAGCCCACTGCCAAGGAGCATTCCATAAGGCATGGTACAATGCCAGGAAATTCTCATGAAAATAAATGCCTGTTTGTGGCTCCAAAGCATTTTAACAGACCTGCAAGGAGACAAAGCCCTTGCTCTGTAGCTTTCAAATCAGCTGAAGGCACCCTCAAAAGACCTTTCTTAGCTGCCATATGGGAGCTGATTCATTCCTTGCTAGGCAGGCCCACTTCCCAGGCAGCACCTCCTGTGCTGAGATCTGCGCATGCCCCTGACAATCCTCCAAGAAATATGTGAGACAGCCACTGTGACTCGTAAGATCCAGCGTGCAGCTATGGGTACTAACGGCAGCCTAGCCATCTGATTACAACCCATGTGCTTTTGGCTCCTGCTGCAGTCAGTCTTGTGACGACATGACATGTTCCAGAACTCATGGGGTATTTTTAGCAAAAAGCAACATAAAAGAGGGCAAGTGAGAAGAGCAGAAGTTTCTCCTGGACATGGCTTTGTCGCTTACAAAGGCCTGCTAACCCGAAAAGCCGGAGGCCTTCGCCCCTCCCACAGAGTACTTGCAACGCTTTTGCGCTAAAGTGGTAACTCAGGAGTTATCCGTGTTTCACAGAGGTAAGTAGGAGAGTTGCTGCCATTCAATCAGTGTACATATTAGGAGAATGAGAAATTCACCCAACAGGTGAGACACCAGGCTGGGGCGAGCTTCACAGAATGAACCTGGAATGCAACACCTTCATCTTCACAGGATTTGTGGGCAACCGGTGCATAACAGGCAGCTCCTCAGGAATCCTTGCTCAGGTGGTTACAGGCCCTCCCCTCTCGCCACCTCCCTGCCCAGTCCATTCCAGATAGGTTTTTAGGGTCGTCAGCAAGCATGTGCAAACAATTCCTTACCGGACATGTACAGACTGACTTTTTTGAAGTCACACTTCAAATAGTCATACTATGGCTATTTTTTTATGCAAACAGAAAACACGTGTCCCTAATAGCTTGGAAATGTCACCCCAGATTTCAAGTTCCCAGGCCAAAAGCAGAAATAGATATATAGCCCAACTCAAATTTTCAGAAAATACGAGTCAGGTCCCCAGAATCAAAGGGTTATGTTGGTTCTGGTCAAGATTAAGGGCCATAGTGCTCTGGCTTGGCTGGACCAAGCTGCTCATTCATTAAATTTCCTTGCCCAGACACAAGTAAATATTGAAGGACTGCTCTCCCCTCTTGTCCCAAGCAACACTTGTGCTTCCGCAGTCCCACGTCCTCTTGTCCCAACACCCAGCTGGTAACTGTGTAGTCAACACAACTCCTGTTCCTGTATTGACTGCCAGCTGCCTGTTAATTAACTACGAAACTATTCCTTCCTCTTTTCCCTTGCCTCCCACACTTGACCTTGGTTTTTGGTAGGTTTTTTTTTGTTTGGGGTGGGTTTTTTTTTACTTCATTTTCTAAAAGTTTCTCTTGTATACAGCTTCCCCTGTGCCTTGTGGGCCTCCTGGCTCTGCTACTTGCAGTTCTCTTGTCTGTGACTGTCTAGACAGGGCTGTCATGGAGCACAGACATCTGCCATAGTAACGTAACCCAGCTGAAATAAATAGCATTTCACCCGTGAATTATATTTGAACCAATGATTTGAGAAACAAAGGGCATGGATTATTTTATACACTCAGTCTTGCCAAAGTAATCAAGGCTTCGTATCACTACCCACATAAGCTAAAAGAAAAAAAAAAAAGAGAGCCATCACTATATCAGTAACCCTTAACTGGTTTATGTTTCTCTGAACAGAAGTTTTTCACAGAATCTGAAGGCACGTCCTCGTGACTTGTCAGGACAGGGAGCGCAGCTCGCTGCAGGCAGGGGATGGCGCACAGAAGGCCCACCTGGCTCTCCCGTCGCACAGCACCTTTACGGTGTCCAAATCCCCTACTTGTGAGGGGAAAAAAGAAAAAAAAACCAAGACAGAATTAGAGGGACAGCTGTTGGGGCTGTCCTTCAGGATGCCGGTACCTCAGCCACCAGCACACCTTCCGACAGGTTTTTGCGACCCCCCCCTCCCCGGCCAACGCTTGCACCCCCAAGGGCACCGCAGAATTAAGCTAATAAAGTGTGCCAGCTGCCTACAGGCACATACTAGTGGCACCTCATGCCATGAGCCATCAGTTGCTATTTGGAAGTGGGTATTATCTACAGAAGTTTGTGAGATAAAGTATATTAAAATGGCATGTTCTTGCTGACAAGTGAGAGCTTCTAGGTAAAGCTTGAAGAAGATGAGATGGACTGAAGGCCGGCAGAGGAGGAGGCAGGGCGGTGACACCTCGCGGTTAGCGTCCCTCACTACCTCGGCCCCGGCGGGGCCCCGCAGCTCTGCCCGGCACGCAGCGCCCAGCCGTTACCGGGGCCGCGTCCGCCTCCAGCCGCCCTGGGGCGTCAGCGGGAGAGGGGATGTCACCGAAAATCCGGGAATAAAACCTCATAACACCAATGTAGTGTTAAAAGGCAGGCATTCTTTATTGCGGCGCCTGATGCACGGGGGATAATTCCACCGAACGTGCATACCCCATACCCTTTCCGTGCAGTTTATATAGATCAAAATATACATATTCATCTGATTACATAAGCCCTTCCTTTCATAGCCAAATCAGCCCATTTTCATACACTCCTCCCACCCGCGCTTGTGCAGTGCCTCCTAGTGGTGGTCGTCGGGGGTCCCACGATGAAGGCTTATCCTCTTCACCACAGTTTCTGCGCAAACTCAGTCCTCTTCTGGCTCTTGTCCCTGCGGCACGGGTCGTCTTGACCAGTTCTAGGCACCTGCTAGTTTTAATTAACACTAACTTCTTTGGGGGGAGATGTATGACTTTTT
>Ga0065711_1045713_pt1 | contig 13302 bp, 7 predicted proteins | sample Hoacrofraction12_FD_59098 | JGI IMG/M metagenome (GOLD analysis project Ga0065711, IMG submission 59098) | Hoatzin crop microbial communities from Cojedes, Venezuela - Epithelial fraction 12 v2 (version 2) | ecosystem: Host-associated > Birds > Digestive system > Esophagus > Crop | place...
CGCACACCGCCACGCACGCCGGGCACGGTGGGCACAAACGGCACCTCCATCGGGACCCACAGCCAGTCCCCCGGCTCCAGGGGGTTTCTGCAGTCCGCGGCGCTGAATCCTTAAATCCCGTCGTTTATCACCTATCCTGCTTCTTACGGCCAATTCAGGGACAAACCTGGGGCACCGTGTGGCACAGAGACAGCGCGGTGAGGGGCCAACAGCCCAACGCAGTTTGCCTTCCCCGCGGCCTCTGACATCCCCCCGGTACGCCACACACCACGGAGCCACGGCGACCCGCAGCGTGCCGCTAGCCTGGGAGCAGACCCGCCACGCGCCCGCAGCGACCAGGCAGCAAGCTCGCCGTCAGTCGGAACACAGCGCTAACGCGGGTACTCACAGTGCACAGGAAAATTCAAAGCCTGTGCGCAACCTCATGCTCTAGAGCTGGAAAAATGAAAATGTGGCACCTTGGGTTTAGTCCACATCAAACAGCGATACCCGAATTCCCACTTCTTAAAGGAAGACACAGCCGTCGCCATGGCTGCACGCTGGTGCGGGAAGACCACCACAGAACACGCGCCATTACCAGGCCCCGGGAGCGGGAGGGTCAGGCCAAGCTTTTGTCAAATTCTGTCAGGTGAGCAGAGAGATTTACTGTCATATCCCATGAGGAAGCTGCGATTTCTAAGTCACAATCCCCATTCCAATGTATCCCCAAGACTCGTTTCCACCATCAGGACGATGCCACCTCTGCCTCTTTTGGCCTTGTGTCAGACCGGATGAAACGCAGAGCTGCTCTCTCCTGACCAGAAGAACAGAAACCCGAAGCTACGCCTGGTGCCTGGAGTTTTTTGATGGAGTAGCCGTGTATGTGTTTCTCTGCCAGTGCTGTTGTGCGGGAGTTTGAGACTGAGGTGCCAGAACCTGGGAAGACAGCATGGCCTCTGTGCTGCTTCCAGCACTTCACATGAGAAGGTGCCGTGAATCCAAATTTTTCGAGCGAGGAGGACGCTTCCCTTTACGTTGCGCAGTGATGCGACTTTGCAGAGCTAAACTGAATCACCTGAAGGTTCAATACTTTCGAGAAAAGGTCAGATTTGCCATATGCTAAATAATCAGCTCATTTTTCAGCTGAGATTTTTTAAAAAACCCTTCTGTTTAACTATCCTTCCCTACCGAGCTGCCTTTAATTACCTTCCACTTCTCTGACTATATGTTTGCTTTTAATATGCAAACGACGCTATAGCGTCTGCTCATAAGAAAACAAGCCACGTTGCTTTTTTTGTCATTAAGTAGGTTCATTGAAACACAAGACTTTCAACTTCCTTCCACTTTTATCTTTTTCTCTTTTTCCCCGTCTTGCGCAACAGACTTCGGAGTGAATTTTAAATTAGGCTGATGTTTATTACCTAATTCATGGTGGCAGAACCAAAATGCTGTCCGTCCTGCAGTTCTTTTATGGCTGCATACAGAAATGATAAATGAAAAGCAATTAGATCAGGGATCAAACAGAATTATCTTTCAGGAATTAGGAAGTCTTCAGTCTTGTAAAATGGGGACAATTTCTAGAAATAGAAATCTTGGCTTTGCGCCATGTACGCTAGCAAAGAATTTTGGATCCACATTTCTGCAGCGCTGCCTACAGATGGCTTATGATATGCAAACACTGTTCAGGTGTAAGTGCTGATAATGCAGCAGCAGATCTAGAATCCACTATTTCCATCTAGTGGTGAGACAGTTTTCCTGGTCTGAAGTAGATGGAGATCCAGGTACCTACCTGTGCAGAATGCTGCTACGTTTTTGAATCCTCCCACAAGTCATTTGGTTTGATTTCTTCTCCTTACAGATCTTTCAGGTCTAGCCACACAAGCTCATATAAGATGTAAGAAGAAAAGAGAATCTTATCTCTCTTTTCTGAAATGCAGGCTGTTAGGATGCAGTGGAAAATCTCTCTCAACTTTTACAAAAATCTAATGTTTTGCAAATTAATCCGGTGATACGGATTACTGGCTGTGACATTGTCAATGCCACATCTCAAAACCTCTCTGAAACAGGATAGCGCTGAAATTTACGGTATCTCACATAGCAAGTAAAGTAGCTAGAGGAACCAGAGATGTATCCTTGTAGGTAAGGTACATGCAGACTGGGCTACAAAATACATGCTATTTTTCTTTATGACAATACAGTATGTATATTGGACTAATATGGCTCCCACTTCGGGAGCCAAAATAAAATGGTCAGATATTCAGAGATGCTTGGGCCACAGGGATGCCTCTCCGTAAATCCAAATTCCTGCCTGGTTGGAGGCCGACATCACGGTCAGACATGTTTTGTGTGTGTAGTCTCCTCTCCTCTCTAGATCTACCCAAAGAGAAGCAGCAAATACGTGTATTCACATGGAAAGCGTTGAATTCCTCTGCCACATATTACCGTTCCAGCGCAGACAGCTCAGGTTCTCTGAAGTCTGGCTCATCTCCATGTTAAACTATACATTATCCAAGAGAAGAAGAATCATATTTACACTGAGAAGAGTAAATTTTCCCATGGAACTTGGCTGCACGGAAAACACATAGCCACAGTTAGGAGCAACCACCACCTCGGCAGCTTGGGCCTGCCAGAGCGAATGTTTTCCCAAGGTAGTCAAGCCCTCATGTCTTGTAGGAGGGGAGGATACCACAGTCCTTGATTACCAAGTGCAAAGCAAAGGACCAAGGCGAAAGATTGCGCAGAGACCTTCGTTCAACTCCTTTGGGCAAGTGTGCGTCGTGCAGTGATGCTTCATCCGACGTGAGAGCTGGGATGCTGTGGCCAGCAGAGTTTGAGGTGTCTCTTCACGTAGCCGTAGCATTACCCCTTGCAGGCAAGCCAAGCCGTATTTTGTCTTTCAGAGTCATAATACCTGCTGCTTGGGCAGGGCAGAGCACCACCACCTCCTTGTCTGCAACATATCGCTGATTAGGTTGCATAGGAGGTGTAACTTTTTCTCTAGAACTTACTCATTAAACTGCCCATATGTTTAATTTGGAAGGAACCCCATCTGATAGCGCTACACTTTGCTTTACCGTGTAACAGGGAGGACCTCACTTTGCTTCTAGTATACACACACACAGTGTATACATAGTACCTTCTCTAAATGGCAGGCTTCTGCTAGGCAAGATTACCTCTTAAGAAAGCCTTAAAAAATTGCCAGGAAAATTGGACACCACAGCCGAAATTTTACTCTTCAGCCTACACCTTACTGTGAAAAAAATTAGAGCAGTCCATGAATAATAGTTACTAACCCCCAAGGCATGGATGAGAAAAATTGCATAGGTAGCACGGCTTTGTTTCTGCTTCCTTGTTGTACAAGTGTGGTTTTCCCTTCCCAGCCATGTCATCACCCGGCAGACATGACGAAACACGCGCTATGGTTGCATAGCTGGCCTAGGTAAGCTTCACTGCAGCTCAGGAGCTATTTTCTTGGGCAATACTAGACCAGGGATTATGAAGCAACACATGAACCTACAAGTTTTCATTTGTATGTCAATATGTGCAAGGTCTTCCAGCGTATTGGCATTTCATCACTTCTGAGCTGAAAAAGCTGGGCATATCCTGTGTTTCACCAACAAGCTTTGTGTGATACATCTCAGTTTTCAAGTCAAAAATAAAGCCATCTTGCTCCCCAGCACAGTTCAGTCTAAGGAGCATGGGTCCAAGGAGTCCTTGCTGTGGATCCGGCCACTGCTGCATCTGCTCCGGGTGGCCAGCTGTCGGGGACGGGCAGGCTCACGCGTGCTGAGCTGGGGTGTTCAGTGCCGAGCCAACCCGAGCCCTGATCCTCGCTGATGCCACTGAGCATTACTGTAATGCAATTAACACGCCGGCAGCCTCAGCGTACGTCCTGTACGCTGTCAGCAGCATGCTCAAAGCAAATTTAAAGGGAAATGCTTACATCGAGGGCAAAGTTTACTGTGGGAACAGTGTGACAGCCCACCGGTTGTACCCTGCCTCAGTGACAGGGGAGCAAGCTCCAGAGCCTGCAGTGACCAGCAAGCGCACTCCAGGCTTCATTTTCCTCATTCCAGACAAAAATGACCTGGCATCAGTTCCAGCCCACCTGACAGCGACTGCAGATACCGGAGCTTGTGTCTAACTTTGGAAGCTCTGAAAAACCCTCTCTATTTAGCAGCAGTATCTACACTGAATAGCAAACATCCACACATCACTATAAAAATATTTTTATTTATCTTCAGAATTTGATAATCACCATAGTCATTAGAGTTAAAAAAACAGATGGATGACTACCAATTGTCCATAGCTGTAGTCTTAGCACTGAAAAGGCCCTTGATCCGCATAAAACAAAAGCGTATTAGCAGGGGATACCTGCTCAGAGAGGAGACTTTCAGAAAGATAATACTCTGTCATGGCTTTTTAGAAACCTCAGATGTACAAAAAATTATCCTAAAGCCCTATAATTATCCCAAAGCCCTATAAATAAAGCGAAATAAAAACCCCGACTTTGTCCTTTCTGTGTGATCTGGAACAATAAGCACATAAGGGCAAGGACAAGGAAAGGCAAAATTATTTGGAATAAATAATAATAAATATTTCTACCAAAGGTAATTAGCCTACGAAATTTAGAATCACAAATTACAGATGTGCCCACTGGATTTTGGAAGGGGTGTATAAAGTTTTAGCATTGTTTTTTTGATTGCATATCATAAGTAGAGCTTCATTACTCAGGGTATTAATCAATCACTGTGAAGGTAACTTCCAGAAAAAAGTGTAATTTATAGTTCTAACAATTGCACTACTTTTCATTCTCAAGATGTCACCAAGGAGAGCATCACAGCTATAGAAACCTGGAGGGCAGAGCCTGACACTCGTCCTCCGCAGAGGAAGGGTCTTCTCAGCGTGGTGCGGATACCAACGCCTTTACCAGCAGCGCTGGAGCGAAAGGGACTGCAACTGCTGCTCTTCACGTTGAGGAAAATCCTGTCGGAAGGCGCTAGGAGTGTGTGCAGCCTGCCTACCAGATCAGCGCTCAGGATCGGGACTTCACCTTGGGGCGACAAGGGCTTAGGTGTGAAATAGACCGCTGACGAAGGCTGGCTTTTGCCAAAAAGCACAAGTCTCCTCACACCTGCACGCAGCGGGGAGGGACCAGCTCTCTGCAGTGTCACTCGAGCACCAGCTTCCAGTTCCGACTCGCCTTCCAGAAAAGACCTCCTGTTTCATGGACTGTAGAAGAATGCAGAGAAAAACCATTTGGAAGCTAAAGCTAGTTTTTACTATCATCCCATTCCCATTGCCAACATCTGTTTGCCGAGCGTGTTAACTACATGACTCGTGTTCAAAGGATCTTCGAAGAAAATTTTTGCCTCTGGCATCTCAGGCAACTGTGCAGGACCGGCAGGTAGTACTCACCAGTTTGCTCTTCTGGACTTGAAAAACCTCATGGTATTTGGGTTTGCATCCTGATTCCTTCTCAAGATATAATCTTATAGATCTAACATCTAGGCCAGAGAAAAGCTATAAAGAGGCAAGAAACTACATTGCAGTACCCTGATTTTTTCCTATGCTTCCGCCACAAGATAGGTTCTGGTACTGATTCTGGTACTTATTCCTTTCTGCGCAGCTTAAGATCGAGCTATGTGAAGGAAAGGAAGAATTCATCATCTGATTTTTAAATTTGCCATTTCCAGTAAATACTTTGAAATTCATGTGAAAAGTGGATTTTGAAGACAAGCTCTATACAGCCCTGCCTAGAAAAAGAGACTTTAAAAACTCCATGAAAACAATTATAATTTCTTTTATTCGTGCAAGTGATTTGAACCACTCAGACTCACCACTAATGAAGAGACAATTCAGTGGATCCGCGCAAGAACTGCGTTTGAGATGACAAATTTGCTGGCTTTGCATGCTGACCATGCTATTTGTACAGTAAGGACAGTCTTTGACTCCTCGCTGAAAAAGGGTAGAGGGGTCAAAAGAAACCGAGAAGTAGTGCCCAAGCAAGGAAGGAACCTGCTGCGTTGCCTCCCGCCTGTCCTCTGAATTTCCTGCAGGGATTGCCAGTTGGAGTTGTGAAAACCTGTCCACGAAGGACTCGGCTTTCCCAGGCTTTGCTCCTATTCACCAAGCGTTCCCTTCACAAGCAGGTCTGCTGGTCCACTTTCCCAACTATCTTGTCTTAAAAGAAATGTTCTTTTCCATATGTAAGCAAGTCAAACTTGCTTATGCAGTGAAGCACCATGCAGGTATCTTCTTTGATATGCTTTTAATCTCTGCTGGCAACACTGACGGTACATAGGAGACCACTTTAAGTCAAGCAGAGTCTCTACGCTCACCTTAACTCTGTTTCAAAGCACCACTTCGAAATGTAAAGAGACATGATCAAAACAGGTCAGCAACTCCTTTGCCCTCACACCTCTGACATCTATCCCTGGGCACAGCCTTAGTTTTATAAAATCTTGAGAAGGCCAGCTCAACGTAAAGGTGATTTGTCAAGACAATCAGAAGGAAAGCAGCACCACTAACCGTTCGTGCTGCTCTGTCCCAACATTTCTCAGCACACAGAGCGAAGCTGAGTGGGAAGAAGAGAACGAGTAGTGGTCTACCAGGAGCAAAGCACCTTGGCTGCTTGAAGCTACTGCAAGCTCTTGGCAGACAATAAAACAGGCTCAGAAGAGTGACTCAGGCCTTCAAGGGGGGGGAAAGGTGGATGAGATCAAACAGCACCAGGAAGGAAAAAGGCTATTAGGCCAGGAGGAGGAGAAGGGAGGGGAGGCATGTGCAGCTGAGAGAGGCACCGCTGACAAGTGACCTGCCTGTCTGAAGGCGACTCCAAACGCCCCCCCCAGCAGAGCAGCAGGGCCCGGCACCCAGGCAAACTGGTTGTGCACGTCGTTGATGAGGTGGGCAGTAAGCCAGCAGTTCTTCAGCTGCAAGGGGTGTGTACACCTGCACGGAGAGAGTATGCCTGCAGAAGATACATTTGGGAGCAGAAGTCTTAAGAACTGCTAAATACAGTCCAAGGATATTTACTTTGGGTTTTTTTTGGCTTCCTTACACCATGTAAACTCCTTGGTCATTCAAAGTTCATATACAGAAGAGGTGAAGTACTAGAAAAAGCCAAACAAAACTAATGCATTCTTCTACATCCAACAGGGCAGATACTGGTGCGCAATTTTCTGAAATTAGTAGATTACACCTGTTGCACGTTCACAAATAGCAAAAACGTATTAGATTGCAACATTTTCAAAATATTTGAGATTTAAAGCATCTTCCACTCCTCAACTGGTGTTTGCACAGCAATACTGTATCGCCCCCAGTTTTTCCTACAGTATGTAGCACGAAATTGCCCAAATTGAGATCCCTGCAAATAACAAAGAACATAATGCATGAACTACTTCTCATAGTATGTTTCTACTTGTTTCTACCCTGCAAGAAAGGCATCAGGACATTGAAATTTTGTACTTCTTTGGGTCAGTTAGCAGACAAAACTTCCTGTGGAAATGTTCACTAACACTGCTGCTCACAGTTGAAACCTGTAACAGAGATACCATGATCTTTCCCCAAAAACAATACTACAGATACTTAAAACAGGGAGTAACCCAACATCTGAATGGCATATTCATCTGTTTCAGGACAATTTTCTCTACACATTGGTAAGAACTTCCAAACAATTAGGTAGGCATTTGTATGATGAACAGGTCTAAGTTGATTCTAATCATTGTTTTAAATCTGCAGGTATTAGAGTTCTAGACATTTTATCATGGACGTGGTGTTTGTATTTAGTCAGTCCCAGTCTTTTGAGGGCCTGTTCCAGTTCCTTTCGTATTTAGGCAAGTGCCCACATTTTTGGTGGGGTACAGTAATCAAGATTAGTGGACTAGCGAATAATAACATGGAAAGCCAACGCTCATCCAGCCCGACTTTGTTCTGCACAACTGACCTTGCCACCCTCTACATCCACAGCCCCAGACTGGGCACGTCAGGAAGCGGTCAGAGCAGCAGGGCGCTTGGCATCACTTCAGTCAATCAGACAGCAGCAGCAATTGATCCTGTATGAACAGCTCATAGCAAAGTTATCTACATGCTTAGAGAAGATATTCATTAAAGATTATTTTTTATAATTTTTGAAAACCAAATTTGTACCTTCACCTACATGGTCCAGGGAAAGCAGCTTTCTACGTATTAGCATAACCACCAGATGAGTACGTCATTGCCCATATTGCTTGTTTATATCACTTCAGCATCTTGTAGTCTTGAGAATGCACATTTTTAGCTTTATTTTTCTACCCTATATGTTTTCCTTTAGACTTTACATATTTGAATCCTAGTCATTACTTGTTCTTCATGCATAAAACATATTGGAGTTTTACCACTGCAAATTGCAGCTACTAGCACACACAGCAAAAGCGGCACCAGCTAACACCTCATCCACTGAACTGTCAGTCATCTCTCAAGGACTATGTTACAGGCCCTTGGCCTAACCTAAGCAAAAAGGTTGGGCATCTCCAGGTTAAACTGAAAACACCTAGTAAGAGTGTGTCACAGAGAGCAGGATGCCTATCCATGCGAGTAAAAGGGAAAAAAAAATCACCTTTCTTCAACACTGGAGAGGATTTCTTTCAGCTATAAAAAGCCTGAGGTAGGATCTTCATCCTTCTCCCTCTTCTCTTCTTAACTATAAACCCCAATCTTGGGCCAATATAAACACCACAGAAACTTAATATTACTTAAACCATTTTACTCTTTTAGTACTTAGAGATGGCTAATTATTTAAGATGGATGTAAGTGCTTCACATTTAAACACAAGTTCTACACACCGACACCACTGTACAAACTGTCAAAGAAAAAACTAAAAAAAAAAAAAAAAAAATCACAAAAATCACTGGTATATTACAGTAAGAGGGCTTTTGAGCATGCAAATACATGCTTAACTGGCGAGCAAATAATTCTGCAGTGTTCTCCACTTGAATAATTCTCACTTTCCCTGTAAGGCTTCTTCAGGTAAAGTCATGCTATACAACGTTCTTCTAAACTGGAAAAAAAAAAAAAAAAATCAAACTTGTCCTTTGAACAGTCTTACTTCTATTTTGTCCACTTTCTAGGATACTCTTCTCGCTTGACAGGATTTTAAATCCTCTCAAAACAGTTTCAGATATTCTTGTAACTCCTCCAGCAGAAGGGAGCTCAGTAGCAGGTTCAGGAGCTTGGCACTCTGAAACCACTTGGAAGAGTTGGTGGCCTAATAAAAAAAAAGGGTAACAGACTGCAGAGAAGGTATTCATCCCAGGATAAGTCAGTCACATCTATCTTTCCCACGTCCAAGTTTCATTGACCCATCTGCCCCAATCATCTTCTCTCACTCTCTTCTATCTGTTGCAAACACACCGAGCAGGCCACCATAACGTATCACCCAACGTCTTTAGCACAGCTGTGCATCTCCAAGGTAAGATACCACCTTGACTTCAGCATCCTGGTGAAGAAGTTGCAAAGAACTACCTTGGCAGTGCTATAAAAAACAATGTTGCTTTCAGGAAGGACAGTGTCCATCTACAAATCTCAGCGAAAGTAAGGTAAAACTAGTTTCAGATTTGTGCCCTAAATCCGCTGCCAAATTAACTTTGGAAATGTATGTACAACAATTTTATAGAAGTCAGGCTTCTGAATAACAACAGGCAGAACTAATGCTTCTCAATAGTACTGCACCTGCAATTCTCAAAACTGGAACTTTAATTACATTTTCATTACAAATTGAACTAGAGCAAAACTGCTGCACATGAAATACATGCGCAGTTGACACCTTCATCTGCACAGCCTGAGGAGAGATCAACCCTCCCAAACCCACAGAGCTTTGCAATACAGATGAGACACCTAAGCACTTGCTTCAGTAAATAACAGGGTTGGACATAGGGCTGTAAACACCAAATATAAATATCTCCCTTTGATCTTGGTAAAATATTTAATGCAATCTCCCAAAAGTGAGTGACAAAAATATTACAAAACTGAACTTCAAAGATAGCCCTTTTCTCCAATTATCAAAAAAACCCTATCTTACCTTTCCCTTTGAGCTAAACTTAGCTACTCTTATGCAGGATGAGTAGCTCTACTGTGTGTTCACAGTCCCACTACCTTGTTACTTTAATTGCTGAGCTAAATTTACACTTAGCAAATTTCAGTTTCTTGAAAAAGAGAGGAAGATAATGGCAGGGACTTAGCAACAGATGTATTATAAACACAGTATTACAAAATCCACTCTATTTGCAGCTTTCTGTCTCTCAGCTAAGTCAATGATGAAGACTTTCAAAGTTTTCTTGAAAATTATGTGCTTAACAACTTTCAAAAATAATAACCACTCCAATAATATTTCGCATTACACTGTACAGAAATTTTGTAGGAAATAATGTCCAAAGCAATCCGTCTTCACTGTAATATTAATTTAATAGCTAGTGTGCATTATTCACATTTATACGCAAATACATGTGATACTAGTCCAACATACAGACGACTGAGAGGCGGCTGCTTAGAAAGATGCATTCGTGTATCTCGAGCCACTCTGACCCACTGCACTAGTGTTCGAAGATTTCTTGATCCTGTATGTTTTCCTTCAGACAAAGAAGGCGAACATTTAAATGGTTTGTTCTGCCGCATGTTAAATCAGTCAGTGTTTTGGCCTTTGCCCTCTTCAGATTTTGTTGCATAGGAGAAAAGCCTTCTGCGCAGCCTGCTGTTTTTAACACATGTAAATGCAAACATAATTTGTTTCCTGTTCTTCAGGGACTCTTCTTCTTGCTTTTCTGTTCTTCCTTAATCTCTTTGGCATTACATCTGGACCCCAATGCTGTTAACATTTCTATTGTCGTCAAGTTGGCTCCCTTCATTATCAATCGCTCTCCATCAGCTGCAAAGGGAAAAAAAATTAAGAAGTCACAAAGTCTAAGTCACAATCACTTTGGTGTGCGGTTCTGGTTTGTATATATAAATCCAAATACCTTGTTCATCTTGTCTGATTAGACAGTACTCCACTTCCCAAAGGATCTGATTACGCATCACCAAAGAACTATATTAAACTGCACACAACACACATGTAATTTTCATTCCTGTATTTCATTATTGAAAAATCTGAAACGTTTGTCTAGATACACTTATAGTAAGAACACATCTTTGATGAAAATGGCTCATACTATGCCCTCAAAGTCATCCAACAGAAGGCACAGAAGGCACTGGAAGGCATAATTTCCACACATGGCTCAGTACTTTACCAGCATGTTGTCCACGGTCCGTTTAACTTACTTCTTTAGCCAAAACAACAAATTGGTTTACACAATCTGGTGGCTATAACGTAAAAAAATACAGAGCACCAAGATTTCTAAAATTCTGAAAGAAATTATTTTAAAACAGAGAGGAGGCAGTAGAAGTTGAGTATTGTACCTAAGTTAATAATTCATTTTTGCAAGACTTGCAAATACAAAAGCCATACTCAAACCCTCATAATGCAATGCCATGCATGGCATCCACGTTCCAGTCCCATGCCTGCCAACTGCAAGGGCTGCAAACTCCTCACTTGGAAAATAATCAGCTCTTAGAAAACGAAGAGTTCATAGCTGTAGCTTTTGGCATTAGAGAAATAAATTGTTTTGGGTTTACGCTGTGAAAAACATTAAGCTTTACTGCTTAAGTCTTAGTATATCACAGTTAGAGAGACGGATGGGAAAGACAGAGGCATGGGGGAGGGAGAAACAAGCAGTGTCAACACTAGACTTTCCTAAGCAAAATGAAGTACATTCAACATTGTTGACATTTCTACCGATTCACTAAATATATGGAAGCTTAAAAAGAATCAATAATAACAATGAAAAGTTTAATGGGCTACATGACATATTGGTCCATTACAGCACAGCAGGAAAGAAGATGCAGCCAGAGAAAAGGACAAAGGCAGATTAGAGCCATCTGTTCACAGCCTAGAATCTGGGCCGCTTACAGAACTGGTGAAACTTCCACCACCAGTTTCCCGCCTGCTCATTTTACCCTCAAAGGAAACCAAGAAATTTGTTGTATGTCAGTTGACCTCGTTCTGCAAGTCCAGCTGCACATGTATGATCTTATCCATACGAGCAGTTCCTTCAAACTGCATAGTAAGTTACTCGGTTGTATAAGCAACTACAGGTATTCAACTTTTCTGTTCTCAAGACCCAGATGCCTCCACCACAGATAACATTAAAAAAAATACCAAAAGTGAAGAAATTTTTACATCAAACAGAGCTGCACTTCCTTCCCTGGAATTGTACCAGTTGATTGTAAGTTAAGTCAGTTATTTGATCTAAGATCCATCAGATCTAACTGTAGTACAAAGAAATATATACACATTTATCACATGTCTCTAGACATAGGCTGTTTGTTAGTGACTCCCTCTTCCTTTTTTCCTCCCAGCTGCACGGCATCTAGCTATGGATCAGCACCAAAAAAAAGTAACCACAGTAAAAAAAAAAAATCATGGAGAAGACAATAACATTGTCACAACACAAACCCAGAAAGTCTTTTTTTTGGTCAAGATTAAAATTGAGCTCCTTACCAAACATAACATCTACAAGTGGTTCAGATCCATCATGTCTCACATCAGCAGTCACTTCACAGTTTCTATTAGTGGCCTGGATTCTTTTATGGTTTATATATCCAAGAAATTTTCTGAAAATACATTTGAAAATATATTAAGAATGCTGTAGACGGAAACTATACTAAGTATATTTCTATAAACTAATTTGAATATCTCAATATTGCTGGGCAACAAAAGTATAAACAAAACAGAATCTGTATTTAATAATTTTAGACAGGTGCTTCTTACGAGACAATCACTCCTAAAAATCCAAATGGATAGTCCTTAAATGCTGACATGTAGAAAGCATACCACAGGATTTTGCAAAAATTCAGTGTACGCCCTTTCTGCATTTCTCTCAGCTGAATTAGTCACAGTAATAAAAAAATCAGCACAGTCATTTTCATTTTTCTTTATACACCAGTTGCTTGCCAATGTTTTATTGTCTGGGTTTCAGACAGAATTTTTTATTTAACATCATCAATCTCCTGTACATTTCTAAAATGCATGACAGCTACTTGACATTCTGTCGGTTTGAAGACATTGTAAGTTAAGTTGTGTTACTAAGTTAATTTCAAAAGTAGATGTGTCTGTAAAGCTATTGCAAAATCACATTTTACAATTGTTTGGTGCAGACCTTACACCACTCAAGAAGCATAATTACTTAGATTTGTCCAACAGTTAATTGCCAACATAGAGCAGCAGTTTTTGCTCCCCCCCCCCCCCAT
>Ga0065711_1045714_pt1 | contig 13302 bp, 8 predicted proteins | sample Hoacrofraction12_FD_59098 | JGI IMG/M metagenome (GOLD analysis project Ga0065711, IMG submission 59098) | Hoatzin crop microbial communities from Cojedes, Venezuela - Epithelial fraction 12 v2 (version 2) | ecosystem: Host-associated > Birds > Digestive system > Esophagus > Crop | place...
GGAAGGGAAGGGAAGGGAAGGGAAGGGAAGGGAAGGGAAGGGAACTAGAGGAAATTTTATCTTCAGGGAAGGCATATTAGGGAAGTAGTCTCTCTAAATAAGAAATGAGAGACCTTATTGGCATAATATGAAGGACATGTCCTCTCCTGTTGCCCAGCTGTGTGTGGTCTCTAAGTCTCCTTTGCTGCCCGTTCAGCACTACGTTCATTTTCTGAAGACCCATATGGCAGCAGTCACATATTCTCCTTCAGTATCAAATGCTGCTTTTAGTTTGGTCCTTGAGGCATACAGTTTGGATTTGCTTGCCATACGTGACCGAAATCACCAAAATGTCATCTGCCAATTCAGGGTGAGGTGGGCTGGAAAGACAGCCTTCAGGCACATCAATGCCAATGGATAGGTAAAGGAGGAAGAACATGCAGCTTCTATACAAGACTCTCACACCATTCCTTGTCGTGCAGCTTTGTAATATGTCTGGAGGTGAGGTGGAGATGAGCCAGGAAGGTCCTAACAGTATCCACCTTCAGCCGAGAGAGGAGACCCCTGACGAGGGTTTGAGTAACCGGGTCCCTGAGCTGGTAACTAGACAGTTGCTCCAGCCTTGCCTTCAGCGTGCTGAATGTACATCAGCAATGGCAAAGGCTCACAAGGGCCTGAGCTAGATCCCATGGTCACGTTGTTTAGCTATATCAACTGACTTTTTCAGAGAAAACCTAAGCCATCTCCATTACCTGGTGGAAAGAGAGGAGGGGAAGAGAGTAAAATAGACCCTGTTTTGGTAAAGAAGTTGAATGTTAAAACCTAAGCCCTGAGAGTTTAGTCAAGCCCTAGGCAGAAGGGTTTTCTCTGGGTGATTGTCAAATGCTGGTCCTCTTTTCACATCCACAGCAGCAAAGGAATTGCCAGGTGCTATCTTCTGCACCCTGAACCACATCGGTAGGCACTGCTTACAGGCCGTGCCTCCAGCACCTGAACCAAGCAGATCTGTGGGAAGGTGACATTTAAGCCTCTGTCTAATGAGCCGTAACAGCAGAGTGCTCCATTTTCTTCATCCATAATCCAATTTCCACATAGAGAATAATCCACTCCGCGTTCAGACAGGAACTTTATCCATCAAGGGGGAGAGAGAGAAGCAGATTATCGCTTTATTGAATGAAGAAACCTATTGGTCCCTAAATAAGCCTTCATCCATGTATTGCTCTAGCTGTTGGCTGCAAGCAGAGAACGACTCTTTGTAACTGCTGCTGTCCTTTAATGTACGTCTATATTCCCCCTCCACTGTGGAGCCACTGTCACCTATTTCCCAGCTATCCTTTTAATCTTATTGTCAGGAAAGGGGCTTGATCACAAACCCCTAACATGGATTCTGGTTTCTCACTCAACAGAATTCAGGAAGTTATTACATCTAGCTTTGCTCAAGACAATCAGCAGAACTTTGTGTATTGGCTAAGAACCTCTGAAACACCCCAGACATGTGAGGTTAAAGATGAAGTGAGCCAGTGCTCACAACTTAAAAGGTTATTTTATTTTCTAGGGTTGCGTTGTGCACCTGTTGTTCTCATAGTGCAGACAGTGACAGGACCAGATTGCTGTGTGTCCTGGGGTTTATCTACTGCTGTTTTATTGACTTTGTACTGGCACCAATCAGTTATGTATAATGCAATACATGTGCTCTTATTTACATACCCTCCCTCTGCATAACAGGATATATCTCTAGGATGTGGAGAGTGATCCAGGATCTTCTCTTTCACAGAATGACAGCTGTTTACAACTGCCAAGAATCGTCTCCAAGAGGCTTTGCTACAATTGCTATAGCAATTAATACAAGGGACTGTACTGCAAAAAATTCTTTTCGTGGCAACAGCTGTGGACACATTTCTGGGGTCTATTTTAAGGTGTCCAGGGATAGCAACACCTAGACTAGTTCAGGCATTTTTTTCAGTGACCTGGATGTATACCATGGTTTTAAAACCTATCGTATTATTTCTCCTTTGTGTATGACAACAGAAGTGCAAGAAAGAGGTCACTGAACTTTGATTCAAAGAGAGCATAATACAGACTAAGCTTGGTTTGAGGAGCTTTGGTGTGAAAGTCTGTCACACAGTTGTTCAGGTTCTTGCACCAAGACTCAACTATGTCCCTGGGAACAGAACTCTACTGTAGTATTTTCAAACAGTTAATCTATGTCTTTTGAAAGAAGGGAAGTACTCATAAGTTTAGTTAAGGCTCTGTTGGTACCTATTATGAAATCTGGTAATGTTGAAATAAGCCAAAAAGTTATAGATAAGATGGCTGGAGAAATACTGAATCATGAGCAGATATACAGAAATATGAGCTACACATGCATATATACACGTATGTGTACATAGAGATACTTCTTTTCCACAATGATCATTACTTTAGCATCAAAGCATGAATTTGATTAGCATCAATTCTCCCGTGTTACATGGCACGCTGAGAGACAAAGACCTGGAGAAGGATATGGGGAAGAAGAGTGGAGATTTAAGTGTCTTGCTGGAGGACATGGAGGGAGTCAGAAGCAATCATCTGCTTCTCATACCATGCCAACAGAAGGATCATCTTGACCATGAAGCTTATACAGTTTCCAGTTTTTATTAGCAAAATTACACAGTGGTTGGCGTAATTTAACCCTGTCCTGAGCCAGTGCCGGTAAGCATGAGCAGTGTAGCAGATCAACCTAAATAAAAACTGAGAAAGTTCCTCCTCAGTCCGTGTGCTTTTTTTCCACGTAAGAACATGGTCCATGCAGAGTCAGCTGGGCCCAAAGCAGCGGTGGAAATAATTCTGGCAAGAGTTGTAAGCAGAAGATTAGATTTAATTGAACGACATTTTGCTTTGTAAAGATCACACAGATGGAGAGGCCTGTTTTTAAGGAAAGCTAAAGGTCATGGACTGCTTAGGCAGAAGTGAAATTTGTCCATCCTTCTAAGTCTAAAAATAAACTGTCAAGAATGTAATAAGATTGGACTAAAGAGTGGAGACTATTTGATTATTTTGAAATACTTATGCATGAGCCATGCAGGATGCTTGTACATAACCAAGGAAACAGGGAATTTAAGTAGTAATTAAAAGCAAGAGTGAGAACACTGTAAGTCTTCAAGATAGAAACTACATTGCTGTCCCAAGTCTATTTATAAACTAGGAAAATTATTGCATTGCCTCTGATTTAAGATGTCTCAGCACCAGAGCAACAGTTACATGTCTGTAACCTCAGAAAAGTGGGTACATGTGATCAAATCACTGAAAGTGGTAAGCATTACAGGTCCTCATCTGTAGACTTGAGGGAACTTAGGAAAAACCGTTCTTAGCTTATACATGATATTATTTTTTTCCTAATTAAACTCTCTGGTAGATAAGATTTTGGATAACATAAGAACTCAGTTTTCCACCCCCAAAGGAAAATATACAACCTCATATCTACATCAGTTTCAATTAGTCTGAACAGGGAAGGCAAGTCCTACTAAAAAAAATGGCTTAGGAGCACTGGTTTCTCTCTGAGGGGTAATGACCTTGAAAGTAGTCAGAGCTCACAGAAGTAAAGCAGCTCTTCTTCTGAGAGAAATATTCACAAAGATGCGGCAGCTTGCAAGCATCATTTTTGCTATGCATGCATGGAGTGACCTTGCAGACATCTCCATTTCACATGCCTACTCAGCATGCTTGACTCCCTCTGAGCCCCAGGCCAGTTGCCAACGGCACAAATGGCACAGGATTTGGTGAGGAGTTGCCTGAGCCAGCAGCGCAGGTGTCTCATAAGTGCTGCCTACCTCCTTACAGGTCCTGTAGGGGATGGAAGAGCAGGAGATCTTAAAACAGCTCTCACTGTCACGATAAAATACCAAGCAGTCATCACATGAGGTACAATGCTTCCTTGAAGATTATCAATTTAATGTGATATTTTGAGAAGACCACCTCCTACAGAAAAGTGTTAGATGAATTATATCATCAGAACAAATTTCCACCCTAAGGGAGGCATATTGTTCCCAGTTGTTTGAAGAAAGAATAGCTTAATGCAAAAATAAATACTTTAAGGCCTTTTAATACACCAGCAGGAAATGAGGTCTCATCCTACAATACTCCAAGCAAATGCTGAACCATTTTCATCCCCTGTGGACTTCTGCGGGTCTCTGTTGATTTGAGGAGCTTAAAGTGCACAAAAAGGAAAGTCATCAGTGTGGGGATGGACATGTGCTCATTGTTGGCGCTTTGGTCATCAATAACCTAATTTTATTTCTCAGATGGAGAAGACCTTTTCCTACATAAGCGGGATGTATTCTCACCGTGATTTGAAACCCAAGAAGAAAATGCCAGTGAGATAAACTGGGAAGTACTGTCTTTCAGTGGGGCTTGCACACATCACTATAGGGAGAAAGGTGATATTTTGAGTGGTGTAAAACTGCCTATGGATCTCACATATACTTCTCTTTCATTGCACTATATTATCTTGAACTACATGATTCATGAGAAGTCACTTCATACATGAAAGCAGAGTCACACAAATCACAGACTGTTTCAGGAGCAGGTCTGACGTGAAACGGTGTTTGAGATTTGAGCAACAGAAAAAATGGCATCTCAAAGCACTTGCAAATACTTACAAACTGTCCAAAGAGAGATTATATACTGATAAGTCAAACAATCCCCACAGTTTTGCTACATAGCAGCAAAATTTATTGAAAGTCTTTCTGTGCAGAGCTTCAGTCCACAAAGCCCCGGCTGCTTCACTGAAAACTTCTGGCATTTGTGAAGAAACTACAGTAACCCAAGGTAGAGCTCTGAGCCCAGTGGGTCTGCTCTGCATTCCCATGACCCTGAACACACAAAGCTCCCTTTCACTGCAGTTGATCTTTGCTGTGAACCTGACAAGAACATCAGTCTGGTGGAGAGCAAAAGATTGGAGGGCTTCCAGGTTCAGAAATCATGGGTTTAACCCAGGGTGGAGCCAAACACACTAAAAGCAAACCCAAAAAAGTTACAGTCAACAGGAAATTCCGATCATCAGTTGATCATATTTATCAGCTCCTCACGGTCATAACCTAGAACTTTGTGTGTAATGTAACAATACCAGTCATCATCTGGCAAATAATAAACACAGACAGGATTTATGTTTGTGGGGACTTAGATTTCATGATAAGGATTAGGTCCTTTGGGGAGCTCTCAGACTTCTAAACTAGCAAATCCAGAACTGAATTTAAGTTTATTCAAGGCTGGAGGTTCCTTATATGATGGAACACTTTTAGGGTCTGTATCTATCTGGTTTAATACAAATGATTCCCTTTATTTTGTTGCTCTTAATGAGGCTTTTTGCCCCAGAAGTGTAACTGCCTCTAAGAAAACCAGAAAATGAAATCCTCAGTCTATTGGGCAGCTGACAGAGCCTCTACAAACACACAAAAGAAACCTAGAACAGAGAAAAAAGACCTGTTCCTGTCTTCACCACTCATAAGCGTTGCTTTGGGTTGGGATAACACTTCACTTGCTGTTGCTGTGCTAGAGTAAAGTGTGAGCTGAAGCAATTAATTACCAAAAGAAAGATCTTCTTGTAAAATAGGGCCACCTCCTTACTAACAGCTCCCCACAGATCTCTTCTCCTGGGCTCATTGCTCAGGAGCATGACCAACATAGAAGCACACCGCCTGGCGATCTGTTTACATGGGACTGGCCACTCCATACCCTTTCCCTCATTTACCCACACTTGCTCCTCTCTGGACAAATTATGTCTCTCCCTTTCCCTGACTTGGTTCCTCTCCTAACCCATCACATGCTAGGCCTTGTGCAATCCCCAGATGCTCTTCCCCTGTATCCCGTAGTGTGTCCCATACCCCAGGCAGTGATCCCCCTCTGATCTGTGAGGTGAGCTGGGGACCAGCTCCTGTTTCCCCATGGGGAGGGTGCCACCTCCACCCCATGAGGCTGAGGCTTTCCTGGGACCACCCCAGCCTGGCTTAGGGGCTTGTGTGTCTGACTGGGATATTGTGGCTCCCCTGCTTGCGCTTGTGCCTCTGGGTTCCCTGTGAGTGTGGTGATGAGCCTTTTATCACAGAACCTAATGCAGTTCTTCCAAATTATTTCACTTCAGATGAAGCAAGATCACAAGAACAAACCTCTGGAGTTGTCCTACTGCTTGCCTGGCTCTGCATCTGTGTGTTGCAGCTCTACTGTACAGCTTTGAGTAAGACACTTACTCGGTGTATACCATCAGACATCACACACTGGGTGAGTTGAGAAGGGTGGTGATATTGTACTTCCTACCCTTGCAAACTGCATTAATGAAATGCACTTTTTTAATGACTTTGAGATATTGCCAAAGACTTGGTTGAGAAAAGACCTAAAGAAGGGAACATAGAGGGCTGTGTTCTTCAAGGGTATGTTAGAAATGAAACAGAAAGAGAGAGACAGGACTGTCCTGGGAGAAGGCTACTGTCTGGGGACTTGGGACATCTGGGTTCAGTTAAAGAGTACTTGGAGATCTTCATCATATGGAAATGATCTGTGGTCTCTGCATCTTGGAATAAGCCTTCAGGAATATGTGGGACAAGGCCAGAATCCCAGACCCATGCTACCATATGCTACCACACACCCTTTATCCCATACCACACATCTTTCAATACCAGCCCTTCTGCCTTGGGGGACTGTAGTCTGAGTCTGTCCATCTTCCTCATTTTGGGCATTGAACCCAGGTATTTATGCTTCTTTCATTTACTCCCTTGAGGTCAAGGGAAAACACTAACACACTTGCTGAATTCATCACTGTGTGCAAACTATATTTATATGACAGCAAATCTATATAACTTTCCTGTGTCCATTTACTGTGTTCAGTTAGCAAGGAAAGGAATCCTGTCAGGTCCTTGCCAAAGGGCATGGTAGTTGCCTCTTTCTCATGGTTCAGCATGGCTCCTGTGCCCTGCATGAAGCCAGACAACAGAGCAGCAGTTTCCTTGTGATTCTTTTTTTTTCCCCCAAAGATGCCAAAAAAGAGCTGGATTCTAACAAGTGATTGGTCTTTTTTCTCAGTAGTTAACCTTTAATTTTAAACAATCAACCTAGTCCCCCTCTTTATTCCATGTTTTCCATAATCCATAAACATGTATAAGCCAGTCAAGTTAAAGGAATGGAAGACAAAGCCCAAGCACAGCTAGTAAGATATATAAGGAAGGGAGGGAGGATCTTGGTCTACCTGCACCTTGCAGTCACGAGATGATGGCAAAACACTACTGTGAAGGCAGAATTTGAGCAATTTAATGGAGAGTCTGTAGGGGACTGGAAACAGAATTAGTCCCAGAATAGCAATCGAAGATGGTTTGATGGCTCTAGATTGGGAAAAGGACTAGTGGATCTCAGATTAGACACTGAAGACACTTCTGTTCCTAGGAGATTCATAAATTCCTAGAAGAATTCCTAATTTTCCTAACTGTTGGTCACCTTAGTCTTTGCACACCTTAATGTAGATTTTAGAGGGATAGGACTTAGTGCAGTGAATTGAGTAGAACCAGGAGAGAATAAAGATGATGCAGTTTACAGAATTGAATTTTGCTAGAAAATATATATGTGAAATATCCATACAAATGTATCTTTTGCAGCAATCTTTCATTAAACTGTAAACTTGCACGGTACCTTTGAGTTTGGAAGCCATAGGAGGTTCCAGGGCTCTCTACTGTGCTGGTAGGTACTAAGGTCTTTAATCAAGCATCAGTTCGCAAGCAGTCCCATATCCTTAAAAGCTTCATCTTGAACTTTGGTAACACTCCCAAGTCTACTGTAAAAGTTTGGGAAAGCTGAGAGTCCCAGGCTGACATGGGATTTTAATATCTTCTATGCTGTCAGAGGTGGATGAAGGAATCTGAAGATTAAGAGAAAAGATTCCAATGCTAGGAGCTCTGAAAAAAAAAAACCAAAAACAAAAAAAAACACAAGTCAATAGATGTCCTTGTATGAGAGGCATTAATTCTTCCAATGTTACCTGACTTCAGGCTGAACCTTCCAGGAGCAAAGCACAACATCCCCAGGCAGCCTGGGAGGATGAACTCTCTGAGGATCAAAAATGAACCTGACTGAAACTTTAACACTGATCGAATCTGAGTGGCTGACCACTGAAGAGCTGTCTTTCCAGCACACCACCTGTCAGAGCTTTTGAAATTAAAATTTGGTAATATTAAGTATTTGGAAATTCAGTTTCAGCCAGCAGTACTTTTTATCTCCCTTGTATTCGTTTTACTTACATTGAGAGAGCCATTCCTGACATCGTGACTGGGGAGTGATCTGCAGCAAAATGCAATTAGGCTGGAGTTGATTAACTTGAGTATTACCCTGATAATTATATTTGTTATGTAGCATAACATTGCTGAACCCTTATAATGGATTGTAAAACCCTTCCTGTACATAGACTGCAGATATCTGAAACAGTCTATTTTGATTAAAGTTTAGTAAACATATCTTTACAATTTTTCTAGCACCACTTTATGGGAGAAGATGCTGGTAGACAGTAAAAGTCTGGTTGTGTAAAGAAAAGCAACAGATGTGACCCAGCAGGCTGCTCATCCTTTTTTCTGCTCCTTGTTATCTTGCCCGCATCTCACAGCTCAGCAAAGGAGTCCCACACGGACAGGATGAGGCAGAATTTTACTGATGGCCAAATCTCTGCTTATGCAATGAAGAAGACTGAAAGCCAGGTTTTTAAAGCCGTTTTTTTAGTGTGAGTTTAGTATCGAAACATCCTGAAAAAATTTGCTGTAAGTATTATTCAAGCTAGTGTGAAAAATGAGTCTCAGTGAATGCAAGTATTAACTTCGGCTTGTTGCAGTATATAAGGGGACAGTGTAGTCTCTAAATGCCAAAATAATTTTTAAAATAACAATACCACAGTCCCCAAACCTCACCTCTTCTCACAGTGTCCTCATTACTCCTGGGTTTCCCATTCCACTCATTTTCGTGAATGATTTTCTCCATTCACATCACAGAAGCAACACTTGCAAGCAAGATGGGAAGAAACACATTTGCAACAGAGGGGACACAACACCACAAACGTTGACTTGAAAGCAGTTGTCATTTAAGACCAAATGAAAACAAGGAGGCTAAATGGATTTGGACAGTCAGACCCTTCCCTAAAGCCCTAATGCTTCATGCAAAAATTAAAATTGTACAAGCATGGCATTTTTTTTTGTCCTAGTTCAGTGAGATGGTCTGTACCACAACTGGATTGAAGCTGTGTCCTCAGGGGCTTGTATCTCCAACAGCTGGGGAGACTGGGATCCAGGGGTAGCTACCGGTCAGGCGGAGTGCCTGAGCCCAGCTGCTGGCAGGACCCATACTGTACATATGTGTATATGTGTATATATCTCCCCTCTAACCGACCGTTGTCCTTCTCAGAGAGGAGAGCAGGATGAAACCATTGGTGCTGTCTGTGTTCATGTGAGTTCTCTGTGCGTTGTGAGTGCTCTGTGTGTCTGTCTGTGATCTGTGTGGCCAGCTGTATACGTGAGTGTATGTGTGGTATGCAGGTGTGCTCTGTGTGTGTGTGCCTGCAGGGAATACGTGCTCAGCCTGGCCACTGGTGGGACCTGTGGCACGGAGCTGCCCCAGCGTCAGCTCCCTTGGGCTGCTGGATCCAGCCTCCGCTAACAGCACCCATCACCACTGACATGACAACACCTCTAGGTACAGATGGGAGCTGTTTGACCCACCTCTGTCAGCCCAGCATCACTGGCCCAGCAAAAAAGGGCAAGAAAAGAATGAAAGGGAAATCGTGGCTACAAAAGCCAGGTTGTGGTAGCAGCTGCAACCACCAGCCATGAGCCCATCTGATCTGTGCCTTTCATATCCCCTCTTCCCTTCCTTTCTCCTTCATCTGGATCCTAGAAAGCTCCTGTCTTCATAAAGGAAAATGTGCAATTACTCTCAAATCTAGCCAACGCTTTCCTCCCTCCCTCGTTCCCGCCTTCTCAGACCTAAGCTGTGATCAAATCCACCCACCAAAGTCAGATGTCTTTCCAGGTATGAACTTTCACACAGTCTTGTAAGTAATTTTCTAGTTCTGTGGTTGGTGAGAATAAAAAATTTATGCGGCTTGTTCTGTGTAGAAGCATCAGTCACGCATTCTGTGTACACTAGATTCACAGGGTCATAGAAATTAGAGATTGGAATGCCCAGGGGAGAGAGCTGCTCCAGCTAAGGAGCTGTGCAAGATTTTTCTCTGCATCACATTAAGGCGAGGAAAGGCTTTGGGCATTCCTGAACTGTCATGTCATTCTTGTTTTCTTGTCACCTTTTCCCTGAAACATAGGTGTGGGAATTATCTTTCCCAGAGAAAGAAGCTTATTAATTTTAATGAGCAAGAAAGATCTGTGCTGTTGAAGAAAAAACTCCAATTAAAACACTTTTATTACATAATCAAACATGGGCCTTTCACAGCGACATTCAAAGAGCTGTGTCCTTATTTTTGGTTAAAACCTGCACTGAGCTGGCTAAAGATCCATCAACATTTCTGTCTGAGGATCTGACCCAGGTTAGATATATTTGATTCCATTCTCAGGATATGATATACTTATTCATTACGGATCTAGTCTTAATGCCAATCAAATGGTACTGGAAAAGCTCCAAATGGCTTTGGCTGAGTACGACTGGACCCTTTTCAGACCATGTGCTTAAGGTCAGTGTCTGCTTTCAGGTATAAATCCAGCAGAGTGTCACTGAAGTCAACAGACATATAGCTGATTTATAGAGATTACACTGGCAGCAGCAATCCACTCACTGCAAGTATCTGTCTGCAGTCTCATCTCAGCCCAGAGCTCCTGAGATACCCACACCAGGTACTGAAATCAATGCACAAGACCTGTTAACTAATTATCTTCTGACTCTCATTTGAGTTCTTTATGGCTTAATTTTCTAAAAAAACAGCCACTGGTTTAACCGATTCTGGGGTGGAGCACCATGATGTGGTTGCAAGGGTTGTGTTTGCTGTAAAAAACTTTGCTGTGCAAATGGCCAGTAGCAGGAAGAAAGTGTCTTCCTTCACGTTGCCTTCCCAGACGAGAGTCAGCCAAAACACCTCTGTATTTCTTCATGAAAACCAAGACTTGCCCTGCAGCATAGCTGTTTTGCTCCCACTGTCCCACACCCTCATTCAGCATCTGCAGAGATACTGGTGGTGTCCTCAGATGTTCCCTCTGCTGCATGATGCGCCTCCAGACTTCCCAGCCCAAGGTGTGACTTTGCTGCTCACCTTGTTAATGTCCTGGATTCACCCGCCTTTGTGGAATTAAACGTTCAGCAAAGGGACAGCCCCATGCAAGGATTTAGAGTGTTCCTACGATGCTGCTGCTGCAAATCTTTCACTCTTACTCCAAGTAGTGGAGTGCTGGACATGAGAATAAATTCATGAGGAGCAAGGAAAAAGCATGGTCATTAGCTGTGACTTGCTGATGATGTGGTTTCTCTGTTAAGGCCTGTGACTTGGATTATCACCACCTGTGCTGCCAGAGGGATGATTGGACGATAAATAGCTTTTCAGGGGAAAGAAATCAGACTGGTGGACAAAGCATTTATTAAAATAAAACAAAAAAGCCCCACTTCCTTATATGGCACATAAGCAAAGAGGACATGATCAGAACATCCTTAATGATGGACCAGGCTGCAGAGTGCAGCTCATCCGTGTGAACCACAGGTCAGGGAAGCTTCAAATGGCTTTCGTGCCCCATGCAGCTAAAATCCCCAGAAAAGGATTCTCCAACCTGCAGTTACTTGAATGCAGCTCTAGTTTCCAATGAGCTGAAAAAAAACCCAAACACAGAAGAGTCAAAGCTGAGGGCTGTCCTCAGACCGTCTCCCATATTTGTGGTCGTCCTCATAATGGAGTTCTGCGGATATTTCAGGCTGCTGGCAGCCTGGAGTCCTCACTTAGATGATGTTCCTGAGTCACTGACAAAATATCAGGCATAGAGGATCTTCTGGAGCAGCTGTGAACATGACAGCCTGTGTCGTGCCCGACTTCTGCATGGATGCATTGCCAGGAGGATAACTAGCAGGCTCAGCCACACTGCTGATAGGTTGGGTCATCTGGAGGACAGGCTTGCGAGACCTGCTAGTCCCATGGTATAAAAACCCTGGGCCACCTCATTGGAAAGGGAGAGTTGAAATCAGCTAAACCTGACATGTCCACTGATGCCATTGATAGGCAAAAATGATTAATGTGTAGCTCTGTTTATCTGGGGAGATGTGAAAAAAGGTAGTAAGAATGTGAAATGTGAAATGTGTAAACAGGTAAAAAGGTGCTGCTTACAACTCTCTCCTTACCCAAAAGAATCTCAGAATCACAGAATCACAGAATGGTAGAGGTTGGAAGGCATCATCTAGTCCAACCCCTCTGCCAAAGCAGGGTCACCTACAGCAGGCTGCACAGGACCACATCCAGGTGGGATTTGAATATCTCCAGAGAAGGAGAATTCACAACGTCACTGGGCAGCCTGTTCCAGTTCTCTGCCACCCTCAGAGTGAAGAAGTTCTTCCTCATGTTCAGATGGAACTTCCTAAGCTTCAGTTTGTTCCCATTGTCCCTTGTTCTGTTGCTGGGCATCACTGAAAAGAGTCTGGCCCCATCCTCCTGACACCCACCCTTTAGATATTTATAAGCATTTATAAGGTCCCCTCTCAGCCTTCTCTTCTTCAGCCTAAACAAGCCCAGATCCCTCAGGCTTTTCTTGCAGAAGAGATACTCCAGCCCCCTCATCATCCTTGTAGCCCTCCGCTGGACTCTCTCCAGTAGTAGTTGCTTGTCTTTCTTGAAGTGGGGAGCCCAGCACTGGATGAAGTACTCCTGATGGGGCCTCACTAGGACAGAGTAGAGGGGGAGGAGAACCTCCCTCGACCTGCTGGGCACATTCGTCTTCATGCACCCCAGGGTGCCATTGGCCTTCTTGGTAACCAGGGCACACTGCTGGCTCATGGGCAACTTGCTGTCCACCAGCACTCTCAGGTCCTTCTCAGTAGAGCTGCTCTCCAGCAGGTCTGCCCTGAGCCTGTACAGGTGCATTGGGTTATTCCTCCTCAGGTGCAAGACCCTGCACTTGCCCTTGTTGTACTTCATCCGGTTCCTCTGCGCCCAACTCTCCAGCCTGTCCAGGTCTCACTGAATGGCAGCACAGCCTTCCGGTGTATCCACCACACCTCCCAGTTTTGTGTCATCAGCAAACTTGCTGAGGGTACATTCTAACTCTTCATCCAGGTCATTGATGAAGAAGTTGAACAAGACTGGGCCCAGTACTGACCCCTGAGGGACACCACTAGTTACAG
>Ga0065711_1008929_pt1 | contig 13301 bp, 10 predicted proteins | sample Hoacrofraction12_FD_59098 | JGI IMG/M metagenome (GOLD analysis project Ga0065711, IMG submission 59098) | Hoatzin crop microbial communities from Cojedes, Venezuela - Epithelial fraction 12 v2 (version 2) | ecosystem: Host-associated > Birds > Digestive system > Esophagus > Crop | place...
GGACACGGTTTAGCAGGCATGGTGGTGTTGGGTTGATGGTTGGACTTGATGATCTTAGAGGTCTCTTCCAACCTTAATGATCCTATGATTTTGTGATTTCACAGGGTCACAATGCTGACACAACACAGTCCTGCCTGCCTGGAGGAGATTTTCTCAGCTACAGGTCAAAGACAGGGGATGGCTGCCAGGCTCTTCCTGCCATGTGGAGCTGGAGAATACTGGTTTGGTGGGAATTAGCCAGGAAGAGCAGCGGACTTGCAGAGAGCTCTGAGCTCTTCCATAGGGCCTTGTGGTTTCATGATGCAATATGTCAGCCTGAAGCTGTTGCCTTCAGCATGCCAGGGAATTAAGAGACTTTACAAGACCAAGGAGATCTTAAGAAAATGACAGTAGCACTGTTTTGGGCATATGTTGCTCTCTTGCTTAGAGAAAAGTTGCTTGAAAACGATTTTTTAAGGTTCAATACAGCTGTAAGCTGTTGGCCAAAAGAGATGATTCCTATTTCAATTCTTTTATCAGTTCCACCTCAGTTTTACTTCCCACCTACGTCCAAGAGAAACCTCCCAGGCCTTACTGCAGCTGCCTGGGTTCAGGATGCATTTCTACGAGCAAAACTCATCGTGAAAACTAAGAGCAACTGTCCAAAAATATTAGTGAGACAGTTTCATTATTTAAGGCACATCCTATAAATAAACCACAGCGACAGAACTTGACAGGCTGTCAATCAATATTACTTCTGGGCAAGAGACATGTGTCATCTCCTTTCCTACGTTGAGGCAAGTCTCCATGGGAAAGAAGTTCTACAAAACTGTTGAAGTCACACAATATCAATCCTCCCTGCTATTATTTACTTCATTCTGTATTTGACTAATCGAAAGCAAGATACAAACAGCCGCTAATGATAAAATAAAATTGTTTGTTGCTCTAATGAAAGCACAAGCCCTAGATAAAGAAGCCATTACCTTTCTTTCTTAAACACTGAACTGTGGCTTGACCTTATCCAATAATGTTCCCCAGGGAAATATTTAGCTGGAAGGATTAAAACAAGTTATGATGGCAGAAGACTGCTAAACTTGAAGTAGATCAAGTGGTGCTCCTCCTGTTGTCCCTAAGATGAGCCCGGAAGAATAATGATTTTCATTCTTCCTCAAAGGAATCCCAGTTGTGGTGAACACCAGCTTGCCATCGGTCTGCAGCAAAGCCAGACCTCCACATCAGTGCTGGGCAACCGCTAATATGCCTGCCCAGAGCCAAGCAGAGAAGGCTAACGAGGCCAGGGCTGCTGCGAGAGGACAGGTCTTACAAAAGGCTACTGCAAACCTTCACATTCAGCCCTCATCTTTTATTGGCCTGAATAATTTGAAATTAGCACTTCCCAGCACTCCTTCCTTTTCCCAGGTCAATTCTGAAAGTGCTGAGCAAACCCAGCTCCCACCACCGACCTCTGCCAAATGCCAGGACCCCCTCACCAGAAAAGCCTGTTACTTACTCCAATCTCCTCTTTTAAACTTTTCATAAATTGCTTATCCTGGAAAGGGCCTTCCCTCTCCTCCCGTGATGCTTCGTTTCTCTACAGATCTTTGCCGAGGGACCTTGCTGAACCCGTTGGAAACGCCACCTCCTTTCTGCAGGGACTTGTTGACCTCCTTGGAGAACGGCAGTAGGTTTGTGAGGCTTCAGTACACACTGCCCTAAGACTAAGCTACTTCTTTCCTTCTTAAATTTTGTTATTTTCAAAATTTTCACTTCAAAAGACAATGAAATATGTTTTTCTTTTCTGCAGAGTAATAAGGGTGAAGCACAACACCTCCATCAGGACCTTAACTCAATATCTTAAATTTAAAGAAGGAAATGGAGTAACCGTTCCTCTTCCTGCTCACAGGGACTATACATAGCTCATTTTTTCATCCTGTCCAGAGGTTTCTTCCTCTGCCTTTTCTTGAATATTGTAGAAAAGATTTTCCGGGGGTGTTACAACATTTAGAAGGTCAGCACGGGTGCACGGCAGGTGAGGAGATGCCCCAGCAGGGCCTCTGAGATGGCAGCTGAACTGATCCAGAACGACAAACTAAAGGGAGGATGCAGTCAGAAAACTGACAGGGTTGCCTCTTTTTTTTTGGAAAAACTCTGCTTCCCATGTGTACGCGGAGTCAAACCTGCTTACTTCACCAGCAGAAGTTGCCTTCTGCTCTCACGGGCTTATAGATGCGACGCGGTTCAGGGAAAGCGAGCTGGAGCCTGGCTCGATTCGTGTATCTTTAATGGAATAATTACTTACATTCTCAAGACTGAATATGCATTTCTTTGTCTGAACTGAAATCTGCACTGAAGTGCAGAGGCTGGAAGGAAGAAAAGCTGCAGTAAACTGGAATTTGGGGAGACATAACGTGAAGAGAAGGAAGATGAGGACATCGTATTTCTGGTACTGTTCTTCCACCTTCAAGTGAAGGTTGCTCAGTGCAGTTCCGAAGCAGAGAAGGCTCCACCGCAGTGAATTTTAAGCATTGGATCCTCCTCGAGATCCTTCCCTATCCAAGACGAAGACAGAGCATCCTTCTGGCCTTGGAGACATCCCTTCTCCTCTGGCAACCCAGGAGTCCGTCCCACGAACACCCGCACGGTTTCGGACGTGACGCTACAGAAGCGCAAACGCTTTCCAATCATGAATTTGCCGTCTCACTGCAACCTTGCGGAGGGTGAGGAGAACCTCACGCTTTCAGAAGCGGGCACTCCTGGGCCCCTTCTGCGCTGGCAGAATTTCTATGGCAACTCCAGATGGGTCTTGAAGGGAGGATTTCTGGTAGGCTCTGTCTGGAGGAGTTCGTAACATAAGTGCAGGCAGGCACCAGAGCAAGCCCGCGCTCTCTGCGCCCTCCGGTTATAGGTTACAGCAGGGTATTTACAAGAACTGCTCGGAAGCCAGCCCTTTGTGATTTCCAAAATGCGCTTGTTCATCTGGCTAATTTTCAATTCATCCTTTTCAGCTCCTCTCCTGAGCCAGGAGGGAGAAAAAAAATCATTTCAAGCCTTGGTGTTTTCCTCCGGATGTAATTTCTGCTCCATGACAGACAGTGTGGTGCATGCAAGACCTTCGTGTTCCCAATTACGGGAAGAGAACCAGCTTCAGTGTGCATCTCTGATGCCTTTTTAGCCTTTGGAACTGGATTTTGCTCCTGTTTCACATCTATCGCAACTCCCTTCTTCTTGCCGGTTGGTGTTTATGACTGTCAGGTCCGAAATATTCCTTGTTTCAATGACAGCAGCATCTGGAAAGGGCTTCCCACGAGCCAGATATCTGCAGACGTGTCTGTCCCCACAACTCTGCAACATGAAGAACTTTGCAACGTGAAGAAATGGTTGAAAAGGCTGGAAGAAGGAAGGGAAATCCCTGTTTCGCAGCCAGAGATGCCGACACACCGAGGAACGAGCTGGCTCGCTGTGAGTCACCCAGAAATGGCGCGCTGAGCACAAGACGACCCTGTTCTGTCTGTTTGGCACGAGACCATCCTCCCACTTCATCTGTCATCGCTCGAGGTGTTGTAGAGACGCAATCTGAATCTTTTCTGGGACAAGTCGCCATTTTCTGCGTAGGAGGAATTGTTGGTACAGACCTTACAGGACCGGCACCACATCCATCCGAGGAGCTAAATGTTGAGTAATTCGTGTCAGAAATGCTTTTCAGACCGTATTTTCACAGGACGAACAGCAAGGCGTTTGCTTGGAAGGGAAGTGACTGCAGAAAGCTCCTTACCCGACCACGCATTACTTTTAGTTTTTCTTATTCAAGACACTTGAATCTCATTTGCCGCTGTTGGACCTAGCTTAAAAACGGTATTCCAGGTGTGTTGCCAAAGCCAAGGTCCCCAGCACTGCCGGTTTGGTGTGCCCTGGGCATCCCAAGAGCATGATCAAGGATTAACGCAACAAGAACTGCCCAGGAATTAAACCTCTCCTACAGCACAAGCGTCATCCCGCTTCCCGTCTCTACTTCTTACACTCCATCTTCTCTTCTGACACTGGTGGCATCCTCCTGATTTCACCGGAGCTCGTCTTGATTCACACTCTCAAACGAGATCTCTGGGGACACCGAATTTCCTATTATTTCAGCTAATTCTAGTAATAGCAACTCCAGGATGTTAAGAACAATGTTATAGAATCAAATTATTGCCTGAAAGGGACAGTTTTAAAGGATGGACCCAGTGATTTTCATTTGTGAGGGTTAGCAGAGATAAAAAAATCAAAATTATTGAATATTTGGGGTTGTGAGAACAGGCCAAGCTTGAGTTGCACTCAGGAAGACCAAGGGTTTAGGGATCCTAACATCCTTCACTTAGATATTGAATTTTAAAATGCTAATTAACTTTCAAATGTCCATATGGTATTTTGGACATTTTGGACTCAGACCAGCAAAGTGAATTGCTCTCAAATACATTAGCTTTAGACAAACACAGCGGCAGATGGAGCACACACAGAATATTTTGGGTGTTAAAAGACTTAATGGGTCTCTCGCCTGTATTTGGGCCAGGAGATCAGATTCAAATTGTGCTTGGGGGAAGCTGAGAACACATAATATTTGAACTGGCAAAATTCCACAACGGTGTTTGAAAAAAACACTCGAGCAAAAATAAAATCTAATTTTACCAGCTTGGAAGTGCAAAGGTTCCCTTGGAAAGAGGAGGGGAATGCAGTGATCCCATGAAGACCCCTCATCCCGAGGTCCTCATGAACACAGTGATCCCATGAAGACCCCTCATCCCGAGGTCTTCATAAACACAGTGTTCCCATGAAGACCCCTTATCCCGAGGTCTTCACGATCCATCTTCCAGCCAAGAGCTGGGATGAGGTCCCCTGCCCACCGCACCAGACTCTGGAGAAACCCACCAGCAGACGTAGCTCCTGCCCAACTCACTGGAAGCCAGGGAGGAAGAGCAACAGCACTGAAATCATGGGGCTATGCAGCATTTACTATTTCTGGTTCATCATAAAATGAATTTTTCAATCCCGTTACTTCCTGAAGAAGTATATATAAACCATCTTCTTGCCCTGTAATCCCCTCCTAAAAAAAGAAATTCATTTCAGGAAATGTTTTAATTAGAGGTATGTTTTTGCACCAGCTGTTCTGGTAGAGCTTCTCTTCAGAAAGCTTCAGAAGCAAAAAAATAATATGAAAAAGCAAACTAAAATCCCTCCCCCCCCATCTTGTAAATATTTTATTTCTTACAAACAGACTTCTGCCCAGAAGAAACTACAAACGGATTAAAAACCACAGCTGAGGGGTGACAGCCCAGGGATGTTTCAGTGCAGTACAATTCTCATTTGCTTGCCATAAACCAGTGATTTCGATGATAGTCCGACTCGGCAAAGCAATTACAGCTAATTAAGTAGATTACACTTTACGGTTGAGGTGCATTCTCCTAGTTGCTCAAGCAGATGTGATAAATTTGTGGCAGCTCCTCTTTTCGCTTGTTTTTGCCATGGGGAAGCAGTCAGGCTTGTTTAGAATAATCCCAAGGCTCGCACGCTATTACCCGGGTACAATATTTTACGTGGATAAATGGGGGAACACGCCCACTCTTCAGACCAACCGCAGATGTAGAGCTGTGGAGGAGGATACAAAGACCTCCTCCAGCATCGCGCTCAAAGCCCACGGCCTTGACCAGCAAGGTTGAGAGATACTATCTGACAAAATAAAAGCTTATGGAAACGCTTGGTGCTCGCTTGCTGGGATGTAATCCCCGGATCAGCAGTTCCCTACCTGCGTGCAGCTCTGGAGCCCCCAACATAGGAAGGACATGGATGTGTTGGAGCAAGTCCAGAGGAGGGCCATAAAGATGATCTGAGGGCTGGAGCACCTCTCCTACAAGGACAGGCTGAGGGAGTTGGGGCTGTTCAGCCTGGAGAAGAGAAGGCTCCGGGTCGACCTTAGAGCAGCTGCCAGTGCCTGAAGGGACCGACAGGAAGGATGGAGAGGGCTTTTCACAAGGTGTGTAGTGATAGGAGAAGGGGGAATGGCTGTAAACTAAAAGAGGGCAGATTTAGATTAGATATGAGGAAGAAATTCTTCCCCATGAGGGTCGTGAAACACTGGCCCAGGCTGCCCAGAGAAGCTGTGGCTGCCCCCTCCCTGGCAGTGCTCAAGGCTAGGTTGGATGGAGCTCTGAGCAACGTGGTCTGGTGGAAGATGTCCCTGCTGATGGCAGGGGGGTTGGAACCAGATGATCTTTAAGGTCCCTTCCAACCCAAACCATTCTGTGATTCTATGATTCTATGATAATGGTCCCATGGCTTGGAAAGGAGCCAGGTGCTCACTGTCCTTCTTCCTTCCACCGCTGCCAGCAAAGCTCTGGAGGAAGCTGAAGTGGATGGCTGACGCGGGAGACGAACGGTAGAGGGAAAGATGAAGCACAAAATGCTTCATATGTGATTGATCAGCTGGGGATGCAGAGGAGGAAGGCGTCGACAGCACCTTCCAATACACGCGGGACCGTAGGTGGGCTGCAGGCCACCTTAAGCCATGGCATGAAATCAGTGCTGCCAGTCCATGTGGAAGAACAGGAGGGATTTTAGTAACACATCTTGAAATATTTATAACGTTAGATACACAACAAAATCTCCTAAAATACATAATCTATGTATGGGCACTGCAGGGGTGGTAGATGTGTATTCATGACACACGGAAGCCCAACAGCTCAAACCAAAAAGACAGCAAGCAAGCATTGAGCAAATAAGTATTGTGGCTTCACTGTCACATGCTGTTCACATTTTTGCAGTCCTTCGACACTCAAACCCAAATCCCAAAGGATCTAAAGCAGTCCCCAGTGTCCACATTTAATTAGGTATAACTTGTTGCCCCGTATATAACACGTCTTGAGTTAGACTGAAAACACACTGAAGAAAGACGGTATTTTCATGTCTCGTCAAGGCACACGTAGAGATCCAGCACACCATAATGAAATAAGTATTATTTTAGAATACTAAATAAAGTATTTATTATTTAGTATATAAAATATTTACTAAACAAAGTAATAATTCATTAGTATAAGCTAACGAAAGTATCCCATTCCCCCTTCCAAATGGGGTTTTACAGACAGGGTTTCTTCATGATTTAAAGCTTTGTGATTTTTAGCTTCAGGATCGGGGTCCCCCCTTCGTGATGGAACAGGTTGCTCAGAGAAGCTGTAGGTGCCCCATCATTGGAAATGTTCAAGGCCAGGTTGGATGGGGTTTGGAGGAACATGATCTGGTGGAAGGTGTCCCTGCCCATGGCAGGGGGGTTGGAACTGGGTGATCTTTGAAGGTCCCTTCCAACTCAAAGCATTCTGTGATGGCTCAGGAACACGAGGCACCGTGGACGCCTCACTGGAGATGGGAGGAAATCACAAAGCATCCTGACAGCGCTTCCCAACAAGTCCATCCCAACGTCCCTGTGCAGCTGGTTCTCCTCTTGGTTTTCTACAACCACCCGCTGCCAAGCAAACAGAGCTCTATTAAAGGAGAAATACCATGAAGACAAGGCTCCTTGGGTCGCTCCATGCCCGCTAATTTTAGAAGGGCAGACGGTCAGGCTGTGCTTAGGGAAGATTTTGTGACTTTGATTTGCTGTTCTTAAAGGATTTGGGGATTTTATGCTGCGCTCCTAACTATCCTCTCAAGAACTAAATCCAGAAGCCAACTCCTTAGCAAAAACGTCGGGGACTTTGCAAATCCACAAGGAGTCATCGTGCCACAGGTAGTGAGGCTGGCTTCAAAATAACACGGCCACCAGCGTGTCTGGGAAACGGGAACAAGGAGTCACCTGTTCCCTCCAGGAACAGCACATGACAGTGCTGGGCTCGGATGGAAAAGGGAAGGAATAAAAAGAAAACCTCATTAGTTGAAGGAGCGAAAGGCATTATGTTGAGCAAAATAAAGATCAGATGGTTCACACCAGCCTCCTCCTGTACCATGAGCTGCTGAGCAGATAAATTAGCTTAAAAAAGGAAGATAACTAGTTATGGTTTGGGTTTCAAAACAGCAGCACGCTTCAGTTTTACCAGCAGAACCTGAGGATATTCAATGAGGAGCATAGATAAGGACAGGAAAGAGCCGTCCAGAGGAATCTCTTGGATGGTATTACAGATTGTCACCAAAAAAGCTGATGGTAGAAAACTGCCATTAATTCATCACACTAAAATAAATTAAAGAGGAGATAATTTGAAGCACTTGAAACTGAAAAAATAGCAATATATCTGCATAGTTACGATTTTTTTCTACACTACTTCATGTGGGAAAGGTCTCTCCTACAAAATGTCCGAAGCACGACTGCTTTCACGCATGTCCCTGCCTTCGCCTGCGCCTTGATGAGGGCCATCCCAAACTGTGGATTTGGATGATGGACTGTGGTCCATCATCACTGACTCCCTGGAAACATTCCAGGTCAGGTTGGACAGGGCTCTGAGCAACCTGATCCAGCGGAAGATGTCCCTGCCCATGGTAGGGCTTGGACTTTAAAGGTCCCTTCCCACACAAACCATTCCGTGCTTCTATGATTCTACGACTCTGCAAGCTGGGGAGCACTGCAAACCCATCCTCCTGCTCTAGGGCATCAAGGACATCACGATGAAGCCATGCTCACAGGTGCCACGCAAGGACAAGGTCAACCCTGCTTGGAAACTGTGCTGACTTCTCCTTGCAGACACACTCAGAGCTGCACACACTCGTGTGATGTTGATGCATTTAACAAATGCATTACTATGTCTAACTCGCTTTTGATATAAATTTGTAAAATTTTGTGTATCCTTCAACAAGGGCTGTGTAAGGCAACGTGACGAAGTAGCTAAAACTCATGGTAGGCTTCAGCTTTGTCTTCTATGTATGTATGTTAACGGGAACAGTCAGGAAACAAAAGATTGTCCGAGGTTGTCTGTAAATTTAAAAAAAAAAACAGCTGAAATGCAACAAGTATGTATTTATCCTGGCATGTTTTTTCAATATCAACATTACCGGCACGGCACAGAGCCTCTCACCAAAGGTTCAGCGGGCAATGGTGCTACTTTTTCTTTAGATCCCCCAAAATCCACCTCTGCCTGGATTTCTGCCTCCCACTCCATCTCAGCATGCTGGAGACCTCCTGTCATCCACAGAGCCATGGTCTACTTCCGAGCAGGGCAAGTATGAACAGCATCCATTTCATTGGATATGGTTATTTTTAAAGCTATCTGCAAGCTATATATTTAAATTATTCTAAAGCCACAGCAACATAAAATACTAAGGTGATCCTTCCTCATCTCTCTAACCTCTTTACGGGTTCACAGCTTGCAAAAAGGCGCTAGGCTGGTCCCTGGCTTCAGTGGGGGTCCCTGCGATGCAGGGCTGTGGATAAAGTGGCCCAGATCAAAGGATGAAAGGGCTTGCGGGGCTTGCAGGGACAAGGATGGAGCAGTGGAGCAGGGTTGAGATGTGGTGTCAGGTCATTGAGGTATCTGGCAGCGACGGTACTAGAGGGGTGGGATGGGACAAGGTACAATGGTCATCAAAAGATGATGGACACCTGGGGAAGAAGTTCCCTGTATCTCCTCAAGCAGGTGCAAGGGAGCAGAGAAATGGGTTAATGGCAATCCGTCACTGAAGAACTCAAGGCTTCAAGAGTCCTCAAAAAGCAAGAGTGTCTCAATGGGAGTAGCATGAGTTGCAGGAGCGTCCAGTTGTTTGGGATGACCTTTCTCCAGTTTGGACCCGTTCCTTGCTTGACGTATTTTTGGAGGGATCAGCAGCAAAGACTCAAAGGGGCCAGCAGATTGGAGGCCCGGGACCATAGGAGGTCTCTCTGGGAAATCTGTGCTCCACACAGGACGCTGCGAGGACCTGTTAATCATTTCATTTTCAGCTTTAAGAGATGTGAGATATTCACTTAATATGTACCTACAAAAAATGAATACGCATCAAGCTAGAAAATCCTTTTTTATGGGATCCATTTTTTTTTCACACGGTTGGAAATTGCATATTAAAAATACCTTTGTGCTAAATTATTTCCCCTGCAATATTTTTTGAAGCACCATTATACAAAGCAGTTGCTAGCTTTTCAGCAGATTTTTCAAGGGACTGACTACAGGAACGATATTTTGAATTAGCATTCTTTTAATCAGCACAGCTGAAATCAGCCTCCTCATTACCAAATGGATTAAGTCAGCAAAAAAGTCCAAGTTCGCAGTGACTGTTCCTTCAAACCCAAAGGAACGTTTTCTTCATTAAGTTCAAACTCACTGGAAATAACGAACCATTTTAGCAGCATCAGCTGAAGCGAAACCCAAGACCTGGGTCTGCCCACATGCTTCTGCGCGACGGCAAAGAAGGTCTCTGAGGAAACGTTTCCATGCGCATCATCCCCTAAAGAAATTAGCACCCAGATCTCCTCCAGGAATCTGGTTTGATCAGACTGATTCGAGAGGGAGCAGCCTTACGAAATGCTCTGGACAGATTTTGCTCCTTCTTTTAAACGTAAGCGAGTGCCAGTTCCAGGTCACTTCGCCGATGTCGAGCGGGTCACACGCTGAGGCTGTTCGCGGTGCACGGTGGCATCTCGGGTGTCCTTGCTGGCACCGGCAGACTAAGGTTTGGTCAGCCCCCAGTCAGCCAGTGCTCCTGCAGTCCTGTTCAATACTAATGAACTTCTGTAGATTTACAAGTATAAAATCAATGCGTTACAATTAATTTAGACTGAGTCACTCTCTTGCAGCATCTCCCAGCAGCAAGCAATTGTAGGGAAAACCTCAACTGAGTAATAGCTTCATTTTCTAGGTGAAAGTTTAATGTGTAATACTCATCCCCTGCCTCCCCAGGTCACCAATGAGTCAACTCTAAGCTTTTCTCCCAGAATAAAATAAAATGAGATCTTGAAACACTGAGCAAAGCTCTGAGATCCAAAATATAGCTGAAGTTAAGACGAGCCCCACCATGGCTATCTATAACTGGGCTTTCTGCCACCACCCAGCTTGAGCTTAGGCTGGTACAACCGACCTCAGATCAAAAGCCAAGTAGTGAACCCTACAATGGTCAGGCTGTTACCGAATATCCACATTCCTGCCACCGGCACTGACTGAGAGCTGTGTCCATCTGGGCACTCCCCATGAGTGCGCTTGGGGTTTGGGTCGACCTCAAATCCAGCACTGCTTCAAAACACGCACTGAGAACCAATCTAGTGACATTCAACACCTTCCCTCTTGATGCCTCAGAGAAATGAGAAGGTACTGGGGCCTGCATGAACGCATCTGTGGGCCCATCCAAAAAACCCCATCTTTTAGGTGTAAAAATAACGGTGGAATGAAAATTCTCCAAACTGAAAGTTATTTCTCCATACTCTAAATACCTAGTTTAACACACAACGAAACTGCCAACCAAATCGCCCAGCCAGGAGCTTGATGGCCATAGGAGAAGCTGGGGCCTTCGAGGATACTTTTCAAAAAAATAGCAAGTTCAGAAATATAGTAAGAATGGAAAGACTCAATTTTAGCATTTCATTTCCAGCAAAACAAAGTAAGAGAGCTCTATTAACAGTACAGAAGTTTCTAAATTTACACTGGAAGCATTTCAGGAATTGTATTTTAGCTGAGAAATTTCATCACGAAGCTCCACGTTTCATTGCAAGCACATGTGAGTCTTCCCTGCTTATTCGCAAAGCAGCTGCTCACAAACTCCAAAGCCATCGATATTCCCGTGTGCAAGCTCAAACCAATGGAAGCAAGCGTCAGGGTGAGCAGGATAACAGCTATAACAATTAGGAAATTCATACCCCAGTTTTCCTCATGCAAAAGCGATAGAAATGCTATAAAACCCCAGGAGGTGCGACAGAAAAAATCCTGGACAAATGCTGACCACATGACTAGGAGATGGGACAAGGTACAATGGTCATCAAAAGATGATGGACACTGGGGGAAGAAGTTCCCAGTAGCGGGGAACTGGGGAGGCTTCAGAGTGACTGCAGGCAATGGGAGCATCTCCCAGGCGAACCCGGGCATTCCAGGCACGCTCTGGAGCAACAGCAAACATACTTCAAGGGGGGAGGAACACCACACAATGAACCAGAAAAATCAGACCTTCAAAATGGCTACACTAGAATGGTGAAATCTGAAGTCCCCCGGCAACGTGGTTTCAAGGCAAGGGAGCTCTGTAAAGATATCTCAAGCTCCTCGACCGGCTGACTCGCAAATGTCAAGGAGAAGAAATGACCCGAGGCCAGTTTGTCACTGTCATAGCTCCAGCTGAATAAGTTTTAACTTTTCCCCCAAGCAACCTCCTGCCAAAGTTCAATAAAAAAATGCATGAAGACAATCATCTCTTTCTGCAGGAGACTGTTCTCCCTATCAAAAATAAACTAGTGCAAACCACCTTAAGAGTTTTAGTGTAAAATGGGTTTCCAAAGGGCTCCACGTGCTATCAGTCACAATTAAAAATGCTTTCAATAACTCATAATTTGAAGCAAAGTTTTATAGTAGAATATTCTGTGCAAAAGGAGATTTTTATTTCAAATAAGCTAAATTACGAAGCTGATGTAGAAAGCCAGTTTTCTCCAGAATAAGCTGCCTTTCACATGATTCGGGGAAGAAAAAATGCCAATGAAGGCTGCAAGGCAGTGTACACAGGGATGTAACAGCTTAGATGAGATGAAATTATTGAGTTTACCAGTTCTTCTTTGTACGCAGTACCAGGCGATGGACCACACTCCCACAACGAGGAGCAAGGCCCAGGAACACCATTCAGACACCCCTGCTGGGACAGGGTAGGGAGAAAGCGGATGCTTTTTCTTCACCAAACGCGTCATTGCCAGTTGTGGTGCATGGGGAAAGTGGGAGAAAAAGTTCTGAAGGTGCTGAGTGTGCTCAGCAGGCAAGCGGCAGGTTGCTGGAGAAATTAATTCAAATAAATACACGTCTTTCAAAGGCAAGAGCCCTCTGGGATCCGAAACGAAGGTTTGATAATGGTGCCTTGGGCAGGTCCAAGGTTATCAGCCAGATGGAAGCAACCAATTTCCACAATGGGTCTACTGAACAGCAGCAGCATATCAGGAAGAAAATTATTGTGTATAGGATGTACTCAGCCCTTGTGAGGCTGCACCTCGAGTGCTGTGTTCAGTTTTGGGCCCCTCAATATAAGAAGGACATTGAGGGGCTGGAGCGTGTCCAGAGAAGGGCAGCGAGGCTGGGGAGGGGTCTGGAGAACAAGCCTGATGAGGAGCGGCTGAGGGAGCTGGGGCTGGTCAGTCTGGAGAAGAGGAGGCTGAGGGGAGACCTTCTCGCTCTCTACAGCTCCCTGACAGGAGGGGGGAG
>Ga0065711_1045715_pt1 | contig 13301 bp, 14 predicted proteins | sample Hoacrofraction12_FD_59098 | JGI IMG/M metagenome (GOLD analysis project Ga0065711, IMG submission 59098) | Hoatzin crop microbial communities from Cojedes, Venezuela - Epithelial fraction 12 v2 (version 2) | ecosystem: Host-associated > Birds > Digestive system > Esophagus > Crop | place...
TTAGCCTGGATATAAGGAAGAAATTCTTTACAATGAGGGTGGTGAAACACTGGAACGGGTTGCCCAGAGAGGTAGTGGAGGCCCCATCCCTGGAAACATTCAAGGCCAGGTTGGACCAGGGCTCTGAGCAACCTGATCTAGTTAGTGGTGTCCCTGCTCGCTGCGGGGGGGTTGGACTAGATGACCTCTAGGGGTCCCTTCCAACCCAAAACTTTCTACGATTCTATGATTTTGGTATCTGAGAACTTCTAAACTGCCGGGGGTGGGGGTGGGGAAGGCATTTAGAGAGGCTATTGTGGATCATGGGCATTTTCTTTGTTATTGTCACATTGAATGACTACCTGTGCCCATCCTTTTGTCACATAATACTGGGCAGAGGGTTTGAAGTGCCCAGTTCAGAGCAAACACTTGCATGAAAGGACATGTGCAAAAGCAAACACTGTGTGAGAGATGAGAGGACGCGTCGGTATTACTTGCTGATGTTCCAGCAGTTGGTGGAGTTGCTTGTTCGTGCTTGGTCAGCGATCTGGGTTTCTGGTGTCTACGACAGGAATTTTAAATTTGGGTAGGAGAAGCTATGAAAGCTTTAGGGGTTTAATCTAAACACCCCCCTCCTTTTTTTTTAATTTATGTAGATCTTCAGCAGCACATCAGTATGGGTTATCCTTAAGTAAATGGAGCGAATGCACAGTCAGTAACAACAGAAATAGCTGGGTATAGTTATCTCCATGAGAGTGAACATCAATGCTGTGTGCGTTGGAAAAACCCAACTTGTATTGAAACATCTCTTTTTTTATATCAAGTCTTTCCATTACTGAGTTGTCATGCATAAATTTCATTATATTGTGGATCTGTTTAGCATAGTTATTCCAATAAAGGTGATATCTGAATTGGACTCACTGTAAAAATGTGATGGATTTACTATACCGATAGTGTGCCGTAGGTGAAGGCCTTTAGAGAAGTGTCTGCATGTTTTGTTGCATTTCTGAGCATGGTAGTCTTAAGAAGCTGCTATGGCCAGAAACCATAACAGCTCTGAAAGCTGGGTGAAAATCTTGTGAGTACCTTCTGAAGAAGTGACTGCTGAAAAGAAAGAGCGAGATGCATAGGATAGGGAGCATGGAGCTGAAATCTGTTGGGAAGAAAGCAAAGTCTGACTTGAATAATTCAACATCTGGCAGTATAGTGGCAACCATTAATAAGTTGTAATGTCTCTGCATTTGCCTGAGCTCATGAAGAGAAGGAAGCTGGGTTATGATTATGCATTGGAAAGAATCATGCAGATCACACCCCCCTCCTTGCTGAAAGGATGGTATGCCGCTTTTTTCCAGGTGAAAAAGACTTCAGACAACCAAATATGAAAGTGTCATGAATCTTAACTGCTTATTTCAGTCTCCTTTTATAGGCAGATGGACCCTTGGAAAAAAAAATCGCTGCAAGTTGGCAGCAGAAAGCTCGACTGTGTGAAGCAGAAAGCTTGACTGTGTGGGTTTTTTGAATATGCGTAATTCTGTCTCCAGGCTCAGTCAGGAAAGCTAGAGGACAGATGCCAGCAACATTTTATCCCAGAAAGGAAAAAGAACCCAAAAAAGTGAGTGGGATGTTGTGGATTTTTTCCCTTGCACTGCGTGATGTGGGAATGAGGACTGTAGAGCCTGGAACGGGCTCGCCTTCAAACTGAAGAAAGCAATGCAGCCAGATGTTTGCCAGCGTTTTGGTAATGGCCGTTGCAGACATTTTCATGCTTTGCAAATAACCAGAGGTCTGAAATGGCTACACGGAAGTAGGTTTTTTCCAAGCGTGACAAAACCAAGGAGAGTTTACAGGGGTGCTGTGAGGAAGCAGTGGGTGCTGGTGCACAAGAGCTGCTTGTGAGATAGCTTTGGGCTATAAATGACAATTCTTTAGTTATATAGGGAGAAAGCTTTTGGGGAAGAAGAGTGGTAAAAGGTGTGGGGGTGACCTGAAGAAAAGAAGTGCAGTAGAAGTCGATTGGCTGAGAGAGATTAAACACTTGAAAGACTTAAAAGTGTTGGAGGTCGTTAGCTTGAAAACTATTCAAGAACGCTTTGAAGCGTATAGATCAGCAGATGTGGGTCTGGCTGCCTGGGGCAGCAGAACTTGAGATACCAGAGGGCAACTGCAGAAAGGTAGACAGAAAGTTGTTGGTCTCTTGTTACAAAAGATGAGGACCGTTACCTGGAAAGAAGGAAGGTACCTGCTAGGTATGTATAGGACCTTTTCCACAAGGAAATAAGCCAAGACAACCTCTTACGTACTTGCTACTAATGGTGGAAACTTACACAGAATCCTTCTGTTACCTCAAGAAATTATAGACTGTTATCCTTACTGCTATTTTAATTTAAAAATATATGCTTAGATGACTAAAAATACTGCCACTTCAAAGCAAGGAAGAGCTGCATCAGTTTCTAGGCTTTCTTAATTCAGACGTTTCCTGGCATTCCTAATTTACACCTAGGAATTTGCCTTCAGAGGGAGGTTGGTTGTAGTCGAGTGAGCAGATTTATGTGACAGTCAACCCCAGTGTGCTCCTAATGCAACTGAATGTCCCAGAAGGCCAAGAAGACAGCGGGATGAGCAAATCCTGTCTGGAAGGGGGATACAGGATGTAAATTTGAGCCTCAAGGTTACAGTATCAGCATAAATATAGCTACCAAGCAGCGTAACAGATTCCTTTCACACAGTGGCTGAAGTTCTGACAGGCATAAAGTCGGTGTTTTTCTTCATTCCCATTCACGTATCTTGGGATATTTTTAAAGGATGATGCTTCTGTGAGTTATTTAATTTTCTTTGGAAGTTCAGTTGCGTAAACCGGAGGCCTGAGTGGGACTTCATGTGGCTGTGCAGTTGACGCTAGACACGCTGTATAATCGACTTTCAGGACGGAGGCCCCTGGGGTGAGGGGCAGTGACTTCAGTGAATGTAGGACATTGTGCTCACACAGACAGCTAGGTCTGTGTGTTCTAAGCATTGTGGATATAAAAATAGTTGCCCAAGAAAAATTGTCCTTCTGAGGAACTCGGCTCTTATGAGGGCCTTTTAAAGCTGGCTCTGCCATTGTACTAATGCCAGTGGCAGGTCTCTGCAAACCACAAGCTACACAAATAACCCTGATGGGGATCGTGCTGCCACCTTAGGAATCCATTTAGCTGTCACTGATCTTCATATCTGCAAACAAAGAATCTTATTTTAAAGATACAGTAATAATTGAACTTGTGCTCATCATTTGGTCAAAAACATGACTTTTCTTAAAGGTTCTTAACTCAAGCAACTTCAGATACACACAGAATGGGATCTTACACATGTTGGACAGAAATAAGAGAATCAAGCCACGACCAGAACGATTCCAGAACTGCAAAGATGTTTTTGATTTGATCCTAACGTGCGAAGAAAGAGTCTATGATCAAGTAGTAGAAGGTAAGGACCTTAAACTGATAAACCAAGTTAACTTTGAGTGCTTTTTTTTTCCCCCCCTCCTCCCTGAAGTCCTTCACAAATCTGGAAATATCTTTGTCTACTCTGACTACTGCTGCTGGAACACCAGCAGGGACGAGAGCTTGCAGTCTGATGTAGGCTTCAGGTACCAGAGAAGTGATGGCTAAATACTTATTTCTAAAAGACGCTGGTGTTGGCAGCTACACAGAATGTGTATGTGTAGCAATTTTAAGGGCTGACATAAGGAAATAGCAAGCATTTGGAGAAACTCAAATACATGTTTGGTTTAAAAATGCTCATGGATCTAGAAAACAAGAAAGTTACATGTGATGAGTGTTTTTTCACCCTGGGTTGATGGAGAAACAAAGTTTAAGCTGTCTTCATATGCACCTTCCCTTCTCTTCTCTGTGGAAGATGCCCTGTGACCTGCCAAGCAGTTCATCCACAATAAATACCTCTGTAAAGGTGGAGAAACTGTTCTTGAGCGTGGTTAACACTCTGCAAACGTACTACAGCTTTGCCCTTACATGAGTCAGTGAGATGCGCCAGAAGAATCTCAGCTGGGGATTGGGTTCTGCATGAACACAGCGCAGCAAGCTTGATGTGAACTTGCTGGACCTCATGGGGTTTCAGCAATGACTCAGTTAGCTCCTGGGCCAAGAACCCTGCCTCTTGCTGGAAATGCTGGATACAGGCTTATGAGAGGTTTTAGGTGTTTCCTTTACCTTGAAAGACCAGCCAACTGAATTAGTATCACACACACAATTAACAAGGCTGTTGCCTTGCCTTTTCAGTCCTCAGTGGTCATGTCACGAGCGATACAGACCACAATACATTCGGGCTGCTGCAAGCTGAGCGATTCGTGTTCTGAATGTTTAGGTGAAGTGTTTGAAACGTATTAGTAAATTCTGAGAGCAGCTGCCCTGGTGCTCGAATGGATCTGCAGCAAGTTCAGCACGTCTCGCAGAGAAAGCAGCTTTCACTCAAATGATTTGGGTGAGCATCCTGAGGCAGGGAGGTGAGGAGCAACCGCTCGCTGATTGTCCGGTTGTGCATCGCTGACTTCGTGGTGATGCCCTGCGTGCTTGACCAATGAAAGGAAGAAGGCTTCAGTGCCACCAGATAGCTCCAGGTGTGGAAGCTGAAATTGTAGAATGGAGGCCTCAGCAGGTTTGCCAAGATGAAGTTGCAGAATGGGGTTAGGAGAGAACAGCTTGTAGCTTGAAACCAGTATGTGTAATGGGGAGGCTGTTAGAGGGGCATAACAATAGTATGTGGGTGGGTTAATAGGAGGAAGATGTTTTTTCCCCCTTCAGCCCTTGTTAATAAGTGGAACACATTAAAGCTAGGATTTTCTAATGTGTCCATTGGTGCTTAGCTTGGAGGAGTTCACCTTGCAGTTTAATTTTCGGAGTGTTGGATGTACACTGTTTTTTTTTTTTTTTAAATATCGGCAATTAAAACTGTCCAGGTGAGGAAGCCCAAAATCTTTCTTGACTTTTGAGGGTCTTGATGTTTCAAGACTGTCAGAGTAAGGTGAGCAGTAACTTTTCTTGACCAGGGCAAATAAACTGTCGTGACCCTTCCGCAAAACTGAATTCTTTCATTTCCAAAATCCATCTCTCATTTTTGAAATAAGAGAGGCTATTGTTTAAGACAATATTAAATAAGCAGTTTTCTAAGAAACAAGTTTGGAGGAGGCAGAGGTGGGCAATGTCTATGTATTTTTAAAAGTCCTCGGAGTAGTCTGTGTAAAATATGATACCATTCCACCCAAAGCTTTTCCGTTATGTGTGTTTTGTTTTCAAATAGATTTAAATTCCAGAGAGCAGGAGACGTGTCAGCCGGTACATGTGATCAATGTGGACATTCAGGATAACCACGAGGAGGCGACGCTGGGTGCTTTCCTGATCTGTGAGCTCTGCCAGTGTGTAAGTAGAGAGGGCTGGTGGCCTGCGGGTTCCTTGGACCCAGCTGACGGCACGGTGCTTGGGGATTGCTTCGCGCACCTTTAGGGTGCTGCATATTGCAAAGGTTGTTGCAGTAAAATCCATGTCAAGAGACATAAGTTTCCAAATTCTTGTGGTTATTTTTGGAGCTGTTGTGCAAACAGGTGAATTGTAGCAGAGTTCATGGTTGCCAAAGTGGACTTTGTGTGTGTGCATTCAAAACCAACGTGTTGGTGGCTTATGTGCAAAGCACCGTCCATAACCGTGACGCATGTTGAGCCCATTCTCAAAACTATTTATGGCCAAAATGTCCGTTTCAAAAGCGGTTGTAATATGTGGGATTTAAACAGAGTTGGATTCGGAATCACGATGTATTTGAACAACATCCTGCGTAGGTGTATCTCATAGTACCACCCTGTTGTGTGTGTGATGTGGAAGAGAACACCGGTGCCTGCTCGTCCATGTTCAGGGGCCCTGGCCCTTGGGGTCAGACTGAAATAAGCTGCTCTGGAGGTAACTGGCCAGAGAACAGAGAAGGGATCTGCGTCCATTTACAGTGCGCAGGTTGATGAGTTCACCTGTTCCAGGCTGACAACAGGCGGTTTTTTCACTCCAGCTTGTGCGTTGTATTCTGGTCTTAAATCCTTTTCAGATTTAAAAAGCCGAAGAGGGTTCAAGGACTTGAAGTTCAGCCATCTGTTCGGCGTGCCTGTAGCTATTCTGAAGCTTCCATTTGTTACCTAGCAAGGACAGATAGATGGTGCCTACTCAACAAAGTGCTAGTGAAGTGCCAGTTCAGCGGGCTGGAGAAGGAAGGATATGCAGATAAACGCGATGCAGGATAGATGTACGTTTGGGAATGCTGGGAATGGCACCGAGGCGCCCGGCGCTGCGCTGTTCGGCGCAGCCTGCCGGTGTAGATTCCACAGGAAGCCAAAAGCATTGAATTACTGCAGCTTTCTAAACTACCTTGTATTCTTGGAGTCTGGTTGCTTAGTATTTTTTCTTTTCTAGATACAGCACACAGAAGACATGGAAAATGAAATAGATGAGCTGTTACAGGAATTTGAAGAGAAAAGTGGAAGGACTTTTCTTCATACTGTCTGCTTTTATTAAAGCACATCTGTCTCTTAGGCCTTAACACAGAAGAGGGAAGCATGTGTTTAAAGTTCCGATTATACTGTATTTTCCTGGGAAATGAATATTGATTTTTTTTTTTGTTTGTTTGTTTAAAACCTCCTTTTCAGTGTCTTTTTGTTTTGTTTCAGGTATTCTGTCACAGGTAGACAGATATACTGGTTGGGGTTGTACATATGAGATGATTAAAAGTATACACAAAGGCCACCTATTTAAAAATTAAAATCAAGATTTTCTTTAAATCCTACTTTAATTATTGCAAGTAGGTTTTTAATTATAAAGAGAATGTTTCTTGAATATAAGTTTATAATGTATTTTTCCAGCTTACAAATTTATTTTATTTCAGTTGTGCTTTTTTTTATTTTAATGTGACAGAATGGCTGAACTATGTGAGGATATGAATGGAGCAGTGAAAAATGAGTATCTGTACATTATTAGATATAAAGTTGGAAGCATCCAATAAAAATGAAAAACCTGTAAGTCTGTCTGTTTTGAAAATAGAAGCTAAGTGAGTGTGACTGCTCTGAGGTAAAGCACAAAGCGTCTGAAGCAGCACGGGAGTGCTCCATCATCCCGAGTGTTCTGGAGAGGGTGGCGACAGCAAGAGGAGCTTGACGGGAACCAAACGCCCTGGACTGTCCCTCCTTCAGAGAGGCTGTGTGTCGGGGCAGCTCCTGATGATTTTTTGATCCTGTGTTGAACTGACCTGCCTTCTTGGCGTGAGTTAGGGCACTACCAGGAAATCTTTTGGGGTCTTGATTGCTTTTGTATTACCGTGTGTGAGATGAAGACGACCGTGAGGCTGTAACTGTAGCAGTCGGGGCCAATTGTATGTGTGTCTTCTGCGAGGAAGATGGGGACAAATGACACGCTGTACTGACAGTGGAAATAGTTTAAAGCTTTTTTTTAACTGACATAAATCGTTTGAATAGAAGGCTGCTCCTCCATACAGCAATAATAAACATGCTCGTCATGGCTCAAAATCCAGAAACTGAGTATTTGTGTACAGACAGAGCAAAAGCGCAGACTGCTGTTTGTTTAAACTGACAAAAGTGAAAACAAACCGAATTATTAGGCGTGCAGAATGTGAATGGTAAAGTGTTGCTGCTTATGGGCAGGAGAATGTCTTAGAAGTTGTTTTGTTTGAGGAACCTGTAAACGGTTTGGAGCAAATTGGGTCTGTGTGCAGCTTGGTGCTTGGATGTGTGAGGACGGATTCCTAAACATCGTGCTAGAAGGGAAGCAGCGTGAGACGGGTTTGAGCTCCTGGCTTCTCTCGCTCGTTCTGTGACTGACCTCTGACAGCTCGCAGGAATCACCGAATTTTCCTAAACTGTCATCGTTTTGCACATGCAGGAAGATGGCACCAAGTACTCTCTCCTGAGGTAGCGCAGTGTTACCCATCTACGCGGACGGCTTCGGCGGTGCGTGTGGTAAGTCCTACGGCAATGCTGCTTCGCCTCTTCCAGTCAACACACTCACCTGGCATCTACTCCACACCTGAAAACTGCAGTCCGTGTCTGAAATTGCTTCTTTGCAGTTGCACGCCCTGGTGTCTGTTGGGTCAGGCCCCCAAAGAAACCTTGCACCCTTCTCTGCTCCTGGGATCTGGGGGCTGGCTGTGGCTTCGGCTGCCTTGTGGGACAGCTCAGACCTCTGCCAGCTCAGTCTGTGCCCTGGATGGTGTCCAAATGGGTCACTGCATCGTACTTGGGGCCCAGGAATGTTTAATATCCCTCAATTACCTGTGCTGTTTTTCTTGCCCATTAAAAATACTTCAAGCAAAAATTGGATGGAGAATGAATGAATAGCTCAGAACGACGAGGGGCTGGGGAGTTCGGGCAGCAGTTGTGGTAGGGTTTGCAGAGTGTTCTGTTTTCTAGTTGGCTTGTCCTGTCCCATTTTGTTTCTGGAGAACTCTGTGTCTGAAGGATTTCGTTCAGCCTCCTCTGCTTCTGCTCATCTGTCTGATGCCATCGCTGGTTACCATGGGGATTTTTACAGCCAAAGGAAGAAGATGGTTCTGTAAGGACTGAGCTGCTTTAGCTGATCTAAAAAGACGTTTCAAGCAAGCACAGCACTGAGTATTTTGAGCCGTTTTCTTTCCCTGTACCGTGTCAGCACTGAAGTCCGCTCTGGCCAGATGCAACTTGGAGAGTGTTTGAAAATGTTTTCCACCTTGGAGTTAGTTCATCCCAAACAGTGCTCTCTGTTGCTATTTTGCAGAAAGGCAGTCAAAACCCAAGCAGGATGTTTTAACCCGTGTTTTGTGTGTGTGTGGAGGTCTACAGAAGTGTCCATTTTATTACATAAAGATTATACTTTCCATGTGCATAATTGGCAGAGAGTTCTGGTTGCTGTAGTGCTAAGTAGGGATGAATTAGCAGAACTTCAGTTCACTGCATCTCTTCAACTGAAATGACAAGCCTAGGGCTAAATCCGCGATACGCTGTGCAGGGTGCTACAGAACTGTTCTTTCCATCCGAAGGGTTCTGTTCGTGAGCAAAAGCAACTCTGGGAGCCGGGCATCTGCCGCGTGTTCATTTACCAGCGTGCGGAGGGATGGGACGGGTGGCTGACTTGGATGGACAGGGGAGTGTTCAGATCCACCGTCCCCTTCCAAGTATTTCAGATTTATGTGAGCAAAACTTGTTCTTCAGTGAAAACTGTTCTTACTCTGAGGCGTCGCTTCTCGTTTAGCTTACAGGTTAGTGAAAAATGTGTGCATTTGTGTAGTTCCTTTGTCTCCATGTGCTTCATTTGTGTCGAGATCGGCAGTGAAGCTCCATTTATACAGGAATTTGATGGGGTCCTCGTCTTGCTTGAGAGGCACGTACATTTATACACGCACACACGAGTATACGTGTAGGTATAAAATAAACTCTGGCTGAACACAGGGTCAGAGCTATTTTCTGTGTCCAAAAGAATTTTCAGGAGGAACCTTGGTTTACAGGAAATGTGGAAAGTAACATGTTTGTCCTTTTTCACGGGTGGGGTGGCACACACGTGGTGGTGCTGTGCTCTTCCCTGCCATGTAGAAATGTGCATGCCCCGGTCGATGAGCGTCAGCGCTGGAAGATGGGCCGTTTCTGCTGGAGCCCTGTGGTTGGCATCCTTCCTGCCAGCGAAGGAACGCAATGAAGGGTGAACACCTTGTGTGGCCGTGATGGGAAACTCCTGCTGTAACGAGAGTTTTCCGCTCTGCAGGCGGTTCTGCCAGCTCCCATAAGGCCAGCAGAGGTGGCAGATTCCTCCCAGAGGTTTCCCCCTCCCTTTCGAGCTGTGGTGACTCTGGTTTGTCAGCAGTTCTCTCTCTTTTTGGACTTTCTTTGCAAGGCCATGCTGATGGAAGGACAGTATCTATGGAAGTGCGTTTGTAAGATCTCACTCTCTTGCTGCCACGAAGCTGATGCTGCCTCCTGAGTGGGCAGATCTTTGCCAAGAACTTCTCGAGGTTTCCGTCTCCCACATCGCAGCCCGCTGCGGATCCTGTCTGTAAGGCACGGAGCAGCAGAGCCCTGATCACTTCTAGTTCGCAGGCTGTTTTTCCTTCTCGCAAGTCACTTTGGATTTTGTGTCTGTTTTCTGTGTTTCTTGTCTTGCTTCGGACCTGCGTGACACTCGTGAGCATTCTTCTTTCTGTCGGAGACGTCAGCACGTCTTCTGAGTAGGTTTCTGTGAGTAAAAGCTGGTGATCGAAGAGCAATTCCTTTCCTCCCTTTGGCACTGCTGGTGTCCGAGCCCTGAAGCTCTCTTGCTTGTTGGCTTCCTTCGCGTGCCGGTGAGGCTCGGTGCACAAAGTCACGCAGATAACGCGGTCCCGCTGCGTGGGGTGGGAAGGAGCACCCTGCCCTTGGTTCCAGCATTCTGGGTCTGCCTGGGTGAAGACCGATGATCCTGGCTCATTTCCCCCATCTGGCAGCCCAGTGAGTTTGTTACTAGGAGGATTATCCAGCTTCAACTTTTTTTTCCTCATACGTGTAGGAGCTCAGGAGAAGGTATCAACCAAGACGAACACAAGCGCTTGTAGCAGCACAGGGACTGTGGAAAGAGCAGGGGGATGAAGAACTGTCAGGGGAGCGTCGGGAGGGCGTAGGGCTTCTGAGAGGGCTCTTACGGAAGAGAAGCTGAAAAAGGGGAGGAACGCTAGCTCTAGTTGTTGTTGTTAGGCTCTTCCATAAATTCTGACTTGCATGAGCACCGCAGGATGCCAGCGAAGGTCTGTGCTCCCTGCAGAAGGAAAGCAGAGGGAGTTGGTTCTTGTGAAAAACTCAGGAGGAGTCTGTACCACGGCTCGGGAGCAAACCTTGGCATGGTGGGGTCGGGAGGGTGGGACAAGATGAGCTTTACAGGGTCCAGCCAAGCCTGGAGATGTTGAAAATGGGCCCGCAAGAACACGGAGGAAACCCGTTTGCCCGGCAGGCTGCGGGGAAGGCAGCGTGTGCTGCGCCTGGCTGCGGAGCGGGAGATGTCACCGGGGGCTCCTGCTGGGGGAGGATGGAGCGGAGAGAGGAGAAGGAATTTCGGATACAATCCGGTGCCATGTGGACTCGAACGTTCTGCTTGGCGCCTGGGTTTAACGAAGATGGATAATTTGATGGCTGCTACCCGCACTTGCAGCCCTGCCAGCCCGTTGGGTTGAGTCAATCCTGCGCAGCGGGTGCCGGGAAGGAGCCCTGCCCTGCGCCGTGCCCTGGCCCCGCTCTGCCCGGAGCCACCCGGGGCTTTGCTGCCGGTCGGGGCGGCTGCATGGCCCTGGAGCGGGAGGTGAAGGGCGCGAGGAGCGACCTGGGCTGCGGCGTACGGTGAGCAGAGCAGTGGTGTGTGGAACCCCCATCGGCCAGGACTTCTGCTCCAAGAGGATGATGAAGAAAGATGGCTCCTCCAGAGCAGGGCTGAGAAGCCCGGTTTGTACCTGAGCTGGTGACAAAACCTTTCCCCAGTGCCTCGAGCCCAGCTGGGAGCTGACCCAGCCTCGTCTGTGGGTGCGCTGGTTTCAGCGGGGACGGAGTTGATTTTCTTCCTGGTAGCTGGTGTAGCGCTGCGTCTTGGATTTGAAAATAATGTTGGTATTTTAGTTGTTGCCAGGCAGTCGAGGAGCTTTCGGCTTCTCACGCTGCCCTGGCCTGCCCGGTGCGCGGGAAGCTCGGGGGGACACAGCCGGGACGAGCCTGTCTGACCCGAGGGATATCCCACACCACGGGACGCCGTGCTCGGTGTGTGAAGTGGGGGGCGGAGGGAGGAAGGGGGGGGGATGTTCGGAGCGATGGCGTTTGCCTTCCCCAGTCACCGTTCTGCCTGATGGAGCCCGGCTGGACACCCGCCGGCCGAGGGCGAGGAGCGTGGGAACCCGTTGCTTTGCTTTTGTGCGTGGCTTTTGCTTTCCCAGCCCCGGAGTTTTCTCGCTTTTACCCCTCTGATTCCTTCCCCCATCCCAGCGGCGGGAGGGAGCGAGCGGCTGCGTGGTGCTGAGCCGCCGGCGGGGGTCAAACCGCGACAGCGGGGATGGCTGGGAGACCGGGGACGCTGGCTGACGGCCAGGCAAGGCTTCCATGACACAGAATTCCTCGGGACTTGCCTTCAGACTGCTCTCTCCCGCGATTTTATTTGGCTGCCGCTTTAAAAACGCGTGCGTTTGCTACACCTAGCAGAGTACGCGGCTGCGTTGTCTCTGCGTGACTTGGAGGGCTGCGTGGAGGTGGTGGAAGCCACCTCCGAGCCCAGCGGGAAGGGACCGCAGCTCAGGGCAGAGGGCTGGGGAGGAGGGAGCCCGGAGGGGTCGGGCAGGGCTGCGGCGAGAGGTGCTGCCCTGGCCTTGCTGCCCTTTGGCACCACGTGCCTGGCTTTCAGGTGTGCGGTTTAATTTAAAAAAAAAAATTAAAAAATCTGCGCTGCAATCTGTGCTCTAATTTGAGGACACCATTTAGTGATGTTAATTGTGTGCCGGTATTTTGGTATTTTCGATACCCAGCAGTAGGTTAATGACTGTTCCTTGAAGAATGGAGTTTATATAACCCGAGCCGTTGCATAAGGAGGGTGGTTGTGGCCTGAGGAACAGCGGGAACGCAAACGTGCGGGAACGCAAAACCCGGCCCGAGCGAACTCCCCGCGCTGGCCCCGAGGAGCCTCAGGGATGAGCCACACGCGGGTTCCGGCAAGGTGACCGTAACCTTGAGGACGGCTGAGGACCCGGAGGTGACAGCACCGCGCGCCGCGCCGTGACGCCCTGTGCCACCACGCGTTCCCCACGCGGCGGCCGGGGTCTGCTCTCGTCGCCCACGTGGGTCAGCGGGGAGGACGACGGACGGACAGACGGACAACCGGGCACAGAAGTTGTCTCTCCCCGAAGCTCCCGAGCCGGACGCACCGAGCAGCACGGGGAAACCAAACCATGGGGGAACGCGGAGCGCGAGCGGCCGCTCGGACCTTGGACCTCAGGTTTGAGCGACGGGGCGAGGCGGGACGGGGGGGGGATTTTATTTCTGCCGCAGGAGCGAGCGGGTCTCTGGTGCCCGCATCACCCCGGCTTCCCTCAGGGTGCCGAGCCCCGGGAGGAACCCACCCGAGGGGCGAATCGCCCCCCGCTCCGCCACCAGCACCCCGCGAAGGGCTGGGGACCCTTCGGGCACCCTCTCCGGGGTGGGGGTGAGGGGGGTCTTGGGCCTGGGGGGACCCAAAAGCTGGGGGGGGGAGCGGAGCTCGGGGCTCCGGTATCCCGGGGGGTCCGGGCCGTGCCCGGGCGCGGGATGGGGCCGGCTC
>Ga0065711_1045716_pt1 | contig 13301 bp, 8 predicted proteins | sample Hoacrofraction12_FD_59098 | JGI IMG/M metagenome (GOLD analysis project Ga0065711, IMG submission 59098) | Hoatzin crop microbial communities from Cojedes, Venezuela - Epithelial fraction 12 v2 (version 2) | ecosystem: Host-associated > Birds > Digestive system > Esophagus > Crop | place...
AGAGTCCAGCAGAGGGCTACGAGGATGGTGAGGGGACTGGAGCATCTCTCCTACGAGGAAAGGCTGAGGGAGCTGGGCTTGTTCAGCCTGAAGAAGAGAAGGCTGAGAGGGGACCTAACATATGCTTACAAATATCTGAAGGGTGGGTGTCAGGAGGATGGGGCCAAGCTCTTTTCAGTGATGCCCAGTGACAGGACAAGGGGCAATGGGCACAAACTGAAGCAGAGGAAGTTCCGTCTGAACATGAGGAAGAACTTCTTCCTTCTGAGGGTGACGGAGCACTGGAAAAGGCTGCCCAGAGGGGTTGTGGATTCTCCTCTCTGGAGATATTCAAACCCCGTCTGGTCCTGTGCAGCCTGCTGTAGGTGACCCTGCTTCGGCAGGGGGGGTGGACTAGATGACCCACAGAGGTCCCTTCCAACCCCGACCATTCTGTGATTCTGTGATTCTGTGAGCGTGCCCCGGGAAGCGGGCAAATGTCAGTGCAGTTCTCTCCGGTCTTTGACCCCTGTTAAACCTACACTGTCCTCAAAACTAGTCCTTGATGTCACCTGCCCACTGACCCCATACTGCTTGGCTTCATGCGATGCCCAGCGCGCTGATTTGTCTTTCACGTCTTGTAGGTCAGATGAGCAGTGTGGGTTACACTGTAGAAAACTTGCCTGTGACAAGTCCATTTGCTCGCTAAGCGGGAAAGCTGCAGTTTCCTCGCCGAGCGTGAGCTTGGACTGGAGAGACATAAGGCACACTTCGATTTCTGTTGGGGGTCACAGTTACGGTACAGTCTAGACCTTTTCATTAAATTATGTTCTGAACTGGTGATTTCTGTTGATGTTAGGGAGCGATCAGTGTTAACGTCAAGAGGTGGCCTGGTCTGTGTTTAGTTCAGCTGTTGTACTTGCCACCTACAGCCGTGACTGGAGATACGGAAGTGAACACCTTGCAAACTACCACTTCATCTCATCAAGCCTGCGCTTGGGATATACCGCATCACAACGCTGAGCACTCAGGATTGCCACTGACATGGTTTGGCAGCGATACTACAAAGACAGAGTCAAACGAACAGAGTACTAACGCTCCCTTTTAAGGTATCCTGTTCCCTGTAACATTGCAGTCCCTCCTGCAGGACTTCAAAAGAATAGAAGAATTCATATTGCAAAAATTGCGAGATTTTCAGCAGCAATTATTTCTCTATGTGCTTTGCCCTTTGTTTTTTTTTAGCTGTGAAGCTTATGAAGCCCATTCTCTTCAATAAAACAGCATTTTAAAAAATTAAGTAGAACACAGAGCATATGTGCAGAATTACATGAGCTAGCTGCAACATCTCACGGACTTAAATTTGTCTGTCTTCAAGTCCTGTTTACAGTCTGCCCTTACTGGGCTTCCTGGCTGAAACCAGGACCCTGTGAGACCTGAGCCTTGCCGTGGGACAGGGGAGTGAATTTGAAGACCCCTCAAGATTCCTTCTTGAGCTTCTTTTGTCCTTCCTTCCAGCGCTTCCCAGATCTTCAGAGTACGCTCAGCTCTGCAGGGCTGTGTGCATACTGGTGCACAGATGAGTTTTCTGCCGTCAGCTGCCTCAACGAGTCATGGACAGAGCCGTAATCCCTGACAGAGCGCAGTTTCAGAATAACGACGGCTTTGAAAATCAAAACCCAGGCTTTGAATTGGCAACTGTAGACTGGAAGTCCATGAAAGTTTTGCAGCGCTTTGCTGTGATGGCCTATCCCTAAGGCAGCCCATTGGGCTAAGCATATAAATTCACATAAGGACACAGCTGTGGGCCTAAAGAGCTTGGCTTTGACTTTATGAAATTATGCATCCTGTGAACTGAAAAGACAGCAGTTAGTAGCAGTTTCTTGGTCCTAAAATAATTTTTAAAACTGTTTTTGGACTGTTCCTTTTCAAATTGTGTTTGTGGTATAGGTGCAGCTTAGCTTCTGAGGCATGTAGGATTTCAACATATTTTCTGTGGCATATGGCATTTCCACCTTGGCTTGCAGATCGTTTTTAAGGCCCATGAGCTGATGGGGTTTTTCTGTGTCACTCAAAATACAAAGCATTTATGCACAGGCACGCATCCCGAGAGTGAGTGGCTCAGAAGATACTGCAGGTAGCTGAACAAATACAAGCCTGTCTATTAGTCTCAAACTCAAACAGTTGCTTGTTCAACCTCTGAGGCTTGTCACTTTTAAAACCTACTCTAATCATTACAAAGGATATCACTCAAAATATCTGGTTTGATATGAAGTGTTTATAGGACTATGAACAATAGGTGGCAGATGGCTATTCTTTCCAGTATCATGAAGTACATCAATATTTTATAAGATTAAATGTGCTCAGCTGCGATACCACCTGCTGGGTTTGCTTTTGTTTATTTTCCCCAAAATGCAAGTTGTGGGTGACTGTGTTTCAGGTGTTACTTTCAGTCCGTCTCTTGCCTGAGCATGGCATAGACGTTTCCAGGAGCTTAGCATCGTCCAGTTCTGCAGAGCCGGTGTTTTAGGCAGAGGTTTGCCTGTACACACGTGGCAGCATCAGCCCACCATCTTATATTGAAACACTGCATTATACTGAGGAAGGGATGTGTTAGAAGCAGGGGTGGGAGTGGGACTCTAAGCAGGAAGGTTTGCCCTTTGCTTCATTATTGACCGCTGAGGTCATTTTTCTGGCTGCCTGGAAGACTGCTTTATTTTCCTTTTGGTTCTGATTGTTCGCTTGCCCTCACTCAGTCCCATTGTCTACAGGCTCCGTCGCTGTGCTGAGGTTCAGGTTTCACCGATTCAGGCCTCTCTTCCTGCTTTCGGTGGCTCCTGCCATGGGAATCAGATTTGAATGTGTGCAGTGTTTGCTGTCGCTGCCTGCTGAAAGGGGCTATTTCTGTCCCCTCTGTCTGTCAAGACAGATTTTCTTCATCTCCTTCCTTTTTTCCCAAATTTTCTGTCTCCTTTAGCATTTTCTTGCCTTTTTCCATTCATGTCCTTCTGTCTTACTCCTTCTGTTACTTCAACATTCTCTCATTTCTTTCTCTCCCTCTCCTTTTAAATGTTGATTTTAGCTGTCAGTATTATTTTATCAACGGAAAGTACACATAGAACCAAATTTAATACACTCACACAGTACAATGCAACTTTTTAAAAAATTCTCCGTAAAACCAAGTAGTTTTTCAGTGAATAGAAAAAACACAATACCAAAAATGTGTGGCTTACCTGTATATCCTGTGTCATGTAACTTCCCAGAGATCCCTTTCTTCACTGACTAGATAGATAATGCAAGACAGCTATGCGTAGAAAATGCAAAAGTTAGAAAGCCTCACTGAAGAAGGCACGTGTGGCACTATCGAAACTGAAGCATATGATGGGTTTAAAACATGAAATTGGGGTATTTTCCTGAATCTGAATTTTAGAATCTTGTTAACTGGAGTTCATCCTGCTCCCATAGCAGGAGGAGAAAGGATTTGATGAAAGAGAGGGAAAAGCTGAAATCCAATCATACAGCTTTCAAATTGAGGAGAAATAGAACACAGAACAGAGAAAGAAAAGGAACAGATAAGAAGACAGAAGATGAAGTCTTACTGGCAATGTTGCACAACAAAACAAAACCTCAGCTTCATCTTTTGTGTGCCCTGGTGTGGTTTTCCAGGACGGTAGTTGCAGGATACATTTTTGTAAACTCTGAAGATCTGATACAGAAAGACAAGGAACCTGGAATCTCATGACAGTGTTTTACAGAGTCGGTTTTCAGAGCACAGTCACTATCAGAGTGAATTTTATTATCACTCAACCGTAACCATCAGAATGTCAGAAGTAACTCAAAGTTAACAGAAATAGAATAATTTCTTAGATACCAACAAATTAAAAAACCTCAAAGGGATACATTTTCATGAAGTTACAAGCAAATGAAAACAGGAGCCTATAGTAAAACCTGTAGGTGCTCTGTGCTGTCATAGTGTATCCTGCAAAAGGTGTCCTTGCTTGTCTATGTGGTACAAAAGTGAAATCTGTATGACCTTTTCCATTTGCTGCTGAAACAAGCAGACAGAAGTGTAAATGACTGATGGAGAAGAAATACATTCAGTTCATTCAGGTAAAGCTCCTTGTGGAAGATCAAAGTCATCTTTTTCCAACAGTGTGATGTTAAAAGTCTTTTCCCGGCTCCACTTCATGTAGAATTTATATAGCACAGCATGAAATGGGGGATGCAAGTTGGGCTTTTAAGCACGTTCTTCCTCCTCTGCCTTGAGCCATCTGTGTTCAGTCAGCCTCCTGTTCGGGTGAAGCAGCGTGAAGGTTTCCGATGAAGCCTTAACTGTAGAAATAGCTTGCCAGTGAAATGGAAGGCCTGTCCGTTTATCTTTTCCCGAACCAAGCCCATATGGCAACCGTAGAGTGAAACAAGCCCACTCGAGGGTGGCCAAGCTCTCTCAAGCTGTTTCATACCAGTCAGCGACTGAGTTCATTTCCCACGGTAGGGCCATCGCACAGCTGGCGGTGAGACTGCCCAAATACGGGGACCGTTGTGTCATCGCATTCCTGGCTGCTGAAGAAGGGGAGCTCACAGGTACCGCGGAGGCTGGTGTTTACACCAGGTCTTACGAGGAAGCAGTTACCCAGTTTTGTCCTGTAAGGAAGCTAGGGGACTCTGCAGACGGCCACCATCGTTAGTAAAGGCACTCCTCACGTTTGGCAAACAAGGCCAGCTTTAGGCTGTAAAGCAGTACGAAGCTTCCCAAACATTTGGCAAATACCTCTGGAGTGTAAAACACGCTTTAGCCCGTCATAAAATTTTTGTGCAAAGAAGAGCTTTCTGAATGAGGCACCAACCACCAAATAACAGGCCTTTTTCCTTGAAGTTTCTGTATAATCCAGTAATTTACTATCCCATCTGGAGTTTTTCCTCCTTCCCTAACCTCGAAATAATAAGCAGGATTCAATCTGACCACACTTCAGATCGATCAACATCATGAAAGGTGGATTTTCTTAAACACTGGGTTTAAGGGAAAGTGAATTTGTGCAAGGGCACACATACCTTGAGATATATGAGCCAATCGGCTTAAAATGCTGTTTTGCTGTGACCTGACAAGGCTTGCTGTCTCTGGCAACGCGTAATCTCTTTTAATCTACTACCAGAAAGGTGACGGCTGTTTGAAAACGCTCCTGAACTGCAGTTTATCTCAAAGGCTGACACCTTGATAGAAACTCTCTTCGGGAACCCTGTTACCAGCAGATATTAATAACGGTTTGCATTGATTCAGAGGAGAAATGGGCAAGGAAAGACTCTGAATCAACTTGTTATAGGTTTTGTGCAGAAGTTTCAAAAATGGTGTGTTGAGGATTTTAAAGCAGACACTGCTGATGGAGATACACTTGGCAAAGTCATGAGGCTTTGTCCTGCACTCCCGTATGTTTTCCTAAGAGTGTGCTTCTCTTGTTTATCACCGTCAGCGCGATTTAAAGTTGTGCATTTAAAACTCACGTAAGCTTCTTTGCAAACACTCTTGAGAATAGGATCAAAATGGGAAGAGATTACACGTAATCTAATTAAGTTAGGTTCCATTTGAAATCCTTCAGTATAAAAATTAAAAGAATACGACACAGCTTTGCAATATGCTATAGTTCACACGGAAATTATATGAGCATGTGTAAATGAGGCAACATGTGAGAAAACATCACGTGTTGGGTATACAGCAAGGTTTGCTTTAAAGAATCTGAATCTGTGGACTAGAATGGTTTGGTGAACTAAAAATAAATAATAAGAACTTTACCTCCTATGTCATTAATGTGACGCTAGCCTTTGCCTCTTATTATCCGGCCACAGCTTATATGGAAAAGCTGGTGATCACATGATCTGCATCAAATACTCAACACCAAACATGGCATTGGTCAGCAAGGCTGAGGCTGGAGCAGCACTGACCCTGAAGATTAACAGCTGTTCATGGGACAGACAGTGAATCTCTGTTGCCAAGTGCTCTGGACATTCACGCCACAACATTCGCTTCACAGCAGGGACTGTAAGGACTTCCATAATCACTACAGACTGTTTCGAGTAATTCTTAATTTTCAGTCTTTCCAAAACACACGAGTGAGTTAAATGAGCTTTGTCTGTAGGATAAGAAGAGGTGGTTTCACTGGAATCGCACCATCTTAGGATCCACACTGAATTAGGCTCCAATTATGTATTAAACATCTGATATTCACCTATGCTTCAAATATACTTGAAGGGAGGACCTAGAAAGCTCTGTAGTCTCGCTCACCTCATGCATTAAGTGCTTCAAATGGTCTGGTGAGCAGCTCAGGCGCAGTACTTCCCCTCCACATTGCCACCAACACTCCGATCCAGAGCTCGACTAGGCTTAGTTTGTCACTCGGGTTCTGGAATGGAGGCTGTCCTTCCTAGACTTGGGTCAAGAGCACCACCCAACCTCCCGACCTGTTCTGTGAGATTCTGCAAAACTGGGGTTGCAGAAAGCTCGTGAAAACTTCTTGTCCAACTATATTTCCATTATCCTGAGTTACATCAAAACTGGCTTCAGAAAACAGGTTCCTTTGTCATTTTCAATTCTATCTGGGAGTTTAAAAAGTTTCTACAAAGTCCTCTTAGGAAGGAGAAGGTTGGATTTCTCTTCACATTTTTCTCTGATTTTAGAAATTGGATCAACCTGCAAAATTCAGACCTGCATTTCGCCCTTCACCGTAGGACTCACATTCTAATTCACTGTTTGACTACCGATCATTTGCCAAGGCTATTTCTAGCCCAGTCCCAACCACTTGGGCATTTCTCGATCTCATGTTGTAGTCTGGGTTTGTCTGCTCACAGAGCGGCAGCCAGGGAATCCTCATGTTACGTGCTCTACAACCAAAAGAAACAAATATATTTAAAACAATTAAATAAGTTCTGTACCAGTTGCTGGACAGATGGTATTGTGAATTGTTATAATTCATCAGCAAAACAGAGGAAGGAAGTGTTTTAAAGCAAGATTATATTATTTTCCTTAAGTTCTTATTATGAAATCTTCCTGAAGTGAACTTTGAAAACTTGAAAACCCTTCCAGAGGGAATGAATGGAATAAGGCAAACTGGAGACTCGCTGGCGAGCGGTTAAAAACAAAGGAAAAGTATAGCATGCCAGTGAAATAAAGGAAGAACCCATTACCATGTTTTCAGTTTGGGAAGGCAAATGAAGAAAAACACCAGTAGCAGCAAAAAACAAGTTGTACATAAAAGTATATGGTGTTTCTGTCCTCTTAATAATTATGGATTGGAAAGCACCCAGGGTCTTCCCTTCCTCTGGAGGGAAATGAGCCTAAATGCTGAGAAAGCAGATATGGCGAGCCGGGATATAGTCACTGTATAGAGAGACTGCAAGATTTAGCAAATTACTGCCAATAAAGTGCCTTGAGATCTTTAAGAAGAAATGCTGAGACAAGTACATTTCATTTTTGCTGTCATTTAAGAAACAAAATACATTTGAAAACCATGAGGAAAAAAATGTATCTTAAATGAAAATGACCCCTGACCACTAAGTTCACTCCAGTCAAATAAAACACATCCTGTTTTTGTAACTTTTTTATACAAGGCAGATCCTGGTCTGTACACACTCTTTCCAGCCAGGGATTTGACCCATAGCTGAATTTTAATTAGAAGCAGGGGAGGTGATGGAAAATACAAGGTGCTGTTCCCACTTCTGTTAAGACAAAGGATGAAACCTGCATTTGGGACAAACGCAGAAAGCAGAGTAAGTTCATTGTACTGTCTCTCAACTGAAATTCGTTGGTACAAAGAGTTTAGAAATCCTCTGGCAGGGCCAACAGAGCCACTGTATCAGTTAACTCAATGACACTTAAAAGACATCCCGGACTTTCCATACAATCATGAAAATGTCACAGCAGCTGCGTCAGCCTTTTCTTGGTAATTTTGTTCTGGCACACCTGCATTGAGATAGAAAAGCACAATCATCTTATGTCCTGCATCCGTCACCCCCACCTTTATCATGAGAAGAAGGAATTGTTGGTGACCCCCCGCCCTCACTCTGCACAAAGGCATCTTTTTTCCTCTTGCCTAGACTTTGTGGAAGAGCTGGGGAAAGTCCGGTATGTGCAGAGTCTCTGGGCAAGCCACAGGTGAGTGGCGTCACAAGTGTGCCCAGCCACCTTTTTTGTGAGACTGCTTATCCAGAGACCGCTGAACTGGGTTCTACAGCCTGTTTCGTGCAAGAAGTCAGAGGAGAGGATCTCCTCACCTAGCAGGCACCTAGGGTAGGATTGATCTCGCTTAACCTTAGGTGCCTACAATGGATGTGCCTATGTGTAAGCTAGCTGTCTAGGCTCCCATCCTGTTGCTGGATGGCTGGTCAAAGGAGTTCAGGGCGTGATTCAGCTCATTATAAAACAGACACTTACAGCTGATTTGATTAATCACACCCTGAGCTCCCCTGACCAGCTCGTCATTGATTATACCAGGAAATTACTCAGTAAGTACTTGCTCAGCTTTAGATGCCTATTTTATAAACGCTTGAGATCAGGTTCAGTTTGTGGTTTGAGACACCTCACAGTATGTGTCTTCAAGACGTGAGTTACGTGTCTAAGCTTCCTTTACAGATAACGGTGATCTGATCAATAGTCAACAAATCAGGAGCGCTGTCTAGCCAGCCAGGTGGGGGAGCCTCCGCTGACTGCAACTACGACAGCTAGCTCGCATGTAAACACCTACGTGCAGACACCTAAATTTAGGTATCTTAATCTGCGTGCTGAGTCTAGCCTCCACATTAGGTAAATGAATCTGCTTCCAGTCAACTTTGTGGAACCACGGGTTTAAAATCCGCATTTGAATAATTTGATGAACTAAACAGAGAGAAGAAAATGGTTTGGAAAATATAATGTGAAGTGCATTGAGAACTGAATATAAACCAGTGTAAGAATCAAACAGGAATCTGCTCCGTACGTTTGGTATCTTGTCTTTAAATGTATACACACCTCCTACTCAGCTGTTCAGATGCCAGGACAGGATCATTTGTCCTCTTCATGATTATAAGCTGATTATCTATTTTTGAGTAGGTAAAACACACATCGTGATCGTTCATCCTTACTGACAAGAAAATGTTTACCTTGCCTTGAAATCTGCTGCCTTGTTGCTACATTCAGTCATTTCCACATCAAAATCAGTGTTGATACATTAACAATCTTAATGATTCTCGGTATTTCTGTTGCAAATGAAAATCAAGGATTTATAGGTTTCAGTGTTTTCAGGTGATGACACTGGGTGCCCATGTAGGTCTAAATACGTAGCATTTAATGCAGTGTAAACAGCATCAAGGACGCAATCTATTTTTGCCAGAGATGGTCTGAGATGGTAACTCAATGTTTTCAATGCTAATTAAAGCATTCTCACAGAATGATGATGAGTGTTAGACAAATACCTGGTAATTAGGCAGCACTCCAAATCTGCTCCTGTGTTCACACTGGATATTGCTGATAATTATCCTCTTCCCAATCATATTACCGTAGAAAACATAACTGGAAGGGGCACAGAGATGGGCTCATCCACCACGTTCTCTTACCCCCAGCTGGATCAGCTAGACCTAAAGTTTCTAAGTATACCTTTCTTAAAAATGTATTGAAATGATATCTTGTTCTTTATTGTTTTCTTGGTGGGATTGGACATTGTTTTATTGCCTTTTGGGGGACAGGAATTGTATGGATCAAAGAAAGAGGTGAAGAAAACCCACGATTTTTTGATTTATTCACAATCTTGGACAGAATGCAGCTACAAATTACTTGTCCATACAAAGAAAGGAGACTGGCGTTCTTGCCCCAGCTGTCGTGTTTGGACATAACTGGAAGGGGAACAGTAGGCTTGAGGATACGGAGAGGAGAATTACTCTTTGTCAAAAGCCCACCTCTTTCTACAAAGAGTAACAGAGTCTCCTAATGATAATAACAGGCTTCCAAAACCCAGAAAATTATTTCTGAGCGATACCAAGTTACACAGGTCTAAGAACAGCAGCAGGACCAAATTATCCTCTTGGAGGCATGTCAGTGTTTTTTTACAACTGAGTGGAAGCTGTAGGTGTACAGCTGAGCAGGATATAGTTCACAGCCTGCAACGTTCCTCCTCATACCTGAGCCCCTTCCCATAGTGAATCAGCGTGAAGCTATGAAAAGAAAATGGGGGTTCCTCGAGACAAATTCTAATCCCTGCTCTAGCAGATAGGAGCAGAAGGAAGAAACAGACAGACAGGTCCATGTGTTACAGGAGAACTCCCTTACCAGGGGATAAATCCTGAGGTGGCCTAGAGCTGATGTAGGGAAGAATCAAGGGGACATTGAAACATCTGTATTTTTATGTCATGTGATCAGCGAGGCCATGAGCAGCCAGATTTAATTTAAAGCTAGCATTAGAGTTGCTCCAGTTTAGCTTGTGGCTACCCAGCTTTAGTTCCTAAACTTGAAGATCTGGGCCAATATTTTCAACACATTACTGCAAATGTCCCTCCATGTATGCTGTGTGTTTCACTCCTTAAGTCTGCTTAAAAAGGAAGTTCAGAAAGAGAAAAAAATAAACTGTAGATTTTCTGGCTCACATCTCAAATGACAGCAGTGCCCATTTCTGGGGGAACCAGGTCCCAGACAGGGGAAAAGGAAGCCGTGAGAGCAGCTGCTGAGGCAGGAGTGACAACCACCCTCTGCAGTTCTGGCTCGACTTTCACCCATGTTCACGCTCTTCCGTCCTCAGCAATTCTAAACTTCACGCCACTGTCAACACCCAAATCTGTATGTTCATGAGAAACATGAAGAACCTGAAAAACTTCATAGCCACAATTAATTCATGTCATCCTATTTCGTTTACCTCAGATGTCCAAACACATGCTGTTCATCTCCCTGCAGGCTCCTGCTGAGAACAGTAGTACCAGTTGAGGCGCCCAGGTTCCTAGAACTGAATGTGCCAAGCACAAAAGATACTCCTGAAACAAGAAGAAACCAAAAAAGGGGGAATTTAAATAAATTACTAGCTAGAAATCATCTTTTTTGGGCTCCTCCAGAACTAAGCACATAAATACTGATGAAAGAGAAATGCAGGTAGCTGTGTTTTAAAGTAAGTGATGTATTAAACTACATTATTTTAAAGAGACCTAGCCAAGCCTTCATATTTTGCATAATGTGCAGATCTAATTGGACAAATAATGTACCCAGATTTAAGTAAATTAATGTCAGTGGGATTAAGTAGGATGTAAATTGAGGAAGCATTTGATTTCCTTCCCTCTCATGAGAAGAGAGGGGGAAATCAGTGTGCACACGTCTCTCCTGCTGTCTTGGAGCCCAAGCCCAAGCCAAGTTTCTCATACAAGTGGAATGAAAAAGTGAAAACAAAACCAAAGATAAACTACTCGGTTGGCTGTTTAAAATAAATGGAACTCTAAAGATTCACTAGTGTGAGCAGTTCATTAAAATGTTCATTGATAATTAATAAATCCGTTGCCATATTAATCTTTTCAGTACTAATCAGCTCAGTTCTCAATAAAACAGATACACAGCGATGAAAATCTCTAGTTTACTGTAGTGTTGCTGTTGTGAAGGAGGCTATTCTTCATGAAAACAGCAGCGTAATTGTAAACGTAGGAGATGAACATTATCATGGAGGTTTTTTTAGCCTGGTTTCCTTTGGAAATATGATGTGTCTCCTGCTACATCTGACAGCAGCTTGGGCTTCTCGGTGATCTTACGCATCCACCCCTCTTAAGAACACCGATGTCCGGACAGAGACTAGAGACCCAGATTATCGTCCCTGATGAGAGAAAAACTGCAGAGCTCACTGGGCAATCATCTGTTGTGTTTGACTGCCAAACCCCTGTGCTCTTCCCACCGTAGCACGGCTCGGTCAATTAATGGGCAGGATGAATGGGAGGACTGGAGGCATGGTGGGGGGGCGAGAGGGTAGGTGATGCAGAGTTGTAGGGACAGGGCAACACGAGTTATTTCTCGAACTACAGAGCTAGCAAAGGCTGTTTTCTACAGTTTTTAATTCAGCCACGCGCTGTCACGGTAACCCGAAGTTCCCCTCTCTCGCAGTGTCCCTGCTTGGCACGTGTACAAACGCACTGCGGCTCAGCTTCCTTCCGCGGCCCCTAACTCCTCGCCGGGCGGGAGGCAAGGCTGGGGCTGGCTCCCAGGAGGCTCCGAGCGACCCGTATCGATTGGCGCGCCGATTAATTGGCTGGTAGGTCACACGAGATAGAAGATCACTGAACTGGTGCTGCAGACTTTTCGTCATAGTAAGCATTCGTTTCTGTCTTTTTGTTTTTCTCAGCAATAATTTTCCTGCAGCTTTTAACATCTCTTCTCTTCCAGCCTCCTTGACAGAGCTGGGTGACTGGCAGACATAATTCCCTGAACCTTTTTTCCTTCAAAACTAAAATAATCCTTTATGATAAAAATGCGCCTTTTAATTTGTGGGTTAGTATTCCCTAAATACAGAACAATTTTCTTTGCTCACTATGTATTAATACTTCCTCTGCCTGGAAACAGGAACCATGAGCACTCTGACCCAGAGAGTTACAGGATGTTTCTCCACAGTATTGGACAGCTGTGTTGGATCAGGCCATCGCCCCTTCCTTAGTGCCAACACACTGCGAATTTAACATGTGCAGCCTTGGGAAGATAAAACGGAGAGGTGAGAGTGTCGGGGCCAGCTGCCTTACGGCTGAGCCCAGACTCCCGCCTGGGGTCCCCTCCCGGAGGCGGGAAGAAAACACGCATGAGCAGGTGGCAGCTTCGCTGGTGACTCCTTGTCCAGCCTCACAGCTGCCACGTTCGACACAGCACAGGGGAGATAAGATGTGGGATGAGGTAAGGTGTACGGCACTAAGGTACGTAAGTCACTGGCAACCCCTTAACGAGCAGTGTGTCCTGGACCAAGCCCCTTGCAAGAGGGGTTTCACCTGAGAACACCTGAAAGCATCACACAGAATCACAGAATGTTCGGGGTTGGAAGGGACCTCTGTGGATCATCTAGTCCAACCCTGCTGCTGAAGCAGGGTCACCCACAGCAGGCTGCACAGGACCTTGTCCAGGCGGGTCTTCCATCTCCAGAGAACGAGACTCCACAGCCTCCCTGGGCAGCCTGTTCAGGGCTCCGTCACCCTCAGAGTGAAGAAGTTCTTCCTCATGTTCAGCTGGATCTTCCTGTGCTTCAGTTTGTGCCCATTGCCCCTTGTCCTGTCACTGGGCACCACTGAAAAGAGCTTGGCCCCATCCTCCTGACACCCACCCTTCAGATATTTGTAAGCATTTATAAGGTCCCCTCTCA
>Ga0065711_1045717_pt1 | contig 13301 bp, 12 predicted proteins | sample Hoacrofraction12_FD_59098 | JGI IMG/M metagenome (GOLD analysis project Ga0065711, IMG submission 59098) | Hoatzin crop microbial communities from Cojedes, Venezuela - Epithelial fraction 12 v2 (version 2) | ecosystem: Host-associated > Birds > Digestive system > Esophagus > Crop | place...
CAGTAGGCTGCACAGGATCTTGTCCAGGCGGGTCTTGAATATCTCCAGAGAAGGAGACTCCACAACCTCCCTGGGCAGCCTGTTCCAGGGCTCCGTCACCCTCAGAGGGAAGAAGTTCTTCCTCATGTTCCGACGGAAGATAAAGAATCTTATTATTGAAAGATAAGAAACTGTCATCAGCTGTGGTTTAAACATTAGCCTCTGTGGCACTCATCTGTCCTCCACCACCCCTTCCTACCCTTACAGTTAGATCCGTGGAACCTGCACGTTAGGACCGTAGGAAAATTCACATTGGAAGGGGTCTCAGGAGGGCTGTAGTCCAACCTCCTGGTCAAAGCAGGGTCAGCTCTTGTCTCAGACCATCCACCAGTTGTACCCCATCCACAGGGGACCCAGCACTCGCTGCAGCTGAGGTCAGCTTGCTGCAGCAACTGTAGCACCAGGCCCAATGTGTATGATACTGTGCTGAGCTAGATGAGCAATAAATACCTGAGGCCTGAGTCTTCCTGCGTTCGCTGACTTCCGTGGGAGTTGTGTGTTCAGATGACGTTCAAGGTTCACCAGTACAGCGTGTATGAGGAAGGGAGGTGGCTCCGGAGCTGGCCACGCATCTGCGCTTTGCAAAAGCCGAAGCCCATCTGCTACTGTAAGAAAAGCTTTAGAAGAGACATCTAGAACTTGGGTGTTGTTCCCTCTCCAGTCACTTTCCAGCTTGATTCCCTTGAAAAAGTAGAACGTGTCCCATCTCTGTCATTCCAAGGTCAAAGTACTCTAAAGATTGGGTATATTTAACTGCAGCAGGGGATTTAAAGTTTTACCCAGTATTTCAAGGCTGCATTTGCTGACAAAAAGCGGACTTTTTACTGTAATAAAAGTATTATGAAAAACTAGTGGAGGCAAGACCTCCACTTGAGGTCTGACTGTGAAATCACCTAAAGGAGATGAGCTGTGGGCAGGGTTACAGCATGGACCTCTCCGAGCTGCCTTGCATCAGGTCTTCAGTGTACTGCCTTCAGGAGGGTGTTATGGCTGGAGGCCAACAGCTGGTGTATTATCCCAAGGCAGAAACACCCAGTTCTGGCAGCAAAGTCTTTAGTGATGTTCTGTCTTTCAAAAATGAGACAATGATGTCGAACTAGCCGTTTTTTAGCTGGAACCACTGTGGGGAGTACCGGGGGAATGGGTGGTGGGGAGCAAGGGGCCAGGTTCTCCTCTGCTGGGTAATTTTTTCATCTCTCATCTGTTGAATGCTACTTCTCTGACCTGGTAACATCAGCATGCTCTTTGGTTGTAAGTGATCATGCAAGGGGCACGAGATCGAAAGAATGAGAGATCTCATTCAGTCATGTCAGTCATGTCAATGCTGGAAATTTAAGGAAAAGAAAAATGGTTTCCTCATTTTAATCCCAGGGTTTTCTCTCTAATTATGGGGAAAAAACTCAAAACTATTTAGTAATTGATTACTTAGTGATCAGAGCTAAATTGTACTTATTCCTTTACAGATGAGGAATGTTTTGTGTATTATTTAGACAGCATATAAGAAGTATTGTTTGATAAACCTGTGAAATAAATACATGTAAACTGATTGCTTTTGAATGATGACAAACCCTTCTCTTGTAATAGCTGCAGCTGTGCACTATAATGTGCATGAGTACATTTTGTTTATTGACATAATTTTTAAGTAAAAAGGGAGAAGAAAGGGATGGACAGACACAGAAACCATCTATTATTGACATATAAACAAAGAGGAAAATTAAAGCTACAGGATTCAGAAGGTCTGTGTCGCTAGATGCCTCGCATGATAATGCAGATACAAAAGAAACAGCTTTGTAAATACGTTTTTTGGAAAATAAATAGAATTAGTTGTCGCAACATAATATTGAGGACCAAGAGTAGCATTAGGTCTAAAGCCTAACTTGAGGATAAGGCCAGTCTCTTTGGTAGTGCATATCATCATCTATAAAGTCATAATCACAAGCAAGGCTGACTATCCTGTAAGAGCATTTAAATCACGAGCACCCTTTTTAAAATACTGGCATAGGTCCTCTTGACCACTCTAATCAAACCGGAGTCTGAGATGACTAGAACTTTTGACGGAAATTTTAACCTCATTTTCATATATTTCATGTGACTGAAGATTTGTACGAAACAAATCTATCATCTCAGTCTTATTATTCAGAAGGGAAAAAAAAAAGGAGAAAAAAACCCACCAGGAAGCTTCTTGCCCATTTTCCTGTGGCAGACCACTGCTCAGATATTGTGGTGAAGACTGGAAGTGGGAGGTTTTTCTCCCTGAAAACTTCTGGTTGCCTTTCCAAACTTTCACGTCTCTGGACTCTTGCCACCTTCTGACTATTTAGCAGTTCAGAGGGGAAAAAAGAAAATGAAGTCCATTCCCTCAGTGTGAAACTGTTGTGCAGGTGTGTCACAAAGTGCACGCTCTCCTATAGCGCATTTATTAGGGCACAACAGACATGCATACGGTACTGGTACTACACACTAAGTCTCGGATCAAGCCCCATCCTCGTGTGCTACTCAGGAAGCCGCTCTTCTTCAGCTTTTGTTTTCAGTTTAATTTACTGGCTGGCATTCCTGCAGGGATTGTATTTGCCCTGATTTACGCACTCTCGGCAAATCCCAGGACCTCATCTAGCTAGAAATGACACCCAAAGAGTCACTTCCTTTTCAATATAATTACTTTAATGACAATGTGTAGTATCATAAAGGTTGCCCATGTAATGTTGCTGTTTATTAACCATTACAGCTCCTCAAGCATTTGTACTGCTATGACAAGCAGTACTTTTTCCTACCTGCAAGGGCCTTACAAGTGATCTTGCAGAACCATTAGGATTGCACTTTCTTTGAATAATGGGGCAGATGGCTGCCTCCATCATCTTTTTGACCTCAGGTTATCCTCATCAATGACAACTTCCCTTTTTTATTTTCAGTTAACAGATATTCATGAAGTCTCCCATGAGAAGCATACCGGGTGCTTTCCTGTAAAGTTACTCTGTGATCTCAGTGATGTTCCCAGCTTGTGGAGATAGAAGAAGGGACACGAGAGAACGAAAAAAACATTCCAACCCCAAATGATATGGGGGACCAACAAAAGAGTATGAAAATGGTTCTTAAAACTGCCAGTACATGACCAGCCTGACTCATGCCAATCCATATAAATTACACTTTTTACCTCAAAATGGACATAGGCAGCTGTTTTAGTACAAAGCCATGCTCTTCCAGGACACCACTGGAAAGTGTACCTCTCCTGTATGCTAGGCAGGGTAAACTAAATCATCGTCAGGCACCCATCAAAGCCTCTCAGTTAATTTCTTAAGCTGACAGCTCCGGATATCCAGCATCAGCCTGATTTGAAAAGTAGAGCTTTCTCCATCCTTAGGCAGCCCAGTAATTTCTGCAATGCTATTGCTAATTTGGAAGCTGACAGTTTCCATCTCCCCACCCCTTTGGTTTATTACAAATATTTCATCAGACCAGCTGTAATCTGCCGTGTCCTTCTTCGCTCTAGGCAAAGGGGGACAAGAAAGGCTGTCAGCAGCAATGCACAGTTGCTGTTGTGATGTTTCTCCTGGAGCAGACAGCTGCAGCGAGCGTCCCCCAGCTCTGGTGGCACCTAGCCCAGGCTCCGGATGGACCCGCAGAGGATTCTATTTGATTTAATTGGTTCATTGTTCCCTGGTTTGATGTAGTAAGTTCATTGTTCCCCAGTTCAAGTTAATTGAGTCATTGTTACCCGATTTAACTGACTGATTGCTGCCTCACTTGATTTAATTAATCACTGACTTGCTGAATAAGCAAGTTCCTTCTGCCAACTGCCAGCGCGGCTCATGGCTCCTAACACACGCTGTCTGCCTCTGCCCCTTCCCCTATACCAGCCCCCTCTTCTCCTGGGACCTGGTCTCTGATCTCCTCTAGTCACATCCTCTGTTCCCTTCCTGCTTCTCCATTCTTTTCCTGTAGCTTTTCTCCAACACAAGGAGCTTGTCTCACTCATCCTCTAATCCTCATCTCCCTTCTCCTCTGCTTTTCTGTGGCTTTAGCCCTGGGCATGCCTCCAGCTTTCCTCCCTGAGTACTCACCACTGTGTCCCACTGTAATCCTCCCTGCTGTGATTCCTCTCAAGCTGCTCCTGATCTCCCCCAAAGCCTTTGCATTTCACTTGCTTCATGTATCCCAGATTGCCCTTCCTATAGTGGGATTTTTTTATCCTATTCTGCCTAGAAATCCTGCACAGACAGCAGCACTTGTCTGGTGTGCTCCTTTTCCCTTCATTTCCATCACTTGCCTGTACCCAGTTTTCTCTTGCTTTGAGGTATCATCCAGAAGCCTCCCCCCTTATTGCACATCAGCTAGCATCATCTAGGCTCTTGGCTCTTCTTCCTTCCTTCCCTGCCCCAGATCCATTCACTCCCTTTGAGATTTCTGTGTCGACTGTAGGGGTGTCTTCTCTGATTGCTCCTTATCTCATACTCTAGCCTTTTGTTTTCACCTAAAATGTTCTGGTGATGGTTCAGGTTTCTCACTGACCCTCCACTCTCTGGCTCTTACTTCATTCCCCAATCTCCCCAGATCTCTTTCACTTATACCTCTGCACTTCCCTGTCTCCATTCAGCAGAAACATGAGATATAGGTATGTCTTGTCCTCTTTTCTCTGCTGTTCTGCTCCACTATCCATCTGATGTCAATGCTCGTAGACATGAACTTCTGCAAGCAGAGAATTACTGTTTTTCAAAGTAGGTGTGTCAAGTTGTAAGTCTGCATTTATATTAATGATCAGCATGAGCCCAGGCTTCCCCTTGGCCACTTCAGTCCAGTGCATACAGGTGAAGTCAGCTCTACCTGTGCTGTCAGTCCAGTACGCGCAACATCTTGTGTGAGCATATATCCCCCCTGGCTTTGCATTGACCAGGCCTTGTTGGCCATGTCATACTTTCTGGTCCAACTTCATTCTCTGTATTTACCGATTTTATCTTTTTTCTTGTGTTGTCAAGTGCCTTGGAAGAAAGTCCAGGAGGGATTGCTTGTCTCCCCAGTGTAATCCCCATCTCTTGGTGGCCAACTGACAGCTGACTTTTGTATTCCTGGGAACAGATTCTGGGTGTGTGGCCTCTCCTTCCTCTGTCTCTCTTTTTTCACTAATGTGTCAATGTTTCCTTGAAGAGAGGAGCTCATTGTCTACAAAGACACCTCTCTCTTCCCCTCCAGTCTTGAAGGGACCTTTATTCATCGTACACTGCATGGCTGATGGTCTTCAGTTTCACTTGCAGTGAGTTAATCGTCTCTGAGTTGCTTTTCGTGCATGTAAAAGCCATTGTATGCATTTTTGTTCATAACCTTCTTGTTTTCATATGCCAGACTCCCTTGATTTCAAATACTTAAGAACGTTGGAAGATGCTTTGGGAGAGCTGGATCTTTGGGTTTTTTAAAGTCAGTCACGCAAGTTTTCACCAGAAACTGTGTTTCCTTCAGCTACAAAGTCATTTAAGTTTTTTCCTTTTTTCTTACAAGCTCCTGAACCTGAGCACAATTCTCTGAAGGGAGACCTGGCGTGGTAGGCAGGGCAGGATACACAGCTTCTGTATACCCTAGTTAATGCAACACAGTCATATTCCTGCTGCTCTAACATCTGTTCTCTCCCCTATATAAGTGACCCCCTTTGAATTCATCTTTCCAGGTCCTCCTATTGTTGGCTTCAGCTCATTTGCTTGGTTTACAAAAGCCATCTGACTTTGCAGATGGTACAGATACTGGCGATCCCTCTCACATTACTAGTATATGAAGGTATGACACCCAGCCCTGTTCTCATGAAAGCTGGCGCCAAACCTCTCATAAAATGTTGTGAGAACAGGACTGGGCCGCAGACTCTTCATTCCATTCTCCATGATGGTAATTAAAATAACATTAAAATTAGCTCTAGAATTAGCGGGTGTCAGAGTGACTCTTCTTGACATCTTCCATCTTCTGCGTTTGGTAAGGCATCTTTCTGATAGTGGTTCCATTCCTTGAGCTGATGCATGCAAAATATGGATGCCGGAGGCTTTTCACAGTGTGGAGCACACATGAAGAAAGACAGAAACGGGGACAACCATCCTTCAACGTACAACCAGCCTTTCCATTTGTATTTGCAAAGCATCCCTGTGGCAAGAACAATAGCTACATAGATGGTCAACATAAAGAAATTATTTATGGCCTTTTACCTTTATTTGGTGTCAAGTATTTTGTCCTTTTCTAAAATGTTAATGACAGTCTAAAGTTGTTTCTTTTTTCAGCCCCACCCTGCACTTCAGAGACTTCTGCAGTTTGGGAAAACACTGATATCAAGCACTCTACGCTTCCTTCAGAAACTGCAAATGAAGCTAAATCTGTGCAAGTCACTTCACTGCAGGGTTATCAGAGGTCTCCATTGGTATCACTGCACTGATGTAATTATCACGGTGTCAATATGCTCTACTAAAGACAAGGACAGAGATACAAAACCTCAAAGTTTTACAAGGTTGTTTATGCAAATAGTTTTATCTCAAACTGAGAAACAAACAAAAAAAATCAGATGTAACTATTTTGATGCGCTTGCATGCAGGGAAGAGTTATTGCCTGCTGCATGGTGACATAGTTCTTCCCCTCCACATGGGTGGTATGTAGCTCGGAGAGGTCACCCTGTCACCTGGAATGGTTGTGCCATTTTCCACAGTGGGCAGGCACAACTTGGAGCATGGACAAAGGAATGGGGTGCTGCTTCCCTGCCCAGTGCATTGTGAGATACTCATCATGATGCTGTCATGAAAGACGGTACTGGTTACGCACTTCGAGGTAGCTGAGGTCTTTTTTCCCCACATATGGAAATCTGAAGACTTTTCTCTCTTCCTCTCTCTTCACCCTGTAGTTTTCCTTCTTCTTCATTTCAAATCAGAGCTGTGGTGAAGAAGATGTTCCTCTGGTTTGCCCTGATGAGAGTCAGGATCACTGGGCAAGTGTGTGGCTTCACCCCGTGTCTCCAGAGTTGTGGGAGCTCCCCTCACGCTAAGCAGCAGCAGCAACAACAGCTTTCGCCAACAACTTCCCTTTCCACTACAGCATCCTCCTGGCTTTCCTTAGTAATGCCAGATGATTTTTATAAACACAGGACACCTACTAACATGCCAACCCTTAGTTAACATTAGTACAGCGATCTGAAAAGGCCAAATCCTACACACATTACCTTGAATATACATATTAACAAAAAGCCCTGTTGCCCCCATGCATACAAACAATACCATCTGCAGATGTCACCACAGTATGTTCAAGAGTTGAAAATTTTCCAGTGAAATCATGCTGATAATTATCTTCTCTGACTTTGGGCAGGGGTGGCTAAGTACCCTCAATTTGGAAAGTATTGTTAGACTCTTCTGAAAGAAGGCCAGATTCCAAGGAGCAAGAGTGACCACACTGGGGGCTTCTTGTAGAGGCAACGTTTCAGGGGTTAGGTCAGGGGGGGTCTCTGTAGAAATGTGAATTAGCTTGATCTCACATTCCTTACACTCAGATGGCAAAAGCCAAGAAGCCACATGCAGTCTATGGACGAGCTGAGTGAACGCTGCTGGAGATACATAACAGCAGAGTTTGAGCAAAGGAGTTTAACTATTTGTATCTGCTCCTATTTGACAGCCAGTAAGAGACATGAATTTGGGAAAGAATATATAAATACAGAACTATATAAATACACAAACTGTCCATTTTCCTCACTGGTTCAGTCAGGCAGAATAAATCTGTATAACCTTCTAATTCAGCTACTTCACTGTCACAGCATCCCGGCATAACACAAAAAAATGGTCTTCCTCTGAAGATTTGCCTTTTTTTCTCTACTCCAACATTATTTGCTATTAAATATTTACAATGTTTTATGCAGCTATGCAGACAACAATGAACCGTATTCTGCAGGACAGAGGCTCTATAAATTAACCCTTAAATGTGAGCTGACAAAATTTAGCCTTCGAGACACAACGTGTGCAGGAGCTATGAAATGCAAAGAAAGAACCACAATGAATTAGCAGCAAAGTTCCCGAATGACTTAGCTCCTTCAAATGCTTTGCTGTCTTCCTCCATGGCTTTGTATAGGAAGTGCGTAATTACACAGCGTCACTGCTTTCGTGTATGTTTTATACTTTCCCATATGTTTCAGCAGTGAATGGCCATTCTTTCTGTTGGCAAAAAGAATGGTTATGGCTACAGTGTATTTATGGGTCTTTGACTTTGCCCTATCAGTTGGTAACTGCAGCCGCGTATTCACTTTGAGGTGTATCATTAGTCATAAGAAAATAGCTTAAAATATCATCTTACACTGATATTTTCACTTTGTAAATTATCATACCTCAGAAATGTCGTTATTTATCTTCTTGTTGGAAGTGTCACAACTAATGTCAGTCTTCAGTGCTCCAGGTGAGCATTTTCCCCGATGCCCCTGTGGCTATGAGGGTCTGACATGCATGTTTTCATACGTCCGCAAAATCATTCAAAGTGACCATTTGGATCAGCAGGTATTCACCTACGTACATGTTTGCAGAATCAAGCCCTAAATCAGTAAATGGCATCAGTCTCAAGTCAATGTGATAGAGATGCACAAAGTCACCACTGTCCTCATACACCAAATATTCCTTAACATCTTTGGCCAGAGCAGAAAAATGGCTCTGTATCAGTGCAGAACAGAAACCTCAGGAGTAATTCACGTTTTTTCTCATGTTCCATGTTGTTCCATAAACATTCCCCATTAATTTGTTGCCTGCTCCCAGACTTCCGGGATGAAAAAAGAGCACGATCTCCTAGAGCTTCCCAGCTCTCCCCAGACAGCTGGGCCAGGCCTGCTATGTTGTCTCTAAAGGAGTGCTGGGCTTCCAAAACACAGCAAGAGCTTTTGCCTTACTAGCTATTAAAAAAAAAAAAAATTCACATTACATTCCTCCCTTCCTTCCTTTGCACCTTACCAATGAAATGAGAGAGAAGGTAAGAGCCTTTCAAGAAAGCGTTGGGTTTAACCGTGATGAGGTCCGTGTGACTGAGGCTCCAGGGCATCTCATGGCTCTTATCTTCCCCCATCCTCTTTCTCTCCTCCCACACATCTTGCTGCTTCTCACCTGGTACGTGTCACTGCTCTTTGCACCTTTTAGGCCAAGGGCAAGAGTTTTTGCCTGTTCTCACAAGCATTTTGATTATCTAAGCTGCTCAACATGCAGTGGCAAAATCATAATGTGTTTCCATGAGTGACTCCAAGTGGATTGTGACTTTGAATTAATGATTTGCAACAGTCGAGTGGAAGATTTTGCTATGTCAGCTACTGGATTTGAACAGGAGCCATTCCCAGCACGTGCTCACAGAAGCATCTCAAAAGTGAAATGCTTTAAGAAAACACTCCTTAGACAAGCTGAGTAAACTGGACTCTTCAACGTAGGCATGGGCTGAGCAGAAAGCTAGCAGCATTTTCCAGCTCAAGCACTGTTGTCCCCAAGGTATGCCAATGGAGTGACTAATGAAGGTCTTGACAGACCTCCCCTGTTCTCTCAGGACAGAATGACCAAGTTGGGCTGCCAGGCCCTGCAGGATGAGAAAGGAGGAAGGGATCGTCCTGGCTCTCATCTCTCTGTGATGATCTTCGGTCTCCATCAGTCAAAGCCACTGAGCTAATGTCTCCTCTAGTGCCAGGATCCCCAGGTGGATGGGCCGGGGTAGTTGAGCCAGTCTTGTCAGAATAGTTCCAGTTAAAATCATAGCCTCTCTTTATCTTGGTCAGGTACAACTCATGCTTCATGGCCTGTATGAGATCCTACCTGAAGAGGTAGAAATACATCCCTCGCCCCATAGAAGGTCATTACAGAAATCCCATGGGGTGTCCTCCATCCTCTGAAGCGTGTGGGCTGCTGTCAGAGAGAGGGTGCTGGGATCAGCCAGTGACTACCGGCATCTTTCTGACCTGTCCACTGAGCCCGTTAGCATTGTCTAAGAGTTTTCATTCAGCCAACACTATTGATTTTCAGTGGCCAGTGAGCACCTCTCATCTAACATCTGCTCAGTAGAACGGGATGGTGTCTGCTTAGCCAGTGTCTCCCATCAGACGCTGCAGACAGGATCACACCTGCGGACAGCCCACCCCAGCAAACACCACTGCAGCCCATAGCTGCTCCTAACTAACCACAGGATGACATGCCAACGTGCTCCTCCTGTCCCAGTGCCCAGCCAGCCCTCTTGTCTCCTCTCCTCTCTTCTCCACCAGCATGGCCAAGTGGACGTTGTCTGAGTGGGCAGAGGTTGGGCAATGCAGGATGGTCACACCCTCTGCTTTTCCTGGTTTGGCATGATGATGTTATTTTCTGGAGCTGTGGGAAGGCCTGTGGAGCACCCACGGCTCCTGAGAGACGCAATCTCCAATTTCTTCTGCTGCTTTGGGTGCACATCTGTGTGGTAATCTGCAGTGTGGGGATTACAGAGCTGACTCAGGTTGTGGGAAGCCTTGTTGTCTCAGGAAACTTCAAGTTCCCCATTGAGTCAGATACGTTTAGGTTACCGGAGAACCTCTTTGTTCGTCATCCAGCAAACCAGTTTGCCTCCCAACGAAGGACTCTTCCCATTTATCCCAACCTTCAGCCCAGCAATGAATAGACACCTGCTTACTTTTTCCTGCCAGCCATCCCCTTTGTAGTGTGCACTGGCTAACATCTCTGCAATTCTGGCACTCAGCAGTTTGTATGGTTGGAGGTAACAGTGCCTGGCCATGATCTCCTGTGGTTGCAAACCTCCAGCCTCCCGGGTGTCCTCCCAGCACAGGGTCTTCCTGCCTTGCTGTGCAAAGTGAAGAAGTGAGGTGGTGCTTTGGAAACTGCCTCCTGCTCTTCCTTCCCTCACCCTGTACAGAAAAACTGTTTTCCTTCCACCACGTGCAGGATCTCCCATGGCTGCAGGGAAGGAAAGATTTGCTTCTTAGCCACGAAACCAAATTTGTTTTGGTTGAAGATTTTTCTCCACCCAGTGAAAACAGAGCCAGGAAATTTGTTTCGGACATCTCAGCTGGGACTGGAGAGATGGGTGAGAGGGGAGACCATCAACTGAATGGGGCCACCAGAGCGTCCCTGACATAAGAAATGAGACAAAATTCATATAAAAGCCAAGTGAGAGGCAGACACAAAGACATGCTAACTTGTGCTCTGGTCATCTATGTGGTCCTCTGCCAGGAGGAGGGAAAGACTAGAAAAAAGGGAAGGGCAGGTATGAAATGGGATTGGCAACCATCACCGGCTTAACCAAAATGGACACTTAATAATGTGTAGAAGTGGTGACTCAGATTTTGAGGCTGTCTTTTAATTTAGGATCGATGTATGTGTAGATTACATGGCACATTTGCAGGAGGAGTGCTCACAGAATATAGATGTTATTAGAGCAGGATAATTATTCATATTTGGTGTCAAGCCAAAAGTCACATTACAGAAAGGTCTTAAATGCAAGTCTAACGAAATAATTCAAATGCAGAAATGAGAATGGCAGGATTGATCAGTGTGTAAAGGATGACTCACACCAAACTTGGACTGTTTCATTTTTGTGTGAGTTGCCTTAAATTCAACAAAGCAAATCCCATAACAGTAGCTGTTTTCAGCTAGGGCAGGTGAAGGCTTCAGCTCTTGAGAAACGATCGGTCTGCTGCACAGAAGGACCATGTAAATAACCCTCACGGGGAATTTTGGAGGGCAGGATCTGTCCAGGCTTACCCACTGCCCTGTTCTGGTGTTTCCTCCGTCTCCCTGCGGAAGATGGAGCTGTAGAAAGCAAGCTCTTTGATGGGCTGTTTCCCTGTGCCACAGGGCTGATGCATCACCCCGAGGTGCTCAGGATATGAGAGGGAAGCCGGGGTGCCTAGGAAGCCTTTTAACTCTTCTCCACAACCATAAACATTTCTGTTTAACTTCCAGATTCCCCCTTCCCTCAGGGGAAACTGCTGCTTGTTTCTCTTTTGCCACTGGATGTGAGTGCAGGCCTGTTATTACTGGCACTCCCTTCCCATGGATGCATTTGTCTTGGTTCAAGAGACTCTAGTAAATTCTGAATTTTTAAAAGGGGAACTAGAGACTTTTTTGTTAAAGCCTCCTGTATTTTATATGAGCAGAGCAGTTCTCTCTGTTCCAGTACGTTTTCCATCACCGGGGCCTTGAGCATCAAGGACTCCTTCTTTACCTGGTACTTCACATACAACTCTGCTCTTTCTTCAACCATACAATAACTGCACCAGTAACAAAATAGAAGTCTGCCTGTAAAACAAAATTATATAGAAAATTAACAAAAGCAGAGAACAAGGCAGAGGTAAATAACTGCTCTTTCTCAGCTTTTATGAGAGACGAGTCCCATGCATAAAATCCGCATCCCAAATGCAAGCAGGAAGGAGAGCTGCAAGGCACAGATGTCCAGAGGGTTTCGGTTTGTCCAGGTGCTTCTGTGATGTTTCCCAGCACGGCCCACACTGTCCCAGGACCAGTCTTACCCAGCTGCCCGAAATCCAGGCTGCTGCAACCACCTGAGGCTCTCACCTCCAGGAGAGACCTTGTGTTCCCCTGGGATGCAGAGCCACGGCTTACACCAGCAATTGCTGGGTCAGTGACAGGACAGAAACTGGTGTCTTCAAAGACTGCGTGACCTCTGGACCGTGCCACAAGCCGAGCAGGGGCAGAAAGCATTTTCTTGTCTTGTTCTGTCAAACGGTGTCCAAGACCTACCCTTCCACTTCTGCTATTCCCTCAAGGACTTTATTCTATTTTCTTTTTCTTCTATTTTTTTTAATAAATATTTGTCCTGAAAACGGCCTTTCTGAAGCGGATACAATCCAAATAAAGCCCAAACTCCAAATCATCAGAATTTCCCCCATCTCTGAGTGCTCTCGGGCCCCCTCTGCTCTAAGCACTGGGCCTCCAAGCCCATCTCACCAGCACATAGTAAAGCTCATGGAGGAGAGGGATATCAGACCAGCCTGTGTTTTGCATGCCTCCGTGGCTTTGTCGTGACACATATTACCTCCCACCCACCAACCCCATTGTGACTATGTAGGTCTTCCAAATCCTTTTGGGAAATCACACATATGCTTCTTTTTTGAAGAATTTGTATAGTGGTGAGTATCCCTGCCTGTCACGCAGGAGACCGGGGTGGATGTCAAGATCAGAGGTAGCCTGGGCTGCAGTGACCACGCGCTGGTGGAACTAATGCTACTGAGGGAAATGGGAATAACGAAGAGCATAGTCAGGACCCTAAATTTTAGGAGGGCAAATTTCCAGCTCTTCAAG
>Ga0065711_1045718_pt1 | contig 13301 bp, 6 predicted proteins | sample Hoacrofraction12_FD_59098 | JGI IMG/M metagenome (GOLD analysis project Ga0065711, IMG submission 59098) | Hoatzin crop microbial communities from Cojedes, Venezuela - Epithelial fraction 12 v2 (version 2) | ecosystem: Host-associated > Birds > Digestive system > Esophagus > Crop | place...
AAAGAAAGAAAGAAAGAAAGAAAGAAAGAAAGAAAGAAAGAAAGAAAGAAAGAAAGAAAGAAAGAAAGAAAGAAAGAAAGAAAGAAAGAAAGAAAGAAAGAAAGAAAGAAAGAAATGAATAGATAAATATTTAGTGCCCCAAAGCTGTTACTCCGGAGTGTATTGTTCCATCTGGTACTGTGTCTGAGTTTACTCACAAATTTCTGGTTTTCTTCATCCTAATTGTTAGAAGTGTTTCATTTTTTAAAGGAAACCTGGTGGACAGCCTCCTAGATGTCAGCTTGAAAAGTTACACCATTATGATGTGTGATGACTGGAGTTTTTCCTTTATTTTCTTGCAGTAAGTGCTCCAAGTTAAATCTGAAAGGAGAGATATCTTTTTAATTGTTTTGACATGTTGATGACTATTCCATTATCCCATCAAGAGGACTCTGTCAGGAGCATGTAGCTTGCATGCTGTTAAGAAGCATATTTTTAAGGGTACCAAATATCTCTCTGCAGATCTCATTTTTGCACCTTTCTTACATAGTTTGAGTTCTTAGGCCCTACTAAGGCACTGTAGTCTTGAAATAGTTAATGACATCTATACAAGTAAACAGGAATTGTTCCCAATGCAAAAAAAATCTCTATCTGTACAGCAATTGCTAATTATTCTGTATACTGCCAGTTCAGAGGTATAACACAGGATTTACTTTTTCTCAACTCAGGATCAAACATAGATATATGAAGTTTTAGTTCCAAATATCAGTGCGGATTTTCAGTGGTATTTTTCAGAGAGGCTGTCACTGCACAATAAAAAAAAACTTGTTCAAATCTGGGTACTTTGGCATACTACCTCAAATATGAAATAAATTTAGGCACTGCCATATGAAAGTCTGGGATTATAAATGTCAATGATCCTCTGTTAAAGACCTGAGGAATAATTAAATATATCTATGAAATATTAGAGATAGAGCAGTCTCTGATGGTTTGTATATTCTGATCTCTTCGAATTTGAATATTGTAAGGTTTCAGTTAAGTCTTGTTTCTGAAATTGAACAAAATTATTCTAAATTGCATGCCAGACTTCCCATAGGATGGTTGTGAGTAGGTTCTCTGAAGAAACACAGTGATTATTCTATATTTACAATTTTAACTGTTAATGATGTTACTGGTGCGTGAGTGTGAGGGGAATAGCTGCATGTGATAATGGCTGTATGTTTTTATACATACAGCTTGTTGCAGTAGGAAGATATCTCCCTTTTATAAAAGGATATTAAAGTTATAATCTGCCAGTGGACATTAAATATCTGTACTTCTTGGCAGCTGATTTTGTTACGGAAGTTGGTACCCCTCTAGGTCTCTGGTGAGGGCATATGCTACACTGTGATATGATACTTACTTCCAGGCATATCTTTGCAAACAGAGGCTTTGAGAAGGACTAGATTCTCTAACTGGCAGAAGACTGAATTCAACGCATTTTTTGTTACGTATTGCAGAACCTATTCTTGCTGAACACAGAGAAAAGCTGAAAAGAAGATGATGTCTGGGTTCCTGCAGTGGTCCACGGTCCTGCTGGGGTGATGGCATAAGAAGCCTGGATAGATTATTTTAATTTGCTAGCCAAAGCAAACTTTCCTCTTCCAAAATCTGCCAAAGAATAAGCAACTTAAAAAAAAAGTAAATGTCCTATCTTTTGGGGCTTCTCTCTTCATCCCCTGATAACAATTGTAGAACCTTTTTCCCAGCTTTACCCAGTGCAGGCAAAACACCAGGGAGTCCAGACACTCTCTCTGTTCCAAGATGGAAGCAGAAGAGCAGACATTCATTAGGACCTCAGACTTCTGCTCTGACCCTCTACTCCCTGCCCTACTCCACTATGTGCCTCTCCTCTTTTTCGCTGTATCTTGAGTTTTCTCATTTCATTGAACTTCAATGAGCCTTTCATCTTCCTTCTACTAAATAATGCCCAACTACATGACCCCATTCCATTAGGTCCCAGGATAAGTAAAAAAACCTGGTGTAGATCCAAGCTTTTCTCAAAGACTACACTGATATTATTGGTGAATTAAACATATTATTTTATGTATTTATGCTACTTCTGTTAATTACAATGGTAGCATGTCTTTCCCTAAGAATTCTGCAATCTGTGCATTTTTTCCCCTAAATTTGAAGTTAAATTAAATTGAAAGCAGAAAACTGATGAACAGCTGTCTGTAATAATAGGTTTTTAAGTGTTTTACTAGACACATCGACAGTTTTTGGTATACAGATAGGGAAATGGGACATATGGCCACAGTGAAGAGCAATTATAACAATTTTTTGAACATGGTAATAACACATACATGCAATACCAGTCACTTTAAACCTTACTTTATTTGATGCTCTTCATCTTCAAGTTGTTTTTCTACAATTATATCCTAGCAATGATGCAGTATATTACCATGCAAAGTGTGACTACTATTGTACCTCTTGAATGTCTATGAGAGGCAATGCTTTAATAATATAAATTACCTCAGGGTTGAAAGCATATTTTACAATGACTCCGTCTAGCTGTCAAAATCTTTATTGCTACACATAAAAAATAATGGAATTATTATTTGCAAGGCCAGGGCACTTAGGAAGCCTTTGTAGTGTGCTCATTAAATTTTCTGCATCAAATATTTGTTTTATTATTAGTTCTTACCTCATTTTCTACCAATGCTATTCTCTTAAAGCTAACCGTGTTAGATCTCCAGTCTTGCTTTATATTTTAGATTTCTGTATATCTTGAAGAAAAATATGGCAGGGAAGTATTATGTGTGTTTCAGATTCATGTGTACTGGCCAGTATTCTTACTAGACTAATTGTGCATTTTTTCTTGTGATTATTCCTGTAATGATTCCTCTTTGTTGCTGTCAGATAAAAGCTCCATCACAGTTCCGAAAAGATGAGTGAAAGAGTGGTGGACTGAGTTGACTGCACATGAATTGTGATCATTTTTGACTCTTGGAAAACTAGATTGATTGTAAGCAGAAAACAATCCTGTCCTTGACAGTATGACACAATGAATGAATGCATTATCATATTAGACAGGCTGATTAAAGTAAAATATAATATGCAGTGTCATATGTTTTCTGTCTGTTATCCTCTTTTAAAAGCCATTTTCTTGGTTGTGAAGAATAAAAAGTAGCTATTCTTCTTTATAAATTTATACATGTATCTCTTAAAGAGATAAACTTAGTATGAAATAAACTGATTATCAATTACATTTGGTTGCATACATCTTAGGAAGAGACCCCTGCAAACAGATGAACTTCTTGCTGGTTTGTACACTGATTTAAAGAGCTGATAATGTAAATACACTAGACACACAAGTGATACCCTTTTTACTTACAAAGAATTTTTTAATATCCTGAAGCTTCATGTAGATCAATGAATTGGTGCCTGTGTGTCAAGGAAGCTTCTTCATTTATTTTTTATCAACCTGTGATCTGGGACCATGTAGAAGGAATGAATGACGGAGTTTCAAGAAAGCCAGTTGGTTTCGTAAATATTACCTAATGCTGTAAGAAATTCTTTTGCAAGTAAGCTATAAAATCTATTCTATTTTGTCCTGTGAACCTGTGAGGAAAAGAAATTTCATTTTCCAGGGTATCCGTTCTCTCATTACTGTACTGTTGCAGAGTTCTGCTTCAACAGAGCACTCCACTTCAGAATGGAATAGGGGGTTTGAAGCTAGAGAGAGGAAATTGCACTTTCTGTTCATTCGAAGATGTTTTGGAAAAAGCTAAAGTGTGGGAAAAAATAATCTTTCCATGTCAATTTGTATTTCTACAGGATATTAAAGCTAATATAAGAGTAAAAAAAAACCACATAAAACATTAGAAATAAAATTTGGTCTGAAGGAAGACTGTGGCATATAAAAATACAGTGTTACCAAAAATACAAATGAAAGAGTGTTGCTGATGCTCTGACAACTTTACATACACCTAGTGACTTTAAAAATTTGGAAATCTTTTCAAAATTATCTTTCTGTAAAATGTTTGCAGATTGAAGAACACAAAGGTAACTCACTAGATCACAGAGTCATTGTAAAAAACAAGGTTTTAAAAATCCTAAAGTGCAATGTATTAGTGGTTTTCAAGAGTTCTTTTGGAGGTGCTTTACACTACTTAGGTGTCCGGAAGAATAGTAGACAAGAAGTTATGTTCCTTGGTTAGGAAAAGAATGTAATTAGCTCACTTATTTTTTATCTAAAAAGAGTCATTGGAGAAAAATATACCAAAAAAAAGTGTAAAATATTTAATTATTTTATTTAACTGAATCCTGAGGCACATGGAATGTAGTATGTTTATGTTTGTCATAACAAAGTCGATTAACCCAGATTATGGTTATCTGTGAAATGCTATGTATAGAATTAATTCATGAAAAATCACAGCCATTATGGTTTCCTATAACTGGAAAAAATGGTCTTGTTACACCCTTATTTAAGGAAAGTAGAAAGAATGTCCACAAATAAGTACACAAAAATAGGAGTACAAAAACTCTAGTAAGTATTAAAAAGACAGTTGATTGGTTTCTGAATGAGTATATTGGCGATATTCTGTTGCAGTAGAAGGAAGCTGGATTCAATAGCTCAGAAAGTTGTCTTTTCACAGAATCACAGAATGGTAGGGGTTGGAAGGGACCTCTGGAGGTCATCTAGTCCAACCCCCCTGCTAAAGCAGGGTCACCTAGAGAACAATATAGAAATTCTTAGCTAATAAAAAGGCCCATAGTTAATTTTGTTCTTTTCATTCTTGCAGTACAGGAGTTATTCTTAACATTTCTTCTGGAAAACATATAAATTAAATGCTATGTGCTTTTCCCTGTGTACCTCTGATATTTGTAACCCTAAGTCAACATTTCTGCTTTTGGAGAAAGTAATAAATAAGTAAACAAGTGACACAGAGTGTGCAGAGTGTTATCCAGCTATGAAGATGGCATTAGCTATGCAATTGGAGGAATAGAAAATGCAGATTCTTTTTCCCCAAGTTATTCTGCATATAATGCTGAAAATAATTTTTCTGAATTCCCAGGCCATCTGGATGTATTTTGTCTTTTTCCCTCTAAATTTTCTACTCCAGGTGATTATATATGTAATTTTAAATCATGCAGAGCAGCTATTCTGTCATATAGAACTATATATTTGTTTACAATTTATAAGCATGGTAATTTGAAATTTAAGTGTTTTCATGTGGTTACATCATAAGTGTTGCATACATCACAGAGAAAGCGAGAATCTATTCTAGCAAGACGGCAAAGAAAGAAACTAATGCAGAAGTGTAGGGCTAGAATTTATAAAACTATCTCCTGTAACACTTGAGTACTTAGTGAAAAGCTTTAAATGTCTTTGCTGGGGGAACACTGGATTATTGAGAGCTGAGTGAAAGAGTTGGCCATTTATAATAAAAGGTTTGAACAATAATAGCTAAAGAAATTACTGTGATATAAAAAGCAGGCAGATTCTGTTAGGGTCTAAAACCTATAATCAGCTGCACATCTTAATGACTCAGGTAACCAAGAAAGCAGAATATTTTCAGAGATTGTAGGAAACCTATAAAACTACCTGTCCCAAGCTACTAATGCCTGGAGAACTTTGACATATGTACAAATAGGTTGGAGAAGAATGAAGCTATTACTTCATAGGATTCCATGGCAGAAAGTAACGAAGTCAAGTTCATGACAGTTCAAAGTATTGTGCGGGCAAAAATGGTAAAATCTAGTTTAAATATATCAATTAAAAAATGGCTGTTGGTAATTGCAACTGATTTGACCCTAAAGCAAGCATGAGATAATTATTTTTGACTGAACATATCAGAGAACTGCAACAGTGTTACGAAGCCTCTGCAGGAGAAACATTCTGCTTTTACCAGAAGGCTTACTGCGCAAAACACTCATTAAGTGTGTAGTTGAATGGCAGGCCTGGTTTCATGATGTCTACAGTTCAACAGCAAAATTGTAAAAAATTAGGGCACAGAGCAAATCTAGAAGTGTCTGCAAAACGTAACTACTGCCACTTGAGAACAATACTGGGGATTTATGGATTCATCAGTTTGCAAATGATAATGTAGGAGCCCCTGAGAATAATATAGTCCTCTAAACAGTGGTGGGGCTGCTAGCTACATCGAGAGTCAGCCCTTATCTGTCTCCATCTCACTAATAAAACAGTATTTGCAATCCAGTTATTTCAGCTTGATTTCCTCACACTCTTACTAACATATGCAAAGCAAATATGCATTGCTACAAGGATATTTTATACGCCTTTTTTCATTCACTGGAAGTGTGTATGAGTGGTGATAGATTAAATTTCTACACTCTATCTACTAGAAGACATAAGAAATCCTAATTGCAAAGAATATATCCCATAATTTTATGCCATAAATCTTATCTTTCTAATAATGGCCTTCATCTGCCCTAGGAAACTTTTTTGGATTCACAGGTCAAAGATCATTGAAAATCACTGCCCAATGATACAAGGTATTCTTGAATCCGTTGATGATGTTCCCTTGAGAAAGTGTAATGATCAGATAATGTTAAGTACACTGTAATATGCTCTTTTGTCAAAAAAACGATTAGGGATTTCCTTATTAATTTCGTGACTCCATGACCAGCCACCAGCCACAGATAGCTTGTTTAGATTCTAAACAATTTTTCTATAACTCCCAGATGCACAAACATATCCTACCACCACTCCAATTTCAGTGCTTTTTTTACAGAACAGAATCACATAGAATCACAGAATGGTAGGGGTTGGAAGGGACCTCTGCGAGTCATCTAGTCCAACCCTCCTGCTGAAGCAGGGTCACCTACAGCAGGCTGCAGAGGACTTTGTCCAGGTGGGTTTTGAATATCTCCAGAGAAGGAGACTCCACAACCTCCCTGGGCAGCCTGTTCCAGTGCTCTGTCACCCCCCTCTCTTCCAAAATACTCAGTCTGAGGACAGGAATCAATGCTCAGTCTTTGGTCTTTCACTTCCTCATAGGTTTTTATTGCCTCCAAACCAAAACATAATTCCCAAGCAGCTGTTCACTGATTGATTGGAAGGAATAATTTGGATATTTCTGTTGCCTTTGGGTGGCTGTTCTCAAGGCACACTCATGTTTCTTGCCTTCATGGACAGATGTAGACTGTGAGCTGCTATAGCTGTGTTGGAGATTCTTTGCCTTGAGAAACAAATGATCCATTCTACAGGCAGAGTTTGAGCTGCTCAGCAAGCAGCTTGAACAGCTCTGGACATTGGGTTTGAGTTCTAGCATGTTGGTACAGGTGTAGGCATGATGTATAGACAAATTTCATTCCATCACCAAAAGCAGTCAGTACCCTGCTTTATACCTGGCTGTAACTTTTAGCTCCACCTTGTCATTTATGAAATCTCTCAAATACAAAGGTCCCGATGTGAATGACCTCTGGAAAGCAGCATGTGTTACCACATATAGTTCGATGTCGTCATGGACAACCGAAAAAAAAAGGCTCATAGAAGGTCTGTGGGAGGACCTACACTCAGGCAAGTATTCTGAACCCATGTTTGAGGAGGGATTTAAGCTTACAGTACATATACAGCAGGGAATTGCTATTTTATCTGGAATGTAGATAATCATATGCTCATGTCTTCACTTTCTGGACAACATGGTATCAGTAAAAGCCAAGAACATCTGCTTTCCTGCAGTCTGCTTATTCTCAGCCATCTAATTTCAAGAAGTGACAACAGTGCTCACTGTAGGACACTCACTGTACTGAAGGAGGATTTCTTCAGGACTGTGGATAGAAATCATATAAACCAGGCTGTCACTGTTTTATCTATTGTCTTCGGTAACATTATCACCCATGCTAGGAGATGGGGACTGTTTAGAATGGATTAAATTAATTCATAATTTTTTTATTCATTGATTCAACAGTTACTCTTTGGCAGAATTTTTGCTGTTTCCTAAGATTTTATCAGAAGTTGATCAGAAGGTTTTCTGACACTACACCTTTGTGCATCAGGACTGAGATATTTTTGCAGGCATTCTAACACACATGTAAGGCAAAATTCTGGATGAAATTTAATTTTAGTCTGTATATGATGAAGGGCTTGTATGTGGCATGCTGACTTCAGGGTCTGCTGGGAGTATTTGTTTTCCATTTTTACTCTAAGTTACTGAACTTGCATATGTTTTAAAATCCTGTATACAGGAGTGTCTTTTCAGATTTTTTTGGCTGCTTAGAGTTGCTAGGGTTGTCCTTCAGAAAAAACAGGGAATTCTAGGTACTGAAAACTGCCCAGGAATACAACTGCTGATCTTGTGAGCACGTGGACCAACAAGCAAAACATAGCGTTGGCTTCCATACCTCCAACTCAAAGCCCTGATAATTAGTTCTGAAGCTGAACATAATCCTATGATCCCAGTGTCTCAGAGACTGGTTCTTTCTGTTGACACACTATAACAATCAGGATTAAAAAGAATTCTTTAACTAAGTTTCTGTTACTGAGCAGGAAACCAACATGTAAATGTAATCTAAATATTTGGCACATGCAAACTAGGACCTTAATCTTTTCTTCCCTTCCAAACGAGATTTTTTCAAACTAACATATGACATTCTTTATATGGCATAAGTTGTTATTTGTTTGGAGAACATGTTTTCCCCTTTTATTTTTAGAGAAATATCTGCAGTCAAATTTTCATTTTCTATTAAAATCCTTAAAAATAATAGATGATAAATTAATAATTCTAATTAATAATTATAAATAAATAATTATAATAAAGAAATTTTAGTTAGATTTTGTCAGATGTCTCTGATTTCAGTGGACTTTATTCCCTAGACTTCTTTTTAGACTACCCTTTTAAAACCATAGTAAGTCCCTAAACACATTGTCAAAGGAACCACAGACTAGTTTGCCATTCTGCATCTAATATAAGTATTTTCATTGTCATTTACATCTGTGGATTGGATATAAAATATTTTGTGGATTTTAGGGATCAGTTCAGTTTCTCGTTATTCATGAATAGAGCAAAGGAGTGAACTGTATACAGATGCAGTGTTCACTAATAATTATGATAAATTATTTTTTGCTGCTAGAAAAATATGATAAATGCTAATATCTAAGAAAATTATTTCCTAAAACCCAAACTAATTTATAACAGACATTCCCATAATGCTTTCATATGCCTCATTTTCATAGGTTGGATGAGTAAAACAAATGTAACTTTATAAAAAAATCATTACGTTTCTAAATTGACAGTCTTCCAGTTCCATGATATAGATAAAATATATTTTGAAAAAATTCCAGTCTGTTCTGTTTTTCCTGTTTCAGTTAATTTAAGTTCAGTTTCTTGAATTATATAAAAATATATGTCAGCTTGTCCTTCATGCTGGCTGTTCTCATCAGCATAAATATATTTATGGGCCATAAACTTCTTTAGTGGAGAGTATTATTCAAGCAGTAATACAGAAGAAAATAAGATATTTTATTCCTCAGCTTTATTCACTTTTCAGCTTTTGAGAGTTTATTGATTAAGTTGCTGTACTTCCAGTCCTGAGGGAAAATCCCACTTTTCATCCTCTCAGCTTTATAAGTTTTTCCATTTTGTCTTGCATAGGACCTAAATGTAGGAAATCATTTTAACCTTGTGAGTAGTCTATTCTCAAACAGGTTATTCATGTGCCTAAACTTCAGCAGTATAACAAGTTTCAGGCTTCAGCTGTAACAATCTAAGGATACCAGGCATGGAAATGGAGAGAGAGAGTTTAACTTCAAATTCCCTTCAGCAGGAATTGGGGTTTGACCAGAGTAGCTGCACACCCCTCTATGAGACCAGCAACACTAGCAGAAGTTCCACTGACCACTTGCTACCAACATCACTTTTGCAGGTTTATATAATAAGCAGGAAAACAGTAAAGGAAGGTGTAAAAGAGCTAAGTACACATTATAAAGCCAAGTAATCCTGAGAATTTTTTTCTATTAGTCTTTTTCTTTCTTTACCGTTATTTACTACAGATCTTACAGTGATTTGGTAAGAAATTTGGTAAGGAACCCAAAGGTCTTTTACTTCAAATCAAAATACCAATCAAGTTTGTGATACTTGTGATACAGCTACTTTGTGACTGATCTAATACAATTAATATCCAGTGCATATTAATGATTCGCATCTGTGACCAAACTGGCCATTAAGGTTTATGTGCTGTAAGTAGGGAAGGCACTGTAGCCTTTTATGACACCTCTGAGATGTCCTGTCCCCCATTTTGTTTCATATTCTGTTCAAAATAGAGCTGTCAGAGCATCTGACACTAGTATCCACATAATCTGTCTGTCTGTCTATCTCTATGCTCAAATAAATGGACAAAAATCTACACATCTTTTTGTATGAATGTATACGTATATATTTATAGAGACATATACTGGGGGATGCAAGAAACCACTTAACTCTCAGTTAACTAAAGGGCATCAAAATGGGCCCGGTGTTTAGAGATTTTCTAATTCACACCATTTCCTATAAATCATAAGACATAACGAGCATAGTGGAAGCACACTGAGTTTGCAAAGCTTTTCTTCTTCTTTTCCCCTCTCTTTTGTGAAGAGATTTTTTTTTTAGTTTAATTGACTGTTTTCTAATCTGAAGGAAGAGAACTGCCTTTAGAGAACATTAAATCCATCTGAAATACATTCCCATGGTCAAAAACTAAAAATACATTTACTGCTTATAACTGAGCTACAGAATCCAACATGTGAGCTTTGTTATGGGTCATACTAGAATGTCTTGCTTCATTTTAGGTTGATATTCTGAATGAAAAATGTTGTAAGGAGACTACATTTACTGATATTGAAGTGACAGTTCTAAATACTTTATAGAAAATTTTCCTTTCAGAATACAGAAAATATAAATTTACAATAAAAGTGCAGTAATTACATATATTTTAAAAAATGTTGTCTAAGCAACACTTTTTAAGAGCGAGAAATAAAGAAAATTTAGTCACACTTGAAACAAGATGATCTTCTTTATCTTTCTTATTCCTATTTTGCACTCACAGACGCAATACTATATATCTTTGCAGCTACAAGAAAATACCATATATTTTTGATTCAGGATCCATATATCCGCCTTATGTTCATGCTGTCATATAAATAAATATAGAACTATGACACATTTGCTTTTGATTGTCACTTCAGTATCCTTTTCACTAGAAAGCTAATCCAGGTTTACCGAGAAAGTCTAATTATGGTTAGGCTGGGCTAACATTAGCATACCAGTAAATACCACGTGAACAGTACTTGCATGTTTTTTCTTAGCTCTCAGAATTTACTACTACGGTTTCTATTATTTCCAGATGACAGGACATGGTGCTGAAAAGTATGGGAAAATAAGGTTATATTAATGGGCTTGCTGCAAACTAAATCATTCTGAATCATTGAAAGCGTCTTCTGCATTACTGTATTGTTGCTTGAAAGCAAGAAGGCATATTACAGTGCTGGAATTTCCTTAAACAGATTATCTGATGAACTGATTCCTGCAGAGGTGGAGAAATGTCATATATTCTTATGCTAGATGTACATGCCTTCTCCAGAAGATCTTTATATCTGTGACAAAGTCATGGGCAGTGTATTTATATTCCCACTGGTTATGTTACCATTATCACAACACATGTGTATAGAGATTCTATCTAGACTAAATGTTTTGCTCAGCTTTCTTCATTTAAAAGAGCTCAGATGTTCTTCAATAGATTAAAGCTCAAATTCAGAATACCTTTGGAAAGAGAGATTTATTTTCTTCACACAGGAAATTAAGACTGGCTGTTGTTAATTTTCAGATATAAGAGGGATGCAAGAAAAAAGACATATTGGGGTTTGTTAATTGGTAGGTCTTAGAAGTGTACCCACACTAAATGGTAACCTGGAACAGATCTATCAAAAAAAAATCTTTAAAACACATTTTTAATTATTTGAATGCTTCTTGAGGAATATATCTCTCCTAACTGAGATAGATGAGTGGGTCTTCTGTTAGATTTGGCATACAAATCTGTTTTTTAAAAGAAATGCAAACATGTTCCATAATTTTTTGTCTTCTTATATTACTGCAGATGCTAAAAGCTAGTGATGTTCTAGTATCTTTAAAAGGTGTTCTGAGAATTATAGAGAAATAAGGAAAATGCATGCTGTGCCTATGGGAACATTCTGTCTATACCTGGATTTACTGAGAAAGCTCTGCCTTTGCTGCGGTTTTGCTCTTGCTTTCATTACTCTATTGTCTTCAGTTTTTGTATGGAACCTTGTATCTATGTGAACTTACCTAGTCAAGTTCCTGTATTTGGTGCTTGCAGATACGTTACAGAATCCCAAAAGTAAAGCCAAATTACAAGCGAGTACTACAGGCATCATCTGCTGAAACCTATTGACACTAACTGTAGGGTGTCTCCTTATCAGCACTCTCCCTGTTCATATGGTTTATACAGAAGGGATGAAGTATACTTTAGAGCTGGCAGGAAGGAACTGTTGTCAATACTACTGTGAGAGAGTGGAGCGTATGGTGATCCTGTCATGCATTCCTGCATCTCAGCTGGATTCTCACGTAGGAAAGCAGTATGCATTTGCCTCTTAGCTGCTGAAGGTGACTCTGGTACCTTCTATGTAGACAGACATAGAATCATGAAATTGTGGGGAAGTAACCCCAGGACATCATTCAGCCCATTGATTTGTCCAAGGAAGAACTAAATAGGTCAGTGATGACAGACATTTGTCGAGAATGAAGACACTGCTGATGAAGTTGTGAAGATACAAACTTCTCAGACAAATTCAATTTCAGTGCTTTCCTATTTGTTTTTGTCTAAATCTCCTTTACATTAGATCCTTTTCTACTTACAATGAACACAGAATACTGTCAACTCTGCTGTTCCCTACAGCAAACTTCCATATATTTAAAAACAGATGTTATTTACTGTTACTACCTAGCTGATGTTTCCCACTTGCATTAATACCTTGCATTTGTCATTATTAAATATCTTGCATTTGTTATTATTAAATACCTTGTTTTTCTTTAAGATTGCACCCCCAATTTGTCTTGATTGTTTTGAGTTCTAGGTGTATCCTCAGCTACAGCAACAGTCTTCCCACCCATGTACTATCTGCACATTTAATAAACCTATCACAGAATCACAGAATCACAGAATCACAGAATCACAGAATCACAGAATGGTAGGGGTTGGAAGGGACCTCTGTGGGTCATCTAGTCCAACTGCCCTGCCGAAGCAGGGTCACCTACAGTAGGCTGCACAGGACCTTGTCCAGGCGGGTCTTGAATATCTCCAGAGAAGGAGACTCCACAACC
>Ga0065711_1045719_pt1 | contig 13300 bp, 10 predicted proteins | sample Hoacrofraction12_FD_59098 | JGI IMG/M metagenome (GOLD analysis project Ga0065711, IMG submission 59098) | Hoatzin crop microbial communities from Cojedes, Venezuela - Epithelial fraction 12 v2 (version 2) | ecosystem: Host-associated > Birds > Digestive system > Esophagus > Crop | place...
TGGGCCCCGATGGAATGCACCCCCGAGTGCTGAGGGAGCTGGCGGATGTCATTGCTGAGCCACTCTCCATCATCTTTGAGAGGTCCTGGAGGACAGGAGAGGTGCCCGAGGACTGGAGAAAGGCCAATGTGACTCCAATCTTCAAAAAGGGCAAGAAGGAGGACCCAGGGAACTGCAGGCCACTCAGCCAGCTGACTTAATAGCCTGTCTCCAACAGTGACCAGCAACAAATGTCTAGGAAGAGAAGCAAAACAAGTACTGATACTTTCCTGCTATGCTCTCCCAGTCTTCAGCAGTTTTATGCCAGAAATTGTATTTAATATGCCTTCACAGACCTCTTTTTCTTCCATGGATTTATGCAATCACTTCTGGGACTCATGTGAAAGCCAAGTACCAAAACATCCTGCGGGCTCTGTGGTTTAATTGCAATTTACATAAAACAGAGCCTCCCTTTGCTTGCTTTGCAACATCTGGTAAATGCATTTGGTGCCCTCAAGTTCTCACAGGGTGCGAGAAAGTGAATGATCCCTGCCTGGTGGGCACCTGCCCACCAGCCCCACTGAGGCTGCATCATCTCCATGACGGCCTCCTCTCCCAGCTGTGGGGTCCCACTCTGTCCACTTGAACCCAGGAGCTCCATCCCTTTGGCACAGCAGCATGGTGAAGCCACCGGATACCACAGGTGAACTGTAAAACTGCTTTGGTTGCTCATCCCAAGAGGAGGTCCTGGGTCATTTGTCCTTGTCCTTGCCCCTGGACACCCCGGCCTGGACCCTTACCCCCTCCTCTCCCACCCCGGTGTGCCCCTACCTTCCGCCTGCTCTTCATCAGCATCATTGGGAAACTGGGAAAAAGCCTGAGAAACTTGGAGCGGAAATGTGGTGTGCTTGCAGTTAAAGAGTATCTGCAAAATATTTACAGACTATTTAAGCAGTTGGCAAGCACATTGGGGAATAACTTATCAACAGGCTGTCTCCCAGCTCTTCTGGGAGGCAGGAAAATATAATTATCCTCATTTAACATTAGCAGAGGCTGGGACGTAGTGCGAGCATGTGCCCAGACAGTAGCAGCATTGTGGCAGTCTCCTTCTTTCCCCAGTCCAAGCCCAGACACCAGACCCTTCACCCTCCCTGACTGCAGCATATGGTTAAAAGCACTAAAATACTTGGGTTTCAGCTGTAGGTATTACATAAAAAATACAGCCAAAAACCTAGATCCAAACTATGCAACAACCGTGATGTTGGATCTCAATTGGGATCCAAATTTTGCCACTTCATATTTCTACCTAAATTCTAAATGGTGAATTTCAGTGGTGGATTCAAATGCATAGCTGGAATTGTCACAAAAACGTATGCTTGGGACCCACTCTAGGATGCATAACTAAATAGCAGGCATTGCGTTATTACCCTCACTCCTTTTTCTGGCATGCCTCACAGAAGTAAGTAGAAATTAATATAAATAGGGCAGAGTTTCCAAGCCTTCTCTCCTACACAGTATAACTTCTTTCAACAACCACTTGGGAAGTGTTGCTCATGCTTCTCTTCCACCCTACAGGATGTTTTCCATTCTGCATAGTAACTGAACTTTCAAGTCTCAATGCCATAAAACACTGGCAACGACAGTGAGAGTCCCAGCATCTTATGAGTGTGCTGCAATGGGATGTCCTGTTAGAAAATCAGCATTATGCTTACATTGCCTTTGAAAGGAAACAGCCGAGGGTGGCCTAAGGGTGAGGATGTGCAGCAGGTCTGCCTAAATGTCCTCATGGTGCCCTGGTGAAGCACGAGGGACACTGTCACCCCCAGCACCCATCCTGGCCCTGCCAGCGCAGCTTGCCCTGCCAGAGCCACCACGCCAGGTGGGCAGACGTCACCTCCCTTGGGCTCACAGGCAGGCAGACGAGGCAAAGCCTTGGTCTGTTTTTGGTGCAGCAAACCCCAAAACACCAAAAGGTAAGTGGCTATAAGCCCTGGCTGTTTTCATACAGCCCAGAGAGGCTGGGAGCATGGGGTGCCTTGGCAGGAGGTATTCATCTCCCCAGAGCTGGGCCACAGAGATGCGACACTTTCCAGGGGCAGCCTCTGGTCCATTCGGGTAAAAGCATCACTTGGTGAATGTATTTTCTTTGTTTGTCTGCTGCAGCTTAGGTAGAGACCAGTGTGCTTCAACCTATGAGACCCCTTCACCGATGCTGCTCTCAGGGCTCACCCAAACTTCAGCGAGTGAGTTGAGCCTTCCCTCCAGCAGGCTGGATGGAGAGAAAGGCGGGGGGAGGCTGCTCTATTTTTAGCTGCCTGAGACACGCAGACCTCATGGTGATGGGGCACTGATAATTACATAATAAAGTCATACTAAGATTTGCTATTTGAGTCCATCTGGCCTCTTCCTTATCTCAAGTGCTGTACTAGCAGTTCCTGCTCTGAATGCCCGTAATCAAAATATAACGCGTTTTCCTGGAATTCATTACATGAAGTAACAGTCTATTTAATGAGCGGCTCTTTTCCATGTGCTGTTCTCCCCTGCCTAACACTTACAGCTAGGTGCTCTGCGGTGGGCTTACCGGTATTGCCAGACCTGTTGTAGCCCCACAGGCAAAACCATGGGGTGAGCAAAAGGGTGTCATTAAGCACTGGGGAAGGGGGCTTGCTTTTGAGCAGACTGTCAAATATTGCGGTTACTGCCTTCACCCCAGTGCTGCCACCCCTATCGAGGGAAAGTGTTTTACACAGAAAATGCAGCTAAAAATGCCTTTCAGTCAACATCTTCAGCTTCTGCAGCCAATACGTCCTGGGGGCTTTCATGCTGCTATGACCCAAAATGCCCCCACCTGTGCATCCCCTGGCTGTCTGCAAAGGCAGTCTGGGGCAGGTAGGAGAGATCTTGGGCTTCGTCTCTTCCCTTCCACAACAAGGGTATTTCAGGCCTTTTTAAAATTCCTCGTGATTCATTTAGGGGTTTTATGTCATGCCTAAACCCCTGGCTATGTCCCACTGAGCCCCCCTCTACACAAAGTTCATCATGGGTGTCTCCACACCTACTTTTGAGGTTTTTTTCCTGTAAAAACACCTTTTCTGAGTTCCACTAGCAGCAACCGTGGGAAGCAGCGAAAGCGAGGGGGCTGTTTTGTAGATAAAGAACAACGGAAGCTGCAAGGCCCTTTAGTGGCATTATCCAGGGGAAAGCCATGTATGTTACTGCAATTTCAAGCAGTAACATCTTTTAAAAATATAACCTTTTATTGCCACATTGCAATTGCCACGCAGAGGAAATGAGCATGTTAAAAACGAAGCAGCAGCCTGCAGCTCCTGGGAATGTCCTGTGCCATAGGTCACAGGGGTGCTCTTGGATTTCAGGTGACGCAGGGGCTATATCCAGCTCCCGGGCACCGGGGTGAATGGAAACACTCCCGGGAGCAGTAAGAACAAAGGGCCAGACTCCAGCTGTCTAAACGCAAGCAGTTGGTTGGTAGTTTGGGGAGAAACCAGAAACGCTCACTGGAAAGGTTTCTGTTGTAGTACACACGAACCGCAATAAATTTTAAAAAAGTGGACGAAAGGTCTCTCTATTTTTATATAGCAGAGTGAAAGTGTTAGGTATCTGCAGCAATATTTATTCCGAAGGAAAGTGAAATTGAATCTGAGTGACATAATGAGAAAGTGTCTGGCAAAGCCCGGTCCAGAGGAAAAGCAGCAGGGATCATTACCTTCTAAAATTTAATTTTTAAGATGAATACGCAAGGGAACTGAAAGCTATAGTATAGCTACAAGCTATCGTATAGTGGAGGCACACTGTTTTGGGGGAGAGACAGAGGTGTTGTCATTTTAAAGCATGAAATGTACGGACCAAGAAGTGAGAGAGAAAAGTCTACTGGTGTGAGCTGAAACTTGGAAGAGCTGCACGGTAGAGAGCTGCGAGCAGGAATACAGTGGGGAAGAAACAAGTGCAGAATAAAAAGAGGCAGGATGAAAACTGCCTAAAATTGGCACTGTAGGGTAACTTGGAAAATAATTCACAGTTGGTTTCAGCTCTTGAGCCTTTCTTTCAGACACTCTTCTGCTACAGGTCTCCCACTGTGGCAGGTGTCTCGAGTTAACGTCAGGCAACACCTAAGTGATTTTACTCCCCCTTACAAATTGAGGCTTGGACAGGCACTTCTGTAAATTAGGGATTTGAAGAAAGAGCTTTGAGTCAGGTAATGGTTTTTTTCTTTCTCTGAGTTCCTTCAAGAAATAAACAGTGGGATGTTTCAGTGTGAACAAAATAGGATGTGACAAGTGAGAAATCCTTCAAATATGCTGCAAAGAATGATTCAAAAGAACTGGCAAATTCAAGGTGGCAGATAATCTGACTGCAGACAGCATCCCTTCAGCAGGCAGCAGTCTAAGGATGTGCCTGCCAGTGCGGCCTTTAAATGCTGTATATATATATATATACACTCAACTGATGCAATGAGGGAGAATTCGTTGGAGGGATGGATTTCTCCCTGGTGCTCTGTCTACCTGAGCAGCATGCTGTAGGTTGTTTTGCTGTGGACTGGTGGCTGTTGCCATGCGGGCAGCAAGAGAAGCTGGGGGGCACAGGAGCCTCTGCTGTTCCCCCACTTACACAGGCTCCAGTTTGTGCTATGCCTCGCTCCTTCCTCTTCTCAGCATAGATTTATCTCCCTGAGGCCCAGCTAAAATGGTGTTAAGAGGTTACAGAGCTATTTTCCCAGGAGAAAATCTTCAGTACACATCTGTAGTTGAGCCCTTTTTCTGTTGTACAAGAGGCAGCTATGGGCTTTCTCAGCTACTTTTATTATCATAGGAGATACTGACGAGGTGTGGTGCTTTTTAACTTGTAAGCCACGACTATGAGGCGTGGAAAAAATCTCTAGCACCATTTTCCAATTTGTCCTGCAGCCCTTGGTACTTTGTTACACCTGGACATTACTTATTTACCTCCAGATTCAAAAATGCTTGATGTTTGCTACCAAGTAAAAACAAGCTACCTTCAATTACTGGAGCTGCAGGTGATAGGTGAGTTGAATTTCTTCTGCAAATTCACTGCTGACAATAACTTTTGCTGCAGCCAGCAAGAAGCACAGAACTGGCTTCTAACAACCTTGTTGCTACAAAGCTTCTTGGGAGAAAGTTATCATTAAAATTCTTAAATCCTATAAACAAGGAAAAATTGTGGGTTTTTTTCTGCTTGAAAGCTTGCCTTTGAAATACTAATAGTAATGTAGGAAGCCACTAATAGATCAGTAACTGAGAAGCATAGGCAAATTAAGCTTTTAATCAAGGTACTCCTTGGTTGTCACGCTTTGCATCCCAGTAATTGATGTGCTTTGCCAAGGCTGTCCTGCCCCTTATGGTGCTGTTACCCTATAATTGCTGGTGTTCATACATGGCTGCAATTGTACCAATGGGAAGCATGCTGGCAGTCATGAGGAGGAGACAAAGGGCAGATGAAGGAGACAGATAGACAGAATCTATAAGAAGACAGAAAGGATACTCTGCCACTCTAGTTGTCTGCTATCAAGAGGTGATTCTTCAGTACAGTAAAAAAAATCCCAGTCTGATCAGTATTCATGGCCACCCATCATGCTGTTGGAAGATAATGGATAAGGTAGCAGCAGGAGTTGCTATTAAAGCAGTAGGTTTAGAAAATGTAACTATTAATAATAGTAACTCATTTTTCCACTAATTGCTTTCAGGGTCTTCTCTGGGAGAGACTGCAGCTCAGCATTATTTGTGTTCAGAGATACAATGGAGTTTATCAAGAGAAGAGCTATCTGCTAATTGAAGAGCAACCAGTCTTCTGAAAACAGACATTTTTGAAGTGATGCTTGTCACTCTATTCCTAGTTTCGCATGCTCTGACCTGCAGGAGAACTGACAGTGGCCGTGCACCCTAACTGCAAAGTGAGCACAAGCAAGAAAAAGTTGAAATCAAATTGCGCTGGTTCTGCACTGTGCTCTTTCAGGATGTTTCTTTTTATATATACATATTCAAGCATATTGCCCAAAGAGAAGTAATGTCTCCTTGGGGATTACTAGAGCCCCCTTCTTTTCCATTTTTAACTGGTAAAAATGGAAACATAGCTCTAAGAGTGTCTCAGGATCCCATCTGTTACCTAAAGCTGAGAGATGGAGGAACTGCAGGTCAAAGTTTGAGTTCAGCTTCCTGTGAGAAATCAGAGCTGAGATTCCTTAAGCACGTTAAAGCTTTACTTTATGTGGATTGTTTGTCTCCCGGTTCTCATGAAATACTTCTAAAAGAAGTATCTATATCTTAAAAGCATTATTCCTTGGTTTCCACACTTCCTCACGGAAGGTAACAGAGTAAATTGCATCTATGGCTTGGCAGTTCTCCCCTTTTTTTTCATTTTTCCTTTTGCTGTTTTCCAACACTTTCCAAAACATAGCCAAATGCTGAAAAGCTGCAGCATAACAAAGCAAGCTGATGGAAAAGGATCCCTGGGCCACGTAGAAGGAGAAAAGAACGTAACTGAAAATCCTTCTTTTTCTGCTTTGATGGAAAACAAACAAAGCTGAAAAATCTCTTCAGAATAGAGTTTTCTGCATTCAGTTCTTTAATGCAAAAATGGAATAAAAGAAAAAAAACAAATTCTGGCCAGCTCTAGTCCTGGTCCATGAAATCTCAGGCCTTTTAGAGTTTGATCAAGAGCAAATTGAGAGGTAGTCTTAAACTGCCGATGGCCTCGCGTGATTTGAGCACCTAAACTAAGATGTCTAGTTACGTTTTTGCAGTATATTGTATACAGCATTGAATGCTCAATGGCTATTTGCCTAATGGAAAAGAAAATGGAGAACACATGGGCCAGATTAATAGGGAAAAAATTGAACTGTTATTTCTTTTTCTTCTCCTGGCTTGGTTCCACCTACTTTGATGGAGTTATTAATGATTTATGTTGCCGTGCAACATACACAGCTAGCAGAGTAGGACTAAGGTAAAAGAACAACAGGCATTTCAAGTGTACAGGACAGTTTGGGAGGGGGGAGAGATTAAAAAAAAATAGTAGAGGGGAATGTATTCTACAAAAATTCTGCCTAAAGTTCACTTTTCTGTACAATAAGAAAGAAATGAGCAGATACAGCACCCCCTTCTCCCTCCTCTGTTGTCTGGGAGGAGAGACCCTGGAGCTTCTCCTCTTCGGAGAAAGGCTCCAGGGCAGCTGGCTGCCAAGGAGAAGTTGTACATTGCAGGGAAGGGAGCTCTGCAGGGAGGCATTTCTTTCATTTAAACGGCAGAAGCAGAAAAGCTACACTGAACCTTTCAGTTTTGGTTTGCTTACCTATGAAAAAAGACAGAGCTTGACTCATGGATTGTTAATTGCCATTGATGGGAAAACAAGAAAGAACTCAATCTGGCTGAGTTATTTGTTTGGGTTTATTTCACCCCACCCCCCAGTTGACTTGATCTGGAAACCGGTGAGATGAAACAAATAGAAAGCCATGAAGGTATCATCCACAGACTTGCTTTTCCTAGTAGAACCATGCTTTAAATCAGCAGGACCGCCAATGCCCTGACACGGGCAGGCTGTAAATAGTCATTGTTTCACTCGGGGTGCAGGGGAGTGGTGAGAGAAGAATGACCTAAAGCTTTCCCAGAAAAATGCTGCCCTGAGGTTTCATTTGTTAAATAGAGGCTGTGCCAACATGTTGCTCTGCCAGCCTTACACCTCAATTGAAACGTCTCCGCTGATTTATTCTCGGCATCTGAATGTGAATTCTGTATCTTTCTTCATTTGCCTTCAAGATCTGTAGACCTAGGCTGAATTTTACAGGATGCTTTGTGCAATGCTGGAAAACAAAGACAAGTTTCCCCTCTCCCTTTTTCAGCTAGTCTCAGTGCTCTTCTCTTGTGCTTAAAAAAAGGTATTGGTTTTTGTTTTGATTTGGTTTTATTTTTAAATGTTAGTAAAGCTTTATCCACTGTTTGTCACTCCGCAGGAATTAGTCTGGGTACTGGCCTTCTGCGACACATCTGACTGGTCTCGTTTGATTGGGCTGGTGTCTGAGGATTAAGAGATTTGGGAAACCTCATTTGCTCTTTCATTCTTTCATGATCCTCTCAGTCGCTTTGGCTGGCTTTCCACCCGCCTGAAGGGGGGGAGATGAAAAAAAAGATGTGTGACTCTTACACCGGGCTCCTCGCAACCAGCAAAACCCTCCACTTGTCCCTTAGCAGGAACCAGTAGGACTCAGGTACAACGGGCTTGCACCCGATCTGGCTTTTCCCTACCTGAGCTTTTGGACTTCATATTGTAATATTGATGCCGATTGCTTCACATCAGCTGAAAAGCCTGACTCTATTTTTTTTCTACTGTGCTACTGTACAGCTGCTAAATAGGCCCTGTCAGAAAACAGAGTTGTATGTGTAAACAACCTGCTGCTAAAAGTGGTTGATGTTAAATTCATTACAGCTGCTTCTTCAAACTAGTAAAGAGAGAAGTTTCTATGCTTTGGCTCATTACACATCCACAGTCACAAGTCCATTTCTTCTACTGAAGGTCAGTAGAAACCACTTCTTGCACCTCCAGTGTTTTTTCTTATCAGATGCTGTTATGGGTTTACAGCAAATGTAGTCAGCTTGAAAGTTACGTGGAATACTGTATCACAGGCTGCCATTTGCTTTCTATGGAAGTAAACCTCCTTGCACAAACATCCTCTAGGAGAATCAGTTACCAGGTTGCTGGGAAAGTGGCAAAGCCTGTAATCAATGGAGTTTTGTGCCTTGTTCACAGATGTTAATTCCCTGAGGTTTGGTCTCTTTCCCCGCTGACACGATGGCAGGGAAATGGCTTCAGTAGCTATTCTTCATTCGGACGGAGCTGTGGAAAAGCGAGCCCTTGGGCATAAACTGCAGCTTCGCCCACTGGTGCTCTCCTCACAGGGCCACCCGTGGGACTCCGCACCCTTTACAGAAATCTTCTCAGCTGAGATGTGGGGAAACACTAGGTGTCATCAGTGAGGTTTCTTTTTCCAGCATCAACATCTGCATTTGAGAACCCACAGCGATGCTGTTGATGGAGCATTTGGCCAGGATCATGATGCGTTTTTATAGGAAAGCCAGGAACAGTCTCCGAAATCCCTGTCCCAGACAAGTCTAGCCAAGAGTTCAGGTTCTCCAGTAAAAACCATGTCAGGATTAGATTTGATTTTTAAGTGCATAGAAGGCTCTTTTTTAAAGCCTGTTTTTATGAAGAATGAAAACATGATTAAAATACCAAGCGAAACAGAATTTTTCCTTTATTTGTTTTTTAGTTATCAGCTAGATCTTATTTAGGATTTTTTTCCCCCCCTTCTCCCTCTGTTGCTTTTTGTTCTTTCTGCATGAATCCCTCCCTCTTGCGGTACTGAGTCCCTAAAAGAAAATGGCAATTGCCTTGTTCAGAGAGGCTGTTTTCTGTCACTCAGATGTGAATAGCCGTGCATAAGCACAGCTCAGCCTCCTGGTCTGAGAGTAGTTTTCTGTCCCCAGAGAGGGCAGGGAACTCACCAAAAAACTGATTTTAAAAAGAAAAAAAATTTACAAGGAGAACAGAGAGAAATGCAAGGAGCTGAAGCTGCCCCAACAACTTTCAAAGAGGTTAAAACTCCTCAGGCAGGAAAAAGATCTCCTTTTTGCCTCTTCCAAATCCTGACACCCACACAGTCTAGCCATAATTTAGGTTCAAAACCCTCTGTAACACCATGTTTCACAAAAGAGCTAGAAGTAAACCCTTTTGCCACCTCTACTAGCTTCAGCAATATCTCAGATCCCCTCTATAAAAGGAGTGTGGCTCAAATGGTAGCATCTATAAAACTAAGATTTGTATTTAAGCTAAATTCTAAGCTAGCCTCTATGAAATTAAAGCAGACTCACTTCCCAGAGCCTGAAAAGTAAATGTGTGGCCTAGTCCAGTTACCCTGAGCTGGCTGGTGCAAATCCTGGATTAGACAGTAAGAATACACTTAAACCATGCCAAAGCAAGAAGCCCATTCAGGAAATTGCAGTGCATGAGGAATGAGTTGCAAGCAGAGGAGATGGCAGCATCTGTGGGAGAGAATGCTGCCATACATAGAAATTGGCAAAATCAAGCTTAGAGAGTTGCAAATGATAAAATGGGTTTCTGTTATGCTTAAGCAGAGAAGCAGGTTTTGGGTTGGCCTTGTTAGGAAAAGGACCACAACATGGAACAGTGCTAGCTGTTGTGATCCTGCATCATGCTCAGCAGTTAGCATCCAGTATATGTAGCTACTTTGTAACTAAAAAGGTTTCTAAACATCGGATATTCCTCCCCATCTGATGAAGAATCAGATTTTCCTCCTTGACTTCCCAAGCCTGAATGACGCTAGGTTGTAATTCTCAGCCACGCACGCTGCTGAGCGCAGGCTGGGCTTCACAGAGCCAGAGGAAAGGTGGGCAATGTGTTCCCAAGATGGCTGTAACTAAACACCGAGTTAATTTTTGGAGAAGGTCAATGCTTCTAAAGAAGCAGGCATTGGAAAAAATCACGCTTCACTATTTATATTTTGTAGTCTGTTGTAGAGCTGGCCATTTTTTCAGTTCTTTGCCCATACCTTTGTCTCCAATTCAGCTCTCTAGATAGTCCTTAACTAACAATGTGACTTACAAATCACTCTCCACACAAGAGATGCACAGAAACTGTTGTGGACCTATGGTATGCATTAGCTTAGCTGCTTTCTTCCTCCTTTAAATTTAGATTGAATAAATGTTTTTTTATTTCTATTGCTCTGAACTTTCTATCTACAGAGATGACAGAGTCCCCCCTCAATTCAGTGTCCCAGCTGGAGAGCAACAGACAGTGGAGTGATTCCAACAAAGTCACCTACAAAGCCCATGATGTCTTCTCCTTCACCGCCACATTCAGCACACAGGTAAGGGGCTTTGTTTCTCTGATTCTCATCTGCTTCCCCATCTTCAGCCTGTTTCACTTTTCCCCCATGTTGTTTCCACCCTTGTGAAACTGCTTTCTTTAGCATTTAAAAAGAAAAAAGCTAAAAGTCTATCGTATGATCCTCCTCCTTTCTCGCCATTTTTCTAGTAAGCAACCCCTGCTTTCAAAGCAGGAAGCGTTTGTGTTCAGCCCTTTGCTATTGTTCCTGTGTTCCCGCCGAGATATGCGGGGGTTGGTCCTTTAGGTGTAGCTTTACTCATCTGCAGAGGTAGCAGTTAGCTACCTTTAAAGGTGCCCAAGATCCATTTTTGAGGAACACCTAGGCGATCCCTTTTCCACCTTATCCACCCCAGGAGACCCTGGGGCTGGTGGTGAGACCTTGGGAAGAGACCGTTGCCCCTTGGAAGCAGGGCTCGTAACCAAATGTCAGTGGAGTAACTCCACCTAGTCCCCTTCAAATATTAAAATTAATACTTTTTTCCTTGCTTTTACTGTAAGTTACGAGGGATTTATGGACAATTATGTACATGGCCTAAACATACTTATAAATGGAGTTGAAAGATGAGGGTGAGCAAAGAGATAACAAGTAAACACTGAGAGCCTAGAATAAGTTTTTTTAAAGCACCAAGGACCTACAGCTATCTTTCCATTAAATCCCTTTCATCACTTGGATAGGCTGTTATTAGAATAAAGGTACGCAAAGTCTTCTCCATCCACTACATGAAAGCCGCTAACAAATCTTCTTCGGTTCCTCGCTGGTCGATGCCATTTCTCAGCAGAGCAATTTCATTACTGCCCTGGTGGTGGCTGTTGACTGTGTCACTGGCAGTCTGCAGTGGGAGTAAAATGCTGCCCTTCTGCTGTGGGATCATTTTGCATTTGCTGTGGGGATGCATCCAAATGAACGTGCAAGCAGCAGATGGAGGCTCCCACCCCCTGCCTACGCACAAGCTTAGATCAAGCAGCAAAACTGCCCCTAGTTTATATATAAATAGAATTGTATATAAAATCCTAACACTGTTAGCTTACACAAATTGTGTATGCCAATCATTCTGAAAATTCTTTCCAAGCAAGCAAATCCTCCATAAATCTAAGAGATAATCAAATACGATGTCTTGTGGTCACTTTACACCTTCGGTGACCCCATCAAAGCATGCCAGTGCTTTGCCAGAATCCATGACTCTGTTTGCAAACCTGATGCAATGTTACTTTTATTAAAACTTCTGCTTGTTTTAGTTCCTCCTTTTAATTTAGCTAAGGTCAAGCCAGGTTTCTAGCTATTGGAATGAAGCTGAATGTGAGGAACAATCACTACTGGAATGATACATCCCGTATCTTGTCCTTAGCTAGAGAAATTGATACTTCTCAAAGATACGGGAAAGAGGGAAAAGTCATAAACTGATAATTTATTCCTGGTACTTCAAAAGTCTCAAGGATTAAAGATTATGTTCAACATCACAAAATTTTAAGACAAAGTGAAACTGTAAAATTATTCAAGGCCATTCCCCTCTGAAAATAGCTGTCTGCCAAAACCAACTAATGCATATAAAGGGCAAGTGTGTATTATCACTCATGATAACAAACACCATAGGCTCTCATTTTATCGATGTCTGCAGTCTGAATGATAGCAAAGCACCTCACCAGGTATTTGTCAGACTTTTTGTCTTGGCTTTGAAAATCCCGGTTCACCAACGAGTAATTGCAGCTTTGCTCTGGGAAGCCAGAAGGCCACGTGAAAAGAGGCACTCACGGTTTGGCCCCTTAGAGCAAACCTGCATCACAGCTTGCAGTAGACACCAACCCTCAGTCAGCCTCAACACACAGAGGGAGATGTTTAAGAGAGCGAAACACTCCCTAAGGCCGAAGGGACCAAGTCACGGTTTACAAGCCACATCCAGCCATGAGGAGGTTGGCCAAAAATCAGCACAGGCACAGGCTTAGATGAAGAACTGAAACGGTTTTCCAGGTTCAGCAGTTTTTCTTTCTGATTAAGAATGAGGAGGCAGCAGTTAAATTTGATAGGCCAGGCTGCTCTCATTTGGAGAAAACTGAAGATGTTTCAGAAACTATGTTTAAGTCGAGAATTTTGTCTGGGGATGAGAAGAGGATCTTCCTGTATTCAAGCAGGTGGAGAACTCACAATGCATTTTCTTTAAATTTAATTTCTCCTACAGCAAGCCAGTTTGTGTAACACAGCCTTGTTCACCATTTTTCTATTCAGCTCATATGCCACAGGCTTTTGTAAACAGACCAAATGCCATCCAGAAAAATCAACGAGGGTGCCTTGTCCCAGCTGCTCTGAAGTTTGATACAGGATTTCAGTCTTCTGATGGCTGCAAGGCTTCCAATGCTCAGCCTTAATTTATTTCACCCTCTCTCCAGCTTAAGAATA
>Ga0065711_1045720_pt1 | contig 13300 bp, 5 predicted proteins | sample Hoacrofraction12_FD_59098 | JGI IMG/M metagenome (GOLD analysis project Ga0065711, IMG submission 59098) | Hoatzin crop microbial communities from Cojedes, Venezuela - Epithelial fraction 12 v2 (version 2) | ecosystem: Host-associated > Birds > Digestive system > Esophagus > Crop | place...
GGGGGCGGGGGCAATCTGAGGAAATAACCTAGAGATAAAATATCTTAGAATACTGCCATCAAAGGATGAAAAACTACGTGCATGTGTTCGGGGAGATGGAAAAATGTTACACACTGTTCACTTGCTTTAAACTGAGATAGACAGTGATTTCAAAATATTTTTTCTATTATTGTTATCCAGACAGTTCTATTTCTTATTTTTATGATGATAGAATAATTCCACTTGAATAAATTACAAAAAATAAATTTGTGCTATAACTGCCAGAAGTTAGCTCTCGACGTATTTTTCTTGGGCTACTATAATTTTAGCAGTTAACAGCTGGAGATGAAAGGTAGGAACAAGTCATATAGGTGGGTGTCTTGGTTTCTGAAAGATTAAAAATAAACTCTGAGTTGCTTTTTCCTAAATAAAGGCACCAGCGAGAAAACCGATTCTAATATTTTAGAAAGTCCCGTGATTTTTGAGTCAGTGTCATGTGGTTTTAGACTCTAGGTTTTACAACCAAACTGATATGAATTCATATTTTAAGGGACTAAGGGTAATTAATCAGTAAATTATTCATACAGTCATGAACAGCTGCTCTGTAGGATTCAAGACATGATCCATAATATTTATAGAACATTATGCCTAGTCCTGCTTAAACAACTGGTAAACATTGCACGCGAAATGACTATTAGAAAGCCACATAAAGGACTGCATGTAGGAACCCCAACCTAAGCCTCTTAAAATATGAATGCCTTGTTCACCTGCGTTCTTGTAAATATTACCAAGAGCCTGCTTTTTTAGTTTTGGATAACAGCTATAACAATATCGATGAATTAGAATGGTTTTTAACTATTAGTTCAGAACAGAGACAGATGATATAGCAAAAGTAATTCACCTCATAAGAAGCATTAAAATTAGGACACAAAAAATCCTTTTGATGAATGAAATTTGCAACACCATTAACAGCTGTGTTTTGCTTTCATTCTATTAAGATGACTGTTTCTCAGAGACTAATTTAATAAAACAGAATACATTATATCTGTTTATCCTTCAATTTGAAGACTGTAAAGCTTTTAAGCTATCACTGTCTTATTCAGATTTTCTTCATTCTGAATAAGTGTTGACAGATAAAATATGGTTTTGTGTGTTCAGAAATATTTTTTAAAAGTCTTACTTTGCAACATTGGCCAAGCTGATTTCTAGGTTTTACCTTGTACATTAGCTATATAACGACTTCATATTACAAAAATATAATCTCATTTTTTAAAACTGAATGTTGTTCATGTGGTAAATGCAGATAGCGATGATTCTGAAATACCAGATAGTAGACTGTTTTTCATAGGGCAAAAGTAATTGATTTTTATTTTAATTAAAAATATTCCAAATATATTTCTAGAAAAAGGTACGATTTCATTTTTTTCCATTCTTTCATTTTTAAATTTTAAATCAAATGAAGATGTGAATTGTGAGAAATGAATTAAAACAAAGATTCAGTCTTAGAGCATGCTCTGACAATGTAATTGTGCAATGTAATAGTAGGGAGAAAAGAGTGAAGTTAAACGTAATTCTCTTTTTAAAAATGTTTTTGGAAAGGTTGCTGAGCAATTTGTATGACACTTGAAATAGTATGAAATGATGACAAATAAATTTAGAATTCTGAAATTTATATATATACCTTTGTATCTTTACAAAAAATGCCTTAGAAATCACTATATAAAGAGGATGTTCATTCTTGAAGAACTGTTCCAAATGTCGCTATGAACATGTTCATAAGTAAATAAGAATAATTTCAATATATCAGAGCTAACGGTTGTAGCACTTCAAGGTTCGCAGACCAGATGTCATAAGTCAAGTAGAAACAGAACCCTTGGTAATCCTTTGCATAGCTGCACACCTTTTTATTTGCCCTAAGCTATAGCTTATTCTTCATTCTGTTACATCTTACACCAAACCATCTTTTTCCTACTACTTTGGATCTAGTAACATCAGTATTGAGGAATGAAGAGCAAAAAACCCACACAAAATAATCCTGCCCACTCTTGTTTCCATATTTCTTTCTGCTACAGTAAATTCCTATGTGTTTTCGCTTTCTTGAATACTGTCATTTATTTTCATTTGATAAACCAATTTGAAGCTCATTCACATGCAAAGCTAAATCAGACACTCTTTAATTCTTATTTATGCCCAGATTTTGCCATCTTTGATCACACTGAGCAATATATATCTAAAATTATTTCCACTGATATCAATATAAGTCAAGGGGCAGCACATGATCTTTAGAGATTATTAATACACTTAGTTTCTGTTAGGGATACCAAGTGTGTTGACTTTTTTTAACTATGTTTTGAATATTTAGAGCCATATTTATGCTAAATGCCTATGAACACAGACACAGGCTAGAGTAAGTTTGATACAAAATTCATTTTCAGAACTCTCTATTTTCCAGCCAAACAACATAGCCTCCAATGTAGTAGAGAATTATTTCACTAAAAGAACACTCATACTTACCAGCTGCAAGTATTTAATCTCAGAACGGTGGAAGAGAATTTGCTAATTTAACACAAACAGCCAGCACATAATGCAAACAGGACAACCCAAAAGATATCTCCCAAGTCCAAGTGGAACACATACTGAGAACTCCTGAAGTCAAATCTGCATCCACAACCACAGTAAGAGATGGTTATAGGAACAACTGCTGATATTTCCCAATCAGCTCTTGGGCAAGAAGACTCCTTGCAATTGTACTTTTAATAGCCCATTTTCTTTAGTAGAAGGAAGCTACGACTGGGTTAAGACTGAGTTAAGAAAGAATGAGATGAGCCAGTGTGCACTGCACTCGCCCAGCATATCCTTGCCTGCTCTTGTCTTTTGTCACTGAACAGGAAAGGGGAGATTCCCCTACCTAATATGATTTCAACCAGTATTGGCATTATCTATCCGTGCTGTAAATCCAGCTGAAGACATGTGAATCCGAGCAACACATTTGCTACATTCATCAAAAATAAAACCACCGGGTCACTAACTTTCTTACTCTGTTCATACTCCCTTTACACCCCTCCCCTAGGTTTCGTAATTAAGCAGCAAAAAGTGTGCAATTTGGGCCCAAAATTTTGCTTCTCATAGTGGACAGCAACCAGTCACTAATAAAGTTAGAAAAAGCAGAGCAACCTGCAATATAGCTACCAATTCTGTCTACTCCAAAGCTACAGCATACTTTCAGCTAGCCTGAATCCCTGCTGTGATTTGTGCCTCTGCTCTTCAGAGGCACATCACCTCTAATAACTATGGGCACTTTAGTGTCTCGTCTAGAATCGAGATAGGTAAAACAATCCAAAATTGAAACTGATCTTTGGGATAGAATAGAGAAGGGGAGACTGAGGCTTGATTTTATTTTTAATTCCATCTTCATTCTCCTTGTTTTCTTCTACTTATGCAGCCCACCCTCAAAGACTTGAGATTATCTAAATTAAGCCTCCTGGCAGAATATCAGCAAAGTCTGAAAGCTAATCCAAACTATATTAATACTAAAAAATATCTTTTAAAAGGCAGGGACTGAGGAGGGATTCTTTTTATTTCATAATTTGGAACAACATTAGGACTCCAAAAAGCTTGGTAACTAAATGTTTATCTTGTTCCACTTGTTCCTCAAATTTAAGAAGCAAAACTGAAAAAAGTACTGAAGCTTATTAATCTTCTCACACAATTTTTTTTTCATTGGGTCTAGTTAACAACCACTTGCAAGCACTTACACTCTGTCTCCGTATTTCAGCAGTGGAAGGTCAGCACTTGGCTTTCTGTAGGAGACCCTTGGTGAGAACAGAGTTCAATTTAGCATCTCACTCAGCACATCTGTGAGAAGGTTTACGGGCCTGGAAACAAAAGTAAAAAGCCACTTGCTAACTGTGGTGCAGATTTGGATGGACCTAACTCACCTGAAATTATCTGAATATTTATAGTACATTTATAAATGTAACTTTTGAGTGCTGCCATTCAACTAAGAACAGTCTTGCATTGTAGAAAGCAAGAAGCCAAAACTGCTGTAGGAATGAGATAGCATCATTTGACACAATGGAGAAAAAGTGAAATGCTAATTGCTTGAATAGCCTCCAAATGCTTCTGTTTCTTCTCATTAGCGATGCATCGAACACATGGTCTGGCCTGAATGTTCCCTGATTGTGAATCTAAAGACAAAGCATAACAGATACTAAGATTATGGAAGCCATAATACTGTTGTCTTGGGATAACTACTCAAATTTGTCCACCATCTGTGATAAGTCTTCTGTCCTTTCTCCCTTCCTATATAAAGCTTTATGCAGCTTCTGTAGGGCTTGGCATGTTGAATAACAACATAGACAGCTATTTAGATGTTCTGCCTGGACCCTAGAAAGTAAAACCATCTAAAAATTATTTATACTGCATTACTTTTCTCCCCAAGACTTTGTTTTCTCTTGTGAGTCCCAGCTTTATAAAATTATATATATGTATAATTCTATACATATTCTGCCTCGCTTCAAAATGTTTCTGAGGCAAAGCAAGAGTAAAGGCAGCAGGAAGAAAACTGGAGGGGCAGAAGTGTTTGAAGACAGAGTAATAATACATTCATTATAGCAAGACTAGACAGTTCAAAGTGCTCTTGTAAGACTCTGCAGAGCCATATTCCTAGCTTTCTCATGCACAGACACTGACTACCTTAATAAGCTTTTATTCCCATACTTCTGTTTCATCACGGCATTTTAAGCAGATCTGCTTTTATATGTCCAAAGTAGAAGTTTTTCGTTCAAAACCACCAGCAACTGAAGCTATAAAGTTTCACTGATGTTTTAGTAAAATTTTCAAGAACGCCTAGCATAAAAAAAAAGAGTTGGACCTAACTTCAGGATAGACACTAGCATGTTAGTGCAAAGTTCTCCCCTGCCTGTAGAAGACTCTGTAGCTGATTTCTTACAATTTTCCCTGTTTAGACACGATACTGAGACCGTGAAAGTAGTTTGCAGAAGGTTCATCTGTTTAAATATAAACAAATAAGCTTAAACACAGAAAAAAAAAAAAAAAGGAAAAAAGGGAAATAGAAGTATTCACTGGGTGCAAAAACAAGCTTCCTTTCATGGTCTCATCATAATCATGCAAGGAATTTCTATGCAGAAACAAGAGGTTATTTGTCACTTGCACAGAGATACAGAAATACATTCTGATCCTCATTTATTTAGTAACATACAAGAAAAGTAAAGTTTATACCAGTTATGTGTTTTAATACACGTGAGAATTTTGTCCTTCGCACTTCTCACTCCTTTGTCATCTTTAACCCCTCACTCCCACTGCATGCTAATAGACATGGTACCACCACGCAGGAGTTCTAGCAAGGTGGACTGTTAGTGTTGCAGTGAATAGGATCAATTATTTTAATGACACTTGAATCTGGAATAATGGCTCTAGACAAGTCAGTAGCCAGTACAAGCATTAACTATAAAGTATCCAAAGCATCAGGTTCCACAGAGTAGCTAAAAACTTTGTCTGAATTTATAAGTGTACTATGGCTCCAGACTTCTCCTAGCATCCGTCTGGAAATGAAAGTCACCAGGCCTAAAACTTTGTCTTTTACAAGAAAGCATCCTGCAGCAGCACCATAGAGGAAGGGACAGGAGGCACACACTACTCCTGAGGTCCCAGTGCTGCAGTCTGGCACACTGAAACATGCAATTGTGTAGCACATCTGCAAGGGAACAGCAAAAGAAAAGGCTTCTTCCTCATTTTAAGAGTCCCTGAGCCTAACAAGGGCCACGAGTAGCACAGCAACAGGGTCCACACCAAAAACACTCTCGCCATTTGTGCCTGTGAATTGGAGCTATGAATGAAACTAGCATTACTGGGGAGAAATTTAAACAACAACAACAAAACACACCTGAAGTAAGACAACAGATATTCTCAGCTCAGCTCAAATAAAGACACAGCAAAGACGAAACAATAATTTCCCCAAAGGCTTAGCCTTTTTCTCTACAGGTCTGCGGTTAATTCAAGTGACAGTGATCTCCTGCTGAGACATCATTTCTGGTTACACTGCTGCCTGAGGAATTACTAAGTGATATGACAAAGTGTTTCCCAAACAAGCCAACATTTCTTGATCAACTTCTTTTATTAATCAATGTCTTTTACTAATCAACAATCTACCAATTAAAGGTAATATAGCAATTAAGGATCTTTGTGTAAATATGGATAAGTGAAACTTAACTCTTCCATACTGACATAAGGGTTGGCAGCAGCATCAGATCTGCCTTTCCAAAGTATTCTGGATGCAAGAGCTAGCCACACACTGTGTATATGTTTCCCTAAGTCTCGCAGCATGTACAAACTCGGTGACATCTGAAGGCTGACATCAACATTTTAGACTCTCTGGCTCACCTTTGGAGAATATCAGATTGCCTTTTACAAATAAAACACATTTCTTTTGCAGTGGATCTCATATAAAGACACTATCGACAGAACAGCTCCACACAGCTTTTCTTGTATGTGATCCAGGCAAAACAGGTCACTGTGCTGACAAGTCCACAGCTGATTCCACAAGTGTTCACATTTTATTCGTCAACTACTTCAGAACAGGAACAACGGCTGTTAAGCCCTCAACACTTCCATTCCCCAAACCATCACAGCTACTAACTGGAAATAATTTTTCCCTTGCTAAAACAACTGCTGTATGAAGTAACTTATTTTTTATCTCTGCACTTTTGGATTTCACTGCACTCAAAGCACAGGAATCACTTCAGAAATTGTATGAGAGAGGTCTTCAGTGACCCTGAGCAACAGTGACCCTGATTTATCTTGTATATGAGAAGCAAGTTGCTAAAGGATTAGCTTATAATTCAGTGTTCACAATACTGCAGTCAGAGATTCCCTGCAATAGCTAACTATCCAGCCAATGTTCCACAGGCAGGATTGGTCCTCATAGTGCTGTTACTTGCATGGTTTCAAAACCAGCAGATAAAACATCTTCAAACCATTAAGAATATTATTCACATTTATAAAGATGAATACTTGACAGGACTTAAACACCTTAAAGTCACTGGCTACTATAATTCTGAGTTCATTACTGCTGCAATATTCAGACCTGTAAAACCTCTTCTAAGGATGAAAGGATCACAGTATAGTAAAATAACTTTGATTCAAAGTGTTTGTTTAAAAAGAGCATAAGTAGCACGGCAGGTGAATTATGGTACAAAGTGAGCCTGGAATGTCAAATGAATTTCACAGTAATTAAATGAATTAGCCATGCTGACAGACAGAAACAAGAAAGATATGCATCAGTATGTTAATTGTGCAAGTCTGTCCATCACTTCATCAAGTTTAACCTGTTTAGTTACCACTCTCCATAGCCTCTGTGGCAAGACCACTCCATCTGTCTGGAATTATCAGACACATCCCCTTTTCTTAATGGGTGCTGCTTGATCAGACAAGCAGCAACTGGCACGAAGAACTCCAGGCTGTTTAAGTGACAGATTTGAAGAAAACAGACAAGTAATTTTCAAGAAGAAAAACAAAAAATAATGTTAGAGCTTTGAATGCCATGGAAGTACAGAAAAGCCAAATTATCAGGTACAGCCATAATGAACAGACAGCAAAATAAATACATAATTAGACCACTTAATTGTACTGGGTCTAGCAAGAATGGAGGTAACTTTCCTCATAGCAGCCTGTATGATGCTGTACTTTAGATTTATGACTAAAATAGTGTTGATAACGCATCAGTGTTTTGGATATTGCCAAGCAGTGCTTGCACAGCATGCAGGGGTTTTGGGTTGGGCATTTTTTGGTATTTTTTTTTTTCCCCTCCACTCTGCCTCCCAGTGAGTAGGCTGAGAGTACGCACAAAGTTGGAAGCGAACATGATCATGAGAGCTGACCTGAACCGACCAAAGGGATGTTCCATACCATACGACATTGTCCTCAGCAATAAAATACCACAGAAAGGAGGGGGAAGGGGGAGACATTCACGTTTGCGGCATTTCTCTTCCAAGCAATCACTCCGTGCACTGAAGCTCTGTATGCAAGGAAGCGCCTGGACATCTGCCTGCCAATGGGAAGCCATGAACAAATTCTTGGTTTGACTAACTGGCATGTGCAGCTTTGCTTCACTTATTAATCTATCCTTGTCCTGACCCACAAGTTTCTCTTGCTTTTGCTCTTCCCTAGCCTGCCGTGGGGAGTGAGCAAGCTACTGGGTGGGGGCTTAGCTGCTAGCTGGGGTCAACCCGCCACACTAATTTAGTACAAAAATAGAAATAGCTACTTTTGAGTTCCACTATCAGTAGATGGACATCTTCTGGCTGCAATGCCCACTCAATTCCTACTTTTTTCCCTGCTAAATTCTCATTTAAATAAGCAGAAAGTACAACAGCAGCAATGCCACTGCAAATATGTATAGCCTATAATTATTAAGATTCTAAAAGAATACATGGTCTTCACAACAATACAAAGCATTGGTTTAAAAGCATTTGGATTCAGAAGCATGCATATTCACAATGTCACAACATTTGTAATGTGTATATTAGAAAAGAGCTTGTTTTTCTGCTCAAAAAACAATTGAACAGGAACCAACTGCTCTAGTTGCAGTTTTTCAAGATTAAAACTGAGATTAGCCTCAAATCTGAAACATTTCTAACCTAGGTATAACACGCTTAAACACAAATCACAATCTTTAAAGACAAAGTTAGAGTAAACTGGACTAGCCTTATCCAGCCTTTTATGCAAAGCGGGTCACGCACAACCTTTTAGCAAAGGCACAGAAGTGCTCCCACCAAACCCCCGCCTGGGTGCCCCCTCAGCTGCGTGGCCCACATGTCAGCTTTTCCCATCAGGACATGCCCATGCACAGATGTGTGTGACAAGGTTTAACTGTCTGCATGGCTTAGAGATCGATCACAAAATTCATCTTCTGTGGAAAGAAATGAGCTGGGCTCAGTCCAACAGGATCTTCTAGGTAATTCCATGCAACTGCCATCATATGATTTACCAGATTTTTTCCTCAAAAGTCAGCTTGTGCAATAGTTTAACAAGCAGCCTTATGAAATAAGAAGCTAATCAAATACACATTTGTAACAGGATAAAGTATCACATAAAGTTCGGATGTGAACAAAACTCAGTTGTAAATACCACTCCAATTAATCAGGCTGCTGAAAACCCTGAACTAGAAACATCACATTTTCTCCACAAAAGCCAGCAGTGTGATGAGTGTCACACAGCACAAAGAAGAGCTTCCTGTTTTCCCTGGGTCTGCACACAAGCGAGTCCCCATTCCCATGCATGCTGTCACTTATATGAGCAGCCCCAACACCGGTCTGGTCCCTTGCCCTCGAGAAGCCCCCCACTGGGCCCAGCATGTATCCTTGCTGCAGGCGTACAGGATCTGTGGGGGCCACCCCACTTCCCGCCCTGGCTGCAATCCTGCCCACCACGCCATCTGAGGAGGGTTGTCCCTGCTTGTGCTCGCCACAGAAAGTGTGCTCTCACCCACAGCCTTCTACCCAACCCCTGAGTCAGTCCACCTAAAAGAATAAGGATGACATCAAGCCCACCATCCATGGCCAGTTGTCTGGTCGAAACAAAAGCAGAGACCAGCTGTCTGTGAAAGGCCTCCTGTCTCTTGGGGAGCACGGGCCAGCACCTGCAGTAGCCAGGGCATTCCCCAGTGGCAGGGGCATGTGTCATACTGTCCTTTCAGCAGATAGCTTCAGTGTCTGGAGAGACTACACAACCTGGCACACAAAGTTTAGTCATGCAGAACAGCCCTTAGACTAAACAGAAAGGAGCACCTTTTCACAGACGCTCCTAGGCACGGCTGTGATGCTCACTCTTCTCCTAACCCGTCCAACCAAAGAAAAAAATGATTCTCCCCTCTCCAAGTTTCATTATGGCTCCCCCAGATCTTTTGTGTATTTCCACAGTTCCAGACACTGTATCACAAACAGAGCTACATGCTGCTGGTGGGCCCCAAACTCGCATCTGCTGCATCTGGTGTATGCTCAGCCCGTCCTTCACAGACAGTGGTACAAATGGGAAGAGCAAAGAGACCTGACCAAGCCACCACAACTCAGGGAAGAGGAACAGGAAAGATGTGCGTGTAGGAGAGCTTGATGCTCCTGACACTGCTAGGAGAAAAGGTGAAGGTAGTAGGAAGGGGGAAAGCTCCATCCTGCTGCAAGAGAAGCATGGGACTCATTTTCACGCCTTTCTCCCTCCCGAGCTAGCAGCAGCAGCGATCCTCACCTTACAAAGCAAAGCCATATGGTTGGACATAATTCAGTACTTGGGTTTTCTTAGCCAGAATACCGTGTTGTAGTCCTAACCATTACCTTTTTTAAAAATCATCTTCTAACCCCATTACTAGCATACCATGGGGTGCTGCAGACTGGTTAGAACATTGAGAAATCAATAGATGTACATCAATAACATTAGATGGGGTTGGATGGGACAGTACGTATTCTTAATAAAATTCAAACTCTTCATAGAGCCTTCCTTGTATTAATCTCTTCAGTTTCACATTCCCTGGAAATAATTTGATACCCACAAATGCAAGATGAATACAACTGCATAATCAGTTTAGAATTTGAAAAAGAAATCCTCCAGAACACCTAGCGTGGGCAATTTTCTGGTGAACTTAATATGTCTATATGGGAAAGGTTTCCTCAGCACTAGTAAAGCAAAGGCCACATGAATTGCAAGCCACACAAAGTTGGCTGTTCTGAAACAGTGGTATAAAACCCGCAGTACTCTCTACCTCTCCGTGTCACTGACAAAGTCATTGGGAAAAAAATTTGATTAATTTCACTCACAGACATTTTAGAAGGAAACAGCTAGGATGTTCACCTAGTCTGACTTCATCCACAACACATTTTCCCCTCAAACAGGCAAGAGGATTTGCGATCTTACCAGAAATGACAGCATCATTTCAATCAGATGCCCATCATATCTTACAGGAAATTAATCAAAGCAAACATTACTAATGTCAGCATCTTACTCATGATCTGTAATCGATGAACCATTTTCAGTACACACATGCTCAGACTCCCTAATCTTCTCTTCACGTTGTACGATACATTTAAGAACATATACATTTCCAAAAATCTGGTATGCCACTTTTTATAATGCCTGCACTGAACTAACAAACAAGAGTCAAAAGCAAAATATAAGTAAGTGAAGAGCTTAGTACCAAGGAAATCAGCACTTTTTTATTTTCCCTCTTTTGCTGTTCCTGAGATTTTATTAGTACAGTTCTGGCACTCATTCGTCTCTGCATCACACCACAGTACACTGGTGCTATTAGCAACACTTGCATTTGTATACATATATATTTACAGTATACATATTTACGCACAGACAAAAGAATATGTCAAGAGGAAATGCTACTCCAATGTTTCTGAGTGGTATGAGGAACTTGAACAACCATCTTAAGTACTCTCTCCCTATTGACAGTGGGACTCAACCCAACATCACCCTTCAGATTTCTACTCCGCATTAGAGAAATTCTGGCAGAACTGATCAGCAACCCTGGCAAGGGACTTTGAGTTTCATGTATGCAAAGAGGAGTCATGATTTTCAGCACAAAGGATTTGAAGAACAGAAATTTCCTATTTCTTAGCTCTTCTGAAAGAAACCTCAATAGAGCACACCTGAAGCTACATTAAGCAACTAACTTTAAAACCTGTGCTCAACTTGATGCCTGAAGTGAAAGAAAGGGAATCAGCTGCTTTACTGATGGGTGATTAACAACTAATGTTATTACAGTGGCTAAGCAGCAGGTCAGGATTTTTCGTATGAACCATTTGCTACTTTGCTGGCATCAAACATTTTCACAAGTTATTCTCATCCACCCAGATTTTTTTTTCTTTCAGGTTGCTCAACAACTTTTATTACTGCAACGCGCTATCTCTTGGCTTAAATCCATTAAGAATAAACCCCTTTGCCTTCAGTAATCCTCTTCACATACCCATTTCACTTGGGCGTTGTTAAAAACTCTCCCTCCTCTGATATTATCCTACCATTCCTAGTAGGAAAAAATCCCCTACTCAGCCACACGTTCATCACATACCACCTACAGAAACAGACTTCTCACTAGATTCAAAGTATTTTCTTCAGTACCCAGCAAAACAGACAAGAAAATAAAACAAGGTAAAAGATACATTTCTGCTATAACCTGTAATATCCCTCCTCCCTCCCACCACTACCCATTTTACTTGATCCACTGAATTCAATTGCTAAGAGAGAGGTGTGAAAGAACTTCCTGAATTTTTCAAATTGCTTTTGGCTAAAGCAAACCCATTCCACCACATGCAGTAAAAAAAAAAAAAAATCCAGAGCAGTCCCATTTCTGGCACAAGCAGGCATGACACACTACAAAGATGTCTCAAGTGAGGCAGGAAATGAAGAGCTGAAAATTGTTCCATTTTTGCTTATTTCATTACAATGTTTTATTCTCCCTTTTCACTTTTTTACTATGAATACTACAAATACCAATCAACCTTCTGTCTGTGTTTTTACAAAGATGGAAGAATTAATCTCACCACATTCCTTGATATATGATGTTTCATTTATTGAAGAAAAAAGCTGCTGAATTCAATGCCTAGCCTAAACACATTTGAAAGATCGGAAGAAATACTATTGTCTCCACCTACGAGTGTCACCTTAGGTTCTCTTTCCAGTCAGTAGAGAAAAATGGGCATACACAGGGCATGAGTCATCTCATGCTAGCATCTACTACATCTAAAACAGGTCAGACAAATCATGACCTAAAATCACCTATGCTTCTTCCCTGATTATTAAGTGTCTTGACTAGCTAGAGCTCAAATAAAGACATCAATGATGTGGAAATATAATGGTCAATGATATGAATCCTGCCCTTTGTGACTGGAGCATAGCACAAGGTATGGCTATTACCCTAATGTTCTTTACACAAAGCTCTTCCTGCACTGTTCATCTTTTAGTTCACATATCTCAGTCCAGATGATTAACACCATGTGAATAATGGATACGTCTGTTAGCAGTCAGACTGAGAAGCTGAAAAAGAAAAATTATATTTAGATTGTTAAAACAAATGTTAGACACCTACTGGGAAAAGACTTCATATTCAGGCAAAGTGGGCAAATTCCTTGTTAGATCCCAGACCACTTTCAGAAGCCTGGGTGGATAAATGAGTAGAATAAACAAAAGGGAAGCAAGGAGGAAAGAGAGCATATTCCAAACATTACAGGGACTGAGGGAGCAGGAGAGATCTGGGTGCACTTTATCATCTGATTACTGAAATGGTTTACACATTTCATAAACCTTGGGG
>Ga0065711_1045721_pt1 | contig 13300 bp, 8 predicted proteins | sample Hoacrofraction12_FD_59098 | JGI IMG/M metagenome (GOLD analysis project Ga0065711, IMG submission 59098) | Hoatzin crop microbial communities from Cojedes, Venezuela - Epithelial fraction 12 v2 (version 2) | ecosystem: Host-associated > Birds > Digestive system > Esophagus > Crop | place...
ATCCCTGGAAACATTCAAGACCAAGTTGGACGGGGCTCTGAGCAGCCTGATCTAGTTAGTGGTGTCCCTGCTCGCTGCGGGGGGGTTGGACTAGATGACCTCTAGGGGTCCCTTCTGACCCAAAACTTTCTATGATTCTATGATTCTATGATCTGATATGTTTTCTGTGATTACGCAGTAAAGCTAGACTAGCTTGTGGACTGGTTCAGGGCTAGGAGGTAACTTGTCATCAAGTGGAATCCTATTTATTGGTTTATTTTTGCCCTTCCACAGAGGCTGGACAAATAAGTGTTTTATTCATGCCCTGCTCACCACTCTGGTGTTTTCAGCAATTTGTGCTCCATCTCTGGGGTTACAAGTGTCAGTCAGCTGCAATAAAGTGTCATTTTGCCAGTTCTGTGTTTATTCTGAGATATTTAGTGCCTAGTTTCTTGGACCTGTGTCTTGGGTGAGCCACCTGGGGACATGCTTAGAAGTGTGAGAGAAAAGTGTGTAGCTGATCCCTGCACAGCAGGAATAAAATATAGACCTAAGGATCTTCTCCTGCTCACTGACAGGCACGTTCAGTTAACTTTATTTGTGTTTCTTGCTGATGCAAATTTTTGGCCTTTCTGATTCAGAGGACAGCTTGAAAATGTTGTTCAGGTGAACCGTTATGAATCACTAGCCAAATAACAGGAATCTCAGCTTTTTTACTCATAGAAAAATCCTTGCAGTTTTTAATAGCTTTCCTTGCTTGTTTCCCTTTCAAGGAAAATAGCAAAAATCTGTGGTTTTTTTGATTGCTTAAGCATGGTGTCACTGCAGCTGCTGTTTCTCCACAACCTTTTGGGAAGCGGGCAAATTAGATCCTGGTCTGACATCAAAAATGCAGACACAGACATACAACAGCTGAGAAGTCCTGCACTGGGGCAGTCCTACTATATGCTGCCTGCTCTTTGAAATGAGTTCAGGATGTCTCCTGGAGACTTTCTGGGAATTTGTCAAAAAATTCCAGTGGCGAGATTGCTCCCAGTACCTCTTCCAGACAGGCAGGGTTAAGGTGAAACTGTGTATTGCCCCAGTCCCTTTTTGGGTTTTGAAGCAAGGAGTGTATTGAAGGCCGGGCGGTTAGGCAGCTGATAAACATTAAGCGGTTTAAACAGAAATGGGATGCAGAGGATTCTGGACTGTGTTCTGCACCTGGCCTGTTTTGCCATGTTAGGATTTAATGAGTGCATTACCATCCTTCAGTGAGCCCCAGGCTGATAACTCTGTGAGCTTAGACTTCAAGGTAACTTTTTTTTTTCATTTTAAATCAGGCCAATTTTCTGAATGTCAAGCAGTCTGGGACTAAGGAATGACTCATTTTGTGTCATTTTCTATCTTTTGGTAACTATGTCTTTCCTGAGTGTGATCAGTTAGAAAACTTGAAAAACAGTGCTCTTTTCAGGGTAGGCACGGTAGTACCACAGCAGCATTTAGTAATCCTTTAAGATTTCTGGAGCCAGAATGGTGTTAGGATCCCGTAAAGTTTAAAGATGCACAGTGTAGTGAAAATGATGTAAAAGCTCAAAATGAAACACGATGCTTCAGTTGCATATTGGAAGTTAGAGATACGTCTGGCCTTTTTCTCTTGCTGTGCGGGAGTGTTGCGATGCAGTTTTTCTTTGGGCATCCTTTTTGTGCTGCCTGCAGTTGCCTTTGCAGGATGCATCTGGAACTGCAGAGCTGCTGGTGAAGTACCACAGGGGCATTATGTTCTGAAAAAGCAAGACCAGGAAACAACTAGAGAAGCTAAAACATTGCCTATGGTGGAAAGAACATGATGTGTAATTTAAATGTCAGTAGTAATTAACAGAAAAAAAGAAAATACCGACAGTCCTTCTTAGACCTCTGTCTATAGCGTGGTTGAGGGAGTGGAAGAAATGATTCCGGAGAAGTTTTGCTGGGCACACTGAACAGTCTGGCTTTAGTGCTACATATGGCTTAAAAGTTCAGTTACTAGAATTAGTTCTCAGAGTGTAGTTTGGGCTTTTTGTTGGGTGAGAGAGAGGGAAGTGGGGAAGAAGGGAAAGTCCAGGTGGGTGTGCAGCACTGTTTGAGACTGATGGGCAAGGGGAGATTTATGCAATACGTCACTTTGGTTAGAAGAAATGCTCCCTGCCCCATGGTGTCCAAAAATGGCCATCAACGTAGGGAGGATTTCAAGAATTATATTGGAAATGTGGTGGCCAAAAAGATGATTGAGGACAGTTGAAATTTACTATTACTACCTCTAGCAAAGGAGCTAATATCTGCAGACTGAAGTTGATGGTGTGTTAGTGAAATACCTGCAAAATCGAACTGAGGTGGAGTTCCACAGGAATTCTGCCACTCTGAGTTAGACCTGATGCTTTCAGAATTCAGAAATACTCATTCTGCAAATCCCCAAAGTGGGGACAGAGCAGTGTCCCATACAAATTAGATCCCTACCTCACCCTAATCTCACAGCAGAAGAGAAAGGGTCAGTAAAAAGACATAAGTGGAGCCCAACCAAAACCAGCTAACAAACTGTGTCAGCTAACATTTTAACATTAGAGCATTTATTAGGTACCAAAGTCATGGTCTAGCTTTGAGATTCTGCCTCCAGTTCAAAGCATTCTCTCAAATGAGTGATAAAGTCTTTGTCATGTTTCTGCCCTGTACTCTCATTGTCAGATGAAGTTCCGAGTTTGGGGATTTTAAACTGACTGAATAACTAATGAACCAACGCTCGTGTTCGGAGTCGGACAGTGCTGATGAGCTTTACAGTAAAGCAATGATTCTTCACCAGCTTCAGAGCATGTGATGCCTGCTGCCATCCCTTAAGCAATAAACAAAAGAAGAGGTTTAGACCAGATGCTTTATAAGGCATTTTCATAATGTGCTATTGTATGTTTCCTTTTACTCTCTCTATTAAATCAGAGTTTTTAAACTGTTTTTTTTTCAGATAGGTGACAAGTAAATCGGTAAGTAAAGGTATAGATGCAGACAGTGCGACAGCCCAAGAAAACAACAAACCAGGGTACCAATGGCAAATCTGATTTGTAATTCTGATTTATATGTTGCAAAATAGTGAAAGTACCTAGGAATAGTTGCATAGTCTTGGAAGTTTCTTGTTTAAAAATAACCTTCCCCTGGGTTGCAAGTGAGTGTCAGCAGCTGCTGCTCAAAACATGCCCAAGTACGAGGACTGGAATTTGAATTTTGTTTTCACTTTGAGCTCTCTCTTCATTATCCGTCAGCACTGCAGTTCTCATGGCTCTCTGCCCTCCGTTTCCTGTAATTTCTGAATGACTCCCGTCCCTTCGATGACTGTGTCATTCCTGCCTCTGCTGTGATAAGATCATTTTGGTGAAGGCCTGCTCAAATTGTTTGTGGCTTTGCCACTAATGTGTAAAGTGGTCATTAGATCCATGATGCTCTAGCACAGGGTTTCTCTCCCTGTCCCTACTGAACATTGCTGTGCACACACGTTGGTGCAGCCAGTGCTGAAGTCCACCGTAAATTTCCCTGCAATCCATGTGAAGAGTGTCTGCAGTTTGACTTGGTGTGGTGCACCCAAGTCCCTCCCTTGGGGGCACGGCGCTGCCAGGGCTCCCTCCAAGCTCGCTGCTGGGCATCTGCTCTGGGGTGCAGAACTCACATTTCCATCAATTTGCGTTTTCATCACCCTCAACTGTTGCCTAATAGGTGGATTAATCAATATGCCTATAGTAATTTCTGCATGTCCTTACTGTGGGTTAACACAGTAAAGACTAATTGGGAGTTCAGCAGAGTGTAAGATTAGCTGATGTTGTTCCCTCAAAAGTGCATTACTTCAAAGTTATTTTCGCTCTTTCAGAGTCCTGTGCAGTTTTGAGTGTCCTAAAGTAGTTATTATTTAAAAGTCGTCAGTCTAGAATGAGGTAACAGCTCAAGGACCTGCTATAAATTCCCTTAATGTAATCAGGAGGATGGGATTAGACAGCTTTCCCAGCTGCAGGCTGGTAACACGTGCACTGGAAGGACAGATGATCCCAAACCAGACGACATTCTGAAATCCAGAGGCAGAGAAAGAACTTCTTGAAGAAGTTTCCATTCTGAGTACCTGAAACTTTTTGTTTTTTACACTTCACAGTCCAGTTTCTTCTTTTTTTTCTTTCTTTTTCTTTTTTTCTTTCTTTCTGTGAAAATCTGTTGCTTCTTCAGGGTCTTTTACAGTTTGCCGTGATGGCTGTGGCTTGATGCCAGCCGGGTACACAACCTGACTTGCTGTGAGACAAGATTGGAGACTGTTCCAAATAGCTGGCAGCTCCAAATATCTGCAAAACAGAGACAGGCAACCTTGATGCCAGCTGTCTCTGTCTGACAGAATGCCATCTTGGGTTATATGTACAGAAGAGAATAAATAAAAATAAAAAAAAGTGGGGTTTTTTTTTGTTTGGGTTTTTTTTTAAGCCAACTGAGCTAAAGAATCAGAGTTTTGACAGTTTATGTAGCATTTAAGAGGGATACACACTGTGGCTCATGATTCACTCTTCAACAGATTCAAGATCTTTGTAGTGATCTTTGCAAAACCAAGGTTATTATTTATATTTTGAGAACAAAATAATTTACGTGTAGATGCTCCATAATATAGAAGATGTTCACTTAACTACAAAGAAAATTTACTCGTTGGAAGGGAGAGAGGAGTTTAAGATAAATATACATTAAATATAAATAAGCACTAATAAATGGGAAATTGTGCTTATCACTGTGTGATGGTGTGTATTAAGACAAATATTTTCTAAGTGCAGAAAATATTTTTACTGCTGCTTTTGTCTCTTTGTATTGTTTTGTTTTATTGTGTTTTGTTTTATCTACAAGGATTATGTACAGGAAAGTTTCTAAATTTGCAATAGGAGCCAAGGTGTTCAAAAAACGTGTAGTTGTTCAAAAACCATGTAGACATGGCACTTCAGGACATGGTTTAGCAGGCATGGTGGTGTTGGGTTGATGGTTGGACTTTATGATCTTAGAGGTCTTTTCCAACCTTAATGATTCTAAGATGCTAAGAGATAAATAAAGACAAAGATATAGCCACATAGTGCAATGTGGGAATTGTCAGGAGATTCAGGGTGATAGTAGGCAAACTCTATGGGCGGAAGTCTTTAGTGGTGGTTAGTGTACAAGATAGAGGCAGTTCTGAAACAGTAGTCCCACTTTATATGTGGGTATAAAAATTTTAAGGAAATATTGACTGAAACGCAGAGGAGAGAAGCTTCAGTTGCTGTAGGATTGCATCTAATGAAGAGAGCACAATTTCTGAGGATTATGTGTCTGTCAGTGCCCATACCACAGCTAGCATGTTTTAGTATGTTTTGAATACTAAACTCCAAGGACCCCAGAGGTTTTTTACTGCGTTTACTGTGGACTGGACTAGGTCCAGACTTTGGATTACGGTCTGTCTCTTGAACTGGCCAGCCCAAACATTTCTGAAGTCTGAAATGCAGCACCGAAGTGGAATTAGGAGTGTTCAACTTCAGCCACTCTCCAGTGTTTGCTGCAGATCTCTCTCCAAGGACTGTAAGAGGTGTTTTTCCCTGTAGATATCAGTATAGGAATCGGCAACGTATAAGGCTATACCATCCATCTCAAAGCAGTCAGGTGAAGTCATATTCTGTTTAAAAATCTCCTCTTTCACTCTGAAGTATTACAATTCTACTTATCCAGAAAATTGCCATTGTTGCTTGAACTTACAGAATTATAATCCTCCAACGTGCTGGTGTCTGAGGGGCCAGGAAGGCAATGAAAACTCCCATCAGTGTGGTATGAAAGCTGCCTGGTGGCTTAGCAGCAGCGTGAGCAGCACTGATGTTATTGCACCACAGATAATGAGCTTGGGGTGGACTGCTCCTGCCCCAGAATGGGGACAAGGATGAAAACTGGTGATGGGGAGGAGAGCCCTACTCAGCTGAGTGAGGGGCGTGAGTGTCCAAGGGGAGGGTAGGGTGGTCTTTGCCGGAGTGGCTTGCATGGGCCATGTCTCCTCTGTGGGGAGACATGGGAGACCTCAGTCTGCACAGCAGTGAAATGGTACAAGCCAGAGAGAGAGAAGTGAACAGGCAGAATAAAAGCATTAACAAGTATTGTCTCTTACATCTGTCTTCCTTTGCTTCTGGGAGGAAAAACCAAAATAACATCCCCAAGCCCTTTGTTGTTCTGCCTGTGTGATTTCTGTTCCTCTGCACATGTCAGAGGAACAATGGTGGTGCAGCTGGGCGAGAACTGGGAGTTACAGGAATCCTATTTACTCTCACTCTCTAGAGGATTTAACTTTCCAGGTTAGATTGAGTAAGACAATAATACTGAGAGGAAGGGTGCAGGGGCTGGAGGAGTGCTGAGCCGCGGAGAGCCACCCTGCGCAGTGGCACTGGTACACACAGAGACCCGGGAGGCAGCTGTCCTCTCCAGCCCTGGGACATACAGCCTGCTGTGCAGTGTGCCTCCCGCCTCAGAGGCATCAGCGTCAAAGCTGTGTCCTGGTGAGGGTTTCCATGCCCTTGACCTGTTGCCTTGCTTGCCTTCTCTTGACGATTCCTCAAATGATGCTATAAGAGCAAGTACCATTTCTCCCAGAGTTCTTTGCTGCTGTCAAAGCAGGTGATGCATGGTCCAGCGGCGTGTCTTCTCTGATGATCTGCAGCCTGTTGGTAACGAAAGGCCAGATCCAGCTCTTCCTCCTCAGCCGAAGCCTTCCTGCCAGTCCTGTGAAGCGCTCCAGAAATAGAGAGTCCACTGTATGATGTCTGAATCTGTATTTGGTTATTGACTTCAGGATTCACTCTGAATCTAGAGAAGGCCATTTAATGACATTTTAAGGAGAGAAAAATCAGCTGAGTAATGCTGAAGGTCCCTGTTAATTACCTCGCAGGAAGGTGGCATAAAAACTGTGTATTTCCCCTTAGTGCTAAAAGCTGTGAATGATTCCTTCTCAGGAGCAGAGCAGCTCTCCTCCCAGCAGTCTGCTCAGCTCAACAGTGGATCCATAAGCTACAGGTTTTGGCTGTTGTTTTTTTTTAAAGCCCACTTTATTTTATACCAGGCATGAATAAGATGTAAACAGATAATCTCTCTCTACTCTCCTTTCATCTCTGAAAAGCAGCATCATTCAGGATGAGATTCTCCACTTGGGAATCCTTCTTACACAGAGCTGCTTGTGGATTCTGGCTTTTCTAATTCATACAAGGATTATACACACTTTGTCAGTTTTCACTGAGCTCTTTTTGCTCTTGGTATAAACACACAATTCCCCCAAAAAACAGCTTTAGGTGTGTCTACCCAGGGCAAAACCTAATTTTATTAACTGGCATAGTTTAACCCTTTGAAGGCGTAACCTACAGAGGAAGCTGCTTTAGTTGAGCTAAACCAGAGAAATGTGTGTCTTCCATTCTGTTTAAGAGGCACAAGATTTTGAAAATGCTTTACGTTGCTTGTGGAATAGGAGACAGGTAACAGCCTCTGTTAACAGTTCTTGCTGAAAGGGGCGTTTGTAGGAGCGAGCGAGGCCTGGATACTTCCAGCCGCATCGCAGCCTTGAATATGCCAGCAGTGCTGGCTTTAGGGCATTTCCTTGTTGCTCTTGTGAGGGAGAAGGTGATGCTTTTTAACCATTCTACAGTTACATGCTCATTGTGGAGGTGAGGTTTTGTTTCTAAGCCTCCTCTAGTTCTCAGAGCATAGGGAGTTGTCTGGCAACATGTGGTAGCAATGTATTTGCAGCTGAATCAGAAATCTACGTGCAGAAATCTTATTCTTAGGGGTTGTCAGGCAGATCTCTGACATTTCCGGGGGGGGAAAGGAGTTTTCTATAAGCCTTGTAGATTTCTTCATTTAATATTACTATTGGAGATGGCTCCACAGATAAAATCTTTTATGTGCATTTTTCATAACTCTGTACGTGAGAGATAAATCAAGATAAAAGTTGATTATATGGAATATTTCAGTAACATTGGTTATACATATTTCATTGTTAAGCTTTGCATATAGAATGTGATTAAAAGATTTACAGGTAAAGTAAAAGAATAAAACAGGTATTGTTTTGTATTAATGATTACCTCAAATAAGTGATCTGGTAATTAAGGTTGAAGTGATGCTTGAATTGAAATCCTAAACTCTGGCATATATAATTTCTTCTTAAAGTCTGTATTTCTAAGTTTCACTTGTATAGTCTCAACCTTGAATTTTATTTGAAGTAGCGGTTGATGAGTAGCTATTCGTCCATCATATCTTCTTCTAAATTTGGAAGAAGCTGTTTAGAAATTAGTCATAGACTTTTGAAAATCCTGGCCACTTTAAAAACACAATTTCCAATAGAATTTTCTCGACATGTGAAAAATGGGTCAGAATTTGTACCTTTGATCCGTGTGGATGCTTTGCCGTTGTTGGGTAGGCAACATGCATATTGCAACACGGATGTCAGAACCAACATTCTGGTTCTGATACATGTATACCTCTTCTCGACTTTTCTCAGTCAAAAATAAATAGCCTTACAAGCTCCCTGCCTGTAAATGTCAAGGTGTCGTTAGCATAGATTGCAAAATGTTGATCTGTCCAAATCTAAACTTGCACAAGACCTAATGGGTTTTCAACCTGAAACTCCAAATCCAATCCCAAGAGTTCTCAGCCCATTTTTATTCTACAAGGAAGCTAACCATGTTAATATTATAACCCTGTGCAAAATCCAGAGGCCCAAATGCTTATTTGCTATGCACTGAAGGATTTTACTACCGCCTTTAGGTGAGGAACACTAACTTACCCTAGCTGAAGGTGTCGCTCCATAGATTCACTGTCTATTGAAAGTATTTTCCTGAACCAGTCCTGTGCTGTGGTGAACATAATCTCTGGACGTGTTTGTATGACTTTATGAATATTCTGTAGCTTAATTTGGTTATAGAAATGTCTGCTATTTTACTGTTGGATTAAATTCACTGTATACATAAACTGGTTAATTACTAGCAGAAGTGTTATGATACAAGTCTTGCAGTATTACAGTGGACCAGCCTTCTGTTTTAGGTGTGATTACACAACTCTGAGCTATGTAGGAGGGTGGTAGAGCTGCGCATCACCACAGGGTAATGTGGAGGAGAGGGTTTTTTAAGTTGCCAGGTTCCCTGGTCAAAAGGGGGAAACAGTTTTTAGCAAGTCGTGAAAGGAGATTTAACTTCTCTTTTTCCTAAATTTATACCTGCTGGTGTGCACACAGCTGTATTGTTCTTCTGTTTAGGCCCTGGGCTGTCAGATCTGGCAGCGCCCTCCTGGTGCTGGGCAGAGCAACGGGAAGGGCTAGGGCAGGTCGTTCTGGATATCTCGTGTCTTTGGGTCCTGCATGCTTGTGCCTGCTCTGTAGCCATCTCCATAGCCATTCCAAAGCCATCTCTGTATCGGCTGCTGCCCAGGCAATCAGCCAGTCTTGCTGATGACTGCTGTGGTTGATGAATTCTGTCAGGAACCACATATAGAGGTTCTGCAGTCTACAAGTGACTTGTTGACTGCACTATGCAACTCTGCTGGAAAGGGTTTGCATTTTTGCTTATAGTAAATGCTGTGCTACAGGTTTTTTTGAATGTTCCTGCTAGAAATTGTAGTATGATTAAAAAGCTTATAGCCAACCTTTCACAGTGTGACAGAAGCTAGGGAGTCACTAACTTTTTATGCATCCTACAACCATACTTCAGTCTCATGGAAGGCTACCACTGACAGAAAAATCCGAAGGGTTTTAAAGCTCAGTGGAATCATCTAGTGCCTTTTGATACAGAAGTCATTGGTTTGATTTGGTGGAATTATTTTTTTATGAAGACGGATGATCTTGTATTTGATGTTCAACTCGCACAGTTGCCTGCTTGCATGCATTTATGCATGGTCCACGTGAGGCTTTGTAGCTTGAACATGTTTTCTGACTGGATTACACATACTTGTGGGTGGTTGAGCTGACATTCTGTTTCCCAGCATTTCGTTGGGAAGAAACTCATTGCTTGTAGAAGGTGTTGGGCTGCTGACTTGGCAGCCTTTTTAGAGTAAAGGGCAGGAACAGTGAAGTTCAACAAAACTTGTGGACCTTGAACCTGACACAGAAAGTTTGCTACAGAAGTGTGCAAGGTACTCTTTTGGCTAGTGGCAGTTGTGTTTCACTCATTAAACCAGAGCATGTGTTTACATGATTTTTATGCTAGTCAAAGATGAGTCTCCAAATATTTCAGATCTTTCTGGATCCATGCAGTATAGGCTGTCATGAGCCAAAGCTCCAGTTCTGAATATCTCTGTATTGAGGGTTCTGTCTCCAGGTGGGCTTTTGGGTTTGGGTTTGTTTTTAAACTTTGTGGGTACATCTTTTCTGGTATATTTTTCTGAAGTATCATGCTGTGTTTTAGAAGAAGGGAGATGGTTGTAGTGAAGGGAGAGGAGGATAGGATATAATGCAAATACTGAAATCAATGTATGCACATGGCTACAAAGGGCAGCATTCCTGTAAAGATGAGTAGGCATGCAGCAGGTGACCAATGCACCTTGAGTAAAAAAGTAATCTAAAATAAAAAAAACTTTCTTCTTGCAAAGACATTTTACGGTTGTATTCAAAACACACCAGCTTAAAAATCCTAGTATTTTTATGCAGGAAGATGCTTTCCCGTGCACTTCACTTTTATTTCTTTTCACTCAGCTGGTGAAACCAACCGTCTGTCTGAGGCATGTGAAGTGTAGAGGGACAGAGCACAAAATCATTTTTCTTTCTGGTAGTGAGTGATAAGTAGTCCAAAATAGTCACTGGCAGTGGTTAAGGATTAAAGCGTGAATCTTGCAAAATTATACACATTTATGATGATGCAAAATGGTACGACTGTTAACTATGAGAGAGGATGTGAAAATCTAGCCTGTAGGTGCCTTGGTAAATAATTCTACCTAGTTATGTATTGCATTATAGCACATCCCTGACCCAATGGCTGCAACAGGAAAATTCCTAGAGAATTCAGTGGAGTCTGATTTTTGTACACTGTTCTTTGAGAGCTGTGTAAGAAATAGTCTAAGACACTGTAGCTATTGCAAAATTAGAGAATTTCTTTTCATTTCCTGATTAAGTTTTCCCAATTTGAATGACATTTTTTAGTTTTCTAAATTGTCAAGAGAATTTTGATAACTCTTTTTGATAAGACATGAGCAGAGGCAAATTCTCGGTTTGCTTTCCTAAATGTCTGCTCATTTGTGGTTCTAGACTTGAATAGTCTAAGGCAAGCTCTTGGTATTTTCCCCTTTGTCGTCTTCAGTACAGCAAATGCAAAAGAGCTGAGATTAGGAAACTTATTATATGATAAGAACTCCAACAATAATCGTTGTGTTTTCAGTTCTTAATGCTCCTTTCTATTTCTTATGAAAATTAGCATGTTCAACAATTTGCTCCACCTTGAAAGTCTATTATTTGATAGTTTAGACTGAGACTTTCTTCTTCTGCAATATGCAATTTCTCTTCCTGTACTAGAATCTGTGAAAAACTCAGTTGGCAATTCCTGTTATAGTTGCTTATTTGGACCAGGCAAATTGCCGAATAAAAGGTTTGTAAATTATCTGCTTTATATTTGTGCTGTCCTCAAAGGACTGAAATTTGCTTTGGGGAAAAGCAAAGGACCAAGTAATAACATTTTCTTTTTTAAAGAACTGCCAGAAACTTAATTTCAGAGAGCTTTTTATTATTAAATTTCCCAGCCTTCCTTTCAAGCACTTTATTAGGAACACGGCTCATTTATTTGGGGGGGGGGAAGCATTGAAGAAGAGGGAGATGAAGGTGAAAAGCAAGCTCATTAATTCAAGTTGTGATCTAAGTCTAGTGTTCATGTTGGCAACAATTTCAGTTTTCTAATGTGCAGTCATTGTGAAAGACTTATTTTAACATGGAAACCTTAAAGAAGTGGAGAAATTGTTTCTCTTGAACTTTTTTTGGAGCTCATTTATACTGAAATTTTTAAGGCCTTTGGAATTTTTAACTGGTTCTCCTACAGCAGGTGAAAAGGACCTTTGCTGCTTTATAAGAGGGAACAAGAGAAATCAAACCTGTGCTTGTTTTAATTACAAACTAGATGCAGCTTTGAGCACTGGGTGTGAGTCAGATGCTGTTAGAAAAGTAAAGAGAAGTTTACGTAATACATACAGAGCGAGGAGGAATTGATCCTGCTTGTGGGTTGTGTTCTGGAAATGTCTTTTTGTTTATCTGTATTCAAGGCTTAGCAGATGGCGCCCAACATTTAGGAAGGGACCACTTGTTTCTGGCCAGCAAAATAAAGCTGTCCTGGTAAGGTGCACCAGAAGAGGTCAGTAGCTGCTATTAGGTGTATGATAAATGCATTATGTTTTCTCCATGAAAGACAGAAGTGCTGTGAGCCCACTTAAAGAAAGCTTAGGTGTGGGGACAATCCAAAGTCTAATTTTGTCAGTGATACCTGAGGGACCTGACTGGAAACTGGAATTTCCATTGTCCAGGAGAGCTGGACATTCTGAAACTTTCTGTCATTCCAGTTTGAGGCGAAGTCCGGCAAAATTAGCATTCAATAATATTCTGGTCTGGGGGCATAGAAACATTTCACTTTTATTATTGTCCAAAGAAATGAGAACAGTCTTGTTTTTTCTGTTCAAATGTTTACCAAACCTAATCTGGTTAAACTACAATTTTCAACAGCAAATAGCTGTCTGGAGAAGTGTCTTTGCTATTTGATTATCTGGGGACTGAGGACACGTCCCTCTGAGGGAAGGCCTTTATTTTCTGCCCATTTAACTATTTTTCTGCTTTTTCTACTAACGGTCCAAGCTGGAGCTCTGAGCCATTGGCTGTCCTTTTCCAACAGCTGTTTCTGTAGTGCATGGGTCTTGTCAAGGAAAACATGGAGTACATTTCCACTTTCCTCAGCACCATTGATGAGCTGTTTCTAGCTTCCTGACATCACTCTCAGGCAGAGCTCTGAGGAGTTGTGTGTTTCTCAGGTGCTTTTAGAACTTGGGATCAGGAATGCTCTTCAGGCTTGGGGTGGACCTGCTGGAGTGCAGCTCTGCGGAGAGGGACCTGCGTGTGCTGGTGGATGACAGGTCAAGCATGAGCCAGCAGTGTGCCCTGGTTGCCAAGAAGGCCAATGGGATCCTGGGTTGCATTAAGAAGAGTGTGGTCAGCAGGTCGAGGGAGGTTCTCCTTCCCCTCTACTCTGCCCTAGTGAGGCCCCATCTGGAGTACTGTGTCCAGTTCTGGGCTCCCCACTTCAAGAAAGATGAGGAGCTACTGGAGAGAGTCCAGCAGAGGGCTACG
>Ga0065711_1045722_pt1 | contig 13300 bp, 5 predicted proteins | sample Hoacrofraction12_FD_59098 | JGI IMG/M metagenome (GOLD analysis project Ga0065711, IMG submission 59098) | Hoatzin crop microbial communities from Cojedes, Venezuela - Epithelial fraction 12 v2 (version 2) | ecosystem: Host-associated > Birds > Digestive system > Esophagus > Crop | place...
CAATACTCTCAGAAACTCAGCAGCTAAATGGGTCTCCATCAGCAGAAAAATGGCTAAATGCCTACTTCACCAAAGCACTCCTTACATTTCCTTGAAAGATGCTCATAAAAGAGTCGTTGTAGAGGTAACATGGGAGCCAAGAGACTCACCTTTGGATTCACAATTTAAGATGACAGGTGGTGGATACCTCTCAAACACAACCAACTACAAATACTAAACACTTTCTTATTCCAGCATGAATGACTAAACTGCACGTTATCCTAGCGATATTCAGTCATAACTCCAACTCTCCTGAGAAGTTCAATAATTTTAGCAAAATGGTATTTTCTTACTGTTGTTGTCATTGTTATTATTTTTACAAAGAACAGACTATACATATGCCTCCCCATTCCCAAGAAAGGCTTCACCATTCCCCATGACATCTGCAAATTCTCATTCTTCCTTTAGGTTAGTCTCTAAGCCAGTGAGTAACATGTCTATTCATCACACTTGAACTTCAGTGCTCCAGTTAGTGAAATGAAGAAGGAAAAAATAACTGATGTCCTTTAAGAAATATAATGAGACACCTATACCACATCAACAGCAAGACTAAGAGGAATTAAAATTATAATTCTAACATATGGGAATATTTCATTCTGGAAAGAATTTGCAAAAAAACCCCAAACACCTGCACCTAGAGACACACACGCATTGCATGACAAATTGTTTTTGCAAGTTGTCCCTGAAAAAAGTGATTTTTCATGTAGTGGAAAAAGCATAGGTTAAACATCAGAGTCATGTCATTAGTATGGCAAATGCTTTTGCAAGCCGAAGTGCATTAACAAACCCAGGTATTGCTCAAAGCAGAGGAAAATTATGTCAAGTGGTGGCAGGGGAAAAGAAAAAAATGAAAATATCATATTTACCCTCCACTGTTCCTTGGCTTGCAAGGTAAGGAGAAGTAGACTTCACCTTTGGTCTCTGAGTAACTAAGATTAAACCAGAAAACTGGCTTCAGATATTACGGAAGAACAGGTTTTTTTCAAAGCAGTCTAAGTATAGAGTTTTAAATGAATGAAGCCCATATTACATTCAGCTTTTTTACATAAATATTTGCATTCTTTATAGTATTATTCCATTTTTAAATCAGGGTGGTCTAGCTGAGTTAGTGTAGAATACAGTTACCCTTTTAGTGAACTAGGCCTATAGAGCAGAAAATTACGAAGAGGGATGGAGAAGCTTAACAATTAAGCTTGTTATCATCTATATAAATGACTGACCACCTCACTGACACACTTGGCACTGCCACTAACAGGAAAAAAAAACCAAAATGTTTTGACTATATTTTAAATTAATATTTTCCTATTTAACTACTGCCAAAATGATAGAAATTATGATGGAACCACTGTTTACCCATCATTGTCCTTGCAGTTTCCAGAGAAGGAAAAGATGTGGGCTCCAGGACTGGTCTTGGGAGAGCTGAGATCAGAGATGGAAACTATCTTGAGATGTTATGGCAGTCTCTCTATGCGTATGAAAGCACCACTTTAATTACCTCCCAATAGATCAGTATTTAAAACGTGGTTTCTCAGGTATACTTTTCCTACCAAATAAATCATACATCAATTTTTTGTCACTCTGTATTACCAAAAAAACCCCAAGCACTGGCTAAACACTGCTCCTAGTAGACAATAATGGCAGTCATGATGTTACAGAGCTGCCTTTTTACTGCAATAAATGACAGATCCCAAAATCCATTTTCTAGCATGAAATAAATATTTTCCAACTATAAATTGAGGACTAGTCAATGAATATGCAGCCAGAACTTCAGCTTGCAAAGATACTGTCAAGTTTTGGAAATGACCACCTTATATTTAATCTGAAAAACAAGTAACTAGCTCTGATTACTATATTCTTCACCATCCTTAAAAATCTGAACTTTGGGGCTAAAATAATATATGCCTGTGAAAAAAGGAAGCAACAGCTTGTCTGAAGAAGAACGCACACAGGTGAACTTCATAAAGATTTCCATCAAGAGCTGAGCCAACTACTAGAAGAAAAACCACTTGTGCTTTCTTAACCAAAAATGTGTAGAATCTCTAATGGAACAGCATCTCCTTAATTTACAGCAGCAAGTTTTCATCCTGAAGAGGTATGAAGTCTCATAGAATCATAGGCTGGAAAAGACCTCTAAGATCATCAAGTCCAACCATCACCCCAACACCACCATGCCTGCTAAACCATATCCTGAAGTGCCACATCTACACGTTTTTTGAACACCTTCATGGATGGTGACTCCACCACCTCCCTGGGCAGCCTATTCCAATGCCTGACCACTCCTTCAGTGAAGAAATTTTTCGTAGTATCCAATCTAAACTCCCCTGATGCAACTTGAGGCCACTGCCTCTCGTCCTATCGCTAGTTAGTTGGGAGAAGAGACCAACAGACAGAATCTCACATCCACACTGTTAGATAAGCATGACCTAAAAGAAGAGTCACATTTATTTTCCAGAAACCAGTGAACAGATATACAAATGACAACAGTGAAATGCAAAGATCACGATGAAAAACCTTTTACTTGTACAAGAATACATTATTGGGGGGGGAAAAAAAAAAAGAGAAGAGAGTTTGATAAAAGCATAGAATAAGTTCTTAACACAAGCAGAAGATAGGTCAAATAGTAGATAACTCAGAAAATGGAATCAAAATTTTGAAACTGCCATCACACTTGCAAGAACACATTATAGCAAATGTGGAAGACCACAAATTTGATGGACCAACAACGAAAAAATTCAAACATAGAATTATTGTTGTGAAAGAACTCTGTTAGACTTCTCCACCCTAAGAAAACAAAATCCTTAAAAAATGCAATAAAAGTTTGTAGAGTTGATTGACAGGGGGATGGATTGAAAGAGTTTCAGAAATTTATCCCTTTCAATGATCCATTTGACTACACGCTTCTCTGTGGCTCTGGGCTATTTACTGTCCACTCCGTCTTCATTCTATTTGCTGAAAAGTGGGAATAACATGAGCTCCACAAATGTTCTGTGAATTACCTAGCTAATGCTTGCACCTTTACTAGCACTGAGTTGAAGAACTGTTAAACACAGCAGCTAAGATGGCAAATATAAAACAGAGTACCTACTTGCTAGTGTGTACAGGGGAATACTATGGAACATTTGCAAATATCTCTAGGGGCTTGCAGTAGAAGACAAGGTTCAAAGTATACCACAAGAAGAAAAAGAGAGTTCCTGTGTTGAGCATTAAATTTATCCTACAGAGGAAGGAAAATATTAAAGAAACTGGCTTGATTCTTTAGGATATATGCAGAAGGCTGAAAAACTTTTTATCTCCCCAAATAAAAAAATATTTGTTTTTTTTCTCCTAGGCGTGTCTGGACTACCAAGTCTTTTGCTATTAAAAAAAACCCTGAACTTGGATTTGCAATGCCTGCTGTCCTATCTTTTACCTCCCTAATGAGAATTTTGTCACTACAGCATAGCTCAAGAGTCCTCCTTCATGAGAAATATACTTGAATAATCTACACAACTGCAGTATTTACAGCTTGAACAACTTCTTGACTGTTTTAAAATCGCAAGTGAAGATGAACAGTCAACAGAAAATAAATCTACAAAGAGAATTCTCTAAACACATCACACACACCCCATCACTGTAACTGACCAGGAAGACGTCTCAAATACCAATAACCACAAAACTTCACTGTAGTAATAATAAATTAAATATAAAATAAAAAGCAGCATAACTTCAAGCAATACAGTAGTCATCTGTATCAGGATACTCTGCATATAACGGAGAAGTTAAAGTTCAATTACCAACCCCACAGCATTTCACAGGCACAGAATACTGCCTAGGATGGTATACTGTAAAATTCTACTAAGTAATATATAAGTAGTCAATGGCAATTACTGGAACAGTACCAATTAGTATTGCAAAAGAGAACTAAGAATTAAAAACAACAAAACCATAATCCAGCATTGTAAACATCATATACATTGCCTTAAATGAAAGTAGCACCCAATGCTGAATTTTTATCTTGCAGTTGTTGTTATTCTCAAAGCATAGTGAGAACTCTTCTGATAATTCCTCACTGTCACTCAGTTTACAAGAAATGTAATTACTAGATTGGATTGATGGTATTTCCGGGACTCCACGTGCTTTAGACATGAATTGTGAAACTGTCTCTGTTTCATTAACAGCTGAAATGAAAATCTGGATTTAAAATGCTGAGGAATCTCACTGTTGCTGGGACAGCACTACACACTGTCCAGCATAAGCTGTGTTGTTCAAGACGACGTAGCTGCTGATGTTGCTGAAACACAAGCAAGATACTGGATGCTTAGAAGTCTCCTCTGTATTATGTAAATAAAGAGAAAGATACACAGCCCAATATGGTGGAAACAGGATACAATATCTGATGCTAGACAGAACTCCTAAGAATCATCTTCTTTTACACTTTCTGGAGTTTAAATTACACCAACTGAAAAATTAAGTTGTTATAAGTTGGTATAAAAGATCAGTCTTTCAGCATGTTGTACCAAAAATGCTTTCTAGCTGCTGATCAAGAAGTGACTGACACAAAACAGTTCTTTAACAGGCTTGCCATTCAGACTTAGAAGCAAACATATCTGCAGGTGTTCACAGCAGAAAAAAGGAAGCAAGCGGCAATGTGATGAAAACTGCAATGAAATCCCACATTGCTTACCCGTCACTGTTTGTCTAGTTTCCAAGAAGGATGAGATGTAGACTTAAGTCCCTGTGTAGCTAAATCAAATATGAAAGTCACCTTGAAACAGGCAGTCTCTGCACAAGTAATAACACTGCGATTTTAAAGGGAAAAAATAAGTCTGGATTGAAAGTATTGTTCATTACCTTAATAACCACATTAGTTTTGTGGGTTGTGTAGCTCCATAGAGTACAACAAATGTGAAGTCATTAATCAGTCTTCAAGAAATGAGGAAGAGTTCAAATAGGCTTGAATAACCTTGGTAAGTAAACACTTGCAAAAAACAACTAATAAGCAAGTGATCAACTAAGCAATAGGTTTTTAAAAGATATCATTTAGATCACTAAAAGACCCACTCCAGGGCAAATAACATGTAAGCAAGTATTTCACTGCAGTCCTCATTGTGTGGCTGGACTTCCTCACTTTCCTTTAGTTGAAAGATTCTGCTGTTCACTCTCTTCTCTCTCCCTTCCTTCCCTCCCCAACACATGCATGCAAAACTAAACACTAGAATTCCTTAAGTTATTCCAAGGCAATCCTTTAAATGCAAACAGCTGTACATGCTAATGGTTCTCATTTCATACCAACCCTATGCCTAGAATATGTTAATTAAATATTATTATTATTATATCATATTTATAATATTTAATCACATTTTTAACTCTGCCTGAAATCTGGGACTAATCTTTGCATGGAAATGTTTATGATGAATTCCAAACTAGATCAGACATGACTTTTCTCCATTCTACCAAACACTGTAAGTGTTGGGAGATTATTAGCTCTGATTTGAAAAGAGAGCAGTATAACTTTCTCTATAGGCAAAGCATGCAGAACAAAGAATTGAGTTTGGATGTGTTATTACATCAATATATAGAAAACCACTACTGAAGCCTTCTGTTAAGGCACTTTATCATAAGTTATTGCTCAGTACGGAAGATATGTTTATGATAAATACTGACTAATACCTCTGAATAAATGCATAAAACTTAAATCATCTCCATTTCTTGATTTTAAGAGTGTTTAGTTGGAATTCGCAAGCTTTGCCATTAACCTGCAATTACAGGCAGCTAGACAGCTACTAACAGTTTCCGGTCAAATACACATTTAGTCCACTTATTACTGCAAGGGAATTCTGGCAACAACTTGAAATACATTTTGGATGGAATTGTCATTATTGAAAGGAAATTAAAAATAAAACAGTAAAACAAGCAGAATTTTGAGCATTGATAAACTTGCATTTGTTCAGTGTCATTTTATAAGGCATTGGTAAGTTTGCGTTTATTTCCTCAACACAGGAAGTAGAAGAATCCTAAAGAATAAAAGTTGGCAAGAAGAACAGGAAAACTATAACCTATAGGTTACTATATATTAATACATGTAATTTAAATGTCAAGAAAATACCATAATCCAATCAGTTTAATTTTACTGGAGTCTGGTATAGCGGGCTTCAAGGGTGTTTGAACGCATCACATCTACCATAGAAGTGCCAGTTCAAGACCAATTTGTTGCAAACATTTTCTTTAACTACAATATTGTGCAATTTAGTTTAAAAAGTTGTACTCAAGCAATACAAAAATATATGTGGTAAGCATGCTTTTACTTCTGTTAGCCTTGGACCTTTGCTGTCTCACTCACTGGCAGCAAAATGTCTAATTCAGATAACTGCTTTAAATAGATTCAAATGAAAAGACTTTAGGGTCTTTTCTCCACTATTTTGAAGCTTACTTATTCATTTCTATTAATCCTGTTATTTCTGTGGGACTTACTCCACACTTTCAACCGTTAGAACAGTTTCATTCAGGGATTTAAACAAAACTTTTATTAACTTTCACTCTTACTCATCTGCAGTATTGTAACTCAAAACCAGGACACTACTATATGTAGTGAGACATGTCAAAGCCTATTATGATCAAGCATAGCAATACATACTTGTAAATATGTTATGAATGTATGTAGACCAAAATTAGAAGAGGGTATTTACTGGTTTAGAACATCATACAGAATTTCCTAAGTTAGTCTGGTATTTCAGAAAGCAAATTAATTATGACAGTTCTGTTTTATGTTAAAATTAACTAACAATACACCAAAAGTACAATGAAATCTCTGTAAGAATTTCTATTTTGAGTCACATTTTCAAGTATTACCAGGTACAGCTGATGGCATTTCTTGGATGCCAGGTGTTTCAGATCTTGAAGAAATGTGGTGCTTTTCATCAAAAGCTGAAAGAAAATCAAGTTAAAATGAGAAGTGGCTTCAGAGTCACAGGGTTTGGACAGCAGCTGTTGGGCAGTTCAAGACAACACTGATGTGAGATCAGGCAGGATGGCAGCAGCTTTAAAGATCAGCTGTGAAATGATGTGTTACATAAACATTGAAGCTGGTGGGAAACAAAGTAGGGTCACTTCTGGTATCTCATGTGAGGCAGAATTCTTCTCACTGGCCTTTTTTTTTTTTTAAAGTATCTATTCTTTGAAAGAAAATTGTGACTGCCAGAAAAAAATTAAGAGCAACATATGCTAGTAGAAGTCTTTTTGTAGACTGTTTAGCCAGTAGGGCAAATTATTTTTTGAGCTTTGATTACACAGAAATGGCCGAGTTGAAAGGGGAAGAAAAAAAAGAAGGCAAAAAACCCCAGCCTAGCATCAAGTAGTCTTCAAAGCAATGCATCTGAATGAATCTTAGCACTGCCCACTGCCAGTGGAAGTGATGGCAAGGGATGGAAAAGCTAATGGAATTATATTCTATTTACCTATCGTGGTCCCTCTGGTTTCCACGGAGGGACGAGATGTGAATTTCAGGTCTGGTCCCTGGGTAGCTAAGATCAAATATGAAAACAATCTTGAAACAACAAATGAGACCAGCCTTTAGATAAGGTGATCTTTGGCCCTTTATTAGCAGGTCCGAAAGCTGTACATTTATTTTAGATTTCTTGTATACACACTTCTCATTGATACTCGTGGTAGCCTACTCTGTTTTTCGTCTTGTGGGGTGGGCTTCTCTGGATACATAACATCTAATTCTGAGGCATTTACTACAAGGTCAGTTGTCTGTATCTGATTTTAAAATTCTATCCAATAGCAACAGCTGACAGCCAACCCCTTCTCCCCTGCACTTTACTTTGGATGTTCCAGATAAGTCTTTTAAATAAGAAGCTGCAAATGCCTACTGTTATTTTGATACAGCATGCCCTCACACAAATGTGATGAATCAGGGCTTAACTCAACCTAAAAACACCCCTTTATGCACACAAGTTGGAAAACTTATACCTCGGCATGGCAAAAAGCCTGTAGACGACCTCTTTAGGCAAAAAACTACAGTAAATTAAATAGCTCAAGTTACAAGAAGAATTGTTTTGTCTGCACACCAAAGCTCCCTACTAAACATCAAAGTTAGAAATGTATTAGTTTATAAACACACCTGATGCAATGTGGATACACATTAAATCCATCCAGCCTGTGTTTTTAAAAGTCGTGTGGTATCATCCTAAAGCAGTACCACAGAACCAGTGAAACACAGCGTAACTGAGGTTGGAAGGGGCATCCAGTACGCTAGATGCTGAAAGAAGTTCCGTCAAATGAACATTCACAGTGCAAAGCTACTTTAAACACCATGAAGCTGTATAAAATTTTCAGCTTTAGAAAGAAAGAAACCATTCCATTCACAGAGAGACAGGAAAATTGTCAGAATCATGAATATTAATCTAAGCACACTATATCTGTGTTCTGTAAAACATAAACTGTTGAGGCTTTAGAATTTATCCTAAAACCTGAAATAAAAGATGCTGAAAATTTTCACAACCAGAAGTGAATCTGTTGTCACTTGCCTAAATTATCACAGTAGACATTGAGAAAACATCATAATAATTTACCCAGTTCCACTTTACTTGAGTCATATATAACAGGGTCCAAAGGTATTTGAACAGTTACTGCAAAAAAACCAAACCAAACAAATACCATGTTCAGCTTGAACCTGTCAAATCATCCTTTATCACCATTAATATTTCTGTAATCATAATTTTGAAGCAGAAGATTTTAGGGAAATTACACTGCACAAATAGAACATTATGAGTGACAAAATAACTTTTATTTATTTATTTATTTAGAATAACTATCCACTCGTGGCTGCTGGTAGTTACACTGATTTCAGGCAATCTGTTGATATGGCAGTTTTGCAACATCAGGACAGATGAATCAGGGCAGAGCTAAATATCGATGTAAATCAGTAATTATAGTATGAGTAAATTCGAAGTACGAAGAAACAATGATAATCTAAGTAATTTCTGTCCTTAAAATTTCCCCCAAAAATGTAATCTGTGTAATACAAAATTACCAGAAAAATATACAACTGTAATACTCCACTATTCTGTGTCATGATAATCCTAAAAGCCTATTATTTCAACATTGTTATTCCAAATGCAGCAATACACCACCTTGTTCTTGTAATAATCTTAACCTCAAGGTAAAGAAATGTAAATTAACACTACAACCAAAAGTGTAAGGACATTTCTTGTGAGAAATCCTAACACTAATAAAAATACATTTTCAAGAAATGTCATTACCAGATTTTGTTGATGGCATTTCTGGAATAGCAAATGTCGTGGATCTTGAAGTAATGGGCTGTGTTTCATCAGAAGCTGAAAAGAGAATCTGAGTTTTAAAAGTTGCAGTGTCATCAAAGCCACTAAAACACCATGGTACTTAGCCAGCAGAAGCTGTTCTGTAAAAGCAGACAACGACACAAATAAAAATCAAGACAGTAAATGGCCTGAGTCAGCTGTAGGATGACTGACAGAAGAACAACCAAGTTGAGGTCTCCTATGGTATGAATACAACATGAGTTCAATCAGAGGGGTACTCTCATATCTCTTGCATTTCCAAGATCCAGAATTTATATCCTTTTGAAGAGCTTAGATGGAGAAAATTTCAAATAACAACTCAACCTACATAAAACTGCTTACAGTAATAAACGAGTATGTTCCTCAGTTAGTCATTCTGAGCAGAATGCTTTCTACTTGCTAATAAAAATAAATAGTTGACATGAAAGTATTGCGCAAGAAACCCGAGAGACACGTTTTGTTTAAAGATAATGACTCCTGGTCTTACTACAGTCCAGGGCAGTCATGAGAAAGTGGAAACTCGCAAGTATGTGCTATTTACCTATTGTTATACATCTGGTTACCAGGTAAGAAACAGATGTTGATCAAAGCTGGTCTCTGGGAAGCTAACAAAACAGCTAATAAAACAGAAAAATTCTTGTGACTGAGGCAGACAGTCTTCACACAGGTAGTATCAAAACACTTTCCTGAACATAGTCAACAAATTCGTATTTTGCTCAGGGATCGGATTTTCCCTGCAACTGCCACAAAGTTACTTCAATGTAAATAGGATTACTGAGAAAGGCCATCCTTCAGTGGAAAATGGCTTTAAAACATCTTTATGTTTTTATCACAATATTTTAATGGAAACACAAATGCAAAAAAAAATAAGATTCTATCAGATCACTAAGACCACAATTTCCGTTAGAAAAAATATGCAGCCGGCATGGTCTGTTTCTATGGGCATATGAAAAACTGAAGAGTAGGTGCTCTTGATGTTAAGAACACTCATGTCTGATTAAAGTCAAAGGACAAGTAATAAGAAATCTAAGTTGCCTCATTCTTTACATCGAGAGAGAATGCTGTGGTAATTCTGAGAGAACATGCCATGGAGAGCAGTCAAGTCACACTTGACTAGCTGCTAAAAGTTTTCCATCTAATGAAGATAGTTTGATTTGGCTCAGATGACCTTGGATAAAACAGAGTTCTCAGCTTTAAAAGGAAACAAAAATATTGCATTCATGCAGGGGCAGGATAATTGTCAGTACCACCCATGGAGTATTAACACAGCTGCACGATGTTTGTGTTCAGTGTGAATTCTGCAGCAGACAAAAGCTAAGACTTTTCTAAACTTATCTGTGATGAGAAACTAAAAGAACACTGGCCACAGTTTAACAAATAAGACTACGGAAAACATGAATAGTGTATGTATGCTATAATAAGCTAATCTCCAGATGACAAAAAACATTAATGATCATTTACCCAATTCCACTTCAATGTTGTCAGATGTAACAGGTTTGAAAGGTGCTTGAATAGTTACTGTAATAGAGAAATATGTAATTTTTGTATGTTAGGATTTTAGATCACACTGCCTCTCACAAATACATTGCTAACAAATTCACTTTTTCTGTAGCTATATTTACTAAGTTGCACTTAACCAATACAGCAACAAATGCAAGAAGCTGTCCATTTAGTAAGTTTCAGAATTATGAGAATGAAAAATCATCAGCACTTAGCTGGAATGTGCAACTTGAAAGGATAAAAAAATATACAGTTGTTTTACACTGAAGATTTCCAGGTCTGATACACCACTGCTTTGTACCTTGGGCAGCTACTCATGCCTGCACAGAGTGGATAATCAACCAAACTGATTTCAGAGCAGTTCACCACCTGTTCTACTAATTCTACGCAAATAAGAGTACAAAAGTGTACATGACTGGAAAACCCAGACCTGAAATAATTTTACAATATTTGAGATTTATATTCTACTTTAAACATCCTGACCAGAGAAACACAGCCTTACTATTCTCTAAGTATTTTAGAGTTTATACCACCCAGGAATTATGAACCTGTGCATTTAAAATTAAGGACCAAATCCTTCCTGAGACTCCAAATATTGTGTCCGTATGTTTAGTAAATGTGGAGCATCCTCAGTCCTATGTTTCTATGTAATCTGTGCGTGTTCAACAATTCTATAAAGAAAGATATTTCAATCGGGTCATAAGATATGCATCTGTGACACATGAGCATTGTATAGCACTTCAATGCATTCAAAAAGATTAACGCTCATTGCCCTTACAATACTGAACACCTCTTGTAAGTATATCAAAAGGAGATGAAGAAGTAGCTCCAGCTAATTTTTCACTTCAAAACCAGCTTTGTATATGCTTGCTTGTTGTCTCAGTATGGTATACTGCAGAATCAAGACAACCGATTTTGAAGCTGGTCTCCAGAAAGAGAATGATGTTTCATATAGTGATGTAATAAAATACCACTTGCTTAAATCATCCTAGCATGAACAGAAATACAGATGAGAACCTCACAGCAACCCTCTACTTGATTTTCTGACTACATTCTGGGAAAAATCTCATGCTTAAATACAAATGAACGTATTCTGCCTAAAAAACTATGTTCTTAATACCTGTGGAGAAATAATAAATTTTTAGCAGCAATAATTGTAAAAATTATTTTTTTACACCAAAACGCTGTACTGCAGCAGTCTTGAATATTAAAGACTACTTTAAAAAGTTGTACCAGCAAACAAACATTCAACCAACAAATCTCTTTTAAAAGTGTCTACTAGCTAAAGACAAAACATTATCTCCCCAAAGGATAACTGTTATACTGACAACCCAAAATTCATTAAATAAAATTAATCGATAATTTCCTCTCATCTGCTAAATTCTGTACCACTCTCCCCTCCAAAATCCTTCAGTAATACGATACTACCCCGAAATAGTCAGATCGTATCAGGATCACTGAATTGAGGCTAGGACTGCTGGACATTGGCAATTCTTACAAATAACATGAAGCCTTAATAAAGAATGGAAAGGCCACTGCAGATAGCATTAAAAAGCCAGGAAAAATAACAAACATTGGAATAGTACTACTTAAATATGAGGAAAGATCAAGGAGTGGAAATAAACCAAACACCATTTACCAGTCTCTTGCTCTGACTTTTTTGCAGATGTAGATGTTTGGGGAGTGGAAGTAACATGAAGAAACTCACGTGAGGCTGGAAAAAAATTGTGGCTTATTAAACTTTCCATGAACCCTCACACCACGGCATCATCAGCAACCACAGACATGATGGCCTAATGTCTGAATAAGAAACTGAACAAACATAAAAATATATTCTGAAAAACAAAATTTTAAAAAAGAAAGAGTTTAATATGCAAAGATGTGAAAAAACACATAAATGTGATGCAAAAAATGAAATGGAATGTCACTAGTACAATAAAAAAAAATTCCCATGAGGTTAGTAGGAAAATAAGACTGAAAAGGCACAAAAACATTGAGTAAGGGGAGGCAAAGAGAAAGCAAATTTACAAGATGAGTTACTAAAACAAATCCAATTTAAAAAAATGGCAAAACCAAAAGAACATAAAAAGTGATCCAGACAACATCACCAGATAGGGAAAGACAAAGAAATATCCTTAGCCCAGCCAAATGTATATATTTTAGTTATAATTACAGGTATCTCATGTCTCCACCGTAAAATCAAGAAAGCAAAGTAAGGTCCCTTAAGTAATACAAGGCAATAAAGGTAACTTCCCTGGAAAAGACCCTGAAGTGCATGACATAGCAGATATGAAAGCAAGACTGCTACAGACGTAAGTGCCACAATAACACTGTAAAACACTCAGTATGGTTCATCACACTTTTAACTTGCACTTGACTTCAGGTCTGCAGGCTTACCAGCCTGCTCATGTATTGCTTTGTAACCTCATGGGCCAAAAACGACTGCCAGGCCACAGGCCTGG
>Ga0065711_1045723_pt1 | contig 13299 bp, 10 predicted proteins | sample Hoacrofraction12_FD_59098 | JGI IMG/M metagenome (GOLD analysis project Ga0065711, IMG submission 59098) | Hoatzin crop microbial communities from Cojedes, Venezuela - Epithelial fraction 12 v2 (version 2) | ecosystem: Host-associated > Birds > Digestive system > Esophagus > Crop | place...
AGCTGAACATGAGGAAGAACTTCCCTCTGAGGGTGATAGAGCACTGGAACAGGCTGCCCAGGGAGGTTGTGGAGTCTCCTTCTCTGGAGATATTCAAGACCCACCTGGACAAGGTCCTGTGCAGCCTGCTCTGGGTGACCCTGCTTCGGCAGGAGAGTTGGACTAGAAGACCCACAGAGGTCCCTTCCAACCACGACCATTCTGTGATTCTGTGATCTGGGGCTATAACCTGCCCCAGCAACAATATTTCCAAGAGTCCCTACCTACCAGCACCCAACATGTTCCTGCCATGTTGTCACCATGTCAGAAGCCATAAAGCAAAGTTACCGAGGGAAAGCAGAAACTCCAACTATCAAATCATCACTGAAGCCCTCTGTGCTGCAGATCAGATTCATCTGAACCTTTCAGGAGCTCCACCACCATCACTCCCTCGATTCCCATATCCGTCGCAGGCGAGCTGCCCTGAGGGAAGGAGGTGAGAGACCCTAAAGATGTTTTTCTATGCAGAAGGTGATCTCTAGTTGCTCAGGTCTAGCAACAAACTATTTAGAGCCCAGGAGACAAACTCCCATTTTCTCCACCAAGGTCATCTGGCATTGCCCTTAGTACCCCTCCACCTTCCAAACTCCAGGAACCTTTTGCTGAAGCAACATATCAGAGCAAAGCTTCAGCAGTAAGCAGAAGTAAGATACCCAGCTTTAACGAAATAATCTGGAGTTTCAGAGATGTTATTCCAACTAAGCAAAGATCCCCCAAGCCTCCACTCAAGCTCAGCCAGGCCTAAGCCTCCAGCAAAGTGACTATTAGTTGAGTAACGCGTTCCCCACAAGACACTCCATTTCTCTCAGCTACCAGGTTCCATCTTCTAGCACAAGGAGCAGAAATTGCCCAAGCACCTCACTGCTGTGACCTGTTCCTGATTTTTGGTCACAGAAAAGGATTCAGCAGAGTCTCCGAAGACATTCTCCCCAGTTTCTGACACCAGTCTGGGCTGTCTCCCAGTGACTGTAGTTCACCTTTCAGTTGCCACCTTTAGCAAGGTATCAGTAGGTATTGGTAGCTATACTGTCAGGTCCAGTAAAACCTTCACATGCAGGGAAAGCAATGGTGAGCATCACATTCCTTGGATCTGGTCATGCTGTCGGGTACAAGACCCCAGGGCCCCTCCTTGGCTGCGCACAGCCTGCATCGCATCCTTCTGAGCACAGGGACCTTGGATGTCCAAGAGCACCGGGCACGGGCGCTCGTGGCCAAGCAGACGGAGACAAGCTGTACACAGGTCGCACACAAGGCATTCACAGGGACAGTCAGGAGGTGGTCTGCGCTTTTAGACCTGTACAGATGCAGCCTCTGCTCCCACCGGGGGAACGCATGGCAGAACCAAGGTTAGGCCCACAATCTTCGAGCTCTCTTCTGGCCCGGACCCAAACAGCACTGATACTTGGCACTGGCAAGTTTTGATCCCTGCGTGGTCCTCCCTGCCCTAAGCCATGATGATGGGGCCAAGCAGGACCTCAAACCTCCTCCAGCATGCCTTTGTCCCCACCCTGATCTGTGCAGTAATAAACAGTGATCAGTCTTGACAGAGAGCATCCAAGTGTCTGGCAGGCTGTGGAGGGTGAGGGCAAGGCAGTCTCTGCTATGGGAGATGATCCCTGGCCTGTGTCTCTTGATGACCCCAGAGAATTCACACGGCCCCGCTCCCTCCTCTTGAAAGGTGATAACAAAGGTGTGAGTCTCTAAGCCTGACTGGCTCATGGAGTTAAAACCCAGTGAACCTGACCAGATCAGTGATAAAGCCAGAGCTCTGCTGAATTGGTCATTCTCTTGCTCTCTCCTCCTCTTGCCTGACCCCTCTTTTGCATGGTTCATAGAATCGGCAAAACTCCCTGACACAGAAACTGGAAGACACTCGATCTGTCGGTAACAATTTCCAGTGGCTTTGACAGGAACAGGCAGAGCACAGGAAGAATGAAAAAAGGGAAAGGGGGAAAAAAAAAAAACAGAAAATAATTCCTCCTGCCTCCTATTCTCCCTTTCATTTTCCCCTTGGCTTCCGCTCTTTCCTGGTGCTGTGGGAGCATCCTTTGTCTGCTGCTGGACAGATGAGGACAGTCCATGGGCTGCAGGAGGTATCCCAACCCGAGCCATGGAACAGACTAATTCCCGAAGGAAAGACTGCCTTCACACAGAAGGGCAGATGGACAGCTCTCGCTTTACAGCCCCCACCGCCCGTGCAGCATGCTGGTTGCCTGTCCAGGCCTGGGGTTGCCCACACTTACAGTTTTCACATTTAGCCCAGGCTCCACACATGTAAGATACCAGCAGGACGTGACACAAGAGTGACCTCCACCATGAAGCCTTTTCCTTCAAAAGATAAACCACATCTGGCTCAGGCAATGAAATACTGTGTAGGCTCTGGGTGAGACTGGGGACCATGAAACCAGGGCACACAGACTGATCTATCTTTAACTCTTGACACATAAGGAAATTCTAAAGAATTACCTCCATGGTAGAAACATCATCGGTGTCTGTTTACAGCAGGAATTGGTCCCAGGGTCAAGGAGAAGACTGAAATCTAACCTTGGAAGTGATCAGTGCTCGGACTCTCCCTGAAGGCAGGAGCTTGCCTCCCCATCCAGCTCTTTGCTGTGCCAGGATCAAGCTTCCACAGTGCCCGGCCTCATTGGCTTTGAGTATCACGGCAGATCAACAAAAGGAAACCCAACAGGTGAAGCTGCCATTGCCCTTCCTGCCCGAGACAGCTGATCAGAGCTGTGCCAAAGGCAGCTGCTTGTTTCCTTCTCAAGAGATAATTACAGCAGCTAGAAAACACCATTTGCCATGTTGCTTTTAATTCGTACCAGCAGAACTGACAGTTCCAGCTACACTCACTCAGGGGCTGCAGGTAGAAGGCTGGGAAGGATGGAGCTGCTCCAGCCTCAACTGCGAAGGGCAGGGAGGCTGTCATCTCAGCCCTCACCATCCCCTCCCTCTGCTTTGCCTTGACCCACTCAGCCCCCTCTGCTTTCTGTGTCTGCTCCACAAACCGTTTGGCCATCTGTAGTCAGCCGTTGCACCCACTGCTGCGCAGGGAAGGGTGACCTCTTGCTTCAGAGACTACTGCTGCTGCTCTCAGAAGATGGGGAGTTCAGGTCTGTGCAAGCTCCCTGACCACGTCCCAGGGAAGCTGCGAAAGCTCCCCAGGCTTTTGGTGGTTGCTCATCCCCAGCTAGCCATCGAGCAGCTCCCACAACCCCACTGCCCAGCCAGGTGTGTGCCGAAATGCTCCCACTGCCAGTACGGCTGCAGACTGCCGGGTGCTCCGGCAACTGCTAACACCTTGTTTATATGGCAAAATCTGGGGCGGGAGGCGAACCTTGCACGCCACAAGCCAGAAACACATGCTTTTCGTTGGTGGGACTGGGGAGATTCCAGAAGCAGGATACACAGATTTAACAGCACAATTAAAGAAAGGGACAGGTCAGTCAGGTATCTCATAGGGGCCAGCAGGAAGCAGTTGCCGCAGACCCCACTTGGGGAAACCAGAATACCACCCTTGCAAACCTGGCAATCCCGTCCACTTACACTGCAGGGTCTCCAGAGCAGCTGCCACGCTTCGCACAGCACCGAGCCCCACAGACCCCCAGCTGAGACAGGGCCATCCGGCCACGAAGAGCACCAACGAAAACACAACAGAAACTCAGCTCACGGAACATCCCTCTAGCAGAACCCACACACTGTGAGCCACAATTGTTTCTAGTGCCTCTGAAAACAAGTCCTCTTTAAGCTCAGAATTGACCCAAATTGCTTATAATCATACAGACTGATAAAAAAACGAGTGACTCAACCTAGCGAGTCTCAGTCATGGAAAATCAGGGCAGGGGAAGCGAGGAAGCAGATCAAGCCCTCTCTGTACGTCTGCACCCTCTTGCAAGTTGTCGTGCAGTGGGTGCTTTAAAGACTCCGTCCACCACAACCACACCAGCTTCAGACTGATGCCAGCACGGCAGTTTGAAATGAACAGTCAAGTAGCTGGACACCAAGAATAAATAAGATTTCTGCTAATCCTGCTTTCACAGCAGGATACTAGAAAATTTAGCTGACCTTTGTTAAATAAGCTCAATGGGTCCCTTGAGAGACGGTGAATTACTGTGAGTGAGCAAAGAATGCCTGCCCTGGGCTGTAGACTGCAGAGAGAGGTTTTTCCAGCACGAGAGGCTGGCGTCCACCCCGTTCATGGGACAACATATTCCTTTTGTGCTAAGGGCAACAGTCCACCCCAACCTACTGCAAAGCAAGCCAGCTGTGCCCCATCTGCAGAACGACTCTCCACAGCATGGGAGGCATTCTTCACCGTGCAGCCTGAGCTGTGGCGCTGGAAGCTCTCAGTGAAGGAGCTGAGCTGCCAACAGAGCATCTCCTGCCCTGCAACATCACTGCCGTGGCTGCCTGCTCCCCCGCTCACAGGCTTGTCCTCCGGACTGCCAGCAAGTGTCCCTGCATGGGGGATCAGTGGAGGACAGGCAGCATCCTGGAGACAAGCCCATCAGACATCAACATTGCGGGGTCCCTTTGATGATCTATGAATCCATGGGCACAACACGGACCAAGACAGTACCGTGGGCAGATGCCACCAGGCTAAATTTCATTGCTATACAGCACTTCAGGGAAATTTAAAGCCTTCAGAAACACCCATCACCGGTTCCACCTTGACTAGCTGGAATGCAGGCCACCTCACCCAACTGACCAAGGTAGCAGATGAGACAGAGCAGGGCTGGACAAGGCTTCTCCATCTATGTCCTTGCTGAGGTGGCTCTGATGAGACACAGGTCATGCCGGGGGACACCAGCTGAGCCATCAGCGTGCTGCAGCAGGACCCGCAGACTGTTTCCCTTCCAGGCATACCAGGGCACAAAACAGCACTGCAAGGCTGCACCTTGGGTGCTCCATTCAGCACCTGCGCAGCCGGAGCAGAACACTGATCCGGGCTAACCGCTTCAGAGCAAACCGAGGTAGGACAGCTCCCACCTGGCAAAGATGGGTCTGGCGTTAGGTTTCTGGGTACCCACAGCGGCTCCAGGTGCCACTGCTGCTTCCTTTCACAACAGAAGGACAGGGAGGGGGAAAATGCAATTAGAAATTAATTTTTTTTTCTGGTTCTCATTCTTTAAGCAAAACCCTGGTTCTCTGGAGAGACAAATACCTGGATTGTTTCCTCATGGCAAACTGAAAAAAAAAGCCTGCTTCAGGTTGGTTTGCACGCCCTTTACTCCTCTCACCCCCCCATCTCCTCCCAACTCTGACCTCTCAGAAGTTCTAAACTGAAACAGATCTCAGGTTCTAGTGTCCATAAAAACAGGAACATTTTTATTTTCGTTTTGAAGCCTATTCCAATGACCCTGCTGGGGTGGGGGGTAGGGAAACAGCATCATTCATCATGGCAGAGCAGCACAATTCCATGTGCCAGGCTCTGAAATGAGAGACTCGCTGCTGATGAAGTCAAAAAAGGAAAAAGCTCCCCTGTGTCATTTTTCTCCCTTTTCCCCACCCCAAGTCTTTCTTTTCTTTTTCTCCACGCACATACCCCCACCCCCAGTCTCCCAGCAGGCTCTCTGGAGATGAAGGGGGGAAAAAAAAGCAGAAAGGTTGGTGTCTCAAGGGAAACCCACACCTCTCAATATTCGGAATATTGAATATGAAACGTCAGAGGAGTTATCAATCTTACTTTGATGGCAGGAGGAGCTTCATTTGTTAGTGATGTGAAAGGAGCTTTTCAGAGCCATTCACAGACTCTTCAAAACACGTTTCACCGCTGGAGCTTCGCGATTGCTCGTTCTACACAGCATCCAGGTAGGAAGTGGAGCCACATCCCGCCCTGCCAATCTGTCCTAGGCAGCAAGGGAGGTGCAGACAAACAGAAGGACACGTAACAGCAGCAGTGCTGTGCAGAGCAGCATGAGGCAAGGGCCAGCTCTTAGCTGGTGGAAAGCCATGTATGGTACTTCAGTTGGCCCGTAACATATGATGATGCAGCCCAAAACACATAACGGAGTTAGGCAAACCCTCTGCCAACACAAATGACTACAGCATCAGTGAAACCAACCGAGCCCAATCCTTTTCCTCAACCGTAGGCTCAGCCCAGGACCTCTTAGTCATCACCAGCACGTCAGCACTCTTCCTCACTTCCTCCCCAATCCTAGTGCACGCAGAGAGAAGCCTCAGCAAGAGCCGGAGAGCAGCCCAATTCTGAGATGTGCCAAACAGCTCCAGCTCGATAACCACGACACACAGCAGTATGGAGACCTGGGTCCTGGCTGACAGCAACGTAGGGATCCAGTGAGATATCATACTGGTAGAGCAGCTCCTAAAAAATAACCACATATATACACACACACTGTCATCACTACAAAGTTTCCAAGTGAAAGACAGGTCAGCCACACGACAAGCGAAGACCGGAGCAGGACTGCTCACTGGTGAAGAAAGATAACGCTGTTCTGGGCCATAGGCTGCAGGTTATATATCCTGGTCTGCATGGTTCTCTGGCTCCCAGTCAACCCCACCGTTCAGGAGGTTGACATTTCTAACCCACACCTATTTTCCGTATTGTGTCATCCGTCGCCTTCAAGTTTGCACACAGTCTTCCTTTCTGGGCAGCCACAAGGGAGAGGTTTCAGGCTTCTCCCAATCCATCTCTCCTACCACTCCTCGATTTTCCTAAACATCAGCAGTTGTATTTGGGGCTGAACCAGGCAGCGCGTGACCCAGTTCTCTCTTCACTTGCTGGTAACTACCGTAAACTGCAGATGAATCAGATGCGCGTGAGCCCCAGTGACCTACAAGCGATCACACGCACGCTGCTCTCTGACCAGCACTTTCAAGCCTTGAAAATAAAGGTTGGATTCCTAACTGCACGTTCTCTACTAAGAATGTTCTGCTGCTCAAAAGCTAGCATAAGCAGCACACCGTCCAGGGGGTGGGACAGACATCCGGACACCCCCCAGTGTTCAGTGCCTACCCTTGCATTTAAGGACCAGCTGGTGGAGACAAGTGAAGCTCCTGCATTGACTTAAGCTAACGAAAGGTTCAGACTCCAACTTTTGTCCAGGCCAGTTTGGAAATGCTGGGCTGCTGCTGTTTCCTGCAGAGCCAGCATGGGGAAATGAGGTGCTGTTGTTTATGCAGGAAAAAAAAAAAAATCTCCTGGTCTTAAATGTGACCTTTCCATCAGAGGTCACCAAAAAGTCATCAGTGATTTCATCAGATATCAACCAACTGAATTGCCCTTACGTGCACGCACAGCAGCAACAACGTACAGGTCGCACTCATTTCCTGGTGTGAGTCAGTCACTCTGAGCCCAAGGCCACCAGTTAGAAGAAAGAAAGATCGTCCGAGATCCTGAACTAGATTTCTGCTCTTGGCTCAGATCTCATTCCCAGAAATATGCCTGCTGAGTGATTGCAGGAATTATACACCCAGTTCGGCGTTGCAGGAGGGTGTCCTCGGGACGAGGGGGCTGCACCGCAACGGCATAAATCAGCGTGGCTCTGCCAGCCCCCACACAGCCACTCGGACTGCGGGTCTGCTCCGGCGTACACACCCCATGGATCCGTCTGGCTGCTGTCCAGCGTTAGCACGGGAGAGAACATAAAAAAGATGAAAGAATAATACAGACACGAGGGTGACTGTTTTCCAAAGAGGAAGTACTGGCTCTAGCTGTCAATGATTTACAGGGTCACGTTGTTCGTTGTTGACATGCTGCTGTCATTATTTATCCTGTTCACCGCGGGAGCCCGAAGGAGCCCCGCACAGGAACGCGGGCCGCGTGGCGCAAGGTGCAGTGCAAGTACAGAAAGCCGCCAGGGAGGTAAAGGCACCAGAGTCCTGCCAGCTGCTGCCACTGCAGATTCACAGCGGGAGATAACAGAGGCAGTGGGGGGAAGATGGCAGGTGTCCAGAGTGCCAGAATATTTCTCAGCTCAGCACAGAACAAAAAGATTCTCTTCACTCCATCAAGTTTATAGAGTTAAGTTCACAAACACTAAATGCTTGCATCATTTTTAACGCTTTCTTACTGGCCACAAGGCTGTCAAAACACAGAGGAACTGCCTGCGCAGCCAGAATCCTGAACAGAAGATTACCCAATAATAATTATTATTATTGGTATTACTACTGCAGATTTATACAGGCTGCCTCTATCAAGACAGACATTGTATTCCCTTTGCGAAATAACATTTGCTTTGCTCTTCACAGAAGAGTTAGAAGCTTTATCGGCAAAAACACACTGGCAAACTACTCCAGCAGCCCTCTGAGGGAAGGCAGAGGTCTACCTCCAACACGCGCATCTGCGCCTGCGTAGCCTACAATCACTGTCGCGGAGGTGACACCAGGAGCAGTGTTCCTGGAGTCGAGGCGCCAGACACCCCACCAGCACAAACCAGTGCAGCTCGCCGACCGCCCACAAACCCCCCCGACACGACACGGGCCAGAGAGCGCGAGCAGGCCCCATCCGAGATCGCCCCGCGCCCGCGTGCCGCCACGATCGCAGTGCCTTGGGGCTCCGGGGAAGGCCACAGTCCCCACGCCGCTGCGTGCTGTAATGGCACGCGGCCCCTGCCTCAGCAATCTGCAAAGAAAGGAGACCAAAACCAGGTACGCTCTCAGGTGATGAAAATACTGCCAAGTCTCACAGTTATGTGGTGAACCCATGCAAGCCCCAATTTTTCTTCAAGCCTCAGCTCCCAGGCTAGCAAGTTGCTGAGATCTTGCAGCGAAAGGCTTCTCTCACCTGCAGGAGCCTCTCAGCTCAGACCTCCAGGCTGGCTGTCCTGCCCATTTCTGGTTTCCAGCTGCATCGTCAGTGCACGGCACATTAGCCACTGGCTGGCTTGGCTCTCAATCCTATTTGTGCTCCGTTGGTCTAGAAGGAACCAGAAGCCTGAAGAGCAAAACAGCGGGAAGCAAAGACTAGGTAACAAAACGCCACTACAACCCTCGCAAGTCAAAATTGACTCAAACTTTCTAGACTGAGTTTTCAATGTGCCTCAACTTGTGTCAGAATTACCAACTTGACGTGCACATTTATTTTACTTACTTATTATTCAGATCTAAAGAAATCATTTATCTCTGTCAGAAAACAGTGAAATACCAACACACACTAGGAAAGAAAATAAACACATCACTGCTCTGCGACAGCGGTGTGGCAGCTATGCGGAGCTGGCAGCCACAACCCTCGTGAGAAACCACGTGGCTCCTCCCTGCTCTGCTGTGTTCTCCGCTGTTATTAACCACGTTATTTTAGTTAAAGGGAGCAATCCAAGTGTCCCAAAGAGCAGATTCTGCTATTACTCATGCATACAGTCACTAATCAGAAAAGAAACATAGGGTAAGAGGCGGCCCTGGCCCTCCAGACACCATGGCACCCGCAGCCCGGGTGGAAGGAGAGCTATGACGGCTCACAGCCAACCTAAAGGCCCCTCTGAAGTACAGCATCCTTCCTGGACCATGCTGCTGGTCCTGGAGATGCCTACAATGCTGCAGCAGAGCGCTGCCAAGCTCCCCACATCAGAGACTTCCAGGAGGTCACTGGGAGACAGCTTCAGGGCCATGCCCCACCGTGCCTGTGCCAGAAGGGCCATCCAGGATCTCTCTGCACCTCTGTGACTCTCCTGCCCCACAAAAACCAAAGAATGGATGAGGTGGAAAGAGACCTCTGGAGATTGTCTAGTTCAACCACCCTGTTCAAACCACAGTCGACAAGAGGAGGTTTCTCAGGACTTCCAGTTAGGTTCTGCATGTCTCCAAGGACGGAGACTCCATAACCTCTCTGGGAAACCTGTTCCAGTGTTTGACCACCCAGTGACAATCACTGGTACATGGCTCACACGTGGAGATGTTCAGCCACCTCCCAACCTGATTTGCCAGCCATGCATCAGAAGTTACATGGAGTAACTCCACTGTCCCCAGTCAGCATGTCACCAGCGTACCGTAACAAACCTACTGCAATAGCATTTGGAGCCCGGGGTCCTGTACGCTACCTCTGTCACACCACGGACAGACAAGATGGAGAAAGAGCAAGGAAGCAGGATGCAGAGAGGTGGCATGGTTCAGTTTAGCTCACACAACATGCGATGCTGAAACCAGGGTCTCCAAATCCTCTGTTCACTTCACAGCATCGGGAGAACCATGCTAAAACATCCACGACAAAGCAGTTTTCTGTGTTCCGCTTTGCCACCAATGTTGATGACATTTTTCATGATGAAGTAAAAGCTGTTACAAGTTTAGCCTTTACCTTTTCCTGTTCATAGACCTGAAAAGGGCCTTCTACAAGACAGTTCCTAGTCTGACTGTTCCTTCCACGAGGAACATGCTCAGGTCTCCATTGCACTGGTTCATCTTGAGAAGAACTTTCATTCCTGTGCAAGATGTCCGAGGTCACTCAAGTTATCTGCTCCTACCACTGCAGCATAGGATAACCATGGAAACAGCCAATCGCCACAAAACAGGGATTTTCAGACGGACCAAGAGCCATGTGTGCCTGTGGGACTCTTAAGAGGGCCATAAGTCTCCTCCTCACTAAAACTGCCATCTCCTCCCTCCAGGGCAGGGATACCCCATCCCGGACAGCAACCCCTTTTCCCACTCGCTACCTTCTGCCAGCACTTTTTTTGGTTAAAGGCAAAACAGAAGGAAAGTTAAAGAGCAGCAACAGCTGCTCCGGTGTCTTCCCCAGATGTTCAGCTGTGTTCAGGCCATTAACGGTTTGAGAAATCATTCGTCAGCAAAGGTTTTGCTGCCTTGCAGGCTTCTCTCTGCAACAACACGGCACTTCCAGAAGAACTTGCTCTCACCCTGCCACACTTAGCACCGAGAAACCCCTTGCCATTCCTTAACCGACCATACTCTGTGTCCTCTCTGGGCTGCAGAAACTGCTCAGTGCCATGACAGAGATGCAAAGACGCGTCCACCCGGTTACGACTGCCTGATGCCCTCACAGAAGTCAATCCGAACATTTCATGAACAAACAAGTTAACCCAGTCTTTCTGGGTCCGGCACTCCAGCGCGTCTCCCTGCTCGAGCCCTGCCTTCTGCCCATTCTCACTCAATTATCGTTATGATTCCCTGTTACAGGGATGGACTGCAGAGGTCAGCCAGAGGGAGAACTGCAACAAGCGAGTGTTAATGCTGAGATCAGGGTGGAGCAGAGTGGCTCATGTCCAAAGTTACGGCAGGTCAAACTACAAACAGCAAAGGGCAGTTTAAGCAGGCCAATGTCAGGACCTCTTAACACCAGGTATCAAGGACTTGGAACTGAACCACAGTGACAAGAGCTAATTGCCAGAGGGACACAGTCAGGACCAATTACAAGCGTTAACTGCCAATTAAAATGACAGGGCTGATATCAGGGCCACTATGAAGATCAATTATGGGTTTATGGCAAAGGCCCACAAGTAGAGAAGAACAGAGCCCACCATCAGCCACGCAGAGAAACGCAGGTGAGAAGCTTCCAAAAGTGGGAGCAGACTTTTTTCCCTTGAGGCAGCTGGAGGACAGAGGCTCAGTCTCCCACCGCCAGCATAACCGAGGTCCAGCGAAGTTCAGGAAACCAGGCTGATTTGTTCCAGCCTGGAGGCCTGCAGTGCTGGTAGGAGAGGGGTAAGATTTGACTCACCTTCTCCGTGGTGTAAGGAACTACCAAGAGGAGCAGGAGACAGCTGCATTTACAAAGGGCTCGCCGAAGAGGAGCGCTGAGCACAGCTCTACCGGCCTGAGGAAGCAGCCAGGTGTGACACCCGGACCTCCTGTACAGCTTCTCTGCCAGTGCTAACACCACTGACACCAGGATCAGATGTTTTAAGCTCAGCCTTGCTCTCTCCATGCTTAATTACCTGCCCATCCATAAGCACATTATGCAGCGTGTGAAGGGGCTTCTCAGACCTCTGCCAAGCACTCCAGCTGTTTCAGAGCAACAGGGCGAGCATTATGAATAACCTTAGGGGGTTTTGCCCCCATTTGCAGAGCTCACACATTGCTCTCAGGACCTGACCCACCTCCTCAGCTCGCACAGACCTTCTCACCCGCTTTGAAGGCATTTAGACACAACTGTAGCACAATCGGGACAGTAGCACAAAAAACACTGTCTCTCCTTTGCCCTCCGAAGCCATCTAGGCGAGGAGTGAGGTTGGAGTATGAGGCGGGCAGGCAGAGCAGCCGCACTGGGCTGGAGGAACACACACGCAGATTTCCCTGGGGCCTGAACCTTGGTTTGTTCAAAGGAAGTTGCCCAGGATCGGGCGCGTTCCCTCCAGCTGCCAAACTCTGTTCCAGGTTTGTTCTTCTGTGGTATCAACCCATCAATACCTAAATGATCCCAGCTTGCAACAAAACTGCTAAAAGCCCGCAGAGACTGACCACATCCACCTCTGGGGCAGGACACATGCCCCTCCAGAGTCTTTCACACGGGGAGGAGACAGCGATCCGCCGCACGCCAACCCCAGAAAGATCCTATCGCACAGTCTTGAACACCGCAGAGGCTGCCCCGGATTTCTTGGGGCTGCAGGACCCACAGCAACGACGCGAGCTGCAACCTCACAGCACGCCTGCCCCGCAGCACAACCACGATGACACCAAAACCCCTCCCAAAGAGCCTGGCTTCCTCACCCAAGCGCCCACCCCTGCGCTGCCCAGCTCCCAAGCTATGCCGGAGCACCCTTTGCCCGGCTGGATGAGGTCCCCCGAACCCTGTGCCGTGCCTTCCCAGCTCACCTCCGAGATGCTGCTGGAAATCCAAAGAGACATTATCTTACCTGCCACAGCGTTACCTCCTTGACTGCCAGCAACGGCAAAGGGACCGGTGAAAAATGCTGTAAATTAATTAACATCAGACCTCTTGTAGCTGTTTGTTACTGTAAACAAACATTTTAATATGCAGTAATTAATTAAATCTGCCATGCTGTCCCCCTCCTCCCATTGATCTTTCTTCAGCTTTTCTTCTGCTCTGCCTCATCCTTTTCGCTTGGTGAAACAGATCACTTGCAAACAGAGACACTGCTTTCCCAGTGGTCCAACAGCAGCGACCCAATTCAGAGATCACTTTCCTCTTCTTAATCAAACGCTCGTTCCTTTTTTTCCCCACACACACACTGTTTTTTTTTCCTCCTGTGCAGATTCTTCTCTCCCTCTGATGCTTTCTTTCCCGTTTATCAAGTGTAAATATAAAAGTAATATTTTTGGTAATGATTTAAACAGCACCCCAACACTTCACAGTTGTTTCCCAGACTAAAAAAAAAAAAAAAAAAA